>OFFP01001793.1_pt1 | contig 13770 bp, 13 predicted proteins | sample 1521431 | NCBI WGS metagenome assembly OFFP01 (sample SAMEA3504104, study PRJEB24116) | mouse gut metagenome | biome: mouse gut; feature: mouse-associated habitat; material: faeces | place: Denmark | collected 2011 | reverse complement strand
GTCCGGGCGCCCTCGCAGTATTTTTTTTGCCAGGGACAGACAGACACAGATGCACAGCACCATGGTGCCGAAAGTAGCACGGTCAGGATAGTGCGGGGACAGGAAAAACGCCCCCCAGGATAACAGGGCCATAAAAAGCAGCAACACATTCCTCCCGCCCAAAGGCAGCTTCAGCACACCTTTGCCAAGCAGAAGAAGAAAACCCAGAACCAGCAGCACCGGAAACAGATATTCCAGCGCGGCCCTGCATTCCCCATAGCTTCTCAGGAAAAGCTTCCACAAGGCGCCAAACTGCTCTGTCCCCACCTCCAGGCTGCGAACCCTGTTCCCCGGCGCCGCAATGCAGATCACACTCCCCAGCAGGCAGGCCAGATTGCCCATATACATCCACGGCCTTACTTTTCCGCCCGCCTTCCGGATCAGCAGAATCACCGCCAGACTGCCAAGCCACACCGCAGGTCCCATATTCTCGTTGCTCCAGCCCGCAAGAATTCCCAGGGGAATGATCCACAGCGTAATTCCAGGCAGACTCCGGATTCCCTGCCTCCCTTCCCCTTGCTTTCCGGCACAGGCTTTTGCCTCTTCTCTGGGAAAGGCTTTTGCCTCTTCCCTGGGAAGGGCTTTTGCCCTTTCTTCTTCCGGGACACCGGTCAGCGCCCTTTTCCCATCGTTCCCCATACCGGAAACTGCCGCCCCGGCGCCGGCCCGATTCCGGAAGATACCGTCATCCTCCGAAAGTTCCCGCAGATAGCAGAACACGAAAGCAAGAATAAAAACCGTAATATACAGATAATTTACCGCCCCTGACTGCCAGAACATACTCATCATCCAGTTGGCGTTCAGCCCAAGGGGCATGGCAATGGCAGCCAGAAAAGCAGACGGCCTGCGCCAGTCCGACACCAGGCAGATCATCCCCGCCAGCAGCAGCGTAAACACCACATTCAGGACGTCTGCCGCCCTTTCCCCTGCCAGCAGCGTCATCTGCAGTATGCCATGGGTCATACTTCTGCCGCCCCAGTGATGGTAATGCCATACCTGGCTTTCCACAATGTCGGAAAAAGAAGTGATGGGGATGCTTTCATCATAAAGCATGGTAGCATACCACTTGTCATCCATCATAAACGTAACTGCCCTGTGGGTCATATACAGCACCGGAATGCTTACCGCAATCAGAATGCATGTCATAATCCACATAGCCCTGCGCCGTTTCCCCTCCATTTTCTGCCTCCTTTCTGCCGTCGGCCTGCCTCTAAAGCATTCTGATCCTGTCCACTGCTTCCACTGTGTTCTCATAACTGCCGAAAGCAGTCAGACGGAAATACCCTTCCCCGCCGGGTCCGAAACCGGATCCCGGTGTTCCCGCCACATTGGCATTCTCCAGCAGATAATCAAAAAATTCCCAGCTTGTCATGCCCTTTGGAGTCTTCAGCCAGATATAGGGAGAATTCACCCCGCCGGACACGGTATAGCCTGCTCTTTTCAGACCATTGAAAATGTAATCCGCGTTCTTACGGTAATAGGAAATCTGCGCTTCCAGCTGTGCCTTCCCCTCCCGGGAATAGACCGCCTCCCCTGCCCGCTGTACAATATAAGGCGCCCCGTTATATTTTGTGCCATGGCGCCTGGCCCACAGAGAATGCAGCGCCACATCACCGCACTTCAGTTTCTTCGGAATGACGGTATATCCCAGACGCATACCCGTAAATCCCGCATTTTTGGAAAAAGACTTCAGTTCGATGGCACAGGTCACGGCCCCTTCACATTCATAAATGCTGTGAGGCACTCCGGGCTCCGATATATATGCCTCATACGCGGCGTCGTAGAGAATCACCGCCCCGGTTTCATTGGCATAGTCCACCCACTCCTGCAGCCGTGCTTTGGTGATCACGGCGCCTGTGGGATTATTGGGAAAGCAAAGGTAGATCAGGTCCGGATGTTCTTTCGGAAGTCCGGGCAGAAATCCGTTCTCTTCGGTACAAGGCATATAAATCACATCGCTCCAGATTCCCCTCTCCCGGTCATAACTGCCCGCTCTCCCTGCCATCACATTGGAATCCACATACACCGGGTACACAGGATCACATACCGCAACCTTATTTTCCGGACCGAATATTTCCTGAATGTTGGCGGAATCGCTTTTCGCGCCGTCCGAGATAAAAATTTCATCGGGCCCGATCTCACATCCCCTGCTCTTGTAATCATTTTCCGCTATGGTATTTCTCAGAAACTCATATCCCAGATCCGGCGCATATCCCCGGAATGTCTCCGCCCTTCCCATTTCCTCCACAGCTTTGTGCAGTGCGGAAACGATGGCCGGAGCCAGCGGCAGTGTCACATCCCCGATGCCCAGGCGGATTATTTTTTTATCCGGATGCGCCCCACTGTACGCGCTTACTTTTTTCCCGATAGTGGAAAAAAGATAGCTTCCGGGAAGTTTTAAATAATTTTCGTTGATTTGAAACATCTTATATCTCTCCTTCAAATACCGTGACTGCCGGGCCGGTCATATAGACCAGGTTTTTCTCCTGATCCCACTCGATCAGCAGTTCCCCGCCCAGCAGCTTCACCGTTACCGCATGATCCAGCAGGCCGTTTAACACCCCTGCCACCGCCACGGCACAGCAGCCGGTTCCGCAGGCCAGGGTTTCCCCGCTGCCCCGTTCCCAGACACGCATAAAGCAGGTTTTCCGGTCCAGGATTTCCACAAACTCCGTGTTGGTGCGCTTCGGAAACCGGGAATGATTCTCAAACAGCGGCCCCAGCCGTTCCAGATTCATTTCGCCTACCCCCCTGCAGAAGATCACGGCATGAGGATTCCCCATGGATACGCAGGTCATACGGTATTCCCTGCCCTCCACCCCAATGGCTTCATTTACCACCCTGTGTCCCGCCGCTTCCACCGGGATCAGGGCCGGTTCCAGAACCGGGCTTCCCATATTGACACGCACCCTGGTCACTTCCCCCCTGGCACCGTGCAGCCCGGATTTTTTGTCCACTGTCAGGTCCAGATACTTTATTTTCCCTGCGCTGACCACACTGATCTGTTCCGCGTCCGTCAGCCCTTTGTCATACACATACTTTGCCACGCAGCGAATGCCGTTTCCGCACATTTCTGCCCGGGAGCCATCCCCATTGTACATCTCCATCTCAAAATCGGCCTCCCTGGACGGATTGATAAATATCACGCCATCGCCGCCGATTCCGAAATGTCTGTCGCTGAGCCGTCTCACCAGATCCGGTTTTTCCAGGACATCTGTCTTCTCCTCAAAACCATTCACATAAATATAATCGTTTCCGCATCCCTGCATTTTTGTAAACCGCATACCCGCTCCTTCCTTTCCGGTCCCGTCTTTTGCCTTCCCCGGCCCGGCCGGCATTTTCCGTCCCGGACAGCATTTTCTGTCCCGGACAGCTTCTTCTGTCCGTTCATACCTTCATCACCGCCAGCACCATCAATGCCGTCTCCGCCAGACTTGTCCCGCTGTCCATACTGCATTTCTGCAGATATCTGTGTGCCTCTTCCTCCGTGAGATGGTTCCTGGCCATCAGAAGCGTTTTGGCTTCCATCAGGGCCGCTTCCTCCTCCCGGCTTCTCACCCTTGGCCCGGGCCGGCTCTTTCTCCTGCGCCTCTCTATCTCCTCCGCCATCATCCCCACCGTGCTCACCAGGTCATTTACCTTCAGCGGCAGGGAAAGGCACACCACCCCTGTTTCTTCTCTCTGGCCCAGCAGGCGGTCCGAGGCGATCAGAAGCATTTCAAATCCCGCAGGAAGGCACTCCCGCAGCCCGGAATAAGCCATATCCCCCAGTTTATAACCGCAGATAACGATACCGCCGTTCAAGCCGTCAGCCTGGCTTACTGCCTGCGCTCCCGTGGAACAGATGCCGGTAACCCGGATCCCGTTCCTCACCAGCACATTTTTAATGCCCTTCGCATCCTCCAGCCTGGGCATTGCCACAATGATATTTGTCAAATGCCCACCCCCGATGCATCCGTCTCAGAAATCCCGGCACGCCCTCCGGAACAAACCGGACTCAATACCTGTATAAATATTCCTGTATTTCCCACTCCGACACATATGCCCGGTACTGCTGCCACTCCTTTTCCTTCGCCGCAATATATTTCTCCGCCACATGCCGGCCAAGCACATTCAGGATAAAAGGATCCTTTTTTAATTCTTCCACTGCCTCTGCCAGCGTTCCCGGCATATTTTCAATATGCAGGCTCCGCCTTTCCTGATCCGTCATGGTATAAATATTACAGTTCACACTTGCGGGCGGTTCGACGTGGTTGAGCATGCCATCCAGCCCGGCCATCAGGCATACCGCCAGGGTAAGATAAGGATTGGCCGCGGAATCCGGACTCCTGAGTTCAATCCTGGTACTGCCTCCCCGCTCTGCCGGAACGCGGATCAGCGGACTTCTGTTGGCGGTGCTCCATGCAATATAGACCGGTGCCGCAAAACCGGGCACCAGCCTTTTGTAAGAATTGACAAGCTGATTGGTGACAGCCGCCATACCTTTGATGTGACTTAAAATTCCGCCGATAAAACAGCGTGCTTCACGGCTCAGCCCATCGGTATCGTTTCCGTCCTCAAAAATATTTTTTCCGTCCTTGTGAAGGGACATGTTGACATGCATGCCGGAACCGTTTACCCCGTACCGGGGTTTCGGCATAAAAGTCGCGTGGAGGCCATGCCTCTTTGCAATGGTCCTCACCGCCAGCTTAAATGTCATAATATTGTCCGCCGCCGCCAGCGCTTCGGCATACCGGAAATCGATCTCATGCTGCGCAGGGGCGGTTTCATGATGGGAGGCTTCGATGATCATCCCCATTTCCTCCAGGGTCATGACAATCTCCCGCCTTGCATTCTCGCCGCCATCAAGGGGCCCGATATCAAAATATCCCGCCTGCTCATGGGTGTGGGTAGTGGGCATTGCATTTTCGTCTGTGTCAAAAAGGAAAAATTCACACTCCGGCCCTACCTCAAAGGTATATCCCAGCTCTTTTGCCGTTGCTATGGCCCTGCGCAGCACCAGTCTGGGATCCCCTTCAAAAGGACTGCCGTCCGGGCGGTATATGTCACAGATCATTCTGGCCACCTTTCCCTGCTGGGGTCTCCAGGGAAAAATCGCCAGCGTGCTCAGGTCCGGATGCAGATACAGATCCGACTCCTCAATTCCCGCAAAGCCATCTATGGCCGATCCATCAAACATACACTTATTGTCCAGCGCCTTGTCCAGCTGATTGGCAGTGATGGCTATATTTTTCAGATGGCCCAGCATATCCGTAAACTGCAGCCGGATAAACTCCACATCCTCATCTTTCACCAGTCTCTCTATATCATCCCTCGTATGATTTTTCATGAAAACACCGCCCCTCCATAACATGCATTTTCCAACGTTTTTAGTCTAACACAGACTGATACCATTTGTCATTAGAAACCCTGCGTTTTTTTACCCGGCATCCTTCTTTTGCATATGGCAATATGAATATTTCCCCACTTTCCCACATATCTATTATTAAGAAAAAATGACCAAACAAGTTTTAAGGGGAATAAGAATGAGCGCTAAGACCAAAATTGTCGTACTTCACATGAAAGAATTGATTTATACCGGGATTTTTGCCGTTCTGGGGATTCTGTTTGTCATCCTTCTGATCGTAATGTTCCTGCCTGGAGCCAAAAAAGAAGATTCTCCAGCCCCCACGCCGGAGTCGGACATTGCGGAAACCGCCTCCCTCTACATACCCGGCATCTACACCACGGAACTGGTCCTGGGCAGCCAGAATATTGATGTGGAAGTCATTGTGGATAAAGATTCCATCACTTCTATCCGCATGGTAAACCTCAATGATGCCGTTGCCACCATGTATCCGCTGCTCCAGCCCACCTTTGATTCCATCTGTGAGCAGGTTTATGACAAACAGTCCCTGGAATCCATCACCTACAGCACAGAAAGCAAATACACCTCTTTGGTTCTGCTGGAGGCCATTCAGAACTCACTTGAAAAGGCAAAAACAGAGACGGAATAACGCATATTTTCCGCACGCACGCCAGGGGAAATCCCTTGTATCCATGTATGGCAAACCAGCGGGATACAGGCCGGTTTCCCCTGCCTTCCCCGCTCTTTTGCCGGCATCTCCGCTCCGCCAAAAACCTGATTTCCGTCTCCTCCTGATCCTATGTTCCGTCTGTGACGCACCTGCAGGACCGGCCCACGGAATTTTCCGGGGATTCTGCGGCCAGCCGTCTCTGACGGACGTTTTCATTCTATCACAAAAAGAACCCCGGCACAATTTTTATTCCCTGTCAGCCTGCCGCCCCGGAACCATACTTCCGTATTTCTTCGTATTCCTTGCGGTAAAAACACACGGAAAGCACCATGGCCACTGTCCAGCCCACAGGCCATGCACACCAGATTCCCATGGCGCTGCCGGTCCATCCGGAAAATACAAAGGCCAGCACCACACGCAGAATCAGGTCCGTGAATGTGGCTGCCATAAACTTTCCCATGGCGCTCACTCCCCGCAGAATGCCGTCCGCAGCCAGTTTGGCGGACACCACAAAGTAAAACGGGGAGAGAATCCACAAAAACTCCATGCCTGTCATCAGGGCATCCCCGGAGCTTTTCTCCATAAAAAGAAGCAGGAAATACCTTCCGCACACCACATAAAGCAGACAGAAGGGAACGCACAGGCACCATACCATTTTCAGCCCTGCGCGAAAGCCTTGTCCGATCCGCTCGTATTTGCGGGCGCCCAGATTCTGGGCAGAAAAATTGGAAATGCCGTTTCCTATGGTGGTAAAAGAAGTGATGACCATGGTATTCAGCTTAACCGCTGCGGAATAGCCTGCCATGACGGAAGCCCCGAAGCCGTTGATCACACTCTGGATCATGATATTACCCACCGAAACAAAACTTTGCTGCAAAATGCTGGGAACGGCCACCGCCAGTATTTTTTTCAGAAGCGCCCGGTCAAACAGGGCAGCCTTCCCTGAGACACGGTGAGGCTGATGGGAGCTGGGCTCAGTCAAGGGACTGGTGAGAAATCTCCCAGACCACGGCCACCGCCAGGACACAGCTGACCCCCTGACAGAGAAATGTAGCCCATGCCACACCTGCCACGCCCATATGGAAGCTCTTTACAAACAGAATGTCCACCGCAATATTTGCCAGGGAGGAAGCTGCCAGAAAATAAAAAGGCGTGCCGGAATCTCCCATCGCGGAAAAAATTCCGGTTGCAATGTTATAGAAAAACACAAACGGCAGCCCCCATACATAAATGTCCAGATATAACCGGGAATCCGAAAACACTTCCTCCGGCGTCTTTATGAAATACAGCAGCGGGTCACATCCCACAATCCCCGTAATCATCAGAATACCGCAGAGAACGGCGCTGAAAATACATGTGGTGGTCACCGCGGTCTTCAATTCCGCATATTTTTTCGCGCCGAACAGCTGGGAAACGATCACGGAACATCCCATGTTGCAGCCAAACGCAAACGCAATAAAAATCAGGGTGATCTCATAGCTGTTTCCCACTGCCGCCAGCGCATTTTCACCGATAAATTTTCCGGCCACCAGACTGTCCGCAATATTGTAAAGCTGTTGAAAGATCACGCTGCCAAACAGTGGCAGACAGAACCTCCATAATACCCTCTCCGGTTTTCCCTCCGTCAAATCCTTATTCATAAGCCCATATCCTTCCCTCTCCTGATTTACATCTCTCCAAGACTGTATTATAATACCATTGATACCATACAACAAATATATATTATATGTCGGGGATATATCAAAAAATTATGGATATTAACTTTGAATATTATAAGATTTTCTATTATGTGGCAAAATATCAGAATCTCACCAGGGCCGCCGCTGCGCTGGGAAGCAGCCAGCCAAATGTGACCCGGGCCATGAAGCTGCTGGAATCACAGCTGAACTGCAGGCTGTTCCTGCGGGAAGCCCGGGGCATACGCCTGACGGAGGAAGGTGAGACACTCTGTTCCCATGTGGAAATCGCGTACAGGCATCTGCTCCTCGCCCAGGAGGAGATCGGCAGATCGGATTCCCCCCAGCGGGGCACGGCTGTGGTAGGTGCAACGGAGACGGCGCTTCATCTCTTCCTGCTGGATGCGCTTCGGGATTTTAGGCTGGAATACCCTGCCGTAAAAATCCAGATTCACAACCATACAACGCCTGAGATATTGAAATCCCTGGTCAGCGGCAGACTGGATTTTGCGGTGGTCACCGGCCCTCTGGAAACGGATGAAACGTTTTTTCAGGAAAAATTGTTTGATTTTCAGGAAATACTGGCCGGCGGAACCCAGTATCAGGATTTATGCGAAACACCCGCAAACCTGAAAGACCTGAAGAAATACCCCTGGGTGGGACTGGGCCGGGGAACCGCCACCTATGAACTGTACCGGAATTTTTTTATGGAAAATAAGTCGGATATGGAACTTGACATGGAAGTTGCCACATCCGACCTTATGCTGCCCCTGATAGAAGCCAATCTGGGAATCGGTTTTGTCCCCGGACAGCTGGCCATGCCGTTCTTACAGGAAAAGAGGCTGGTGCAAATCCCCCTCAGCTGCCCTGTCCCGCAGCGTTCCATTCAGATGGTCTCGGACAAGGGACGGGGGAAAAGCCCCGCCTCAAATCTGCTCTATGAATTTATTGCCTCTGCCTCCTCCATCCACAGCCGCACACTGGCGTCGGAAGGCATTCTCAGGTCTCCCCTGGGGGATAATGCCACGCTTCCCACCTTGGGCCCATCCGGCAGGCAGGACCGTTTAAACTGCTGCGCGAAAAATCTTCTGTAAAATACTTTCAGCCACTTTAAAATCGTTTCGTCCCCGTACCGTCCGGCAAAGGCCAGCTTTGCCACACGGTACACCTTTGCCGGCGGATAACCGCACCGGAGCATATAATACAGGAAGAAGTCATGAAGCTCATAAGGCCCCACCAGGTCTTCCGTCTTCTGGGAAATCTTCCCGTCCACCGGGGGAAGAAGTTCCGGGCTCACCGGCGTATCCAGCACATCTTCCAGCACTCCGGCCAGTTCCCTGTCCCCGCAGGTATCCCCGTAATATTTTACCAGATGCCGTACCAGCGTCTTGGGCACGCCCCCGTTGACCCCGTACATGGACATATGATCCCCGTTATAGGTAGCCCAACCCAGCGCCAACTCCGACATATCGCCGGTTCCGATGACCATGCCGCCGTCCTTATTTGCAAGATCCATCAGTACCTGGGTACGCTCCCTGGCCTGGCTGTTCTCATAGGTCACGCTGTGATCTGCGGGGTCATGGCCGATATCCCGGAAATGCACGTTCACCGCCTCCCCGATGGGCACTTCTCTCAGCGTCGCTCCCAGCTTCACCGCCATCCGGCAGGCATTGTTGTACGTCCTGTCCGTTGTCCCGAAGCAGGGCATGGTCACTGCCAGGATCTCCTTCTTGTCTTTTCCCAGCAGTTCGAATGCTCTGGCCGTCACAAGAAGCGCCAATGTGGAGTCCAACCCTCCGGAGATTCCCACCACTGCGGTTTTTGCATGAGTATGTGCCAGACGCTTTTTCAGTCCCATAGCCTGGATCGTCAGAATCTCCTCACAGCGCTCTGCCCGGACCCGGTCATCCTGGGGAACAAAGGGCTGACAGGGGAACTTCCGTGTCAATACAGTCTCTTCCACGTCCAAATGGAACGAAACCCGCATCAACGCTCTTTCCTCCGGAATCCGAAAGGTAGTATTTTTTCTCCGTTCGCTGACCAGCCGATGGATGTCAATCTCCGAGCAGATGATCTCATTTTCATACCGCTTTGTCTCGCTCAGGACAGCGCCGTTCTCTGCAATGATATTGTGCCCGCCGAATACCAGATCCGTGGTGGACTCCCCTTCGCCCGCATTAGCGTAAATATATCCTGTGATCAGTCTGGCGGACTGTCCCTGGATGAGCTCCCTGCGGTAAACATCCTTTCCTATGGTCTCATCGCTGGCGGAGCAGTTCACGATCACCGTGGCCCCTTCCAGCGCCGCTTCGATGCTTGGCGGAACGGGAGACCATACATCCTCGCAGATTTCCGCCGATACTACCAGCTCTTCCATGTCCCGGCACTGGAACAGGATCTGAGGACCGAAGGGCACTTCTTTTCCTTCAAAACAAATGGACCTGGCCGTCCGCGGTCCCGGCGTAAAATGACGCATCTCGTAAAATTCTCCATAATTGGGCAGGAATGTCTTCGTCGTAAAGCCCAGGATCTCTCCCCGGTTCAAAGCCGCCGCCGCATTATACAGTTTTCCGTCCACGCACAGCGGCAGGCCTACAAACACAAGCATGTCCTTTTCCTTTGTAAACTCCGCGATATGCAGCAGAACCTGTCTCGCGTTTCTCAAAAGTACATCCTGCGTGAACAGGTCGCCGCAGGTATATCCAGTGACGCACAATTCCGGAAATACCAGAATCTTCGCCCGGAGCTTTTCTGCCTCCAGGATACACTCGCAGATTTTTTCCTGATTATACGCCGTATCGGCAACCCGGATCTCCGGCGTTGCCGCCGCCGCCTTCACAAAACCCTGTTTCATTTCTTTTTCACCCTCCTGTTTCCGTTCCCTGTCATTTCCCGTAAAAATTCATTTTCTTCCGTTTCCTTACGGTTTTTACGAATTCACAACTGCCGGCCGATCTCTTTACGGCCTGTTGCATTTCTCCAGAATCTCTCTCAGCTCCTCCATCGTAAACTCATATGCGGTATTACAGAAATGGCATTTCACCTCAATGGGTTTCCCATCTGCTATCATATCTTCAATTTCTTTCTTCCCGATGCTGATGATGGCCTTCTCGATCCGCTTCCTGGAACAGCTGCAGTCAAACACGGCCGGCATCGTATCCGTGATCTCCACCTCCATACCTGAGAGCACCTGGAAAAGCATTTCTTCCGGCGAATGCCCGCCATCCAGCATCGCGGTAACTGACTTCATGCCTGCAATATTTTCTTCCAGCTGCCGCAGCACCCTCTCCTCCACGAATGGCATCACCTGTACGATAAATCCTCCGGCACAGTGTACCGTATTGTCCCGGTTCATCAGTACGCCAAGCCCCACTGAGGAGGGAACCTGCTCCGAAGCCGCAAAATAATAGGTCAGATCTTCTGCAATCTCTCCGGTCTGCAGGATCGTCTGCCCGGAATAAGGCTCTTTCAGCCCCATATCCTTGATCACATTTAAGATGCCCTGACCCAGTGCGCCGCCCACATCCAGCTTTCCGTTTTTCGGCGGCAGCATCACCTCGGGATTGTTCACGTAGCCCTTCACATGTCCCCGGGCATCCGCCGTCACGGTCAGCCCTCCGATGGGACCGCCGCATTTTACCTGCAGCGTCAGCACGTCCTCCGGATTTTTCATCATGCTTCCCATTATAACGCCGCCGGTCAGCAGCCTGCCAAGGGCGGCAGTTGCCACCGGGCTGGTCTGGTGCCGCGTTCTTGCCTCTTCCGTCAGGTCAGTGGTTACTGCGGCAAACGCACGGATCTGCGCGTCTGCCGCTGTGGCCCTCACGATATAATCATTCATGCTTCTCCTCCTGATAACCTCATTATATTTTACAGGACCGGCTGATTGCCAGTCAGGGTATAACCTTTAACGCCGTTTTTCCCCGCTCCCGCGCGATGACATAGATTCGTTCGCTCTGCTCATGAGGAGCATTTTTTGTCTCCCCGTCATAAGCGCAGAGATACTCCATCCCTGCATTGTGCAGTGCGGTTTGGATCTCTTTTAATGTATATCCCCTCTGATGATGCGTCTCCCGGAAGCGCCGGAACAGGTCATCCCCCGGCATGCCGCTGCCCTTCCCTTCCCGAATAAACAGGGTCAGTTCATACTCGTTGATCCCTTCCTCTTCGTAATAATAGTTCTCCCATATAAAGCCGCAGTCCTCCCGGTCTTCCGCGATCGTTTGATTCCCAAGGACTTCCCGGTACTTGTAATCTGTATTAAAGTCAAAGAGAAAGATACCGCCTGGATCCAGATAATTATTGACCAGGCGAAACACCTGTTCCAGCTCTTCTCCCACCAAAAGATAGTTGATCGAATCACAGACACTGACAACCGCCCGGACCGTGCCGTAGAGTTCAAACTCCCGCATGTCCTGCAGAAGATACAGGATATCATGCCCGGATTCCTCCCGCTTTTCCATTGCCGCGTCCAGCATTTCCTCCGAGCAGTCCACACCGATCATATCATACCCATATCCTGAGAGCAATTCCGTCATCGTGCCGGTCCCGCAGCCCAGCTCCAGGACAAGTCCGTCCCGAATCCCATACATTTCCAGCACGCCGTGCAGATATTGCGCCCAGTCTTCATATGGGACATTGTCCATAAACTGATCATACACTTTTGCAAAACTCGTATATGCCTCCAAAATTTCCTCCCTCTGCTAACATTACTTTTATAACTGCTCTCCGTACATGGCCCGAATCTGCTGACGGATCCGCTGACGTTCCCGTCTGGCTTTTTCCAGCTTCTTTTTTCTTTTTCTTCGTACAGACAGAACCTTTAAATAACTGACCAGAATAATATCCAGGGCAAAGAAAATGATCAGAGCAGTCTTCATAATGGCTTTCATAGAATAAGTGGTCTTCATGAGATTCTTAAAACGCTCTGTCAGAGGCGGCTTCTCTTCCTGTTCCGCTTTCACAGCTTCCCCCTGAGTCTCTATTTCCGCTGATTCAGCCCGGTCGGATTCTTCTGCTTTCCCGGCATCTTCCGCTGGTCCGCTTTCTTCCTGCTTCTCCTCTTCTATCCGGGCCGCCGGAAAATTATAGGGCACCATCGTTTTATAGATATAAAATTTTCTGCTTCCGTCTCCATTATACACATTCACAACCGCGGCAAATACCCCCGGCTCCAGCTCACATATGGATTCCGGTTCATCCACAGTTCCGGCCTCCAGTCCAAAATCCAGCGGCGGACAGGATACCAGTTCCTTCCGTGAAATGGAATAGACATTCAGGAAATCACCGATCCCCAGCCCCAGCGTCAGAGGGAAGTTGATGATATAGTCTCCGCTGACACACAGATCCTGAAAATTATTTCCCTTGGAAGAGCCCTCATATTTTCCCAGATCCTCTGTCACCTGGAACTGGCTGTCCAGAATCTTGAAGCTGTATCCCCCGTCCACATTCGTCTGGATGATATACCGATCCAGCGCCTCATCATAGCCGATCCCCAGGATATTATAATCGTCCGCAATCTTTACCTTCTTCTTGAAGGACAGCGTATCCGCGTCTATGAGGAAGATACACCCTCTGTTCTCCGGGTTCAGATGGGTATACAAAGCCACCGCAATCTCCCGGGTATTCGGATTGTAAGCCATCCCGTTGCCGTGCTCATAATTCCGTTCCACCACCCGCTTTGCCTGCGTATACTTCTCTACTCGTTTTCCATGGGCATCCGTGTCATTCCTGTAATATGCCTTGATGATATCCGACCGATCCGCAGTGTCGTCATAATTCTCAATCAGGATGATATAATCATCCGTCACGCACATCGACTGCACCACCCCTTTCGGAGACTCAATATCGCCTTCTATGATCTTTTCCCATGTAACTCCCTCAAACGCATCGTCTGATGCAATCTCCGCATGGACTTCCAGCGGCTCCCAAATCCAGATGCACCAAAATAAAACAATACCAATGAGACCAGTGACGAGCACTTCCCATTTCATTCAACATACTCCCTTAGCTGTGCCGCGCCTCACCCGCGCGTCCTC
>OFFP01001791.1_pt1 | contig 13784 bp, 14 predicted proteins | sample 1521431 | NCBI WGS metagenome assembly OFFP01 (sample SAMEA3504104, study PRJEB24116) | mouse gut metagenome | biome: mouse gut; feature: mouse-associated habitat; material: faeces | place: Denmark | collected 2011 | reverse complement strand
ACTGATGTCCGCTTCCGATGGCCGCGGTATAAACATTTCATTTCCAAAAACATATTTATATAGATATAATAGATTTTCCACAAGCACTTTTCAAAAAAACGTTGAGCAGGTCATAGGCGGCGCGCCGTATATAAATACAATGATAAGGAACGATGAAAATCGTCGGCAGTCTGTACGGCTGCCGGACAGATCTGGCATTTTACAGAAAAGAGCGGATGCAGTACAGCACATAAATACCAAGCAGTACGATCCCCTGTACGCGGAAGGTTTTTTTCCGGATGAGGATCGGGCCAAGCAGTACGGCCATGACCGCAATCGACAGCGGAATATCGACCAGGATCGTCTGGCGTTCCAGCGGGATTCCCTGTACGGCGGCCGGGATCCCGATCACCAGCAGGAGGTTCAGAATGTTTGCGCCGATCACATTTCCAAGTCCCACGTTGCCGTATCCCTTGATCAGGGATGCCATGGACGTCACCAGTTCCGGCAGAGAGGTCCCCAGTGCAATGAATGTCACCGCGATCACCCTCTCCGGGACTCCCAGCGACTGTGCGATCAGAATCCCATTGTCCACCAGCAGATTTGCTCCCGCATAAAGCAGAACGGCGCAGAGAGCAAGAAGGAAAAGCTGTTTCGGGATAGATATATCCTCTCCCCCTTCTGCCTCCTCGCACTCTTCACCAGAAGAAAGCCTGACTGTCAGACAGGCATAGACCACAAACGCAGTCAGCAGCAGGATGCCGAAGGGCCGTCCATATGCTCCTTTTACTCCTCCGCAGATCTCCATCGCTCCGATCACAAGGAAGAAAAAGAAGCTTCTCCATGCAATGGAAGCAGCCCCGACCTGCCTGACCGGACGGATGATCTGGCTCAATCCGGCGATCAGCGCAGTGTTGCATATAATAGAACCGAATGCATTTCCCGCGGCAATCGCCGCCGAACCGCCAAAAGCCGCCGTTGTAGACACCAGGATCTCCGGCAGTGTGGTTCCCAGGCTTACGATCGTCGCGCCGACCACAATCTGAGGGATCGCCGCTTTCCTTGCGATGGCGGCCGCCGCATCCACCAGACGGTCTCCTGCAATGCAGATCAAAATCAGCCCAGCCGTAAACAATAGTACCGTAGCAATCATATTGTCCCCCTCTTTTCTTCCAAACCCGCCTGCAGTCTGCCGCGGTCCCTGGACCAACCAGGGCGCGGACTCTGACCGCAGTTTTATTGTTATATGTCAGACCTCGGCCGGTCACAACGATGATTTGCCGGGGGATCTACATAAAAGTGAATATTCAGGCCGTCCATTGCCCTAGAGCGCTGAATGTCCAGCGTGCCTCCGCCAAATGCAGACCGAAGCGGAAAGTGGACGTTTTAAAACAGCGGCCTGAGTTACAGGTCACGCCTCCCCGGGTGTGTTCTGCAGCGTTTTATTTCACAAGGCCGATCAACTCACGGAAATGTTCCGTCTTGTGCTGTCTCATGTATGCTTCAATTCCTTCCGCCACCTCAATAGTTGCCGACGGATTGTAAAAATTAGCCGTTCCTACTGATACTGCCGATGCGCCTGCCAGGATAAACTCCAGCGCATCCTCAGCGCAGGTGATCCCGCCCATCCCGATCACCGGGACCTTCACGGCATGAGCCGCTTCATATACCATGCGGACCGCAATGGGACGGATGGCAGGACCGGACACGCCCCCGGTCTTGTTTGCAACGGCAAATGTCTGTCGGTGGATATCAATCTTCATCCCGGTCAGGGTATTGATCAGAGAGATCACATCCGCGCCTCCGGCCTCCACGGCCTTTGCCATCTCCGCGATGCTCGTCACGTTGGGACTGAGCTTCATAATGACCGGCTGCTTCGCATGCTTTTTCACTTCTCTTGTAATATGTTCTGCGGACTTCGGATCCTGGCCGAACGCAATCCCGCCCTCCTTCACATTGGGGCAGGAAATGTTGATCTCCAGCAGATCCACCGGTTCCTGTGCCAGGCGTTCCACCACTTCCAGATAATCCTCGGTTGTCTTTCCGCACACATTAACAATAATCTTGGTGTCAAATTGTTTCAAAAACGGGATATCCCGTCTGCAGAATACATCGATTCCCGGATTCTGCAGGCCGATCGCATTCATCATCCCTCCGTAGGTCTCTGCAATGCGGGGGGCAGGATTGCCTGGCCACGGCACGTTTGCCACTCCCTTTGTGACGACGGCCCCCAGGCGGTTCAGATCCACAAACTCACTGTATTCCTCCCCGGAACCAAAGGTGCCCGAAGCGGTCATTACCGGATTTTTCAGTTCCACCCCGGCCAGACAGACGCTCGTTTCCAGCCCGGAGGCTGCATTTGAAGTATGGCTTACCGTACTTTTCATCAGATCTCCACCTCCGTACTTAAGAATACCGGCCCGTCCTTACAGACCCGTTTATTATGCACCTGGCTGTGCCCGTCAATCTCCGGTGTCCTGCAGATGCAGGCCAGGCAGGCCCCCACACCGCAGGCCATCCGCTCTTCCATAGATACATAGCATACAATATTATTTTCTTCGGCATAATGCTTGACAGCACGCAGCATAGGAGCCGGGCCGCAGGCATAGATCACCTCTGCATCCAGCCTGTTTGCCGCAATGGCATCCATCACATTTCCGGGCGTACCGGCGCTGCCGTCCTCGGTAGCGATATACAGGGTTCCGTTCTTCTGAAGGTCTTCTGCAAGAAACTGCTCATCCCGATACCCCATCACAAGCTGCTTTTCGGCCTCCAGCTGTTTTGCCAGCTCCAGCATGGGGGGCACGCCGATCCCTCCGCCGATCAGAAACACCTTTTTTCCGGTTCCCGGCTCCAGCGGAAAGCCATTTCCCAAAGGGCCAAGGATCTCAATCGTATCCCCCGGCCGCAGTCGGGAAAACTGTTCCGTCCCCGTCCCTTCGCCGGTCACACGGTATACCACCCGCAGCATGTTCTGCTTTCGGTCAATCTCACACAGGCTGATAGGCCTGGGCAAGAGCTTGCTTTGATCCTCCGTGTACATGGAGAGGAACTGCCCCGGCACTGCAAGCCCGGCAATCTCCTCCGTCCGGATCCACATGCTGTATATATCCCGGGCGATCTGTTCCTGGGATACGACTGCCGCCTTTTCCTTTCGTTTACAAGACATGTTTTTTCTCCTTTTTCTTTAAAAACCTCTGTTTCTTTTCTCTATCCTCGCAGATATGCATACTGTCCGGCGATCCATTGCGGCAGCCGGACAGTTCTTTTATCCTACTTCTGAGCCAGCGCACTGCAGATATCCGCCTTCATAGCTTCCACTGCCGCCCGTGATGCCTCCCCGAAATGTTCCGCGCCGAACTGCGCGTAAGCTTCCTGCTTATAAGCTGCAATAATGCCCCGGGAGGAATTTACAATAGCGCCCAGACCGTCTTCGTTGAAGAAATGTGCCAAATCCTTGCCCTGGCCGCCCTGAGCGCCGTAGCCCGGCACCAGAATATACGCCTTTGGCATCACCTTGCGCATCGCCTTTCCGATCTCCGGATAGGTAGCGCCGACCACTGCGCCTACGTAGCTGTAGCTGTCTCCCATACACTGAGCGCCCCACTCTGCAACCATTTCCCCCACATGCTCATAGAGCGGGCGGTTCTCAATGCGCCGGTCCTGGAACTCCCCACTGGACGGGTTGGAGGTCTTTACAAGGACAAAGATTCCCTTCTTCTCCTCCTGGCAGACCTTGATAAAAGGGTTGACCCCGTCAGAGCCCAGGTAGGGATTGACTGTTGCAAAATCTTCATCAAAAGGGACATACTCTTTGCTGCCCACCTTGACCTTCCCCAGATGCCCGATGGCATAGGCCGCGGAGGTCGAACCGATATCGCCCCGCTTGATATCCCCGATGACTACCAGATCTTTTGACTTGCAGTATTCTACCGTCTTCTGAAATGCTGCCAGCCCCGGCACGCCAAACTGCTCATACATGGCAATCTGGGGCTTTACAGCCGGAATCAGGTCACAGACATGATCCACGATCTCTTTGTTGAACTGCCAGATTGCCTCTGCCGCGCCTTCCAGCGTCTCCCCGTATTGTGCAAATGCCTTCTGCTGTACATGCTCCGGCACATAAGCCAGCATGGGATCCAGACCGACCACGATCGGAGCCTCCGTTTTTTTAATCTTTTCTACAAGTTTGTTGATCATCGTTTTTTCCTCCTGAATAACATTATGATGTCTTTTAACTCAGCCTTCAGGCAGAAACGCATTGTATATTATGCCTGAGCCTGATGAAAATCCTTTTAAATATGAAGGTTCTTCCCCATCTCTTCTTTAAATTCCCTGCCTTTAAACAGCACCAGCCCGGCCACAAACAGCAGGCAGAAGCCCGCCCCCAAGAGGCTCGGCAGCTTCAGCGTGACCGCGCCGGTCAGCACCAATATCAGCGGGAGCAAAAATCCATCCCCTGCCGCCATGACGAGATAGATCATGCAGTCCCGCAAAGGGTACTTTTGTATATAGGAAATGACCATCATGGAGCAAAGCACTCCAATGCTCAATATAGGCAGTACAAAATCTACCGACCAGCCATGCCAGCCGGTCAGCACATCCCATATGATGCACCCCACTGTCACCAGCACCAGCTGCCACATGGTATTTTTCAGCAGATTGTGGCGCTTAAAGAATCCGATGGTCGACGCCAGCCACATACTGGCGATCCCGCCTGCTGAAAATAAGGTCCAGGGCACCTCCGGACGATAGTTCCAATGAAGGTCGAACATCAGGATGACAGCCGCCAGACAGAGCAGGCAAAATCCCTTATACACCTTCATCTCCAGTTCACCCGGCACGTCAGGCTCGGGAAAATCCGGCTTCACTTTTTCTGAATGGATTCCCTGCTCCCGGAGGATCCGGTAAAAATTGCGCTGGATATTTTCCGTGTCAAACCGAGACGTAAAGCCCAGCGACAGCTTGTCCCCGAAGGAACAGATACACAGCTCCAGCTTCGGAGTGCTGGTATAGATGCCGAAGCGGTCAATATATTCTGCATACGCTTCCGGCATGGACACCGCGCTCATATTGGAAAACACCGCCGTCACATTTTTCTCCGCGATCTTCGCCCCGGCCTGGATACACAGGTTTTTCAGTTCCAGGGGCGCAAGGCGCAGGATAGGGTTCATCTCCAGGGCAAGGAGTTCGCTCATATGCGTTTCCATCTTCTCCTTGGTCAGCTCCTGACGAAACTGCTCCCGCACCTGCTCCACCACGGCTTCAAAGGAGCCGTCCCAGTTCCGGTAATCATATCCCGGCTCAATCCAGCCGAAAAAGTTGAGCATGGAATCGGAAGGGAAAAACTTCCGCAGGTTCACCGGGACCATCAGCACCACCGGCCACTTTTCCTGCTGCCGCGTCATTTCCTCATGAATGGCGCTAAGCAGCGCTGCGGTCAAGAATACGGTCATGGAGACTCCCTGCCTGCGGGAATGCTCCAGCACCTCCCGGACCGATAAGATCCGCTCATGCACCCGAAGCCGTCCGTTTTCTTTCTGTGTTTTCTTCAATTGGTAAGCACGGCTCTTCCTTCTCTTCGGCCTGCGCGCCTCTTCGGAATAATATTTGACAAAGCTGTCATTCTCCTGATCCTGTACGGTCATGTCCTCCGGATGCAGGCTTATGTCCTCCAGGCCCTCGCCGCTGTGCGCCAGAAACAGATAATCCTTGACCAGCTCTTTCAAAAATTCGGTTGCGCCCGTACCGTCCGTCAGAACATGGAATACTTCAAAATTAATCCTTTTCTTATAATAGGTCACCTCAAACAGCAGGGACTTCTTGTCGCGGATATAGATCCGGCTGCAGGGTTCCTTGTATTCCTCCCGGACAACCGGGCGGAGATTGCTTTTTTCCAGATAATGCCAGAACAGCCCCTTTCGGAGCACCGAACGGAACAGCGGATAGGTCTCCAGGGCACGTTCCAGCGCCGCTTCCAGCAGATCCGGGCGGACCTCCTCCTTTAATTCACAGTAAAACCGGAATACCCGGGTGTTCTGCTTATTGCTTGCCGCTGAAAAGAGCTTTGCCGCGTTGTCCAGCCGCCGCCAGTGTCCCCACTTCTGCTTCACGGTCATTTCCTCCTAAAAACTCATTGATATATTGGAAGCTTTCCCGCACATGCAGGTGCTTAATCCCCAGCGCAAAAAATCCGTGCAGCGCGCCCTCGATACGCTTCACCTGCACCTGGTTTCCCGCTTCTGAAAGCCGTTTTCCATAGGCCTCCCCTTCGTCCCGGAGAGGGTCATACTCTGCCGTCAGGATCAGTGTGTCTGGCTGGTCATGCAGATTCTCCGCCAGATAGGGCGCAAAGTAGGGGTTCTGCCTGTCCGCCTCGCTTCCGGCATAGAGATCCAGATAATCCCGCATCTTCCCCGCAGTCAGCAGGTAATCCGTCCCGTTCTCCTGAACTGAAGGGAAGGGGGAATTTTCCGAATAGTCGTTGTAGGTGGCCGGGTAGACCAGGATCTGCCGCCTGGGCAGAAATTCTCCGCGGTCCCGCGCCAGCAGGGACAATGCCGCCGCCAGATTGCCGCCCGCGCTGTCCCCGATCAGAGTCACATTCCCGGGGTCCACATTGAGAAGGAACTGCCGGGAAAAGATGGCTTTTGCCGCGGCGTAGCAGTCCTCCAGCCCGGCCGGGAACTTATGCTCCGGGGCCAGCCGGTATTCCACCGCTACGACGAAGTGGTTGGTCGCGTTGGCCAGGCGGGCGCAGATCCGCTCGTAATTGTCAATGCTCTCCGTCACCCAGCCGCCTCCGTGCAGGAAGAGCAGGATTTTTTCCGGATCGGCCTGGTTTTTCTCATAGGCCCGCTCGCTGGGGAAAAAAATCCGCACCGGAACCTGATGGGCGCCGTTGTAGATCTTCTGGTCGATAGTCCGGTAGAAGATCTTCAAGGGGTCCAGTTTTTTCAGATCTGCCAGATGACGGGAGGCCTCCACCTCGATTCCGTCAAAGGACAGTGCTTTTAATATTTTTTTTGCTGTGTTGTTGATCACATGATACCTCTCTCAGACTTTTTCTTACTTCTTTTTCACCAAATTTTTCAGTATAAGAATCCATATCCAAAACCAGCATATTTACAAAACCTCCCGGTTTCGGAATCACATTTTCCAACGGGCTCGCAAAAGGAGCTTCCCTTCCATCCTCCAATTCATCCAGTTCCCATCCGGATGCTGCATCCATAGCCATGAGGATTGCTTCCGCTTTTAAAAATCATCGCCAAACGGGTACTCCTCAAATTCTTCCATCAGCTCCCGTTCCACCTCTTCTTCATATTGTTCCAGCGTTTTCTTCATCTGCTTCGCAGTCTTTTGATCCCCTTTTTCCTCGTACAGACGCACTGCCGCACGGTAGATCAGTTCCGTATCCTCCGTACATTCGTCTTCTTTTGAAATATACTTCTGTACTACCTCTTCTGCCCCGGTATATTCTTTAGCGTTGATTCTGGCATAGATCAACGCCGCGGCTAAAGGCTGGGATTCGGTATTCTGCCTGTGCCACTTCTCACAAAGTGCGACAGCCTCCTCCGTTTTTCCCTGGGCGGACAGTGCCGAAGACATTTCAAACACAAAATCCTCCGGCAGCTGCTCTTTCCAAGCAAATAATCCAATGACCTTTTCACAGACCTCACAGCATTTTTCATGCAGATTCCGCATCCCCAGCTCATCCAGATAATCCATCAGCCAATCGTCTACGCCATATTCAAAATCTGTCTGTTCATCTACCTCATAAAATTCTCCCGCAAAATCAGGATTCCTGCTCCGTGTCTCCTCAATCGCACCAACCAGGGCATCGAACGCCTGATGCCACTGCGTCATGTCTGTTTTCCCCCTACCTATATTGATATAACAGTCTGTGGATAAACGCCCAAAATCTTTCCATTGTTTCTTCATGATCTATCTCCCTCATATCTCTTCTATGATTTTCTCTTTGCAGTCCGGCCGGAAGCATCCTGTTCCGCTGTGTCTTGTTCCATTATAACAGAAGTCGAATCAGAATCCTATCATTTCTTTTACACATTTATTATTTGCTATGATCTATGGTTACAGTTCACGGCCCAACCGGACGCGAACTGTAACGCATCCAGCCCGTCACCGGCAGTCTTTCCGCATACGATGGTATTAAAAAAGGGGGCTGTCCGCCCCCGTCTTGATTCACGGTTCTTTATGATTCGTTCACCAGCTCTTTCACAGATACCCTGTGGATGGCCTTTACGACCGCGCATGTACCCAGGGCCATACAGACCGGAAGCAGACACATGCTGACCAGCATTCCCGCCGCCGAATTTGAAAACGGAAATTTTACAAGCCCCAGTCCCTTTGCATAAGGTGTGAGCAGATCCGGTACGAAAAACACTCCTGCCGCAATTCCCAGGCAGCTTCCAAAAAGTGCGGCCAGGCAGTTCCGCCGCAGATAGATCTTTAAGATCTGCCAGGACGTCATTCCGACGGCTTTTAAATATCCGACCAATTTCTGCTCCCGCCGGATCAGTAAAACGGTCAGATTCATCGTGATCAGAACCGTGATCGTCAGCAGCACTGTCAGGACCAACGTGACCGCAGGCACCAGAACCCCCGTGATATGCTCTCCGTTGGATTTGGCGGCGATAAAGGAAAACCTTCCGTCATACCGTTCGGTCAGCTCCTTTGCATAGTTCCATTTATCACAGTCCTTTACGAGTACCAGCATATAATCTCCGCTGATGCCGTCTGCTTCTACGGATTGGTCCAGATCCTCCGTGACCATCCGTATGACATTCCCGTAATTGGAAAGTGTGCGGAAGATGCCGGTGATTTCAAATTCCTTCTTTTCCCCGTTTACATACAATTCTATGCTTTCCCCGACCTCAAACCCGTATCTCTGGGCCAGCGCCGTCCCCACGCTGATCTCATCCTCCTTCTGCGGCCTCCTGCCGTACAGGGACTGGTCCTCTATTTTTTCATTCCACGGCAGTTCATAAAGCTCCGTTACCATGCTTTGCCAGTTCTCTTCCTGGTCCGGCTTATATTGGGAATAAATTTTATTGACCCCGTAGACATATTCGACCTCCGGAGCTTTTTCCAGGTCCTCTGTGACCGTACTCACCGGTGTGCCGTCCAGGGAAGTCACATAGATATCTGTCTTTAAAATCCCCCATGCTTCCGGCTCCCGGTCGATATGTCTGACGGCATTCAGGCAGCCGAAGCAGACCACGGCCATACAGCCCAGTATCAGGGACACTGCCGCGATATATACATACCCTGCTTTTTTATTCTGCATGCCCCTGACCGCATAATACCATTCAAAAGAGCACCGGCTGCAGCAAAATCGATTTTTGGGCGCCATCCGGCCCCGCCCTCTGGTCTGCCATGTCCCGCTTCGGATGGCATGTGAAACATTGCAGGTCCGGATCTGAAATACCGCACAGAGGCAGATCAGCAGGACCGCCGCCAATACAGTCAGACACACGCCTGCCTGATACGTACCCGTCCTGATCGCAAATGCCGAATAAATTCCTACATTTCCAAGGATCTGTTCCAGAATCCTGTGGTTCAGCCAGCCTCCCAGGATGCTCCCTGCCGCTGCCCCTGCAAAGCCTGTCACGCCGTAGCAGACAAGATATGCGCTTGTGATCTGCATTCCGGTCATGCCTAATGACCGGTAGATTCCGATCGTCCTTATATCCTCGTCCATGTCGCTTTTTACCAGAAACAGGGTCAGAACAAGGATCACCCCGGCCAGGATCACGCTGACAAGGCAGAGAAGATTTCCCAGCATCTGCCATGCGGAGGTATAGCCGCTTTTGATCTTATCATATGTATACAGCGTATCGCCCAGCGGCATTTGAAAGTAACTTTCCGCGTCACGGATAAAACGCTGCTCCGCCTGCCGGCTGTATTCCCGGAAGCGGACTTCCAGGTAGCTGATCCTGCGGTTGTCCGCCGGCGGAAAATCCGAAAGCCTGCCAAAACCGCACCACATCCGATACACGTTCGTATTGCTGCTTCCAAAAACAGGATCCGCAGCGATCCTTGCGACCTTCGCCTTCACGGACTGGCCTGCCGACTGCAGCGAGATCTCGTCCCCCACCTTCACCTTCAGGATATTCGCGATCTTAGGCGTGATCCAGATCTCATCCTTTTGGGGCATCTCAAGCTCTGATCCTTCTAAGATTTTAGGGGAAAGCATGTTCCCGCCGATGGTTTCGGGCAGCTCCAGCAAAATACCATTGCCAAGCCTGACACCGTCCTTTTCCATGTATTCCACGGGTTTTGTATTTTCCGTGATCTGATACGCAAGGTCTTCCGGCGAATCCTCCAGATACTGCCTGACGCGGTCTGAGGAAACCATCCCGTGGTTCCACAGGCCGCACAGCTGCGCCCCTTCCATTCCCTCATAAGCCCGGTCGAATACCGGATTTAACTCTTTTAGTAAGATCAGCGCGTTCACGAGCAGCGCTGCGGTGAACAGAATACAGATTCCCAGCAGCAGGCCCGGAAGTTTTTTTCTTCTCAGCTTTGCCAGACCGCACATGAATATTGTCTTCACCATTACCACCCTCTCTCCTGCAGAAAATGTATCAGCTTCTCTTCTCTGTCCTCTATTGTGTGAAATGCATCCGTCCCGGCAGTATCCGGGCCGGAATCCGGATGCATCTCTGCTCCGTTTGGAATGTGCTCCGTAAAATCCAGCTCTCCCTCTACGTGTCCATCCTCAATATAAAGCACCCTTTTTCCTCTGGCGGCCACCCGGATATCATGTGTGACCAGGATGATGGTCTGCCCGCCCTTGTTCAATTCCTCCAGCAGGTCCATCACAAGCTCCGTCTGTGCCGAGTTCAGGCTTCCGGTGGGCTCGTCGCAGAGCAAAAGCGGCGGGAGATTTGCGACGGAACGCAGGATCGCCGTCCTCTGCTGCTGTCCCCCCGACAGCTGGGAAGGATATTTTCTGACATGCTCTTTCAGTCCGAACCTCCCGCACAGATTCATGATCTTGTCCTTCTTGAATGCGTTTTCTTTCCTGTTCCTGTCAAGCATCAGGGGCAGCATGATATTTTCATAAACCGTGAGATCCGGGATCAGGCATTGCTGCTGGAACACGAGCCCGATGTTGGCACGCCGGAACATAGTCTTTTCTTTTTCATTCATACGCGCAAAATCTGCGGGCCGGCGGACTTCGTCCGGTAAGGTATATTTTATTGAGCCTTCACTGCAGGTATCAATTCCTGCGATCAGGTGGAGTATACTGGTTTTTCCCGAGCCGGAAGCCCCCATGATGATCACAAATTCCCCTTCATCCACGTCAAGGCTCACATGGTCAACCACTTTGCTTTCTACCGTTCCTTCTACATACTTTTTTGTCAGGTCTCTGACCTCCAATACTGTTCCCATTCTGTTGTCTGTCCTCCTTCAATTCTGTTCGCCAAGATTATTTCCATCTGCATAGTTGGATGCTCTAAAGAGCCTCCAACCATACAGGCGTGATTATTTTTTCAGCAGCATATGCTTCATCTGAAACAGCAGGATCGCATAAACGGTTTCTTCTACTGCCACATAAACGAATGTCAAAGTAATCTGCGCAAGGGCAGGAGCAATCATGGCGCCCCACTGTTCCGTATAATTCAGCATCGAGAAGATTCCGATGGATGACGTGATCCCACCGATCGTAAGTGTCAGGACAGCCGCATATTTTACAGCCTGCACCGCCGTCTGGATGTCCTTTTCCGGCAATGCCTTTCTGGAAGCGCATATTTTCCATGCGTTGAAATAGTGGTGGATCCAGCCGAAGGTCGATAAGAGCAGGCATTTGATCCCTGACAGATAGAGCAGCGTCGGCAGATCGAAAATGTCGGTGAATCTTCGAAGCGAGGAACTTACCATGCTCAAAAATGCAACGGCAATACATAAAAAGCCGATGATCGTACCCACCCTGCTGCTCTTCCTCTTTTTGTCCATTTCATTTAATTCCCCAACCAGATTGACCAGATTGCTTTCTGATCTTTTCAGATATTCTTCCGTGGAAAACTCTTCTCCGGCGAGCAGCTCATTGACATCAATCTCCAGCGCCTGGCTCAGCTTCAGAAGCATCGACGCATCCGGCATCCGGCTGCCTGTTTCCCACTTCGAGATGGTCTTATCCGTCACATCGATCTGCTCCGCCAATTGCTTCTGCGACCATCCCTGCTTCTTTCTCCTGTATGCGATAAACTTTCCTATTTTGATCTGATCCATAATCTTCGCCCCCTAATTCGGTAAATATCTGATTGGCTGACGGGCCTGCCGTTTCATCAACTAGTTGTACACTCGCTGCGCAGCATCGTGCAAACGGCAATGCCTGACACACTCATAGTATGTAGCATGCGGCTTCTCAGTTCAACCCCCAAATGGGAGAATCGCTCTCCGATATGGAGATTATGCCTGATTGTGCGCTACATTTGACTGATCAGTTCATGCATGATATGATTACTTTTAACAAAGCTTCCAAAAAACAGAAGAAGGAGAACATGGTAAAATCATCTGAAAGGGATGAGCAAAAAGCTGATAGCAATATCAAAAAATATGGCGTAACATTTAAAACTGCTTCTAAAGCTTTTTTAGATGAAAATCGTATTGAAATTTATGATGAAGCGCATAGTATAGACGAAGATTGCTTTATCACAATTGGATTGGTAGAAGAAATTTTGTTCGTTGTATATTCCGTGCGCCATCCAAAAATAAGATTGATTTCCGCACGACTGGCTCCCCCAAAAGAAAGGAGCGTATATTATGGTAACGTATGAATTGAAAAAAGACGCAAAATTAACTGACAGTGAACGAGAATCTTTAAAAAAAGCGAAAAGCATACCTGTCATTTATGATGATGACTCTCCGGAAATGAGCCCCGTTTCCTTTCTTTGGCGGTATCTGATTCACTCAAATAGATTCTTTCAATCTTCATCCCCTGTTTCGGCAATGATTGAAGATTCATCTACCCATAACGTAATCTGTGCATATGATATGCCCGCCTGCGGATCGCCGATCATTATGACCGCATCCGCGAGCTGTTCCGTGATTTTCGGTTTTTCAATTGATCTGGCCTGCAGTAAGGAAAAGAGCACGGTATTCCTATCCTCTTTTTCCGTTAAAGGTTTTGATTTTTGAGATTCGTAGATAAAATACGCATTGCTTATGATCAAAACAGTCACAAGAATAGCTGTCAGTATTTTTTTATTTTCATGCTGCAATCCCTCCCTATGGCTTATCGTGAAAAGTCATTTCCTCTGCATGAATCAAGGGATTCCAGGTTCTGCCACATCCCCTACATTTATAAAAACCGCATCCCTGCTCATTCTGCCCATCGGGATATCCTTATCCTGATAGTCCAGCAGGACAACCGCATCCGACTCCTTGTCATAAACCAGCTTTGTTTTTGACAGGGTATCCTGGGCGGTCAATCTGTAGATGATATCCTCTTTGCCTGTTCCTGGCAGGAGCGGCTCGAAGGTTCCCTTTTCCAGGATCTCTAATTGCCGATAGATCGTATATCGGCCGTCAGTCTGTAGGACAAGGTACAGGCTGTCCGGCAAGGGTCCGTTCCCTGTGCTGTAGGTTCCCCATGGATGATGCGGCATCGGCGCAAAATGTATGACGTAAAAGACCATTGTAATACCCATGGCTATGAGAATCAAAGGCATCCGTATCCATTTTCTTGTTTTTTTCATGATCTCATCTCCTTCCGATAAGAACAGCTTCCATTTTTTCTCCGGCTTATTTATTTTTTTCTAAGAGTCTCAGTTCCT
>OFFP01001790.1_pt1 | contig 13786 bp, 12 predicted proteins | sample 1521431 | NCBI WGS metagenome assembly OFFP01 (sample SAMEA3504104, study PRJEB24116) | mouse gut metagenome | biome: mouse gut; feature: mouse-associated habitat; material: faeces | place: Denmark | collected 2011 | reverse complement strand
ACTGTACTGCCTGTGACCGTGCAGCGTAGTGCACGGTCCAGGAGTGAACAGTAACGTTATGGGTACACATGCATATTTTTACAGCAGTCAAACGATTGACAAATAATCTCACTCATGGTATACTATCGTAAAGTCAAACGTTTGACAAAGCATAAAATTTAAAAAAGGAGGATCGGATGAAAACAGTAAGTGTATTTGATGAAACATTCCGGCAATACGGAAGAATACTTGCAGAATATGATTTTCAGGAATTATTCCAGACATTATCATCATTTAAGATCCCGGACAGCGGTATAGAATATGTAGCAAGTGTTCCGGAACTGGAAGCATGCCGGATATTTTCCAGATTCCAGAGTCTGGGATTTGGAGGGATGCCAATCGAAGCCGGCTATTGCAGCGGACACAATAATGTCTTGAACTGTTTGGAATATCACAAGAGCAGTGAATTTAATATTGCAAAGGATGATATTGTACTGATGTTGGGTAGTCTTCAGGATATTCAGGGCGGACATTATGATACAAAGCATGTAAAAGCATTTTACATCCCAGCCGGAATTGGGATAGAACTGTATGGAACAACACTGCATTATGCGCCTTGCGGGGTTAATGGAGGCGGCTTCCAGGTAGTCTGTATCCTGCCAAAAGGAACAAATCAGGGAATGCCGGCATTGGAAGGTCCTTTAGATGCGGAAGCAAAGATGTGCCGGGGAACCAATAAGTGGCTGCTTGCCCATCCGGAGTCCACAGAGGCGCAGAACGGCGCATATGTAGGATTGACAGGGGAAAACCTCGTACTATCATATTCCGAAGCAGACAGCGTATGATATTTGCAGCAGCGAAAATGGATGAACGAGTACAACATGCCCATTGCTGGATAGGAAATCAGAATAAAAACAAACGAGGAGATTTATAAAATGGGAAAAAAAGTTTATTTGGGAAACGACACGGCAGGTTATTTTTTGAAAACAAAATGTATCGAATATCTGAGAGGAAAAGGAATCCCCTATGTGGACTGCGGTTCAGAAGATGATCCGGATATCGAAGCTACACGCTATCCGTTTTTCGCTGCAAAGGTAGCGACGGCAGTACAGAGCGGCGAAGCAATCTGCGGTGTACTGATCTGCGGAACCGGGATTGGCATCAGTATGGCAGCGAATAAGTTTAAAGGAATCCGGGCCGGCCTGTGCAGCACCACCTATCAGGCCCGCATGACCAGGCGGCACAACGATGCCAATATCCTCTGCATGGGCGGCAGGACGATCGGAGAATGGGAAGCGATCGATATGCTGGAAACATTCTTGAATACCGATTATGACGGCGGGTTCCATAACGGCTCTTTGGATTTGATCCGCGACGCGGAAAATCTGATGATGAATGACCAGGTATGGGAGGAAGAGCCAAGGAAGATTTCAACAGGGCCACTTGCTGATGCAGAAATCTTTGACAGGAGCAAGGGATAATCTTATCCAAAAGCCAGAGGCCCGTCAATGCAAGGTCAGCCTTGACGGGCCTCTGGTTTTTTTGGAAAAGCATCAATCCAGATGCTCTTTTTCTTCCCTTTATCGATCCATTTCCATGATCGCGCCGCACCGTTCTTTTACTTTTTCCGTCTGGCCCAGCAATGCCTCAGTCATTCCCTCCGCCAGCTTTTCCAGATCCGGATCCGGATTTGCCTCCAGGCATGTGGAGACCCATTTCTCCGGAATCGCATCAATCCCCCTGTATGCACCTGCTATGTAGCCGGCCATACATGCGATCGTGTCGCAGTCCCTTCCGAAATTCGCCGCCCCGATCACGGTCTTCTTGTAGTCCCCCTGCGTATTCAAAAACATTCCCACCGCACAGGGGATCGACTCGTATGCTTCACAGCTGTCATTGTGGCGTCCGTCTTCACTGATGGGCTTTCCTCTGCCGCACCAGTCGATCAGAAGCTGATCATAATATAGCTTTGTCAGTTCTTCCGTATCCTTTGCCTCTCTCGCCAGTTTTACTGCCAGGTGCATGGGGCCGTACATTTTACTGCATCTGCCTCCCGGTATATGGTCAAGCGCTGCCTGGACAATACTGTCTGCATCTGCCTGCGGGTTCATTGCCTCCGCAACCGCCGCCGCAATGATACCGGCAGCATCTCTGGAATGGTCATGGTGGATGATGGACATCAGGTCATAAGCATCCAGGGACGCCTGTTTCGGATCACATGCATTGATGATCCCTACAGGCCCGATACACATGGCCGAACTATTTTCCCCGATATTCCCCGCACCTGCCTGCCTTGCCGGCATATAAGTCATGACAAGCCGCCAGTAGGAACTAGCCGAGCTGTACCAGCATCGGTCTACATCCACATTTTTTACCCAGAAATCCCCAAGCTCGTCGCAGGTGATCCGTCCGCCATGCTCTACGATACAGCGGGCATTGACCGTCGCAAAGTAGCTGTCGTCCGTATAGGTTCCCGGGCGGTCCGACCAGGCATATGCGCTGGGCACCGCCGGCATAAAGAAATCCTCCGGCCTTGTCGCATAACTGATCAGGTCCGTCACCGGTCCATTATGCAGCTTTCTGATGAATCCCGCGTCCATCCCTTCCACAGGCCCTCCAAAAGCATCCCCGATCACGCCGCCCATCATGCATCCATAAACCTTTTTAAATAAAACAGAATTTTTATTCATCTTAACTCCTCCTTCATCCTTTCACACTTCCAGATGTCATCCCTTCAACAAAAGTATCCTGCATCAGCATATAGATCATCAATATCGGCAGGACAGAGATCACGGCCGCCGCATAAATGTAAGCCGGGTCTCCGCTGTTCTTTCCCACAAAATTATAAAACCGAAGCGCCACAGTCCTGACCTTTTCATCCTGAAGAAATGTATTTGAAAAGAGAAATTCATTCCATACATTCACGAATACGATCAGCATGACCGTTGAAAATATCGGCTTCGCCAGCGGCAGGACATTATACCCAAAATTCTGCAGTTCACTGGCGCCGTCTATCCGCGCCGCCTCATCAAGCTCTTTCGGCATGCCTTCAAAAAAAGCATGGACAAACATAAAATTAAATGGAATATTGATGGCTGAATAAATTATGATCATTCCAATCCGGGAATTAATGAGCCCAACCCGGTTAAACATAAAAAATAGTGTTGCGATAATTGCAAATCCCGGGATCGACAGTCCTGCCGTAAAGTAGGTACGGAAAAACCTTTTTCCGGGCGCGTCCAGTTTCACGATCCCATAAGCCGCAAACCCGGTCACACACAAAACGATCGCCGCCGCTGAAAGCCCGATGATCAAATTACTGATATATGCGTCCAGATAGCCGCCTCTGATCCATGCGGTCACAAAATTTTCCCAGTGGATCTCTTCCGGAAACGCGATCAGACGCTTTCGTATCGCATCATTGGAACGCACGGAATTTAAAAACATCACGGCAAGAGGGATCATATGAATGACAGCGATCAGGATCATAACTATGTAGGAAACGCTGCTTTTTAGTCTTTTTCTTTTTTTCACTCTCCATCCCTCCCACGTATTTTTTGAACCGCAGCCAGTACCAGATACACGGCAAGGCATCCCATACAGACCGTGGTACACAATGCCGAAGCATATCCGACTTCATAAGAAATAAAACTTTTCCTGTAGATCCACGTCGATGCCAGTTCTGTCGCATTCGCCGGTCCTCCCTGTGTCATGATCCATACATAGTCAAAGGTCGTAAAAGACGCAATGATAATAAATGTAAAATATGACAGGATTGTAGGCTTTATCTGAGGTATCGTCACGCTGAAAAACTTTCTGACCGGGCCTGCGCCTTCCATTGTGGCCGCCTCCAAAAGGGAGCGGTCCACCTGGTGGAGCGCAGAAAACATCAGGACAAGTACAAATCCCCACCAGTGCCAGTTATCCACAAATGCGACCGCATAAAGTGCTAATCTCCCATTTCCCAGGGGTGCAAAATTACGGAGCGAATCTATCCCAAGCGATTGAAATAAGGATGCGATCCCTGAATACGGGCTGTAAAAGGTCGCAAATACCTTACCTGCTATGGCTGCTCCTACTACATATGGGAGGAAGTAGACGGTCCGCAGCAGCATCTGTCCCCGTCCGATATTTAACAGCATCACGGCCAGCACCAGCCCGACCGCCAGCGGAATCACCAAAAACATGGCCATCCAGACCAGATTGTTTTTCATAGCATGAAAAAATGATGAATCTGACAGCATCACAATATAATTTTGCAGCCCTACAAATTCCGGCTCTTTTAGTCCGTTCCAATTGGTAAAAGAATAAGATACCATTCCTGCCGCCGGAACCAGTACGATCACCACATGAATTAAAAATGCCGGTAATACAAACAAGGTTCCTTTCATTTTTTTCATCCGTTTCATTCTGCTCCCTCCCTGATATGCCGCCGCACACTATCCTACAAACTCAAAGCCTTCCTCCAATTCCTTATCCAGTACCTTCTGTGCTTCTTCACAGAATTGTTCCACCGTATATTCTCCGTAATACACCTTATCCAGATTATTCATCATATAAATATTGGTCTCTGACGGATAGGCGGACCATGGCGCATAGCCCACAGTATCGCGTCCCAGGATCTCGCCCATAGAGTCCAGGGTCTTACGGATATCCGCCTCGATATCCTCCGGATAGAGCTCCTCATCCACATCACAGCAAAGAGTCATATATCCGGCTGCGATCGCATTTGCCAGACGCTGCTCGTCCGAATAAAAGAAATTCAGCAGTTCCGCGCACAGGTCTGCATGTTCCGTATTCGCGTTCATTGCCATCATTGCCCCGATCCCGGCGGACCCGGAAGCCGGAATCCCATCCTTCATTGACGGCCATGCAGTACATACCCAGTCGAAGGTCAGGGTTCCCGGTGATAATGTTTCCATGGTGAGCCATGTACCTTCCGTACAGAATACTGCCTGCTCATTCTGGAAAAATGTCCTGGCCTCGTCATTGCTGATGGCTCCGCTCTGTCCCTGGTTGATCCAGCCTGCATCCCAGTCGCTCTTCAGCAGTTCAAACGCCCCTTTGATCTCCTCATCCATAAACTTTAATTCCCCGGTAAACAATTTTTTCAGATTTTCTTTTCCTGAATAATTTCCCAGATAATGGTCGTAAATCCACTGCTGAAATTCATTTGCACCCGAATAACCGTATTCGATCGGAATATATCCCGCATCGGCAGCTTTGATACATGCATCTTCAAATTCCGCCCTGGTTTCAGGCACCTCACATCCAAGCTCCTTTAAAAGGTCCCTGTTGCAGTAGATCGATGTTGCCTCCGACCCATGCGCCACTCCATACAACTGTCCGTCGATGGTCCCGGCGTCCAGCGCCCAGTCATAGATCACATCGTCCCATTTGTACTCCTCCCTGTACGCTGTCAGGTCCTTCAGCGCTCCTGCTTCTACATAATCCGGAACATCAAAGCAGTCTACCATGAACAGATCCGGCCCGCTTCCCGCCGCCAGCTGAACACGAAGTGTCTCCTGTACATCCGGCAGGCACTGGAAATCGATCTTTACATTGGGATGCTCTTCCACAAAGGGATCAAAGAAACCGTCGTACCATACCTGCTTCATATCATCTTCTATGCTTCCCCAGTAAAAAGTGATCGTGACCTCTTCCTCCGGAGAGGCTTCCTGCCCTCCTCCTTCGGCTTCTCCTCCACCGGCTCCGCTTTTATTGTTGCCGCATGCTGCCAGACCGCATCCCAGCATGGCCATGCACAGAGAAATACCGACTGCTTTTAAAATTTTTTTCTTCCATTTTCTCTTCATTTTCCTCTTCCTCTCTTGTAACGACTTGCGCGGCAAGCGTTACGATCCACAGATTACTTGACACTGCCTTCTTCCTGTCATCGGGTGCGCGCCTTCCCGTTTTTAAATTTATACCCAAAGGGCATCCCATCATGGCCATTCGGCCGTTTCACAAGGTATACCCAAAGGGCATCCCATCATGGCCATTCGGCCGTTTCACAAGGTATACCCTTGGTATACAAATACATTCATCACTCTTATCCGCGGTAATCATGACAAATCCTTGAATACATTTATTATAAAAAGTATGTCAGATTATGTACATTTAATATTTTCTGGATTTACTTATATTATTTTTATAATATTACATAATCGTAATTTTTTATAATTTATCTAATTATTTATGGAGTACCATTATTATTTTCTCTCAATACTATTTTATTCCGGATTTTTCCACTCAATTATGATACACTAGTTTACAAAATACGACAGAAAGGATACATACGCATGACCGCTTCCAGATTCCGTTTCTCATTCCGAATCCAGTATTTTCTAACCGTATTCTGCCTGCTGTTTTTACTTTTTATTTCCATGCTGTTATTTCTGATCCCTTATAAGCTCTACACAAGGCTGTACATTTCACAGGCCGAATATTACTGCAACAATTTTTTAGCTCAGTCCAATCTTGCACTGGAAAAATCTTTGACAGATTTTGACAAAAAGATCCAGGAAGTGCTCCGTGACAGCGACATCCAGGAGATCCTCCGCCATGAGGCCCCTGACTCTGCGTCTCAGTACAATTATCAGATCGCGGTATCCAGATATTTTCAGCCTCACACAATGGATGAATATTACCTTCAGGAGATGGATCTTTATATAAAAGAAAGCGGCGAATCCCTTTATTACGGGACAAAGCCTGCACACCTGTCCTCCCCATTTTCCAGCAGTTATTACCAGAAAGCGCTGACCCATCCTACCCGCCCCAACTGGCTGCACTACAACGCAGAAATGGATTGTATCGAGCTTTCGGCAGTTGCTTACGACAAGAATACATATGCCGTACAGGGCCTGGCAGTCATACGTCTCTCCACAGATTTCCTTTTGGATACATTTAATGCTTACAATACTCTGGACATTGACAGGCTGTATATCGCAGACCAGTACGGGCAGATACTGTGTACCACCGAGCAGGATGCCCTTGGGCTTTCTCTGGACAGCCTGCAGGCAGGGGGGACTTCCCGGGATTTTACAGGCAAAGATCATATTGCCATTCTGCGTCCTTTATCCAAAAGTAATACCAGCTTTCCCTATGATGACTGGACCAGCGTCATCCTGCTCGACCGGCATACTCTGCTGCAGTCCTTTCAGCAGATCGCATGGCTTTTTTATATGATTTTTCTGAGCCTCCTGGGGTTTTCCATTGCAGTGGCCCTGAGATCTTTACGATTTATTACGCAGCCTGTGGCAGCGCTTGTCTCTGCAATGAAGAATGTGGAAGAAGGGTATCTGGACCATACGCTGCCGGAATCCTATCCGCTGAAAGAGATTTCCGTCATTAACCGGGGATTTAATCAGATGGTCTCCCGGCTGAATACTCTGATCAACAATGAATATAAGAGCCGCCTTGCGCAGCAGGAGGCACAGCTGAAAGCACTGCAGTCCCAGATCAATCCGCATTTTCTGTTCAATACGCTGCAGCTGATCAGCTGGAAAGCTTATGAATATGAGGCCACCCCTGTCTGTGATATGCTGGGGAGCCTGAGCTACATGCTGCAGACCGATCTGTGTTCTGATGATGAAAAGACATTTACGCTTCGGGAAGAAGTGGAATATATACGCCAATACGGCAAGATCATACAGTGCAAATATAATGATAAGATTCAGATTGTTATGGAGGTTCCCGAAGAATTGCTGGACTGCAGGATCCCGAAGCTGATCCTGCAGCCATTTTTGGAAAATTCCATCACCCACGGGCTTGCCCCCAAGCTCTCGCCCGGAAAAGTATGGCTTCGGATCACTTGTTCCGGCGGCCAGCTTCATATCGTCATAAAAGATGACGGAATCGGGATACGGAGCAGTGTTCTTCATTCTCTCCGGCATCCCTCCGGACCGCCTGACCGTGATGCCGCCCTTGCTTATGGACATCACATCGCCCTTGCAAATATCCAGGAGCGTATTCATCTTCTTTATGGAGATCAGTACGGATTTCACCTGGAAAGCCAGCTCAACGCAGGCACCGTTGTGACTCTGAATCTGCCGTATATGATTGAAAATGGAGGAGAATTGTTATGATCAAAATATTATTAGCTGAAGATGAAGACGGGATACGTACAAGCATTGCAAATGCATTTTCCTGGAGCGACCTTGGGTGCGAGCTGTACGCCCAGGCTTCCTCTGGACTGGAAGCGCTGGAGCTCTGCCTGCAGAACCCGCCGGACATCGTGATCTCTGATATTGTGATGCCTGGAATCGATGGTCTGACTTTTATAAAATATATGAAAGAAAAATATCCGGATATGCAGTTCATCATCCTTACGGGACATCGGAATTTTAATTATGCAAAAGACGCCGTGAACCTGGGGGCAGCGTATTTTATGCTGAAGCCAGTCAATTATCAGGAATTAAAGCAGGCGCTCAAAACTCTGGCAGACAAGATCACAGATACCCATGAGGACCGTCGTCTGGAGATTCAGGAAGAACAGACCCTTTCCGGCCTGCTCTCCGGCTTTCTGCGCATAGAGGAACTGCATACAAAGCATCTGCGCTCTCCCCTGCTTTCAAACTGGTTTCTGCATACCCCATGGTATCAGATCATTACGTTCACTTTTGATGAGACAAGCGAAACACAGGACCGGACTGTCCGTCTGGAAAACCTTCTTGTTTACTGCCGTCATTTCCTGAAGGAATATTCCTGCCTGTTCTGTAAGATGAACCACACCCATCTGGCGGTCCTGTTCTGCCATCAGGCACAGCCTGCATCTGTTTTTGAACAGAAAGAACTTTTTTTCCGGATGCAGAAAGAGATCACGCAGTTTTTTCACGCTTCTGTTTCTATGGGGATCAGTTCACTTCTGAATGAGAAGGAACAGATTCATGAAGGGTATATTCAATCGCTCCGGGCGCTCGGCCAAAAATTCTTTTCCGGAAGATCAAGCGTGAATTTCTTTTTAAATCAGGAGCCGGAAACCATGGACGGAATCATTGATTATAATCTGACCTCCCTTTCCGCCCGGAAAACCGTGGATCTGATCCGGCGTTCTGACGGTATCTTGCTGGAAGAGCTTGCCAACGACCTGTTTCTGGAACTGTTCCGGCCCTACCGCCGGAATATCGGCCTGATCAAAAGCTCCTTCATCATCGTCGCGGTCCTGTGTATCAAAAAGATCGTCCGGGACGACTCCCGGCAGCTGGCTGTCATGCTGGAAAAATACGGCAACTTCCAGTTAGCGGTCCATGCGGATACACTGCAGAATCTGAAGGATATTTTTATTAATCTGGTTTTGGATCTCAGCGAATACCAGACCTTAAAATCCGGCCCGAAGCAGGCTGTGATCGATAAAGTCATCTGTTATATCCAGGAGAATTACCGATCCAATATTTCTCTGAATGATATCGCCAGGACCGTATATCTCTCCCCCTCTTATCTGAGTTCCATGATCACCAGTGAAACAGGGAAGAGCTTCACGGATATCCTGAATGAAGTGAGGATACAAAAGGCTGTGGAGCTTCTCAGCGATCCCGGGCTGAGGATCACGGATATCGCTTATGCGGTGGGCTTTAAAGAGCCTCAGTATTTCAGTATTGTCTTTAAAAAGCTCACGCAGCTTACGCCCCGGGATTACAGAGAGGTTCATCTGAATGCGTCCCCATGAGCAGTCAGAACATCACTGTACAAAATATCCGCCTTCCCTGCTGCAATAATGTCGTTCATCATCCTGAGATCATCCAGCCCTCCTGCCGTTGCGACCGGGATACTTACATTTTGCCTGACCCCGCCTGCCAGCCGGAGGTTGCAGCCATGCAGGATCCCCATGGAGGGATAGTTTCTGAGGAACACATCTTTTTCAGGATCTGTCCCGGCAGCCACATAGAGGATGTCTGCCTTTTTATCGAGCCGTTTTGCGATCTCGATCCCTTCCTCCGCCGTATATCCATCGGAGATAAACTCCGCCCCGCTGATCCGAAATTCTATGAGCAGTCCGTCTCCCGCTGCTTCCCGGATCTTTTCTATAATACAGAGTCCAAGGCGCATCCTGTTTTCAAGGCTCCCTCCCCACCGGTCAGTCCTGTGGTTCGCTGACGGAGAAATAAAATCTCCCAGAAACGTACCGGTCATGCCGGAGACCACACCGATCTGATACCCTTCTTTCTTAACTCTGAATGCTTCTTCCGCATAAATCTCCGGGATTTTCAGAATCTCCTGCTCCGAAATTTGATCGACGTGATCCTTTGTATATGGAAAGCCACATCTGTCCGCGATACGGACGCTGATATCGCTTTCTGTCCGGGAATCCGTATTTTTGAAAACTCTGTTTGGAAAAATTGTCCCCCTGATATTAAGGGGGCTTAAAAGATACTGATAGTTTACATTCAGCATAATCCTCTCCTCGAATCTGTCAGGCAAAACATACCGTTTTGTTTTACATTATAGCGAATTTTTTCTACAATTAATATTGCATAAAAATTGTGGTTGTCACAACTATAGATTGTGGTATAATGATGGCAGAAAAAGAGGGAACAGAGGTGTGGAATGGAATTTAGAAATATACAATACTTTATTAAACTCACCGAATGCAGCAGTATTTCCCAGGCTGCCAGAGAGCTTTATATATCGCAGCAGGCCCTGAGCAAAGCGATCCAGAAATTGGAGGAAGAGCTTAACACGCTCCTCTTTCTCAGGACTACGCAGGGAATCCAGCTGACTGACGACGGAAAGTATCTAAGAAGCAAGTTCCGTCATATCTGCAGCCATTTTGACGAAGCCCTGTCGGAATCCTACAACTATTTTAATATACACCGCGGCAAGCTGACGTTCTGTGTGGCACCCGGTTTTTTTCGGAGCATCCCGGTCAGCTATCTGATGGAATTTGAAAGACAGTTTCCCGGTCTGACCCTGGAACAGATTGAGATCGCGGATAAGGACTGCGAGGAATATGTCCGGGCAGACCCCCACCATTTCGGGCTCTCCACCAAGCCATGGCATCTGCAGGGCTTCCAGTTCCTTCCGCTTTACCGTGAACAGCTTTTTTTCATCGCAGGCAGAAATCATCCTCTTGCCCATCGGGAAAGCGTGCTGTTAAGCGAGCTGAAAGATGAAAAGTTTGTATTTTTTAATAACCGTTACAATATCCATTACCGCACGGCGAATGCCTGCAGAAAAAATGGTTTCAAGCCGAATATCGTTTACAAATCTGCGGATGTCAGCCAGCTTGTCAAGCTTGCCGCACAGGGTCTGGGAATCCTTCTGTGTGTAAAGCATGTGTATGAAGAGGCCAACCAGAAAGAGCTCGTCTGCATCCCGATCGACGGTGAATATATGGACTGGGAGCTTGGAGTCCTGTTTCAGGATTTTGAAAAATTGAGCAGAGAAGCAAAGCTGTTTGTCAATTATTTTATCGCAAAACTAAAAGAATCCAAGTTACTATTCACAGAGAATGTTCCTATAGAATGAGAAAAACCTACCTCGACCGCCCAGGTACAAGGTAGGTTCTTTTCATATTCCAATCGCGGATCTTATCTACGCTTCTGCCTTTTTCAGCTTCCCTTCCGTGATGACCGCAGCAATGCCAAACGCGATGATGATCACTGCCGGAGCGATCACTGAAACCGCGCTGTCCGGATTTACAAGGCCAAGGGCCGGACAGATGACAAATGCAAACACGGAGCAGAACAGCATGGAAAGCGACGGCGGATCCACATATCCTTCTCCATATACCAGGAAGAGGTCCGCAAGCAGGTCGCCTGCATAATGTGCAAAGATACCGAATGCGAATCCCCACAGCAGCACGCTGATCTCTGAGCAGCCTGCATTATAAGCCATCTGCCCGCCGTAGGCGCCTACCAGTCCGATATGGTGCAGGACCGGACATGGAAGGCCGCAGCACATTAAAACCAGAAATACGACTGTGATCGCCCACACCGGTACAAAGGATACGCCTGCGATCATCGGATTATCAACTGTTTTTGCAAATTCACTGAGCACATATACAAGATACGCCGCAATAAATCCTACGGAACCGCCGAACAGCCAGAAAGAATATCCATGTCCGTATGTCATATACGGAATCCATTTATTTTTACTGGTAAGTCCAAAGCGCTGGTCGCCTTCCGGCACTTTCCCGATCAGGCCTTCGTTTCCAAACATGATCTTTGTCACCATATTCAGGATGACGATCGTAGCGGCTACCGTATCGAATGCCCCCGGCAAGATTGTTCCGAGCGCGATATTCAGATACCATCCGGCTATCGCACAGATCCCTCCCACAACAAGAACATCCGGCTTCTGCAGTGAACCCAGCGGAAGAGCAAGGCCCTTGCTGTCTTCAATGTATCCTCGCTTCCAGGCATAGTTCATGGCACAAAGCGCCGGTCCGAACGCAACCTGGGGACCCAGGTACATACCGAAAGCAATTTCTGAAATGATATTAAATTCACATCCGGCCATGATCGCAAATACTCCGATGATCGATACAAGAGCCGTAAGGATCACCGATCCCAGCGCCCCAAGAGCTGCCGCCATGGCTCCGGAAATAAACGCTGTAATTAGTGACTGCTGATTAAGTCATTGATTTTTTAAGTACATATAGAAAATTCTTTTCTCGATCCAATAAAATTTAACAGATGTATTTTCAAATCACTATCCCTTTTACAGTTCTCTAAAAACTGTAAAAAGGCGCAGAGAATCCTCCTCTGCATTTTAAAAAGATTCGCAGTTAATACAGACAGCGCAATAGAGGTCAGTTGGGTTGTTTCCAACCGGGTTACGATCAGCCCCAATCCGTAACTACGCTTTTCGACACTGAATTCACGTTCGATTTCGATTCGATCCGTATTGTCCTCATATTCCTGCTTTTTCTCTGTTTTTGCCTGTTCCGGTTTACCTGGCCTTCCAAGTTTTGGGCCTGAAATCCGGATCCCATGATCTTTACAAAAGTTCCGGTTTGCTCTCGTCCTGTAAATCTGGTCCACCAATACACGCTCAGGATAACTTCCTGTGCGCTCATAATACCTGATGATCGCCTCCTGAAGATGAGTACTTTCATTATATGCATGGAATGAGATTGTTTCAATCCGGGCATAACCCTTTTCGTCTATGCTTAAATCCAGCTTTGCGCCAAACTCAACCGGTGTTTTCACTTTTCCTCTTATGATTGGACGAAGCCATGGCTGGCTGATACTGACAATACGGTTTTCTACTACATGTGTTTTGTTTTCATACATGTACTTCTGCTGTTCGTAAAGTTTACCGATCGTCAACAGAAGAGAGATCTCTTTCCGGGTGGGCGCGTAACCTTCACTCATATATTGCTCCAGGTAGCCAAGATCCCTGTGTACAAAGGAAAGCTGCTTTTTGATTGCCTTTCGTATCTGCTTTGTTGTATGCTTCCTGCTCTTTGCGAAAGCCAGATACTCTTTCCTTGCTTTCCGGCTATACCGCCTTGGCAGTTTCAGATCATAAGCTTTACAAAACCGGTAGATGATCACTTCCAGTTTCTCGCGGGATTCATTCAGCAGAGAGACATCCTGGGGATAGCGGATATTCACCGGGGCACAGGTAGCATCTACGATCAATGTCCCCTGATTCTCAGGTTTGTCCGGGTTGTTTCCTGATGACTCCGCATCCCCCGCTCCTGAGGTGGGCGGCGTATTTTCATCATCATGATCCAGAATGTACTCGTTTGCTTCCATGATAATCTCATGGGTCAGGCGCTTACGGAACAGGGTCAATGTACTTGCATCAAAAGGAGGCTCTTCCTGATATCCGGGAAGGCCAATAAAGTACTGCAGATAGG
>OFFP01001767.1_pt1 | contig 13928 bp, 13 predicted proteins | sample 1521431 | NCBI WGS metagenome assembly OFFP01 (sample SAMEA3504104, study PRJEB24116) | mouse gut metagenome | biome: mouse gut; feature: mouse-associated habitat; material: faeces | place: Denmark | collected 2011 | reverse complement strand
AATGTCCAGCGCCTGGCATACGCCCTGGCCCGGAAAATGAAGGACGAGGGGGTGGCCCAGCGGGGATTTCTGGCGGGCTACGACCGGCGGTTCCTCTCCAAGGAGGCCGCCCACTGGGCCGCCGAGGTGATGGCCGGGGCGGGCGTGCCCTGCATGGTGGTGGAGCGGGAGGCCCCCACCCCCCTGATCATGTTCGCCGTGAAATACTACGAGCTGTCCTACGGCATGGCGGTGACCGCCAGCCACAACCCCGCCCTCTACAACGGGGTGAAGGTGTTCACCCAGGGGGGCCGGGACGCGGACGAGACGGTGACCGGGAGCATCGAGGACTACATCGCCGCCCTGCCCGAGGGGGACATCCCGGCGGTGCCCTACGAGGACGGCCTGCGCCGGGGGCAGATCGAGATCATCGACCCCATGAACCCCTATATCGACTCCATCATCCGCTCGGTGAACATGGACGCCATCCGCTCCCGGGGGCTGCGGGTGGTGCTGGACCCCATGTTCGGCGTGTCCAAAACCGCCCTGCAAACCATCCTGATCACCGCCCGGTGCGACGTGGACGTGATCCATGAGCGGCGGGACGCCCTGTTCGGGGGCCGCCTCCCCGCCCCCAACAGCAAGACCCTCATCGGTTTGCAGTCCTTCGTGCTGGAAAACGGCTGCGACATCGGCATCGCCACCGACGGGGACGCCGACCGCCTGGGCGTCATCGACGACCGGGGGGAGTTCCTCCACCCCAACAAGATCCTGGTGCTGCTGTACGACTACCTCCTGCGGCACAAGGGCTGGCACGGGGCGGCGGTGCGCAACATCGCCACCACCCACCTGCTGGACGCCATCGCCGCTGAGTTCGGCGAGACCTGCTACGAGGTGCCCGTGGGCTTCAAGCACGTGTCCGGCAAGATGCTGGAGACGGGGGCCGTCATTGGCGGGGAGAGCTCCGGCGGGCTTACGGTCCGGGGCCACATCCAGGGCAAGGACGGCATTTACGCCGCCGCCCTGCTGGTGGAGATGATGGCGGTGACGGGCCGGAGGCTGTCCGAGCTGTACGCCGATATCGCCGCCCGGTACGGCTCCTACGAGATGGCGGAGCGGGGCTTCCGCTTCTCCCAGGAGGAGAAGGCCCGGATCAACAAGCTGCTGATGGAGGACCGCCAGCTGCCCGACTTCGGCCTGGAGCTCCAGCGGGTGAGCTATGCCGACGGCTGCAAGGTCTGCTTCCAGGGCGGGGGCTGGGTGCTGGCCCGGTTCTCGGGCACGGAGCCGCTGCTGCGGGTGTTCTGCGAGATGGACACGGCGGAGCGGGCCGGGGAGATGGCCGCCCGGATGGAGCGGTTCCTGGGCCTGGACAGCCGGAATTTGGAATGACGGAAAAGGGGACCGCCTGGTGCGTGGCGGTCCCCTTTTGTTCTGGCAATCCCTTCCAGAACATGGTATACTGGACGGAGAGAGAGGAGGGCTTTTCATGGCCAACCCGAAAGGCAGACGCTCCCTGCGGGGACAGATGACCTTTATTATTATTTCGAGGACCTGTCCCTGCTGGGCTGGGCCTCGTGGGTGTCGGTGGGGCTGGGGGACGCCGGGCCCCTCCCCGTGAAGGGGGAGGCCCCCGCCGGGGCGGACGGCCTGGACTGCGCCGTCCACGCCCGGGACTTCACCCTCCGGGGCCGGGCGGCGGTGGATCAGGAGACGCTGCTGGCGGGCTTCCGGGCCTATCCCTACGTGCTGGGGGCCATGGCCCTGTCCCTTCTGCTGCTGCTGGGGTTCACCTTCCGGCTGTTCCGGAGGAAGATCTCCCGGCCCATCGCCGCCCTCATGGACGGCGCGGCGGACATACAGCGGGGCCAGTGGGGACGGCAGATCGACTGCCAGGCGGGCAGCCGGGAATTTGAGTACCTCACCGACTCCTTCAACCAGATGTCCTCCCGGCTCCAGAACCAGTTCCACCAGCTCTACCAGGAGGAGCTGGCCCGGCGGGACGCCCAGATCAAGGCCCTCCAGGCCCACATCAACCCCCACTTCCTCAACAACACCCTGGAGACGATTAACTGGCAGGCCCGTATGAGCGGCGACATCCAGGCGTCCAAGATGATCGAGGCCCTGTCCACCGTGCTGGACGCGGCCCTGGACCGGAAGGGCCGCCCGGAGGTGCCCCTGGCCGAGGAGATGACCTACATGAACGCCTATCTCTACATCGTCTCCCAGCGGTTTGGCGGGCGGCTCACCGTAGATATCGACCTGCCGGACGAGCTGATGGACTGCATGGTGCCCCGGCTCATCCTCCAGCCCGTCATTGAAAACGCGGTGGAGCACGGCGCGGGCCCCGGCGGGCAGGGCCGGGTGGCCCTGCGGGGCTGCCGGAGGGAGGGCTTCCTCATCCTGGAGATCGACAACAACGGCGGCCTGTCCCGGTCGGACGAGGCCCACATCGCCCGCCTGCTCTCCCCGGACTACGACGTGGCGGGGGAGCCCTCGGGCAATATCGGCATCGCCAACGTGAACCAGCGTCTGCGCATCCTCTACGGCCCGAGCTGCGGCCTGTCCATCTTCCCCGGGGAGGGGGGCTGGTGACGGCCCGGCTCACCGTGGCCCTTCCGCCGGAGGAGGGCGGGTTAGGTTAAATTTGCCGTTTTTTGTCTTTTGTTGTCCGGCCTGCCTGGGTATGTCCGGTTCCTCCCAAGGACGTACAAGAAATGGCAATCCGGGCTATTCGCCCCGCGCCCCTTTTGCGGTATGATGATATTGCACAAAAAAAGCGTGGGACACGCAAATGATTATGGAGGTTTTACTATGAAAAGGAACAAGCTTCTTGCCCTGCTGCTGTCCGCTGTCCTGCTGCTGAGCCTGCTGGCCGGCTGCGGCGGAAAGCCCACCGGAAACCCCGGCCCCACCAAGGACCCCGGCCCCGGCACCCAGGAAACCCGGAAGCCCGCCGCCCCGGTGGAGCTGAACGTGGTCACCTCCTACGGCGGCGACAACGGCAACCGGAAGAACTACGAGAACGCGGTGAAGGCCTACGAGGAGGCCACCGGCAACAAGATCCTGGACGCCTCCGCCTCCTCCAACGAGGAGTGGAAGGCCAAGGTGCTCACCGACTTCGAGACAGGCACCGAGCCTGACGTGCTGTTCTTCTTCACCAACGCCGACGCCGAGCCCATCGTAAAGGCGGGCAAGGTGGTGGACATCGCCGCCATCCGGGCGGAGTACCCCGACTACGGCTCCAATATGCGGGACTCCATGCTGGCCGTGGCCTCTGACGGCAAGAGCTACGCCGTCCCCTCCTCCGGCTTCTGGGAGAATATGTTCGTCAACACCAAGGTGCTGGAGGACTGCGGCGTGGCCGTCCCCGGCCCGGACTACACCTGGGACCAGTTCCTGAAGGACTGCCAGTCCATCAAGGACAAGGGCTATACCCCCATCGCCTGCTCCCTGTTCGAGGTGCCCCACTATGGAAATCATTGAATTTGACCGCTGGAAGCCCTCGGAGGACGATCCCCGGAAGCTGGAGTACGCGGGCCAGCGCATCGCCCAGGAGGTATTCGAGGAACTGAAGCACCGGCTGGAGGGCATGGGCTATCTGCCGGACGAGTATTTTCTGCTGCGCGACGAGTGGCAGAATGGCCGGGAGATCCCCAGGGACGCCGACCTGTTCTGTACCGTGGACTATGGGGCCAGCGAGGGCGTGTATGTGGACGTGTACCTGAAGTGGTAGGGCAATTCGCCCCAGCCGTTTGCTCAGGCCATACCCGCCACGGACCACATCGCCTCGGAGGTGTTTGACGATTACGCCGCTGAATTCCGGCAGGGCGGCGGGCGGGTGACTGCCGTCCTGGACATCGATCTGGATCGGGGCGAGTTCTCCACCCTGGACGCGGCGGACGGCTGGGAAAGGTACACGATCCGCGATGTGTCCACCGCCGCGTGGCGCGCCAGCCGGAAGGACGGCTTGAAATGGGAGAAGCGGCTGGAGCTTTTCGCCGCCCACCTGGAACCCCGGATGATCCGCTGCGGGGGGCAGGGGCTGGAAGCGCCCAGCGGGCCGTCAATGTGAGCCGCGCTGTTGGTTTCGACAATGCGGTCCCGGAAATTTCGTTGGCTTTGCTGAATAGATATCCCGGCGAAGCTGTGGCATTGTGTTGCCAGCCCCCAAAAAAATATTGAAAGGAACGGTAAACATGAGTACGAGAACCCACTTTACCCCCACCGAAGCGTGTACCCTGATCGCCTACGAGACGGTGTCCCTGCTGAACACGGTGGAAACAGAGATCCCCCAGTGCGTTCAGGAACTCCGAACCGCGGTGGAAACGCTCAGCGGCATCTACGATCTGGGCCAGGACGGCAAGACCCTTCTGGACTGGCTGGACATGGAGATCGCCGCAGCCCAGCGGTTTGTGGACGATGGCGTAAGCCTGCCCAACCTGATCGACATGGAGCGTCTGCAAATGACGCCGGACGCGGCGGCGCAGATGGATCTGGTCTGGCTGCTGTTCGGCACAGCGGCAAAGGAGGAGTGCCGTCCGGAACAGCGGCAGGTGCTTCTGGGCACCGCGCGGGCGGTTGCGGAGATGTGCGGGATGGACGATCTGTTCCTGGACACGGTGAGGCCCAACGTGGCCGCGCTGGCCGAGGGGCTCCGCGCGGAGCTGGACGACGTCCGCGACTCGCTCCCGGGAGGGAAGGAACTGCTGGCCCGGCTGACGCCGGAGAAAGCGCATTCCCAGCCCGCCGAACCGGCAATGTAGCCCTCCACCCAGGGCAGCCCAGAGGGCCGCTCTGCACCATGCGGAGCGGCCCTCGAACCGTTTCCCCCGCGTCAGCCCGTTTGAGGGCGTTTGCGGCCCTCCTGGGGCCTGGGCAGCGTCCCAGCCCCACCGAGGGGGTGAAACGCGGTGTCGGCCCTTTGTGGGCCGGTTGTGCGGGCCGGGGGTTTCAGCCCCCCGCCAGGGGCCCCGTTCTGCCCGCCCGGCAGGGCATGGCAGGCGGGGATTTCAGGGCAATCCAGCCGTTCGATTTTTCTGCTGGATAAAGCGGTGGCTCACCGCCTGTCACACCGCCCCGCAACGCGGGTCGGAAGGGATGAAAAACGGAACCTTTGAACCCTTCCCGGCCTGTTTTCGGAACGACGGCGTGGCTCCGATTTTGGGCCGTTGAGCCAGCCATGGCTCCAAAACAACGGAAACGCCCGCTGTTGGGCCGTTTCGGATGGCTCCGAGATGGCTCAGGCGGGCGTTTTCAGCATTTTTGAGGAGGCAAGCAATATGTCAGAAGAAAAAATGCGCATCCACACCCGGGTGTCCCAGGAGATGGAGCGCAAAATCAACGCAGCGATGGAGAAGGACAACTGCCAGAGCCGGAACGAGTTTCTGGAAAAGGCACTCAAGTTCTACTGCGACTATCTGGCCGCGGAGGATGTGTCGGAGTTCCTGCCGCCCATTTTTGTCCACGCCATGCGCGGCACCATTCAGTGCAGCGAGGAGCGGATCGCCCGCCTGCTGTTCAAGCTGGCGGTGGAGATCAGCATGATGATGCACGTGCTGGCGGCAGGACTGGAGATCGATGCCAGCCAGCTGGATCAGCTGCGCTGGCAGTGCGTCCAGGAGGTGAAAAAAACCAACGGGGGGATCTCTTTCAAGGACACGCTGAAGAAGCACGGGGACGAGTGACCGCGCAAAAAATCAGCGTCCGCCAAGGGGGAAGTATGTCCATTGACTGAACCGAGTGTCGGTTCATGGTGGACTGCCCTGAAGGTAGTCTCTCTAAGAGTTTAGCGCAGAGAAAGAACACGGGGGTGATCTCACGCCGCGCGTGATTTTCAAATGCCCGCACATCAAGGGCGGCGGTGAAAAGGCCGCCGCCCACCTGTCCAACTACGTAAAATACGTGTCCACCCGGGAGGGCGTGGAGCGCATCGGGGCCCCCGCGCGAGCCCAGCGAAGCGGGTCGCGTGGGGAGAGGAGCCACAGCGGAACGAGTGAGCTCACGCCGCAAGGCGGGAGCGAGGGATGTGAAGCTTGTGGCGACGAGGCCGCGCTCCCTGCCACGGAGAAACAGGCCAGACTGGTGGAGCGGCTCCTGCGGGAGTTTCCGTCCAGCTGCGGGCTGTTCGAGTACGAGGATTACCAAGCTGCGCCCACCCGGGGAAACGCCTCCGAGTTTATCACCCGAGCCATCGAGGACAACTACGGGCAGGTAGCAAAAAAGGAACACTACGTGGATTACATCGCCAGCCGTCCCCGCGCGCAGAAGCTGGGGGCACACGGCCTGTTCTCCGCTGGGGACGGCCCGCTGGTGCTGTCCCGGGCGGCGGCGGAGGTGGCAAATCACCCCGGCGTGGTGTGGCTGCCCATTATCTCCCTGCGGCGGGAGGACGCGGCGCGGCTGGGGTTTGACAACGCGGAACGCTGGCGGAAGCTGCTGCGCGCCCGCGCTCCTGACATGGCGAAGACGATGAAGATCCCAGACGCGCAGTTCCGCTGGTACGCCGCCTTCCATGACGAGGGGCACCATCCCCACGTCCACATGGTATGCTACAGCGCGGACGGCAAGTCCGGCTTCCTTACCAAACAGGGGATCGCCAAAATCAAGTCCATGCTGGCGAAGGAGATTTTTGAGCAAGACCGCATTGCCATTTACCAGCGGCAGACCCAGCGGCGGGACGAGCTCACCCAGGATGCCGGGGAGTCCATGGCGCGGCTCGTCAGTGAGATGCAGACCGGAACGCTGGAGAACCAGCGCGTCGCACAGCTCATGCTGGAGCTGGCCCGGCGTCTGCGAAAATGCTCCGGGAAGAAGCAGTACGGGTATCTGCCGCCAGCGGTGAAGTCGCTGGTGGACGAGGTCGTGAATGAGCTGGAGAAGGACCCCCGCGTTGCCGCCGCCTACGATCTGTGGTACCGGGAACGGGAGGAGGTGCTGCGGACGTACAGGGACGATCTGCCGGAACGGGAGCCGCTGGTGCGGCAGAAGGAGTTCAAGCGGATCAAGAATCTCGTCATTGAGGAGGCGGTGCGGCTGGGCGATTTTGTTCCGCCTGATCTCACACACCAGGTCGAGCCCGAAGGCGATCCGGCAAGCGGTGAACCCGCAGACGAACCTGCCGATACAGGTGAGGTCACGCCCCATGCCCGGTGGACGCCCCGGTACCGCGCCGCCCGTCAGTTGATGCAGGGTGACGGGGACAGCCCGCCCGATTTCGCTGCGGCGTTCGATCTGCTCACCGAAGAAGCCAGCACCGGAAACGCCCTGGCCATGGCCGACCTGGGCCGGATGTATCAGGACGGCCTGGGCAGGGAGTCAGACCCAGAACTGGCGCGGGAGTGGTACGCCAAGGCACTGGCGGCGTTTCTGGAGGCGGAAAAATCCTCGCCAAACCGCTTCACGCAGTACCGGATTGGCTGGATGCTCCTCCACGGGGTGGGCACGGAGCGGGACGAAGCTGCCGCGCTGCCGTGGCTGGAGAAGGCCGCACAGGGCGGCAATTCATTTGCCAAGTACCAGATTGGGAAGCTCCTGCTCACCGGGACGGACGCGGTAGCCAAAGACACGGAGCGTGCGCTGAAGCTGCTCACCGAGTGTGCTGAGAACGGGAACCAGTACGCCCAGTACACGCTGGGCAAGGCGTACCTGCTGGGCAGGGATCTCCCCCAGGATCAGGGGCAGGCCGTCCGCTGGCTGAAGCTGTCTGCCGGACAGGGGAACCAGTACGCCCGGTTTTTTCTGGACAGGGTGTACGGGTCTATCTTCTCGTCCACCGCTTCGCTGCTGTACCACATGGGCCGCGTTTTCCAGGAGCAGCGTCAGCCGCCCGCCGCTGGGATGCAGGCGGCGGTGGACAGCAAGCTCAGGCGGAAAATCCGGGAGAAGAAGATCGCCATGGGGCATAAGCCGGACGACCACGAGGATCAAGTCATGGGCTGACGCTCACGCTTCCCCGCGGCAGTGGCAGTACCAGCACAGCCCTCCCATAGCCGTACCGCCCAGGATGTTCCCCACTGTCACGGGCAGCAAGTTACGCAGGAGGAAGTTTCCCCAGGTCAGGGCGGACAAATCCAGCCCCGCGTCCGCGGCCAGGGCGGCGTAGGCAGGCACAGCCTGGGCGAACAGCCCCGCGGGTATGTAGAACAGGTTGGCGATACAGTGCTCAAAGCCGCAGATCACGAAGAACGCCACCGGCAGCCAGGCCCCCGCCACCCGGCCCGCCAGATCCTTGGCGGACAGGGACAGCAGCACCCCCACCGTCACCAGGACGTTGCACAGGACGCCCAGGATGACCGCGTTTCCCATCGGCAGGGCGCACTTGCCCGCCGCCAGCTTCATGGTGAACACCGCCAGCTGGCCGCCGGAGTAGTTAAGCTGGCCGCCAAAGGCACAGCACGCCGCCACCAGCATGGCCCCCGCGGCGTTGCCCAGATAGACCACGCCCCAGTTTCGGAGCATTCCCGCCACGGTGGCCTGGCCGTCCAGCACGGAAATAGTGATGAGGGTGTTGCCGGTGAACAGCTCCGCTCCGGTGAGTACCACCATGGCCAGGCCGAAGGGGAACAACAGGCCGCACACCATCCGGGCAGCACCCACGTTGGCGATAGAGTGGGCGGCAGTGTTGGTGGCCGTCCCGCCCATGGCGATGAAGAACCCGGCCAGTACCGCCAGCAGGAACATTTTCGGGATGGGCATTTCCGTCTTGGCGCGGCCAGCGGCGGCATAATTGGCCGCACACTCTTTTGGGGTAAACAGGTTCATCTCTGTTTCCTCCCTGTCGTTTTTCTCCAGTGTATCACAGCCAGCGTGGAAAGTCACGCAAGAAAGGAGTGCATATGCCCTACATCCATTTCACAGAAGAACAAAAGCTCCAGGCCAACCAAGTGGATTTGGCAGAGTTCCTCCGCCTCAAAGGGGAAACCCTGATCCGCTCCGGGCCGGAGTTCCGCCTGTCCAGCAACCACAGCGTCACCGTCCGGGGGAACGAATGGTACGACCACGCCGCCGAGAAGGGCGGCGGGCCTGTGACCTTCCTCAAGGAGTTCTGCGGGATGAATTACCAGGAGGCGGTGCTGGCCCTGTTGGACAAGGACGTCAGCCAGCTCTGCCCCCAGGTAACAACGCCCCGGGAAAAAGTGAAGAAGCCCTTCGAGCTGCCGCCCGCCAATGAAAACAACAGGCGGGTGTTCGCTTACCTGCTGAAGCACCGCCATCTGGATCGGGAGGTGCTCACCACCTTCGTCCGGCAGGGGCTGGTCTACGAGGATCAGAAATACCACAACGCCGTCTTCGTGGGCATGGACAAGGACGGCACGCCCCGCCACGCCCATAAGCGCAGCACAAACAGCCAGGGGAAGCCCTTCCGCATGACGGTGGAGGGCAGTGACTTCCGGTACGCCTTCCACTGGCCGGGTGCCAGCGGACACCTGCTGGTGTTCGAGGCCCCCATCGATATGCTGTCGCTGATCTCCCTCTACCATGACAGCGACTGGAAGCAGCACAGCTATGCGGCCCTGTGCGGTACCTCCTCCCAGCCCCTGCTGGGGATGCTGGAGCGGTACCCCAACATCAAGAATGTCCTCCTGTGCCTGGACAACGATGAGGCGGGACAGTTGGCCACACGGCGGCTGGCGAAGGTGGTGCGGGAAAAAAGTCTGACAGTGGGCGCGCGGGTGCCGGTACTCAAAGATTGGAACGAAGATCTGTGCGCGAAATTTCAACAGGAACAGGAGGTTCAATATGAACAGAAGCTATCGTGACTACTGCCGCCGCCACGGGGCGGAGCTGCTCCAGCGGAAACCGCCCGACTTCGCTCCCACCCTCAGCGGCGAGGAGCTGGCGGAGGTCTACCGGGCCGCGAAAACCACGGATCTGGACATCCTCCGGGATGCCGCCGTCCAGATGTTCCCTGAGCGGTTCCGGGAGCAGCCGCCCCAGCTCTATGCCCGAGCTGGTGGGGCCACCGCCTTCCGGCACAACGGGGTGGTTACACGCCCTGAATGTACCATCGGCGCGGTGCCCATGAACCAAATTGGCATCATGCCCGACGGCATGGCCTACCCCTATTGAGGTGGACGCCATGCCCCAGCAATTCATCGTCCTGATCGCCGCCGCCCTGGCCCTGCTGGTCATGGCTGGCGTTTCTTTTTTGTCCGGGCGGGGCTCACTGAACAGCATCAAATCCAAGCCTGTGGGCGACGGCCAGCACGGCACCGCCCGCTGGGCCGTGCCTGCGGAGATCGGGAAAACCTTCCACCGCGTCCCCTTCCACCCCGCCCGGTGGCGGAGGGGAGAGGATCTCCCCCAAGTGCAGGGGCTGGTGCTGGGCTCCCAGGGCAGGAAGGGCAAGGTCACTGCCCTGGTGGACAGTGACGACATCCACTGCCTCATGATTGGCGCGGCGGGCGTGGGCAAGACGGCCTTCTTCCTGTATCCCAACCTGGAATATGCCTGCGCCTGCGGGATGAGCTTCCTGGCCCTGGACACCAAGGGGGATCTGGCCCGGCACTATGGGGCCATCGCGGAACAGTACTACGGCTACCAGGTGTCCATCATCGACCTGCGCAACCCCACCCGGTCGGACGGGTTCAATTTTTTGACCCTGGCCAACGCCTATATGGATCAGGCGGCGGCCCACCCGGATGACCTGGCGGCCCGGGCCAAGGCGGAAAAGTACGCCAAAATCCTGTCCAAGACCATCATCAATCCCGAGGGGGACAGCTTCGGGCAGAACGCCTTCTTCTACGACTCCGCCGAGGGACTCCTGACCGCCGTGATCCTGCTGCTGGCGGAGTTCCTGCCGCCCAGGGTGATTGACGGCCAGCCCCGGGAACGCCGCCACATCGTGTCGGTGTTCAAGCTGGTGCAGGATCTGCTGGAACCGTCTGACACCAAGGGGAAAAGCAGGTTCCAGGTGCTGATGGGCCGCCTCCCGCCTGAACACAAAGCCCGGTGGTTCGCCGGGGCCGCGCTGAACACCTCGGAGCAGTCCATGGCCTCGGTGCTGTCCACGGTGCTGTCCCGGCTGAACGCCTTCCTGGACACGGAGCTGGAGCAGACCATCTGCTTCGACAGCCCCATCGACGCCGAGAGCTTTGCCAGCAGGAAGTCCGCCATCTTCCTGGTGCTCCCCGAGGAGGATCAGACCAAGAACTTCATGGCGGGGCTGATGATCCAGAACCTGAGCCGGGAGCTGTTCTCCGTGGCGGACGAGAACGGGGGCAAGCTGAAGAACCGGGTGGTGCTGTTCTGCGATGAGTTCGGCACCATGCCGCCCTTTGACGTGCTGTCCCTGTTCAGCGCGGGGCGGTCCCGGAAGCTGACTATGCTCCCCATCATCCAATCCCTGGCGCAGTTGGAAAAGAACTATGGGAAGGAGGGCTCGGAGATCATTCAGGACAACTGCCAGGACCTGCGACACGAAGTCGCGTAGCGAATTGCTGTCATAGCTGCTCTATCCATTTGGAGTAATCCTACCGCAGCCTGCGCGGGTGGTAACGCCCGGGTCGGAAACCTGCGGGACAACGTGGGAAAGCTGGGAGCCTAACCCAGCCGTACTGCCAGGATAAGTGTGCCATGGAGAATGTAATGTGAACCATCGTAAGGGTCGTTAAGTTGAATAGGCGAAATCAGGCTGACACGCCTAAACCAAAAGGTGCGGAGGCGGCCTGGGTGACTGTCTTGTATCCCAGGCAAATGGACACAGCCCTCCCGGCTCATAGATGGCTCCTAAAGTACACACAATTATTCGTTATGCGGAACGTGGTAAGCCCTATGCGTTCCTTGGTCATGTGCTGAGGTATCGAGCCCGCAAGGGCAAGAAATGGCGCAGAGGGTAGAGGAACGGGATAAAAAGCGAATGCCGCTCTGTAATGGGGCGGATAGGGGTTCAAACTTTGCCCCGGCCCGAAAGGGCGCTGACTTGTCCCATGGTATTTCATGGCAAGAAATGGAGGTAAACCTATGAACGGTAATCATTCAACGGCGGGGTGTAAAAGCCCTGAGAAGTTGCCGGACGCGGAAACGCTGGAGTACCAGTGGAAAACAATGGACTGGAAAAAAGCGGAGGCCGAGGTCAATAGGCTGCAAGCCAGGATTGCCAAGGCAACCCAGGAAAAGAAATGGAACACAGTGAAGCGTCTGCAATATCTGCTCACTCACTCGTACCATGCAAAAGCCCTGGCAGTGCGTAAAGTGACCACCAATAAGGGCAAAAATACGCCGGGCGTAGACCATGAACTTTGGAAAACGCCAGCAGCTAAAATGCGCGGCGTAAAATCTTTGACGGACAAAGGCTATAAGGCAAAACCCCTTCGTCGGGTATACATTGAGAAGCCGGGGAAGAAAAAGAAGCGTCCACTGGGCATCCCCTGTATGTACGATAGGGCCATGCAGGCCCTCTATGCGCTGGCCCTGGACCCGGTGGCGGAAACGACCGCAGATACCAAATCCTTTGGCTTCCGAAAGGGACGGTGCGCACAGGACGCCTGTGAACACATCTTCGGCGCCCTCAGCCATAAAACCGCGCCCCAGTGGGTGCTGGAAGGCGACATCAAAGGGTGTTTCGACTACATCAGCCACCAGTGGCTGATTGAAAACATCCCCATGGACAAATCGGTGTTAAAGCAGTTCCTGAAAGCGGGATTCATTTTCCGCAACGAACTGTTCCCAACTGACGAGGGTACCCCGCAGGGCGGCGTGATTTCTCCCATACTGGCAAACATGGCGCTGGACGGAATGCAAAAGGTTCTGGCAGACCGTTTCCACACCAACCGGCTGGGCAAGGTGGACCTTCGGTTCAAAAATGCCCACAAAGTTAATCTGGTGCGCTATGCTGATGATTTTATCGTGACCGCCGCCACCAAAGAAATTGCGGAGGAAGCGAAGACTCTGCTCCGTGATTTTCTGCAAACCCGAGGGTTGGAGCTGTCTGAGGAAAAGACCCTGATCACCCATATCGATGACGGCTTTGATATGCTGGGCTGGACTTTCCGCAAATTCAACGGAAAGCTCATCATCAAACCCTCCCAAAAGTCCACAAAAGCCTTATATGCCAACTTGCACAACACAGTCCTTCTGCGCGGCAAGGCATGGAAGCAGGAGGATTTAATCCGAACGCTAAACCAACAACTCCGGGGCTGGGCCAACTATCATCAATCGGTCTGCGCCAAGGATGCGTTCCAGCTTGTCCACAACACGCTGTACGAAATGCTGTGGCGCTGGGCAAAGCGCCGCCACCCGGAAAAGAACCGCAAATGGATTAGTGCAAGATACTGGCACAGCAAAGGTACACGGAACTGGGTGTTTTCGGCTGAGAACATTCAGCTGCTCCAGATGGGCAATATCCCGATTATCCGTCACACAAGAGTGAGAGCAAATGGCAATCCCTACCTGGAACCGCAGTATTTTGCCGAGCGTAAGTTTAACCATGGCATGAAACGGTTGTCCGGGAAATTCAAGCAGATATGGAGGAATCAACATGGACGCTGTTATCACTGCGGCTTACCCATGGAAATCAGTGATGAACGGGAGATTTTCTATAAAATCCCGAAATCTATGGGCGGCAAGGACGATGTGCCAAATATGGCCTATGTCCACAAACACTGCCAAAGTATCTTTCTGGAGCGCCGCGCGAAAGCGTGATGAAATGCTTGAGCTGTATGACGGGAAACTGTCACGTACAGTTCTTAGGCGAGAAAGCGGGAGTAATCCCGCCGACTTAGCCGGCACTATCTTCGGCGGCTTCGCCCCCAACAGCCAGACCGCTGATGTGCTGTCCCGGGCCCTGGGCAGCTATACGGTGCAGTCCGGCTCGATCAACCGCGGGAAGAATGACAACAGCCAAACCCTCCAGATGGCGGAGCGGCCCCTCATGACGCCGGACGAGCTGAAGTCCATCCCCAAGGGGGAGTTCGTGGTGATGAAAACCGGCTCCCACCCCATGCGGA
>OFFP01001766.1_pt1 | contig 13937 bp, 12 predicted proteins | sample 1521431 | NCBI WGS metagenome assembly OFFP01 (sample SAMEA3504104, study PRJEB24116) | mouse gut metagenome | biome: mouse gut; feature: mouse-associated habitat; material: faeces | place: Denmark | collected 2011 | reverse complement strand
AGTCGCACTCAGCGGGGCGAAAAGACTTTTTCGCCCCGCTGAGCGGCCCCGGACGATACCGGAACCGCTCAAAAATATCAGATCGCTTGCCTTATCACCGCAGGCTGACAAAACGGCAGTCATACGCGCCGATCAGCGGCGCGCAGTACGCCTTGAACTCCGGACGGATGGACGCGCCGTCCTCCCCAATCCAGGCGGCGGGGAATTTCTTCTCCGCGTTGGCCACCTGCTCCAGGGGAATCAGGCAGGTCCGGCACGTGTAGGCGGTCTCCCGCTCGGCCTGGAAGCCCACCATAAACCCGGTCTCCCCCTCCACCGCGGAGCGGACGGCGCAGGCCCCGGCCTCCATGGCCTCCGCCTGATCCACCTGGGACATGAGGGCCACGCTGGTGCGGCCCAGCAGTCCAGGCTTCTCGGAGCGGGCCTTCAGTCCGGTTTCCGCCATGATCATGTCGCACAGGGTCTGGGCCGCGCCGCCGGGCACCTTGTGCCCGAAGCCGTCCACCACGCCGGAGTCCGCCACCGGGGAGCCGTCCCCGTAGTGGATGCCCTCGGAGATGGTGACCAGCAGGCCCTTCCCCCTGGCAAATTTCTCCCGGACGGCGGACAGGAACGCCTCCTTGTCGAAGTCCGTCTCGGGCAGGTACACCAGATGCTCGCAGGGCATGAGGTCGGCATACAGCGCGGAGGCGGCAGTGATCCACCCGGCGTTGCGGCCCATCAGCTCCATCACCACCACGTGGATGGGCAGGGCGGACGCGTCCTGGGCGGCCTCCAGGGCGGAGGCGGCGGCGAACTTGGCCGCGCTGCCAAAGCCGGGGCAGTGGTCGGTGACCGCCAGGTCGTTGTCGATGGTCTTGGGAATCCCGATCACCCGCAGCTCATAGCCGGACTGGCAGGCCAGCCGGTAGATCTTGTGGCAGGGTGTCCATGGAGTCGTTGCCGCCGTTGTAGAAGAAGTAGCGGATATTGAACCGCTTGAAGCAGTCCAGCACCGCCGGATAGTCCCCGTCGGTGAGCTTCCGCCGGCAGGAGCCGATGGCGGAGGCGGGGGTGTGGCTCAGCCGCGCAATGGTGGCGGCGGGCACATTGGTCAGGTCGATCAGGTCGCCGGCCAGGATGCCCTCCGCCCCGAACCGGGCGGCATAGATGCTTCCGTCAAACCCGGCACTCCGGGCGGCCTCCACCACCCCCTGGAGGGAGCAGTTGATCACCGCGGTAGGGCCGCCGCCGTGGGCGACCAGAATATTCTTTCCCATGGCTCAGATCCCCTTCTTGCGGTAGCGCTCGGCCATCTCGTCCAGAGTGACGGCTTCAATGAGGGGGGCCTTGCCCACGGAGTCAAACTCCACAATCAGGGTGCCCACAACCTCCTTCACCCCCCGTTCGATGCAGTCCACAATGCGCCCCACGTCCTCGTCGGGCACATTGCCGTACATGACGGTGTCCATGATGGGCGGGAAGAAGACCCGGGGGTCGAAGGCGGAGGGGTTGTCCAGCAACAGCTGGTAGATCCCGCCGATGGAGGCGCTGTCCCGGAGCCTGGCCTCGTTTTTGAACAGCTCCCGCAGGTTCCGGGTGACAGCCAGGCGGATGTCAGTGTCCACGTTAATCTTGCGGATGCCCAGCTTGGAGACCTCTTTCAGCTGCTCCTTCTTGATGCCGTAGGCGTCGTGGATGTCGCCGCCCAGGGCGTTGATCTCGCTGACGATATACTGGGGCACGGTGGAGGAGCCATGGCTGACCAGGGTGCCCTCGATGCCCTCGTGCATCATGCACTCCTTGGTGGCAATGGCAATCTCCTTGCGGATGACGGTGTCCTTGCCCTTGTTGGCCCCGTGCTTGGTGCCGTAGCTGATGGCCAGGGCGTCCACGCCGGTCTGTCGGAAGAATTTTACCGCGTCCATGGGGTTGGTGTAGGTGGAGTTGGCGGCAAAGACGTGGTCCTCCACCCCGGCCAGAACGCCCAGCTCGCCCTCCACCGTAACCCCGCGCTCGTGGGCATACTTTACCACCTCGCGGGTCAGCTCCACATTCTCATCAAAGGGGAGGGAAGAACCGTCGATCATTACGGAGGTGTAGCCGCCCTGGATGGCGGCCACGCAGGAGTCCAGATTCTTGCCGTGGTCCAGGTGCAGGGCCACGGGAATGGGGGAGTCGGCGGCGTACTTTTTCACCGCGTTGGCGATGTTCAGCGCCCCCTTCTTTTTGTCCTCCAGGGTCCCCTGAGCAAAATCGGTCCGTCCGCCCATAAAGGCGTTGGCCAGGTCCGCCCCCTGCAAAATGGCGGCGGAGCGGAACATCTCGTGGACCTGAATCACCGCCTTCGCCTGGCAGACGGCGTTCACATTGAAGGCCCCCTGGGCATAGTTGTATTGCTCGGTGGCATCCAGAATCGCTTTCATTGGCACCAGTGACATAGTCAGGACTCCTTTACATTGTGTATTTATTTAAACAAATTAAATAATGTATTGTATATTATATGTGCGCCTCCCCCGCTTGTCAACCCCTTTTTTGGGCAAAATAATCAGTTTTTTGGCTTCGCACCCGGGGGGATGCCCGCCGGAGCCGATTACAGGGCGTCCTCCAGAAAAAAGGCCTTCACCGCGATGGAGGCCCCGCCTCTGGCCCCCCGGTACACGTCGTAGGGCAGGAAGGTGAAGCGGGCCTGCTCCCGGTTGGTAATCAGAGTGTGATTCTTCACTTCCTCCACCAGGCGGGCCCGGTTCTGCTCCAGGCTGAAAATGTGTCCGTCAATCAGCACGGTGCCGGGGCTTATCAGGTTAATCATGTTGGCCAGGGCGGCGCCCAGATATTTGATGCAGCCAAACAGGATGTGCTCCACCGTCCGCTCGCCCCGCCGCTGGGCCTCCAGAACGTGCTCAATGGTGAGCGCCTCCGGGCTGTGGCACAGCTCGGTCAAAATGGAGGGGGTCCGGCTGTAGTAGAGGCTGGCCCGGCACTGGTCCAGCACCGCCTTTTCGCTGGCCAGCGACTCCAGGCAGCCGAAGTTTCCGCAGGTGGTGCACAGAGGGCCCTCAGGCGCCACTACGGTGTGACCGATCTCCCCGGCGGCGGCGTAGCTGCCGTAAAGTACATTTCCGTCAATCATAAGGTGGCAGGCGACGCCGTAGGAGACATAAAAATAGGCCACCGGGTCCCCCAGCAGGGTGCGGTCGAACAGGTCCGCCTCGATGATTCGGGCCCGGACATTGTTGTCTGCCCGGACCTGGATGCCGATGCGCTCTGACAGGTCCCGGGGCAGAAAGTGGCCCCCCCAGCCGCTGCGGAAGGTGCTGTTGATCTTGCCCGTGGTGCCGTCAATCAGGCCGGGCATCACAACCCCCACCCCCAGCACCTTCTCCCGCGGCAGCCCTGCGGCCTCGATAAAGCGGGGGATGCCCTCCGCCAGCATGTCGAGTGTGGACTCGTAGCTGCCCATGCCGGCGTAGGGGCTGACGTGGGTGGACGCCGGCCGGCCGGTCAGGTCGGTCAGGGTGTAGCAGATCTGATAGGGGCCCAGGTCTACCCCGCAGAAATAGTAGGCCTCGGGCACAAATTCCAGCATGACGGGCCGCCGGCCCGGGGCGCGCTCGGCGTCCTGCCCCTCCCTGGGGGCGGGCAGCTCCCGCAGCAGGCCCTGGGCGATCATGGGGTTTACGCTGGTGGTGATGGTTGGAGAGGTGAGGGACAGCCGCTGGGCGATCTCGATGCGGGAGATCGGACTGGAGCGGTAGATCACCTTTTTTATCAGACTGAGGTTTTTTTGCTTAATCAGCGGCAGGTTTCCGCCCTTTTCCACCATAAGGCTCAGGCTCCTTTCCCCGTCTGCGACGGGCAGTTTGTTTTCCAGTACCATAGTATATGGGGTTATCCTATAAAAATCAAGCCCGATATCGGGAAAATCCTCCTGTAAGGGGCTCGAAAAGTTCAAATTGGCGGGGAAACGGCCCTGTAATCTTTATTTGTTTTAATAATTGGCCTGATTTCAATACAGATTATACAAATATTGTGACCAAATATTGTGGATATAGTAGAAAAAATTTATAGTAATTGACAACAATGCCCGGGCATGATATTTTTTAAATTAAAGAAATATCCAGCAGACTCCCATCCCCTAAATTACAAAGCAAAGAAAGGAAGTAAACCATGAAAATGAAACGGTATCTTGCTCTGCTCACCTGCGCGGTCCTCACGGCCGGCCTCCTGGTCGGCTGCGGCGGCGGCCAGAAGCCCCCTGCGTCCTCCGGCGCCACCTCCAGCACGCCGGGCGGCAGCAGCAGCTCCACTGGCGGTTCGTCCGTCTCCGAGCCCGCCGCGCCCGACCCCATCACCCTGAACCTGGCTTACATGCCCAACTACGGCGCACTGTGGGCCGTTATGTCCGCCGAGAAAAACGGCTATTTTGCGGAGGAGGGCATCACCGTGAACATGGTGCCCTTTGACGCCGGCCCCGCCGAAATCGCGGCCATGGAGGGCGGCTCCATCGACGTGGCCTACATCGGCCATGGCGCCCATAAGCTGTGTTCCTCCGGCCAGGCCAGCATCCTGCTGATCCAGCACCTGGGCAATGCCGACTGCGTCATCGGCCTGAAGTCCCACGGCGTGGAGAGCATCGCCGACCTGAAGGGCAAGACGGTGGCCTACGCTCCCGCCTCCTCCTCTGAGATCATCCTGAAGCTGGCCCTGGAGGCCAACGGCATGACCATGGACGACATTAAGGGCTATGCCATGGAGGCCAGCAACATGGTGGCCGCCGCCTCCTCCGGCAGCGTGGACGCCATTGCCACCTGGTCCCCCGCCTCCCTCCAGATTCTGGACATCCTGGCCGACGACGGCGTGAAGCTGTGCGGAAACGTGGACTATGCCGAGAACTCCGTCTCCCCCGGCTCCTGGGTGGTCAACCCCAAGTATGCCGAGAGCCACCAGGAGGAGCTGGTCCGCTTCCTGCGGGCCATGTACAAGGGCATGGACTACGGCTCCAAGAGCGACAACTACGACCAGGTGGCCCAGTGGTGTGCCGACCTGATCGGCGCGGATAAGGACTCCCTGTATCAGCAGAGAGGGGACGGCTACTGGTATAATTCCTCCGAGGTTGCCGATATGGTGGCCAGCGGCGAGATGATGCAGATTTACACCGTGCAGCAGAATATGTTCGTCAGCTCCGGCGACGTGGACCCCGCCACTATGCTGAAGGTGGAGGACTTCGTCCTGGCCGACCTGATGAAAGAGGCGCTTCCTTAAGGCAATTCACCTTCCAATAGGCCTTTTCAGTGGTTCCCGCCCCCTGCGGAGGGGGCGGGAATACACAATTATAAGTCAGGAACGCGCGTTCCCGAGGATGTCCCGCATCTCAAATTTTTTTAGAAAGGCGGCCGGTCTCCTGCCTGGATGTCCCGGGCGGCGGATCAGCCGGCAAGGTGGTTTCTGTGACGAAGAAAAAAGATAATGATATCATATCCAGAATACCCAAATGGGCGTGGTTGCTGCTCTCTCTGCTGGCGGCAATGCTCCTGTGGGTGGTGCTGTCCCAGAATCCGGTTACCGCCCGCAGCTTCTCCCCGCCCTGGGTGACCTTCGCCGCCATCCAGACCATGATCAGCCGCGGCGTGCTGTTTCAGGATATCGCCAGCAGCCTGATTTCGGCCGGCATCGGCTTTGCGCTGGGTTTTTTCATCGGCGTTCCGGTGGCCTTCCTGATGGCCTGGTACCGACCGGTGCGGTATATCCTGGAGCCCTGGATTCAGTTTATCCGCAACATCCCCCCGCTGGCCTACGTGCCTCTGGTGGTCATCTCGGCGGGTATCGGCCGGCGGCCCCAGATCATCGTGATCTGCCTGGCGACCTTCCTCACCATCTGCGTAACCGTGTTCCAGGGCGTAATCAATGTGGATGAGACCCTGATCAAGGCGGCCCGGGTGCTGGGGGCCAACGACACGGTGCTGTTTGTCAAGGTTATCTTCCCCGCCACCACCCCCTTTATCATCACCGCCATCCGCCTGGGTATCTCGGCCGCCCTCACCACCCTGATTGCCGCCGAGTCCACCGGCGCCATCGCGGGCCTGGGCATGCGGATCAAAACGCTGTCCACCACCTTTGACACCCCGCCCATGCTGCTGTACATCATCATTGTAGGCGTGATCGGCATGATTGCGGAGAAGGTGTTAAAGTTCTTTGAAAGGAGGCTGACCTCATGGCAGGAGAAGCGAGAGATATAAAGGTGCAGATCAGGGGCGTGGAAAAAATCTACGAGGGGCGCAACGGAAAGACGGTGGCCCTCAACGGCGTGGACCTGGACATCTGCGAAAACGAGTTCATCTGCGTGGTGGGGCCGTCGGGCTGCGGCAAATCCACCCTGCTGAACATTATCGCGGGGCTGCTGGAGCCCTCCTCCGGCAAGGTGCTGGTGGACGGCGTGGAGGTGAAGGGCACCGGCGTGGACCGGGGCGTGGTCTTTCAGCAGTATGCCCTGTTCCCCTGGCTGACGGTGAAGAAAAATGTGGAGTTCGGCCTGAAGCTGAAAAAAGACGTCACTCTCCAGCAGCGGGAGGAGATCGCCATGAAGTATATCAAAATGGTGGGGCTGGAGAAATTTGTGGATTCCTACCCCAAGGAGCTCTCCGGCGGCATGAAGCAGCGGGTGGCCATCGCCCGGGCCTACGCCGTGAACCCCTCCCTGCTGCTCATGGACGAGCCCTTTGGCGCCCTGGACGCCCAGACCCGCACCCAGCTGCAAACCGAGCTGCTGCGGACCTGGGAGGAGGAGAAAAAGACCTGCTTCTTCATCACCCATGACGTGGAGGAGGCCATTCTGCTGGCCTCCAAGGTGATTATCATGTCCGCCCGGCCCGGCCGCATTCGGGAGGTGTTGGACATCGACATCCCCTATCCCCGGACCCAGGAGACCAAGATCCTGCCCCGGTTTACCGAGCTGAAAAACTACATCTGGAATATCGTATACCGGGAGTATCTGGAGGTGCAGCAGTGATTCACGAGTATTATCAATACAGCCGGGAGCAGCTTCTGGAGTGCCCCAAAATTCCCCTGGAGGTGGGGGCGGACAACGAGGCCGTCTTCCGCGCCATGGCGGACGAGATGGTGGAGGAAATCCAGAGCCGCGCTGCCCTGGGACGCACATGCGTGTTCATCTGCCCGGTGGGGCCGGTGGGGCAGTACCCCTTCTTTGTGGAGCGGGTCAACCGGGAGAACATCAGCCTGAAGCACTGCTGGTTCATCAACATGGACGAATATCTGGACGGGGAGAAGAAGTGGGTCCCAATGAGCCACCCCCTGAGCTTCCGGGGCTTTATGGAGCGGGAGGTATACAGCCAGATCCGGCCGGAGCTGAATGTGCCGGAGGGGCAGCGGGTCTTCCCGGATCCCGATAATCTGGCCTATATTCCCGAGCTGATTGAGAAGCTGGGCGGCGTGGACGTCTGCTTTGGCGGCATCGGGCTTAACGGCCATCTGGCCTTCAACGAGGCGGACCCCTCCAAATCGCCGGAGGAGTTCATCGCCCTGAAGACCCGGGTGCTGCCCATCTCGCCGGAGACCCGGGCAGCCAACGCCATCGGGGACTTCGGCGGGGCGCTGGAGGATATGCCCGGCTACTGCGTCACCATCGGGTTCCACGAGATTTATCACGCCCGCAAGATTCGCCTGGGGGTATTTCGGAACTGGCACCGGGGGGTTGTCCGCAGGGCGGCCTACGGGGCGCCCTCGGCAGAGTTCCCCGTGTCCCTGCTCCAGGGGCGTGAGGATGTCCTGATCCGCATGACAGGGATGGTGGCCGAATGAGCGTGCTGATTCAAAACGGCACCGTCTTAACCGGTTCAACCCGCGGGCGGATGGACGTCAGGATCGACCAGGGGATTATCGCCCAGGTCTCCCCGTCCCTCCGGGCCGGGGAGGGGGACTGCGTAATCGACGCGGCCGGCCTGTATGTGGCCCCCGGCTTTGTGGATATCCACACTCACGGAGGGGCCAATGTGGACGTAAACCACGCCGAAGAAGCGGACCTGGAAACCATCGCGGTGTTCTTTGCCTCCCACGGGGTCACAGGCTGGCAGTGCTCCATCCTGACCGACACCCGGGAGCAGACGCTGCACTGTATCCGTCAGGCCAGAAGCTACGCCGCCGCCGGCCATCCCGGAGCCCGGCTCCTGGGCATCCACCTGGAAGGGCCCTTTCTCAGCAGGGACTACCGGGGCAGCATGCCGGAGCACCTGCTGCATACGGAATTTGACCTGGAGCTGGTGCGCAGCTACCAGGAGGCCGCCGGCGGGCTAATCCGGTATATCACCGTCTCCCCCGAGATTGCGGGGGTGCCCGAGGCCATCCCCGCCCTGCGGGAGCTGGGCATCCGTGTGTCCATCGGGCACAGCGGGGCCGACTATGACACGGCCTGGGCGGCAATCCGGGCAGGGGCGGAGGCCGCCACGCACACCATGAATGCCATGCTGCTGCTGCACCAGCACCGTCCGGCCATTACCGGGGCCGTGCTGGAGAGCGACGTGTATTGTGAGACCATCTGCGACGGAATCCACCTGCACCCCGGCACCGTCCGCCTGATTTTGAAGACCAAGGGGCTGGACCGGGTGGTGGCCATTACCGACTCCATCATGGCCGCCGGCCTGCCCGACGGGCGGTACCAGCTGGGGGTCAACGACGTCACGGTGGAGGGCGGCGACGCGAAAATCACCGGGACCGATATCCGTGCGGGCTCGACGCTGACCATGGACCGGGCTCTGCGGAATCTGGTGAAATTCACCGGCGAAGCGCCGGAGACAGTGCTGCCTCTGCTGACCAAAAACCCCGCAAAGCTGCTTGGCTTTGACAAGATGGGTGAAGTCGCGGCCGGAATGGCCGGCGACCTGGTTTTGCTGAGGGAAGACCTCACCGTGGCGCAGACCCTCGTCGGGGGAGAGAGTCAATTCAAAGGCCCGCACGAACTGCGCAGCTAGACCCGGCCTGCTGGTTCTGGGAAAAACATGTTTAAAGGGAACGTCCTATGGAGGCGTTCCCTTATGTTTCGTGGAAAAAAGGGCGCGATGCGCCCTTTTTTGCTATACGTTGGGCCGTGATGCCCGCCGTTTCTGATAAAATCCGATTACAAGCGCGGCGGAAATCCCGACCACGCCCATCAGGATGCTGGTCTGGAGCGAGGTGGTGGTGAAGGAGACGAAGAACAGACACACACTGGTCAGTCCGCACAGTACCCGGAGGAGAGGGGTGAAGGTTCCGTAGAGGTAATTTTCAATGCAGGAGACCATCATGTAAAAGGCCAGTGCAGTAATCAGGGCAGTCACGATCATCTCTGCCGGAGATCATTCCCATGCAGCCGCTGCTCAGAACGGCTACCTTGGCGGGGCCGCCGGGCTTGTGGCCGGCAACGGACAGGGCGATGTCCATAAACCGTTTGTCACCGCCCGTCTCCTGGAGAAACACGCCGAAAGAGATGAACACAAACAGCGTCCCGGCACAGATGGCGGTCATGGAGCCAAAAAATCCCTCGGTGGTAAGGTACAGGCAGTCCACCAGCTTATTCAGGGTGAAGCCCCGGTGCATAAGCATAGCGGGCATATAGCCCCCCAGAAAGGCGTAGATGATAAAGACCCCGGCGATGATGCTCATAGCCAGTCCCACTGTGCGGCGACTGACCTCCAGCACCAGAACAATGAGGATAATTGCCACAACCTTGTCCCAGAACAAAATCTCGCTGTAGTAGGGGATGCGAGCGATGAAGCGGGCGTTTTATTTCACCTGCTGTAAAGGGCGCACGCTCCCCTTGGCCGCACAAAAGGTAAAGGACTACATTCTTCACCATTTTTCTCCGCCATTGGTGCCTGCCTGAAAACAGGCTTGGTATCTCAGAGTTTTTATTATCGTATCCGTAGACAAAGAAAAAGGGGGGCTCTGGATTGTAAAATCCAGAGCCCCCTCTCTCATCAGGGCCAAATGGGTATAATAACCCCTCATTTCCAATAAGTGTATGGAAACGTACCACTTTGGGGGGATTACACGGTATGGGTGGAGGGGAGACGCCCTCTCAGTCAGCCTTGCGGCTGACAGCTCCCCCAAAGGGGGAGCTTTTGGGCAGGGTCTGGAAAGGCTCCTACCTCCCCCTTTGGGGGAGGTGGCACGGCGAAGCCGTGACGGAGAGGGCCGTCCCCCACAACACACAAAGGAGGAAACAACATGCCAAGCAATCAAACACCCAACTACGCGCTCAACCAGTGGGAGCGGGACGACCGGGTCCTGATGGAGGATTTCAACGCCGACAACGCCAAGATCGACGCGGCCATCAAGGCTGAAGCCGAGGCCAGAACGGCAGAGACGGCGGCTCTGGCGGGAAAGCTGGGGAACTGCAAGGTCGTGCTCCGCACCTACGTGGGTAACGGCACCTACAGTAACACCAGCCCCACCGGTATTAGCTTCGACGGCCCGCCGCCCACCCTCGTTTTTTTGACCTCCCGCACCACAAGAAGCATCATACTACACAAGGATATTACCACTGACATAGGCTTTGATGGTGCCTTCCACATTGACTGGACCGACACCGGCGTCTCCTGGTACTCGGTCAAGGGGCCGGAGCAGCAGTTTAACCTGAACGGGGTAGTCTACAATGTCCTGATGTTCTACCTTATGGAGTAAGACAAAGCGCCCCCGGACCATATGGCCCGGGGGCTGTCTCAAATTTTCTTTGAGAAAGGTTAAGATAGATTATCTGATCTCGAAGGAACCATTGACTTCTTCGATATTGAGACCAGTAATGGTCCAGGTGTACTCTCCGGTTTTCAGCGCGGCGTCAGACAGGTCATAGCCTTTGGCCCTGTTGTTGACACCAGCGCCGACCAGCTGTACATAGAAATATGGGGTCTTAATACCAGCAGGTGAACCGGCCGCAGCACTACTGGTATACTCCCTGTATACAATCTTCCCGGAAGCGTCCTTAATGGTCAGTGTGGCGTTGAAAGCCTTGCTGTCATCCCACTTGGTCAAGAAGAACATATTGTCTTCCGCGTTGCCGTTCATGTCGCCAGCCTTGTCGGTGGGCTTATCACTAAAGACATAACCACCAGCGGGCAGACCCGGGAATTTGTCGGTAGTTGCACCACTAACTGTATCTTCGACAGGTCCTTCGATTCTCTTGCCCTCATATCCTGCGTCAGGATCAACCGTATCAATGGTCTTGCAGATTTCGCTGCTGAGAACCAGATACTCGGCATCGCCGTTGCTGTTCAGCACAGCGGCGATCCAGCCCTGGAAGTTAGCGCCCCTGTTAGCCAGGCTCTTGATAGCATTCTCAACAGACTTGCTGCCGGTGAAGGTCTCGTAGTCGTAGTCGATGTTGCCCTTGGAGTCCTTGGTGGGCTGGAGCACAACCACGGGAGCGTCCTTCACAACGCGCAGGCCCTGGTCGTCAGCGAAGTCCTCGCTGTACAGGGTGCGACCACTGGCGTGGAAGGAGGTGGCGCCCAGGACACTACCAGTGGGCAGGGTAGCGTCGTACTGAACCAGGTAGACCTTCTCGTCATCGGTGTCGATCTTCTCCTTGGCCTTGGCGTCGGTGTTGCCGTAGACCACATCGGTAATATTGGCATCAACAACGGCATCGGCATCGGTGACATAGCCGTCGGCGTCGTAGGTCAGCTTCAGCATACCGTTGACAGCCTCAGGGGTATCAAGGTTCATAGCGTTCTGGATGGCGGTGCGAATGGTGCGGAACTTGCTGGAGCTGGCCTTGATGGTCAGGGTCTCAACCTTGCCGCCCTTGGCCACATCGACCTCCCAGTAGTGGTCGCCGTCCTCTACGCGCTCGTTCTTGATGTCGTCCAGCACGTAGATGTAATCGGTGTTGGCACCGCCGTTGTCGCCGACGATAACAGCGCCAATGATGTAGCGGTCGTCGTCATACACAGCGAAGACGCTGGACTTGTTCTTAACACCAGCCTGATTGATAGCTACACGGCTATCGGTGCCGTCCCAGGTAACGGTACGTGCCACGCCGTTCGTTTTATCCAGACCGTAGTCAGGATCGGTGTTGGCCAGAACCTTCATGTCCACATCATCCACGCCAGTGTACCGGCCGTTTACCTTGGAAATGCCCCTGACAGTACCTTCGCTCACATCATCGGTCTCCACAGTGAGGAACACGGAGTCATCGTTGCTGTAGGCGCGAGTGTTAACGCTGGTATACTTGCCGGAAGCCATTACACTGTCAACAGCGAAGCCAACAGAGGAGTCCAGACGGACGCTGGAGCTGTTGATCTTTCCGTTGGTGCTGTAGTCCACGGCCATCCAGTTGTCCACGGGCTCCAGAGTATAAACAGTGACGCCGTTCTTGGTCTCGGTGGTGTAGGTGAACCAGCTGTTGTACTCGGACATAGCCTTATTTGCAACAGCCGAAGTATCAACGTTGAAGTCCAGATATCCGCCCTGGTTAGCAGTGGTACCCAGATTACCGGTACCAGTGGAGTTGACCCACTTCTCCCAGACACCAGTATTGTAAGCCTGGATATTCTTCTGGGTCTCGTTCACATTGACCTGGATGTTGGCCATGGTGCCGTCCAGGAAGATGGCGCTGGCGGTAGCGGTGGCGGTGGCCAGGTTGCTGCCCCGGAAGTCGTAGCCGGCGATGAAGACGTACTCGTCACTGCCGCCGCTGCGCTCGTTGCCGATCAGGTAGCCATACTGGTCGAGGTACAGGGTGTAGGTGTAGTCGGTCAGGGACTTGGTATCATACTCGGTAATCTCATCCAGAGCACCCTTGGAGTCCTTGCCGTCCAGAGCGTAGTCCCACTGCTCGCCGCTGCGGGCCACATAGTTCTCCTCGGAATACTTGTTCAGGGAGACGTCCTTCAAAACCTCGGGGTCCATGACGTTGACGATCTCATAGCGGCTGCCGGTCCAGGCGACCTGAACCATGACCTTGTCGCCGTCCTTGTACTTCTCGATGCCGGCGACCTCGTCCACACCCACCTTGGTGTCGGCACTGAACTGGACGCTGGCGGCGTCAGCGCGGTTGGTGTAGATATTCACGATGGGCAGCTCGCCCTTCTTCTCGTCGTAGTCGTCGTCCACGTCGGCCAGGAAGGTGTCGATGGAGACAATGGTGATCAGATCCTTGTCGTCCTCGAAGAAGACCTGGGTCAGCACGCCCTTGCCGGTGGTGTCGTAGTCTTTGGTGTTGGTGCGGATCATGTTGTTGGGCGCGACAGTCTCATCCAGCCGGCCGTTCCAGTAATACTCCACATCATTTTCATCAATGACGGACTTGCCCAGCAGATCATAGAGGGTCTTGCCGTTGATCGCGGTGGTGTACTCGGCGGACATCAGCTCATACTTGGCATAGGTGCCGATTTCCTTGCCCTTGTACTCCCAGTTGCGGGCGGGACGCTCAAAGTCGTCACCGGCGTTGTCCCGCAGCTTCAGGTCGCCGTCGTACAGCTCCTCGCCCAGCTGGACATAGGCCTGGTTGGTGGTGCCGTCGGTGGTGTTGCCCTGGCTGCTGATGGCAAAGTACTTGCGGTCGGTGCCGGAGCGGAAGGTGTACTCACCCTGGTAGCCAATCTTCACGCCGTTGACCTCGATGCCCAGGGTGCCGGTGAAGTCCACCATGTTGGCCTTCAGGGCGTTGAGCGCCATCTGAGCCACCTGGTTCCGGGTCATGGGGGTGCTGCCGTCGGAACCCACGCCGTTGAACAGACCAATCTGGTTGCCCTGGCGGACAGTGACCAGCACGAAGCCGTCGTTGTAGTCCTCAGCGTTCTGGAAGTAGCCCAGGGCGCGCATCATCATGGAGGCGGCCTCGATGGCAGTCACGGTGGCGCCGGGATCATAGATGCCCTCGCCGCGGCCGGACACAATGCCGTTGGCGGCACAGGCGCCCACCCAGCCCCGCGCCCACTCATAATTGCCGCTCACGTCGGCAAAGG
>OFFP01001764.1_pt1 | contig 13946 bp, 10 predicted proteins | sample 1521431 | NCBI WGS metagenome assembly OFFP01 (sample SAMEA3504104, study PRJEB24116) | mouse gut metagenome | biome: mouse gut; feature: mouse-associated habitat; material: faeces | place: Denmark | collected 2011 | reverse complement strand
TGCGGCGTGTCCATTGAGGAGCTGTCCCCCCGGATGTTCTCCTTCAACAACCCCTACGGGGCCTGTCCCGCCTGCACCGGGCTGGGCAGCCAGATGAAGATCGACCCCGAGCGGATTCTCCCCAACCGCTCCCTGTCCATTTTAGAGGGGGCCATCACCGCCTCCGGCTGGAACCACATCAAGTCGGACGGCATCTCCCGGATGTACTTCGACGCCCTGGCGAAAAAGTACCGCTTCAAGCTCACCGACCCGGTGGAGAAGCTGTCGGACGAGGTGCTGGACGTGATCCTCTACGGCACCAAGGGGGAGAAGCTCACCCTCAGCTACGACCAGCCCCGGGGCAAGGGCACCCTGTACCAGCCCTTCGAGGGCATTGTCAACAACCTGGAACGCCGCTACCGGGAGACCCAGTCCGACGCCATGAAGCGGGAGATCGAGGAGTGCATGAGCGAGTGCCCCTGCCCCGAGTGCCAGGGCAGGCGTCTCAAGCGGGAGGCCCTGGCGGTCACCGTGGGGGAAAGCTCCATCCATTCCTTCTGCGAGAGGCCGGTGGACGAGGCCCTGGCCTTCCTGGACACCATCACCCTGTCCGACACCCAGGCCATGATCGCCGACCAGATTTTGAAGGAGATCCGGGCCCGGCTGGGCTTCCTGAAGTCGGTGGGCCTGCAATACCTCACCCTCACCCGGCAGGCGGGCACCCTGTCCGGCGGCGAGAGCCAGCGCATCCGCCTGGCCACCCAGATCGGCTCCTCCCTGATGGGGGTGCTGTATATCCTGGACGAGCCGTCCATCGGCCTCCACCAGCGGGACAACGACCTGCTGCTGGGTACCCTGAAGCACCTGCGGGATCTGGGCAATACCCTCATCGTGGTGGAGCACGACGAGGACACCATGCGGGCCGCCGACTACATCGTGGACATCGGCCCCGGCGCGGGGGTCCACGGCGGGCAGGTGGTGGCCTGCGGCACGGCGGCGGAGGTGATGGACACCCCCGGCTCCATCACGGGAGACTACCTGGCGGGGCGGAGGAAGGTGCCCGTCCCCACGGAGCGGCGGCAGGGGAACGGGCACGTGCTCACCGTCCGGGGGGCGGCGGAGAACAATCTGCGGCACATCGACGTGGACTTCCCCCTGGGCACGTTCATCGCGGTGACGGGCGTGTCCGGCTCGGGCAAGTCCTCCCTGGTGAACGAGATCCTGTACAAGCGTCTGGGGGCGGAGCTGAACCGCACCAAGGCCCGCCCCGGCAGGCACGACGCCATGGAGGGCATCGAGCACCTGGACAAGGTCATCGCCATCGACCAGTCCCCCATCGGGCGCACCCCCCGGTCCAACCCCGCCACCTACACCGGGCTGTTCAATGACATCCGGGAGCTGTTCGCCTCCACCCAGGACGCCAAGACCCGGGGCTACGGCCCGGGGCGGTTCTCCTTCAACGTCCGGGGCGGGCGGTGCGAGGCTTGCTCCGGGGACGGCCTGCTGAAAATTGAGATGCACTTTCTCCCCGACATCTACGTCCCCTGCGAGGTGTGCAAGGGCAAGCGGTATAACCGGGAGACGCTGGAGGTGCGCTACAAGGGCAAGAACATCCACGAGGTGCTGGAAATGACGGTGGACGAGGCCCTGCCCTTCTTTGAGAACCTGCCCCGGCTCTACAAGCGGGTCAAGACCCTCAAGGACGTGGGCCTGGGCTATGTGAAGCTGGGCCAGCCCTCCACCACCCTGTCCGGCGGCGAGGCCCAGCGGGTGAAGCTGGCTACTGAGCTCTCCAAGCAGTCCACCGGCTCCACGGTGTATATCCTGGACGAGCCCACCACCGGACTGCACACCGCCGATGTCCACCAGCTGGTGGAGGTGCTCCAGCGGTTTGTGGACAAGGGGAACACGGTGGTGGTCATCGAGCACAACCTGGACGTGATCAAGACGGCGGACCACCTCATCGACCTGGGGCCGGAGGGCGGCTCCGGCGGCGGCACGGTGGTGTGCACGGGCACGCCGGAAGAGGTGGCGCGGCACCCCGGGAGCTACACGGGCAAATACCTGAAAAACGTTTTGGAAACGAGCTGATACCCATGGAATTGACGTTACAATGGCTGACAGAGACCATGGCGGGGGAATTTACCCTCACCATGCTGGTGTCCATGATCCCGGTGGTGGAGCTGCGGGGAGGAATCCCCTTCGGCGTGGCGGCGGGGCTTCCGGTGTGGGCGGCGTTTCTGGCCGCCGTCCTCGGCAACCTGATCCCCGTGCCCTTCATCATCGTTTATATCCGCCGGATCTTCCAGTGGATGCGCCGCCGGATTCCCAGGCTCAATCGGCTGGTGGACGCCCTGGAGCGGAAGGCCCACCTGAAGGGGCAGAAGGTGAACAAATACAAGTACCTGGGCCTGATGCTGTTTGTAGCCATCCCCCTCCCCGGCACCGGGGCGTGGACGGGGTCCCTGGCGGCGGCGTTCCTGGATATGCCCCTGAGGAAGGCCCTTCCCTCCGTGATTCTGGGCGTGCTCATCGCGGGCATGGCTATCAGCATCCTGTCCTACGGCGTGGTCAGCCTGTTCTGAGGGGGAGGAGCCATGTATCTCTATCTGGTGCGCCACGGCCAGTCCGTGGGCAATGAGAAGCAGCTCTTTTTTGGGCACCGGGACCATCCCCTCACGGAGCTGGGCCGGGAGCAGGCCCGGCAGGCGGCGGAAAAGCTGCGGGAGGTGTCCTTCACCCGCTGCGTGTCCAGCGACCTCTCCCGGGCCTGGGACACCGCCCTGATCTGCGCGGAGGGCCGGGGGGTGCCCGTGGAGCGGGACCCCGCCCTGCGGGAGCAGGACATGGGGGCGTTGGAGGATCTCACCTGGGCCCAGGCGGAAAAGCTGTGCGGCGGGCTGGTGGGCCATCTGCTGGCGGACTGGTTCCACACCACGCCCCCCGCCGGGGAAAGCCCCGCCCGGATGCTGGAGCGGGTGGGGGCCTGCGTGGACGGCATTGCCGCCCGGGGGGAGGACACCCTCATCGCCGCCCACAACGGCTCCCTGTCCCTGGTGCTGTTCCACCTGGGGCTGATGGAGGAGAGAAACCTGCTCCAGCACGGCTGGTTTTTCAAGCATGGGACCTACTCCGCCGTCCGGCTGGACGGGACGGGGGCGGAGCTGGTGTGCTTCAACCGCTGAACCTTTGGGCGGTTTCGTCATAGAATGGCCCAGGAGGTGGCAGAATGACGGAGCTGATTCAATTTTTCGCGGTGCTGCTGGCGGCCTTCGGGGCGGTAAGCCTGGGCTGGCTGGCGTTGGGGGCGATGGTGCTGCCGGGGGAGTGCCCGGGGCGGATGGTGATCGGCGCGGCGGGGGACGCCCCCGGCCTGGAGCAGGCGGTGCGGGGGGCCTTGTGGCTGCGGCGCACCGGGCTGTGGCGGGGCCGGGTGGTCATTGAGGACCTGGGCCTCACGGAGGACGGGCGGGCGTTGGCCCGGCTGCTGGCGGCGGAGGGCGGCGTGTCCTTCACCGGGGATCTCCCCGATCGGATTTGAATGAAGAAGCGATTGGCACAGCTTCTAATATCCTGCAAGATACAAAAGAAACGAGGAATGCGGCATGGAATTGAACGAGGCACTGGCCAAGCTGGCTGAGCTGGAAAAGAAGCTGTACGCCTACCAGGCGGCGGACTCCGCCCTGTACCTGGACGGCACCACCGTGGCCCCCAAGGACACCGCCCAGGGGCGGGGGGTGGCCCTGGGCGTGCTGGCGGGGGAGCGGCACAGGCTGTTCTCCGCCCCCGAGACGGGGACGCTGCTGGACCTCCTGTGGGAGAAGCGGGCGGAGCTGGATCAGCTCCGCCGGAGGGAGGTGGAGGAGCTGCGGCGGTCCTACGCCCAGCTCACCCGGATTCCGGCGGACGAATATATGGAGTACGCCATGCTCACCAACGAGGCCGGCGACGTGTGGCACCGGGCCAAGGAGGCGGGGGATTTTGAATTATTCCGCCCGCTTCTGGAAAAGCTGGTGGCCTTCAACATCAAATTCGCCGGATATTACGACAGTACCAAGGCCCCCTATGACGCCCTGCTGAACGAGTACGAGCGGGGGGTGGACATGGAGTACCTGGACAAATTCTTCGCCACCCTGCGGGAGCGGATCGTGCCCCTGATCCACGCCATCGGGGAGAGGGAGCAGCCCGACGGCAGCTTCCTGGAGCGGCACTGTCCCGTGGAGGCCCAGCGGAAATTTTCCGACTACCTGATGGAGGTGCTGGGGCTGGACCGGAGCCACTGCACCATCGGGGAGACGGAGCACCCCTACACCCTGGAGTTCAACAACAAGGACGTGCGGATCACCACCCACTACGATGAGGGGAACCTGGCGTCCTCCATGTACTCCGTCATCCACGAGGGGGGCCACGCCAAGTACGAGCTGGGCATCTGCGACGAGGTGCAGTACACCAGCCTGGCGGGGGGCGTGTCCATGGGCGTCCACGAGAGCCAGTCCCGGTTCTATGAGAACCTCATCGGACGGTCCCTGCCCTTTATCCAGGCCATTTTCCCGAAGATGCGGGAGCTTTTCCCGGAGCAGCTGGGGGACGTGACGGCGGAGCAGTTCTACCGGGCGGTGAACAAGGCGCAGCCCTCCCTGATCCGCACCGAGGCGGACGAGCTGACCTACTGCCTGCACGTCATGGTGCGGTATGAGATCGAGAAGCGGCTCATCGGCGGCACCCTGGAGGTGAAGGACGTGCCGGAGACGTGGAACCGCCTTTACAAGGAGTACCTGGGGGTGGACGTGCCCGACGACAGGAGGGGCTGCCTCCAGGACTCCCACTGGTCGGGCGGGGCCTTCGGCTACTTCCCGTCCTATGCCCTGGGCAGTGCCTACGGGGCCCAGATGCTGAAAAACATGGAGGGGGACATGGACGTGTGGGGGCCTGTGTCCCGGGGCGACCTGTCCGGCGTGTCGGAGTGGCTGAGGGAGAAGGTCCACAAATTCGGCGGTCTGCTGGAGCCGGCGGACGTGGTGAAAAACGCCTGCGGCCAGTTTGACCCCGCCGTGTTTGCCGGCTATCTGGAGCGGAAATATTCCGCGCTGTACGGACTGTGAGGGCGGGCCATGGAACCGGATTTTGAGAAAATTTCCGCCCAGGCCCGGACCGCGGCGGAGGAGCTGCTGGACGCCGCCGGGCTGAAGGCGGGGGACCTTTTTGTGGTGGGCTGCTCCTCCTCGGAGGTGCTGGGGGGGCGCATCGGCAAGGCCTCCAGCGAAGCGGCGGCGGAGTCGGTGTTCCAGGGCGTCTATCCCGTCCTGCGGGAGCGGGGGATCTGGCTGGCGGCCCAGTGCTGCGAGCATTTGAACCGGGCGTTGATCGTGGAGGAGGCCTGCGCCGCGCGGTATGGGTACGACCCGGTGTGCGTGGTGCCCCGGCCCAAGGCGGGCGGGTCCTTCGCCACCCAGGCGTGGCGGGCCTTCGGGCGGCCCGCGGCGGTGGAGCGGGTGCGGGCCCACGCCGGGATGGACATCGGCGGCACCCTCATCGGGATGCACCTGCGGGAGGTGGCGGTGCCCGTGCGGCTCAGCCTGGACCGGATTGGAGCGGCCCTGCTGCTGTGCGCCCGCACCCGGCCCAGGTATATCGGCGGGAGCAGGGCGGCTTACGAATAGGACGGAAGTGGAAAAAACAGGGAGGCGGCGGGCCGTTTCCCTGTTTTTCTCATTTTCTTTCGGCGGATTGACGGAAGAAAGACTGTGCGCATATGGTGGACGAATGTTCTGATTTTTCCCGAAAGCACCGGAGAGGGCAGGAGGTTTTGCAAGAATTTCCGCCGCTTCCTGCTTGGACGCCGGGGAAACGGGGCGGGATGGGGACGGGGAAAGGGGCAGATTTGGCACGGTTTCAGGCATTTTTATATTGACAGCGGCGGTCTGGCCCGGTATAATATTCTGCGTATGGGGGTATTTGAAGGGATTGGAAACCTCCGGCATGAATCAAGATGCTGCGGCCCCTGCAATTTCGGGGCGGCAGTTTAACGCTATACAGCGTTGAACGGGGCGCGCCCCGTTCGCCGTTTTCCCCCGGGGAAAACGAAGGCCCCTGCCTCCGGCCGGGGCGCGGTTCCGGTTTAACCTGGACAGGATGGGCGGCATAAGCCGTTTTGCCCGGTTAAATATAAAATAAAGTAGGAGGATAAGTATGAAGAAGTTTCTGAGCTTGATGCTGGCTCTGGCCATGGTTCTCGGCCTGTTCGCCTGCGCGCCCGCCGCGGACCCGAACACGAGCAACCCGCCCGCCAGCAACCCCGTGGAGAGCACCGAGCCCACCGGTAAGCCCGAGCCCGGTGAGTTCCAGCCCATGACTTACGATGATTGGGAGATCTACAACAATACCTACGGCGAGTTCTACAAGGCTCTCCAGGAGGCCAAGGAGTGCGTGGACATCGACGAGATGTTCGCCAAGATGGCCATCGCTGAGGCCAAGTTCCTGGAGGCCGCCGCTGTGGTTCCCTATTACGGCGACGGCGGCAGCTGGGGCATCTCCCGTCTGGCCCCCCGCACCATTCCCACCGTCATGTGGGGCAGCGATCAGGACCGCTACGAGTATGCCCTGGTCACCACCGACCTGCTGAAGGCCGAGGACCGCAAGCACATCACCGCCATGTGGAATGAGCTGGCCGGCACCGGCACCTATGAGCAGTCCGTCAAGGACTACCTGGCCGAGAAGGGCTACACCCTGAAGGACAGCTTCGCCTGGAACGGCTACGGCTCCGACCCCGAGATCTGGGATCCCCTGGCCGCCTGGACCAACACCGTGGGCGAGCCTCTGTGCATGACCGTGGACGGCCTGGTCCGCTATGACATGGAGAACGTCCTCCAGCCCGGCCTGGCCACCAGCTGGGAGCACTCCGAGGACGGCCTGACCTGGACCTTCCACCTGCGCGAGGGCGTGCAGTGGGTGGATTCCCAGGGCCGTAAGCTGGACGACGTGAAGGCCGACGACTGGGTGGCCTCCCTCCAGCACCTGTTCGACTTCTACGGCGACAGCGCGGCCGAGGTTCTGGCCCCCATGATCGTCAACGGCCTGGAGTACGTCAACGGCGATGTCACCGACTTCTCCCAGGTGGGCGTGGAGGCCGTGGACGACCACACCCTGGTGTACCACCTGACCCACGCGGTTCCCGCCTTTGAGTCCATGCTCACCTACTGCGGCTTCTTCGCCCCCCTGTGCCGCAGCTACTACACCGCCCAGGGCGGCACCTTCGGCGCGGAGCACGACAACGGCGATTTCGGCACCAGCCCCAACAACATCGCCTACTGCGGCCCCTACCTGATCACCAGCTACACCGCCCAGCAGTCCATCGTGTTCAACGCCAACCCCACCTACTGGAACCTGGACAAGATGAACATCACCAAGGTCACCTGGCCGTACTACGACGGCAAGGACCCCACGAAGTCCTATGACGACTGCATCGCCGGCGTGAACGACGGCACCAGCCTGGGCACCTCCGCCCTGATCAAGTGCAAGGAGGATGGCATTTTCGACGATTACGCCATCACCAGCACCGTCAACGGCACCTCCCGCATTGGCTACCAGACCCTGAACCGCCAGATCTTCCACAACTTCAACGAGGAGACCGCCGGCGTTTCTCCCCAGGAGCACGGCAGCGTGGACACCCTGGACAAGGCCAACGGCGTGAACGTGGCCGACGCCAGCATCATTGACGACGCCGCCCGCACCCACGTGGCCATGAACAACCAGAACTTCCGTCTGGCCATGGCCCTGGGCCTGGATCGCGCCTCCTACCACGCCCAGCGCGTGGGCGAGGAGCTGAAGCTGGTCTCCCTGCGGAACTCCTACGTGCCCGGCACCTTCGTGGAGACCTCCAAGGAGATCACCGTGGACATCAACGGCACTCCCACCACCTTCCCCGCCGGCACCCAGTACGGCGCGATGCTCCAGGCCGCCATCACCGCGGACGGCTATCCCATGAAGGTATGGGACCCCGAGCTGGATGACGGCGTGGGCTCCAGCGACGGCTTCGACGGCTGGTACAACGTCAGCGCGGCCCGGGAGTACCTGGCCAAGGCCGTGGAGGAGCTGGCCGCCGTGGGCGTGGAGGTTTCCAAGGAGAACCCCATCCAGGTGGACTACGTCTACTATGGCGGCAGCGAGACCTTCACCAACCTGGCCAACGCCTACAAGCAGAGCATCGAGAGCTCCCTGGAGGGCGCGGTGCAGGTCAACCTGGTGAACGTGGAGAGCCAGGAGCAGCTGAACTACAGCTCCTTCTGGCACCGCGACGGCACCGAGCTGAACTGCGACGAGTCCTGGGGTACGGCCTGGACGCCTGACTACGGCGATCCCGCCTCCTACCTGGACACGTTCCTGCCCGGCGGCGACGGCTATTTGTGCAAGAACCTGGGCCTCGGCCCCTGGCTGAGCGAGCAGCCCTGATGACCGGAAAGGCTTAACCCCTTTATAGGAACTGCGCGTGCAGGAGAATGGTGCGTGCCATTCTCCTGCACGCGTATCAGCGCGAATTCTCCCCCCTTACGGGGGAGGGAACGGATCATCAGCGAGGAAAAAACTCTGAAAATACCGTTTCCTCCCCCGCGAGGGGGGACAGAACGGAAGATTGGGTGCGTGAGATTATGGGAAAATACTTGCTCAAGCGTATCTTGTACGGCGTAGTGTCCATCATCATTGTGGTGGCCATCGTGATGGTGATGATCTACTCCCTGCTGAACCGGGATCTGGTGTTCTCGAACGACAGCGCGTTCACCCGCCAGTCGTCCAACGCCCAGGTGATCTACAAGTACGGCAAGTGGGAGCAGTTCGGGTATCTGGACTATGTGACCTATCAGGAATGGCTGAACGTGATCGCCGCCAACGGGGAGATCGACGAGGAGACCCGGACCGAGGCCATGAACCTGGGCCGCAAGCCGGAGAGCGATTCCGACACCGTGGCGAAGTATGTGGCGCAGTTCACCGAATACTATGAGAGCCAGGGCTACACGGTGACCCGCTTGAACGCCGTGACCAGCGGCAGAAAGGTGATCACCGGCGGACAGCAGGCGTTGTTTGCCGCCAAGGATCTGCCCCTGCTGGGCCGGATCTGGGACTACTTCACCGGAATTGTGGACATCGACAACATCCACAAGGCGGCGGAGGTGGAGGGGGAGCGGGGGCTTACCTTCACCCTGTTCGATCCCCTGTACGGCGGGAATCAATTTGCCCCAGCCATCATCGGCAACGGCACGGAGCACAAGTACCTGCTGTATTTTGACGGCCAGTTCCCCTTTATCCACCAGAATTTCGCCACCATCCAGCTGGGCACCTCCTATTCGGTGAACCAGGGCGTGGACGTGGCGGACACCATGTCGGTGAGCCAGGGGGCCTATGTGCTCAAGCCCATCACCTTCCCCACCGGCTTCCAGGAGAACAGCGCGGACGATCTGCACACCGCCGTCTACCGCCAGGGGAGCCGCGAGGCCCTGGAGATGAACACGGTGCGCTTCAACGACGACTACACCGTGGTGAACACCATCAAGGGCGGCTTCTCCAAGCTGGGCTACTCCTTTATCATTGGCATTCTGGCCTCGATCATGGCCTACTGCCTGGGCCTGCCCCTGGGCGTGCTGATGGCGTTGAAGAAGGACACGATCGTGGATACCCTGGGCAAGCTGTACACCGTGTTTATTATCGCGGTGCCCTCCCTGGCCTATATCTTCATTTTCAAGGGCATCGGCGGCGCGGTGTTCAAGCTGCCCACCACCTTTGACATGGAATCCACCAGCAAGCTGATCTTTGTCCTGCCCATCGTGTCCCTGGCCCTGCCCTCCATCGCCAACCTGATGAAATGGCTGCGCAGGTATATGGTGGATCAGATGAACTCCGACTATGTGAAGTTCGCCCGGTCCGGCGGCCTTTCGGAGGGGGAGATCTTCTCCAAGCACATCCTGAAAAACGCGGCGATCCCCATCGTCCACGGTATACCCGGCGCGATCCTGACGGCGATGGTCGGCGCGATCATCACCGAGCGCGTGTACGTGGTTCCCGGCGCGGGCAACCTGCTGACGGAGGCCATCAACAAGTACGACAACGGCGTTATTGTGGGCGTCACGCTGTTCTACGCGGTGCTGTCTGTGGCGTCCATCATCCTGGGCGATATCCTGATGGCTACGGTGGACCCGCGCATCTCGTTCACGACGAAGGATAGGTGAGAGTATGGACTTTGATTTGAAGAATTTGGGCATGACGGAGGAGAAGCTGTTCTCCTTCCACGAGCACAGCGATCTGGAGTCGGAGAAGATCACCGCGCCCCGGTACTCGTACTGGCAGTCGGTGCTCCGGGTGTTCTTCCGGAAGAAGTCGAATATCGTCATTCTCTGCCTCTTTGTGTTCCTGATCGCTTTCGCTTATATCTATCCCGCGTTGACGGAGTATAACCGGTTCGGGGAGCTGCTCAATCCCGACGCCAAGCACCTGTCCCCCTCGGCGGCCCTTGACTACTTCGGCTGGAACATCAAGTATATCCTGGGCACCGGAGCCTCCGGCCAGTCCACCTTCGACGCCATCTGGGACGGCTCCCGGATCTCCATCTCCATGGCGTTTATCTGCGGCGCGGTCAACATGACCATCGGCGTGATCCTGGGGGCGGTCTGGGGCTTCTCCAAGACGGTGGACAGCATTATGATGGCGGTCTACAACGTGATCGGCAACGTGCCCTATATCCTGCTGATCTCCGTGGTGATGATGCTGTTCAAGCCCACTTTCTGGACCCTGGTGCTTGCCATGACCCTCACGGGCTGGCTGTATATCGCCTATGCCATCCGGATACAGGTTGTTATCATCCGGGACCGGGAATACAATCTGGCGTCGAAATGCCTGGGCACATCCACCTTCAAAATTGCCATGAAGAACATCCTGCCCTTCATGACTTCCATCATCGTCACCATGCTGGCCACCGAGATCCCCTCCTACATCTCCTACGAGGTGTTCCTGTCCTACATTGGGCGGGGGATTTCCGAGATGACGCTGGGCCGCCTGATCTACGAGGCGGAGAGCGCGATGGTCACGTCCGGCTGGGAGTTCGAGTTCTGGAGCCCCGTGGCCATTTCCGCCATCATCACCGTGGTGCTGTATGTGGTGGGCCAGAACCTGGGCGACGCGTCCGATCCCAGGACGCATATGTAAGGGGGCGGCTGTTATGGAAGAAAGAAAGGTATTGCTGTCCATCAAGGATCTGGACGTGAAGTTCCGGGTCCGGGGCAGAATCCTCACCGCCATCCGCGGCATCTCCCTGGATATCTACGAGAACGAATCCATCGCCATCGTGGGCGAGTCCGGCTCGGGTAAGTCGGTGTTTACCAAGACCTTCGCCGGGATGCTGGACTCCAACGGCTATATCGACAACGGCTCCATCATCTTCAGCGACGACGAGCTGGCGGACACGGTGGTCAAGCTGGACGCCGGGGCCCGCTCCCTCATGGACCGGGCCAGGAAGAAGCTGGACGAATACTCCCGCCTGGAGCTGGGGGCCGCCACCTACCGCAAAATCCTGGAGCTGGAGAGCGAGAAGAAGGAAAAGAGCGGCCTGAGCAGCGCGGAGCAGGAGGCCCAGGAGGCGGAGCTGAAGGAGCTTCAGCACCAGCGCACCGAGCTTTATAACCTGAAGCAGACCTATGATCCCGCCAAGGAGAAGGACAAGATCAGGGCGGCGGCGAAGTCCATCAAGGAGTACGACGCAAAGATCAAGGAGCTGAACAAGCGGAACGAGCAGCTGGCGAAGGAGAAAAAGCACAGCGTATCGGTGGACGCGGAGTATATGAAACGCTATGAGGATGAGCACGCCCGCCTCCAGGTCCAGTACGAGGGGGAGATCAAGGGCGAGGTCTCTCAGGAGGCGTTGAAGCGCAACGAGATCCTGGCCAAGGAGATCTACCTGTCCGTGGGGCGGTACGGCCTGAAAAAGCGACACCAGTATGCCAACCAGCTGCTGAAGGCGTTGAAAAAGGCCATGGAGCTGGGGGTGGATCTGTCCGACGACGCCCAGCGCAACGCCGTCTTTGACAACGTGACCTTCCGGGTGCAGTACCTGGACGAGACGCCGGAGCAGCTCCACGGCACCTGCATTCTGAACCTGGCCAACGTGAAGTACTCCAAGGACTGGAGCAAGATCCGGGGCCGCCGGATTGCCACCGTGTTCCAGGACCCCATGACCTCCCTGAACCCCATCATCACCATCGGGAAGCAGATCACCTCCGTGATCCTCAAGCACCAGGACTGCTCCGAGATGGAGGCCCGCAACCGTGCGCTGGACCTGATGAACAAGGTGGGCATCCCCAACGCCGCCGCCCGGTTTGACGACTATCCCTTCCAGTATTCCGGCGGTATGCGCCAGCGCATCGTGATCGCCATCGCCCTGTCCTGCCAGCCCAAGATCCTGATCTGCGACGAGCCTACCACCGCCCTGGACGTGACCATCCAGGCCCAGATCCTCAAGCTGATCAAGGACCTGCAAAGGGAGTTCAACTACACCATCGTGTTCATCACCCACGATCTGGGGGTGGTGGCCAACATCGCCGACCGTGTGGCGGTGCTGTACGCCGGACAGATCATTGAGCTGGGCAAGGTGGACGAGGTGTTCTATGACCCCCGGCACCCCTACACCTGGGCCCTGCTCCAGTCCGTGCCCCGGCTGGACCTGGAGAACAAGCAGGTGCTGGCCTCCATCCCGGGCACGCCGCCGGACCTGCTGAATCCTCCTGTGGGATGCCCCTTCTCCACTAGGTGCCAGTACTGTATGCCAGTGTGCAAGAACCGGATGCCTGAGAATACCGATTTCGGCGGGGGGCACAGCGCGGCCTGCTGGCTGCATCACCCCATGGCGCCGAAGGTGGACATGCCCGACCGGAAAGGAGATGTGTGATGAGCCGGGAAAAAGAGGTGCTCCTCTCTGTCAAACACCTGAAGAAGTACTTTAACGTGGGCCGGGGCAGCGTGCTCAAGGCCGTAGACGACGTCTCCTTCGACATCTACAAGGGGGAGACCCTGGGCATGGTGGGGGAGTCCGGCTGCGGCAAGACCACCTGCGGCCGAACAGCCATGGGCCTCTACCCCAAAACGGATGGACAGGTCCTCTTTGACCGGAAGGACGTACACGCATTGCGCGGCGCCGCAAAGCAGGAGTTTACCCGCCGGGCCCAGATTATCTTTCAGGACCCCTACGCCTCCCTGAATCCCCGCATGACCGTAGCGGATATTATTGCGGAGGGCATCGACATCCACGGCCTGACGAGAAGCCGGGCGGAGCGGACGGAGCGGGTCTATGACCTGCTGAACATGGTGGGGCTGAACAAGGAACACGCCAACCGCTTTGCCCATGAGTTCTCCGGCGGACAGCGCCAGCGCATCGGCATTGCCCGCGCTCTGGCGGTCAACCCCGACTTTATCATGTGCGACGAGCCGATCTCCGCGCTGGATGTGTCCATCCAGGCCCAGATTGTCAACCTGCTGGTGACGCTCCAGAAGGAGCGGGGGCTGACATACCTGTTCATCGCCCACGATCTGGCGATGGTTAAGCACATCTCTGACAGGATCGCGGTCATGTACCTGGGGACGATGGTGGAGCTGACGGCTGCGGAACAGCTCTATGAGAATCCTCTGCATCCCTATACACAGGCTCTGCTCTCCGCCATCCCCATTCCGGATCCGCAGGTGGAGCGGGACCGCAGGCGGATCCATCTGGAGGGCGATATCCCCAGTCCGGTGGCCCCGCCGCCCGGGTGCCGGTTCGCCGGCCGGTGCAGCCGGGCCTGTGAGCGCTGCCGCCAGGAGGCGCCGCCGCTGCGGGAGATCGAGCCGGGCCATTTCGCGGCCTGCCACCTGGTATAGAAGCTATGGAGCGGATACGGGATGTTCTCCGGGACGCGGCCCTGTCCCTGGCGCTGGGGTGCGCAATAGGCGCGGGC
>OFFP01001762.1_pt1 | contig 13957 bp, 13 predicted proteins | sample 1521431 | NCBI WGS metagenome assembly OFFP01 (sample SAMEA3504104, study PRJEB24116) | mouse gut metagenome | biome: mouse gut; feature: mouse-associated habitat; material: faeces | place: Denmark | collected 2011 | reverse complement strand
TGGCAAATAATAAGGCTACGATGGGGGTTGACGGGATCACGGCGGCGGCAAACATGCCGAAGGAGACCATTAAGATGGCGATCGTGGTAATCTCTACGCTGCCGATCATATTTGCTTATCCGTTCTTCCAGAGATACTTTGTAAACGGATTGACGGTAGGCGCGGTGAAAGAATAGGATGATCAATGAATGACGAGGAGGATATAAGAATGAGGTTTAAGAAGATAAAAAGATTTATGGCGGCAGGGCTTGTGGCGTTAATGACGGCAGGGCTTCTGGCAGGCTGCGGCAAGAAGAAGGCGGAGACGAACGCAAGCGGAGACGAGATCGTGGAGCTGACCTGGTGGCAGATCGGAGACGCCCAGAAGGATCAGGACCGAGTGCTTGAGAAGGTGAATGAATATATCGGGGATAAGATCGGTGTCAAGCTTAAGATCAACACGGCAGGCTGGGGAGATTATGACCAGAAGATGCAGGTGGTGATCAATACAGGCGACGACTGGGATATGTGCTTCACCTGTTCCTGGGCGAATAACTATCTGCAGAATGCCAATAAGGGAGCCTTCCTTCAGATTGACGACTATATCAAAGATACCGAGATGTACAAGAACATCGACGAGCGTTTCTGGGAGGCGGCAAAAGTACAGGGCAAGACCTACGGCGTTCCGAGTGAGAAAGAGATCGGAAGTATGCCCATGTGGGTATTTACGAAGGAGTATGTGGACAAATATAAGATTCCGGTAGACGAGATCCACAGCCTGGAGGATCTGGAGCCATGGCTTAAGCTGATCAAGGAGAAGGAGCCGGACGTGGTGCCGATGTATCTCACAAGCAGCTATTCCGCGCCGATCTATATGGATCTGCTCCAGAATCCGGTGGGAATCGAGTATGGCGACGATACACTGACCGTTAAGAATGTATTTGAGACAGAGAAGATGAAGTCTACCCTTAAGACCATGCGGGAATATTATCAGGCAGGTTACATTAATAAGGATGCGGCGACAGCCTCCGACGACAAATCCATTAAGCGCTTCGTAACGAAGGGCGACGGGCAGCCGTATGCGGAACTGGTATGGGGCAAGGATCTCGGATACGAAGTGGTGGCGACGCCGATCATGGATACCTATGTGACCAATATCTCCGCCCGCGGCGCATTGACGGCGATCAACGCCCAGTCAGAGCATCCTGAGAAGGCGGTGGAGTTCCTGAATCTGGTCAACACGGACGAATATCTCAGGAATCTGCTGAACTACGGTATCGAGGGCGAGCACTGGGATAAAACAGAGGTTCCGGCAGACGAAGCTGCAAAAGCACAGGGAAAGCCATATGTGTATGAGAATAAGATCAAGTTGAATGAAAAGACGAGAAAGAACTACTCCGTTTCCTACTGGGTACAGGGTGGGCTGTTTAACACATATGTACTGGAAAATGAGCCGGTTGACAAGTGGGCAACGTTCAAGGAGTTCAATAGCTCATCTGTGGAGGCGCCGTCCTTTGGCTTCGACTTTGACCTGGAACCGGTCAGTACAGAGGTGGCAGGGTTCGGAAATGTAATGGATGAATTCGGAAAATCACTGTATACAGGAAGCGTGGATCCGGAGGAATATCTGCCGAAGCTTCAGGAGAAGTTAGAGGCGACAGGCATTGATAAAGTGATCGAAGAAATGCAGAAACAGATTGACGAGTGGAAGGCGTCGAAGTAGAATAAGAGAAAGAGGCAGCCCGGTTTTTTTTGGCGCGGGCTGTCTTTCTTAAAAAGGTTTGAATGGGGGTATTGCTTGTGGCAGACAGGAAGGAATTGCTCCGTATGGTGGGCAGCATGCAGCAGCTTGCCTATGTCCGTCCGTTTACATACGAGGAAGGACGTGCAAGGGGGATGAAGGCATATGAGGTGAAGAACGGCCCGCTTCGATTCAGTGTGACGGCGGATAAATGCTTGGATCTTGCGGATGTATCTTTTTGCGGGCATAACATTAGCTTCCTTGCGAAGCCCGGACTTATGGGACGGAATCATTTTGATACGAACGGAGCGGAGGCGCAGCGCAGTATCATGGGCGGGATGTTATTTACATGCGGGCTTGAGAATATCTGTGCGCCTTGCCGGGTCGCAGGGAAGGATTATCCCATGCACGGACGTATCCGGACGACGCCGGCAGAACATGTGGGCGTGGAGGCACGGTGGGAAGAGGACAGTTATGTCATGAAGGTGTCAGGGACGATGCGTGAGGCAGAACTCTTCGGAGAGAACCTGACGCTTCACAGGACGATCACGACTTGTTATGGGGAGAATCGCATCTGTATCGAGGATGAGATCACCAATGAGGGATTCCGTGAGGAACCGATGATGCTGTTATATCATATCAATGCAGGATACCCACTTCTGTGCGAAGACTCAGAGATCTTGATCCCCACAAGGAAGGCGACCCCGCGGGATGAAGCGGCAGCAGCGAACGTAATGCATTGGAACCGGATGGAACCGCCGAAGGATAATGAGCCGGAATATGTGTTCCTGCATGAGATGGCGGCAGATCCGGAGGGAAATACATTTGCCGCAGTGCTGAATCAAAAACTGGGGATCGGGCTTAGAATAGATTATAATGTAAAGGAACTGCCGTATTTCATGCAATGGAAGTCTGTTGCGTCCGGTGATTATGTCATAGGGCTGGAACCGGCGAATTCCAGTGTCTACGGCAAGCCGTATCATATAGAAGAGAACAGCCTGCATAAGATGGAGCCGTTCGCCGTGGAACATAAGAAGATCATACTTACGTTCCTTTCAGGCGAAGAGCTTGGCGCGGTGAGGCGCGAGGCGGAAGAATTCTTACAGACTGGAAAGGAGACAGAATGAAACGTTCAAAGATCAATACAGAAATCAGACATATGGAGGAAATGATCAAGGCACATGGCTTTGAGATCCCGCCGTTTTGTAAATGGACGGCAGAAGACTGGAAGACAAAAGGGGCGGAATATGATGAGATCCGGGATAACATGCTTGGATGGGATATCACGGACTACGGGCTTGGGAAGTTTGACGAGGTGGGATTTTCTCTCATTACGATCCGAAACGGGAATCTGAAGATGGATAAGTATACAAAGACCTATGCGGAGAAGCTGCTGCTTGTGAAAGAAGGACAGATGGCGCCGATGCATTTTCATTGGAATAAGATGGAGGACATCATCAACAGAGGCGGCGGTAATGTGCTGATCACAGTCTATAATTCTACGAAAGAAGGAGAATTTGCCGATACAGACGTTACCGTGAACTGTGACGGAAGGGAATTTACAGTACCTGCAGGTACGAAAGTGAAGCTGACGCCGGGGGAGAGTATTACGATCTATCCATACATGTATCATGATTTCCATGTGGAAGAGGGAAGCGGGGATGTGCTTCTGGGTGAAGTTTCCATGTGTAATGATGATGAGCATGATAATCGGTTCTATGAGCCGATCGGGCGGTTCCCGGCGATCGAGGAGGATGAGGCGCCGTATCGGCTGCTGTGTAACGAGTATCCGAAGGCGTAGTGAAGGTGGGAAAATTGGTGGTACAGCAATATATTAGTAAGAATTGGCAGATGCGGCGTGTCGGAGAGGCGGCGCAGCTGGCGGTGGTCCCGGGATCGGTCTATACGGATCTGCTGCGTAACGGGAATATGGAGGATCCGTTTTGGAAGGACAATGAGGATCACGCGCTTTCTTTGATGGAAGCAGATTATGAATATGAGGTATATTTTGACCCGGAACGGGAGTTGATGAAGCAGGATCGGATCTTGCTTCATTTTGACGGACTGGATACGATCGCGGATATCTGGCTCAATGGGGAGCAGATCGGGGAAGCGTATAATATGCACAGGGTTTGGGAATATGATGTGACCTGCCGTCTGAAGGAAGAGAAGAACCAGCTGCGGGTAGTGCTCCGCTCTCCGCTTCGGTATATCAGAGAAGAATTCGCGAAATGCCGGACGATGGGGTCAGAGGATGCCATGGATGGATTTGTCCATATCCGGAAGGCGCACTGTATGTTCGGATGGGACTGGGGGGCGCATCTTCCGGACGCAGGGATCTTCCGCCCGGTGTCGCTGATCGGAGTGACGAAGGCAAGGATCGACAGCGTTTATATCAGACAGGAGCACAGGGATACAGATGTGACGCTGCATGTTCAGGTGCTTCGTAATACAGGGGAGATAGGCGCTGCAGGCGAGGACGCGGCTGCAGAGGAGTTCGGGTACGATGTAGAGATCATGTCGCCGGATGGGATCCTTCTGCGTTATCCGGATTCTCCTTCAGAGATCCGGATCGAATCACCAAAGCTCTGGTGGCCCAACGGATACGGGGAGCAGCCGTTATATACGGTGAAAGTAACGCTGTATGCAGACGGCGAACCCGCCGATGTCTGGGAGAGACGGATCGGGCTTCGGACAATGGCAATGCGGATCGAGAAAGACGAGTGGGGGGAAAGCTTCGCCCATGAGATAAATGGCGTCGCCGTCTTTGCCATGGGCGCAGACTACATCCCGGAGGATCATCTGTTGGGAAGAGTCACGCCGGAAACGACGCGGAAGCTTTTGGAGCAGTGCGCGGCGGCAAATCATAATGCCATCCGTGTGTGGGGCGGCGGTTATTATCCGGAGGACTGGTTCTATGATATCTGCGATGAATTAGGCTTGATCGTCTGGCAGGATTTCATGTTTGCCTGTGCCGTGTATGAGCTGACGCCGCAGTTCAAGGCAAATATCCGGCAGGAATTCATTGACAATGTGAAGAGGCTCCGCCACCATGCGTCGTTGGGACTTTGGTGCGGCAACAATGAGATGGAGATGTTCGTGGAGGAAGGGCATCACTGGGTTACTAAGAAGACGGAAGTGCGGGATTATATCATCATGTATGAGCAGTTGATCCCGGAGGTATTGGCAGAGTATGATCCGCAGACCTTCTACTGGCCCGCAAGCCCGTCGTCAGGAGGAGCCTTTGACGAGCCCAACAGCCCGGACAGAGGAGACGTGCATTACTGGGCGGTATGGCACGGCAACAAGCCGTTCTCCGAATATCGTAAATATTTCTTCCGCTATGCGTCGGAGTTCGGGTTCCAGTCTTTCCCGAGCAGGAAGACCATCGAGACGTTCACGGACGATCCGAAGGATATGAATATCTTCTCCTATGTGATGGAGAAGCATCAGCGCAATTATGGCGCGAATGGAAAGATCATGAATTATCTGCAGCAGACCTACCTGTATCCGACAGATTTCGACACTCTGATCTATGCATCACAGCTTCTGCAGGCAGACGCGATCCGGTACGGGGTAGAGCATTTCCGGAGAAACCGGGGACGCTGCATGGGCGCGATCGTATGGCAGCTGAACGACTGCTGGCCGGTGATCTCCTGGTCGTCCGTGGATTACTGCGGAAGATGGAAGGCTCTTCATTATGCGGAGAAGCGTTTCTTCGCTCCGCTCATGATCTCCTGTCAGGAGGAAGGCATGATGACGCAGGAAGCCGATATGAACCGGGAGCATTTTGAATTCGAGAAGTCCATCCGGCTGAATGTGGCGAACGAGACGATAAAGGAGCAGAGCGTACAGGTTTCCTGGGCGGTACGAAATGCAAAGGCAGAGATTATCAGGGACGGAGGCATACAGGAAGTGAAGGTCCCGGCGCTTACCAGCGTGTGGCTTGACAAGGTGCTGCTGCCGGACGTCGATATCTTCTCGGAATATGTAAGCTATGAGATGAGACAGGATGGTACGGTGATCTCGGACGGCACGGTGATCTTCTCCTATCCCAAATACTTCCGCTATGAAGATCCGTCGCTTTCCTGGCGGATAGAGGGAGACGAGATCGTCGTATCGGCAGACGCATATGCAAAGAGTGTGGAGATCCGCAATGAGAATGAAGATCTGATCCTGTCGGATAATTATTTTGACCTGAACGGGGACGAGAAGCGAGTAAAGGTTTTCTCCGGAAAGATTGAGGGGATCAAGCTTCGAAGCGTGTACGATATCCGATAGAATAGAGAGGAGTACGATCATGAAAAAAATAGTGTTATTTTCCAGTGAGCACTGACCGGGCTGTGCACCGGTGAAAGAGGCTCTTTCCAAGGCAGATATTCCCTATGCCGCAGTTGATATTTCGTCAGGCATGCTGCCGCTGAAGCAGTTCCTGGCATACAGGGATACCAGGCCGGAATTCGATGCGATCAAGGAGGCAGGACGCGTGGGCCTGCCTTGTATCGTTGTCAATAAAGGTGAGAAGATATATTTCGAACTTCCGGAGAATTTAGATGAATTAAGATGACTCTTATTTTAATCGTTCTACAACACTTTTGCCGGTTATGATTCGATAAGTGAGATATGGGATCATCATACCGATCAGGAAAAGCAGAGGCAGTACGATCAACAATGGCAATAAATTTACTTTGAAATCTAAGAACCAGACATTTTCACAAACCGGGCGTATCAGCATAAAGGCTGCGATAAAGCAGACCGGCGCCGAAACAATCCCCGAAGTTAAGGCGTAATTACATCCTTCCATGCAAAGCATGGCGCGGATCTGCCTGTTCGTCATACCGATGCTCTGCAATATGGCAAGTTCTCTTCGGCGCGTGAAAATGCTGGTCAATATGGTATTCGCAAAATTCAGGACACCGATGAATCCGATAATGAATGAGAGTGTTCCGCCGACCGCCGCGATCGTATTCTGAATATCCTTAACGCCCGCCATGATCGTATTTTTTGATTTGTATGTCATTACTGGCTCGATATCGGTCGTATAGTCCTTCAAAAACGTATCTACATCAAGCTCAGCCTCGTCAGCCACGTCGAATTTATAGCTCATGGCATAATGATTTCCCGTAAACAGCTTATAGACGTCACCGGGAAGAAAGAAACACGATCCAACCCAATCATAGGTATTCGTTTCATTTGCCGCGACATGGCCTAACACGGTAAATTCCCGGACATTCCCGTCATACACCAACTCAACCCGGTCGCCGACCGCATGATTGAGACTTCCCGCATCCATAACGCCACGCGTGTTGAAAAATGCTCCCTCTAACACATACTCGCCCGTTCCAAGCTTTTCTGTGTCCAGTTCTCCATCCACCAATTGTAACTGAGAGAACGGGAACGGATCCAGACCGTAGATGTGGGTGGAAAAACTGCCGTCGTCCTGCTGGTTGAAGGTCTGCTTGGTGGTTTCGCTTTTGTACGCTGCGATACATCCATATTCAGCGCCTCCGATCTCAAATCCCTCCTGCTGTTGAACGGCTGTTATATAGCTTTCGCTCAGAGCGCTCTCTTCACTGACGTTATAATCGTCAAAAAGCTTACTTTGCCCTATACAAAAATCAGAATCCATCATATTTTTGATAGCCTTTGCCGGATCCACACTGTGGGAGAAGGTAAAAACCATATTAGTGAGTATGATGCTCACCGAAAGGCTCAAAATTACCAGAACAGTCCGCTTCTTGTTCCGTCCAAGATTAGCCCATGCCATATTTCTTGCCGGATGGCCGGAATGCGGGCGTTTCTTTTTCTTTCCATTGGTATCCGTACCGGAATCCGTATATCGGATCGCTTCAATAGGAGACACCTTCGACGCTATCCTTGCCGGTTTCCGAGTGCTGACCTGCACCGTGATCCACGCAAACATTGCTGCGCCGATAAAAATAAGCGGATGCGGCGATACAGTGGCGGCGTTCGCAGAAAAGGCGGTATTTACCATCAGTGACGGCAAAAGAAGTTTCCCGATAAAGAATCCGATCAACAGTCCAATTGGTATGCCGACGAGAGAAAGCCGTCCTGCCTGCCTGCGGACAACGGCGTTGATCTGCCGTCCTGTCGCACCGATTGTTTTTAACATTCCGTAAAAATGTAGATCCCGCAGAATAGAGATCTGAAAGATATTGTAGATGATCAGGTATCCGGAAAGTAAAAACGCCAATAATGCACAGGCGAGCGCTGAATTTGTCCCCCGATCGGTTGAGCTTTCTGACGACGTATACAGAGGGCTTGCCGCGGCGTTGATATAGCTGGCAGAGGAAACATCTGAGGAATATCCAGATTCTTTTAATACAGTTTCCAGATCGTTCTCTATATTATCGTCATTTTCGAATTTGACGAGTGCTGTAATTGTCCCCGTCTCAACGTGATCCTGGTCATAGGTGTCTGTTAATTCCGCCGTATGCGCCTGCACATAGGCTTTGGATGCGGCGATGGTTCCGTAATTTACTCCGGGATAGCTTTCCCACCAGCCGGCTAAGACGAAACTGCGTGTGATCTGTTGGTTGTGCACCGTGAGTGTCAGCGTGATCTCTTCACCGATCTCATGCGGTACATCCAGCAGGTCGAGCGTGGCGGTATCCGTAATGACTTCGTTCTCCTCTATCGGCATATGACCGCTTGTGGGCTCAATAGATAGGTATTTCAAGCCGATTTCATCATAATACTCGAATAATGTAAGGCGTTTTAAGAGCGCTTCATTATCAACACTGTCCGCCAGCTTCCGGCAGTAAGCGATCTCCTTAACCAGCGGATGACCGCTGATCGTCTCATATTCAGCTTCATCCATATGGATCAGTTTGGCATGGCCGTCGCCGCCGGATAAGATCATATTCGCCTGCCGTGTGCTTTCCTTCACGCCGATACCGAGTGTAAACAGACTGGTGAATAAGATTGCGGTTAACGCGATGGCAATAATGGCGATCACATTCCGCATTTTATTCGCGCGAAAACTTCTGTCGGCAAGCTTCTTTATAACGAAACTGGTATCATTTTCAAAAGGCCAGATCATGATCTTCCCCCCTTACTCTACGATCCTGCCGTCTTCGATCCGGACGATACGGTCGGCAAGCTGTGCAATTTCGTTGTTGTGGGTGATCATCACTATGGTCTGATCGAACTCCTGGCTGGTGCGTTTCAAAAGTCCCATAACATCAGAACTCGTGCGGCTGTCCAGATTCCCTGTCGGTTCATCGGCAAGAATTATGGCAGGCTTCGTCATCAGTGCACGCGCGATCGCCACGCGCTGTTGCTGTCCGCCGGAGAGGATGTTAGGCATATTCCGAAGCTTTCCATCCAGCGCAAGCAAATGTACGATTTCTTTCAAAAACTTTCTGTCGTACTTATCGCCGTCCAGCTCCACAGGAAGGACGATATTCTCATGCACGTTCAGGATCGGAACGAGGTTATAATTCTGAAAGATAAATCCGATATTGCGGCGGCGGAAGATTGTCAATTCTTCAGATGTTTTTTCGGACAAATCCTCTCCCCGGACGATCACCCTGCCGGAAGTGGGCGTATCAAGTCCTCCCATCATATTAAGCAGTGTAGATTTACCACTGCCGGAGGTTCCTACCACAGCGACAAATTCTCCCTGTTTTACAGTAAAGTTCACACCGTTTAAGGCACGTGTGATGTTTGGCTCTTTGCCGTAATACTTTTTCAGATCAATAGTCTTTAAGATACTCATATTCAAAAATGCTCCCTTCAAGGCGTCTGCCTGTTGATGAGGTCATTATAAAATCCAAATGTCACAGAAATATCCGAGGGGACAAGAAATTTTGTTAAAAATCGGGGCGAAATGTTACGAGGCACGGACATTTTCAGAATGTATGAATCCGCTGTTTCATTATCGTACCGGAAGCATGATGGAAAAATCAGAACCTTGTCCTGGAACTGAGACTACCTTTATATAACCGCCTTGCTGCATCACGATCTGGCGCGCCAGATACAGCCCGATGCCTACGCCTTGTTGTTCGTGTATTTCTTCTTCACGGTAAAAGCGCCGGAAGATCGCCGCGTGATTGCTTTCGGAAATCCCTTTGCCGGTATCGCTTACCTTGATTTCTACATACATTTCCCATGGAACCACAGACACGGTTATCTTTCCGCGTGACGGGGTATATTTCACAGCATTGTCCAGAAGATTAAACAAGGCTTCGGTTGTCCATTTGCTGTCATGGGATAAGGTCAAATGCTCCGGGCAGTCCACCGACACGGCGATCTCCTTCTTCTCCGCCGCATAGACGATCCCGCTCATTGCCTGCGCCACGGTATCAAAGAGCCGGCAGGCTTTCTTTTCCAGACGAATGACGCCTGTTTCCAGGCGGGAAGTCTTAACAAGAGCCTGAAATAAGAAATCCAGCTTGTCCGTCTGGCTGCGGATGCCCCGGACAAAATCAGTGCGCTCTGCGTCAGATACAGGGTAGGTAAGTAAAGTGTCCGTTACCATTTTCAAATTACTGACCGGCGTTTTCACCTGATGTGAAATATCAGACACAAGAGACTGTAGTTCCTGGCGTTCTTCATCCACCTTCCGCTGGTTTTCCTGCATGATCTGATAGAGCCTTGTCAGCCGGTGGCTGATTCTGGCAAGCTGGGTTTCGCCGTCCTGCGGGCAGTGCGGCGCCTCATTCCCGGCGATCATGCAATCTAATGTCTGGCACAGGTCAGAGGTAAACCGGGCAAGCCGTTTTCCAAACGTCTGCGTCAGTACAGTAAGACAGATCAGGGCGCACGTTGACAGCGCCCCGCCGGCGATCAGTACCGCCGTTTGTTTTGTCGCAAGAAAAACACTTATGGTGATCCCTGCCATGGCTGACAGCATCCCTGCCGTAACACACTGGAACAGTCGTTTTGATGAAAGGAAGCCGCGTTTCATTTTGCCTCGCCTCCCGTCCATTGATAGCCCATGCCGTAAACGGTCTTGATGTAGGGCGCCCCGCCGTCGGATTCAATCTTGCTGCGGATCCGGCTGATGGTGGTGGTCAGGGTATGTTCGTCCACATATTTTTCGTCCACATCCCACAGCTTTTCCAAAAGAAGCCCGCGGGTAAGCACTTGACGGGGATTTTTACGGAACAGGTTCAGCATCCGGTATTCCATCGCAGATAAATTTACAGGCGTTCCGTTTAAGGTTGCAGATTGTTCGGAGAAATCTAAAACCAGCCGTCCATCGTCATAGACGTCCTTTGTCGTTCTGTGGTGTTCAAGCATGGATAACATGGCTTTAATTTTACGCTGTAGGGCGCCTAAGACAAAAGGCTTTGTAATATAATCGACAGCTCCCGCCTCATATCCCCGTATCTGGTCGCTCTCCTGATCGTTGGCTGTCAGGAAGATCACTATGGTGTCCGGCTGGTCCGGCTTGATCAGCCGGCACAGGTCATAGCCGTTCCCGTCCGGCAGGTTAATGTCCAACAGGACAAGATCGAATTTCTGTCTGGTCAGGGTATCGGCGGCTGTCCTTGCGTTCAGGACAGAGGTCACGCTGTAACCGTCGGCTGTCAGGTTGTAGGTTAACATCTTATTCAAGAGGCTGTCGTCCTCGACGATTAGAATCTGTTTCATCTTGTATCACTCCTTCGTTTTTTCAGATAGTATAGCAGATGAATGTCCGTGAAATGTTACAGGAAATTTTTTGTCCGAGATGAATTTTATCATATATCTATGAATAAATCATCTTGAGCAGGCTTGATAGACGCAAGATATCAATATGATAAAGAAGATGAGATGGTTAATGTGTATCAGGCAATACGAGAAATTCGGATGGAAGAGAGGGAAATCGGTGAGCAGAATATCAGCCGAATCTCCCAACGATACTTCCCTGCTGAAGAATATGCCCCTTCGCCATTTTCAGAAAACGTGTTTTTGTAGGAAGTCCGGTTAAAGCAATCTCGCTGTCGAGAGCGTATATTGTGAAGCGGTAGAAATGCTGTCTGCCTTTGGGCGGTTTGGGACCGGCATATTTATACCACCCATAACCGATTCCCTGTCTGGCGTTTCCCAAACCGGGAATCATTTTTCCACCCGGAACCGCTCCGTCTATCCTGTCTCTGGCTGGTATATTAAAGATGAGCCAATGCGTAAAATCCCTAAAAACCGGGTGGCTGATATCCTCAAGAATAATGGCAAGTGTCTTTGCACACGAAGATAGATTACATATTATAAATTCGGGCGAAATATCCTGCCCTCGTCCTGTATTTTCTACGGGAAATGTCTCTTCATTTTTCATACTGCCGCATTCAAAGATCAGACTATCCATGATTCTTTCAATCCCTCCATAAACAGATCAGCTGTTTTCAAGCTGTCTGATAAAATCATCTACTATATTAGACAGGCTTTCTTCCAATGAAAATCCGTCATCAAAAAATCCAGCCGTTTCCAATGAAACGAAGCCGTGCAAAAGGCTGTGATAATAGCGGGAATAATATATTACTTTAGCTTTTTCTTTCGTATATTGAGATAAGAGTTCAAATAAAATTGATTTCACATCTCGCCCCTTCTCAACCAGGTCTTCCAGATTACTATGAGGAACTTTCATAATAATACGGTACATCTCAGGATTTCGTTTCGCATAGTCACGATACGAGAAGGCAATCGCACGAAGCGCGTCTTTCGGCTTCTTTCCTGTTGCGGCGTGCAGCATCTCATCACTCAACTGGCTTAAGGCAAGATGACCAAGAGAGCTGTATAATTCATCAATTCCCTTGATATGTGTATATAGTGAGGCTGGTTTTATATTAAGCCTGTCCGCCAGTTTGTGTAGTGATAAATGGTCATACCCTTGTTCTTCCACCAATCGTGCGGCTGTCTTAACTACAGCATCTTTCGTAAGTCCTTGTCTTGGCATAGTATCCCTCTGTTCCTAACAATGTTAGGAATATTATATCCTAATATTGTTAGGAAATCAATACAAAATTAACGCTTATCTATAATTTTATCAATTAAGCCAAAATCCATAGCTTCTCTCGCCGTCATATAATTATCACGTTCCGTTGCAGCAGCAATCTCATCAATACTCTTACCTGTATTTTCTGATAATATGGTATTTAACCGCTCTTTGCTTTTTTGTATGTGGTCAGATGTAATTTTTATATCGGTTGCCTGCCCTTGAATCCCATTTCCATGAATAGCAGGCTGATGTATCATAATTTCTGCATTAGGCAAAGCAAGACGTTTTCCTTTTGTACCTCCTGCCAATAAAAAGGCTCCAAAACTTGCAGCAAGACCTATACATATTGTCGAAACATCGCATTTGACATATTGCATTGTGTCATAAATAGCAAACCCCGCCGAAACAGAACCGCCTGGACTATTTATATATAACTGAATGTCTTTTCCTGGGTCTTGTGATTCTAAAAATAGCATTTGTGCAATAATCAAACTTGCTGAAACATCACTTACTTCTTCTCCTAAAAAAACAATTCTGTCGGACAATAGTCTTGAAAAAATATCATAACTTCGTTCTCCTCGACTTGTCTGTTCAATAACATACGGAATTGTACTCATGCTGCCAATTTACCCCCTGTTAAATAATATATAAATGAGCATCTATCAAACGAACTTATCATGTATATCCTCGATTGTTTAGGATAGAACATACCGTTTTTTCGATAAATATTAGGCGTACATTCATATAACTGTTTAAAAGCTAATGTGAAAGCTTGCTGTGAATCATAATGTGCTTCATAAGCAATTTCAACAATGGGCTGCTCTGTTTCTACAAGTTTTTGAGCCGCCAAAGTCAACCTACGCCCCTGTATGTATTTATAAACCGTACATTTTGTTTCTTCAGTAAAAATTCTGGCTATATAGAATTTTGAATAATTTAATGCATTTGCTATTTTATCAAGCGACAAATCCTCGTTAATATGCGTTTCTATATAGTCTACTATTTTTTCTACTACTGTATTATTATTGTTCATATATGACACTCCTTTCCCTATTTAATATAATAACATAACTTTTTTAAATTATCTTAATAGAAATTGCCCTAATTAGAAACCAGAAAAGCGACAGAATATGATATAATCCTGCCGCCATTCTGCTATACATAAATAATTTCCTCGTTCACAATCTCCCTCGCACAAGCCCTTATGTTGTTGAGCCACCCTGTCCATTCTAAGGAGTTTTCTTCCTTTAAGCGTTCCGTTATGCCCTGTGCCTGTTTCATGCCCTCTATGA
>OFFP01001753.1_pt1 | contig 14001 bp, 9 predicted proteins | sample 1521431 | NCBI WGS metagenome assembly OFFP01 (sample SAMEA3504104, study PRJEB24116) | mouse gut metagenome | biome: mouse gut; feature: mouse-associated habitat; material: faeces | place: Denmark | collected 2011 | reverse complement strand
TTTGTAGCGTGAAAACTAAATATTGAGGCATCCCCATAATTTCCAATACCTCTTCCTTTATACTTAACCCCAAATGCATGTGCAGAATCATAAATAACCTTTAAATTATATCTATCCGCTATTCTCTGAATTTCTTCCACATTACATACATTTCCATACACATGAACTGGAAGGATAGCTACTGTCTTTTCTGTAATCAAATCTTCTATTTTTGTCTCGTCCATTGTTCCATCATCAGATTTCACATCACAAAATACCGGTTTTAAATGATTCCGTACAATTGCATGTGTCGTAGAGATAAACGTAAACGGTGTTGTGATCACTTCTGCTCCTTCTGGAAAACCAAACGCCTGTATCGCCAATTCAAGCGCCATATGTCCATTTACCATAAGCGACAATTCTGGAACATCCAAATATTCTTTTAGTTCCATTTCCAATTGTCTATGGTACCGCCCCATATTCGTAATCCAATGACTATCCCACAAAGGTCTAATTGCTTCTACATATTCCTCATAAGGAGGCATAGAAGCCCTTGTTACAAGTATTCTCTCATCACTCATAAAAACTACGCCTCTTTTAATCCTTCCCACTATTTCTGTTTGCAAGATTATTCCTTGTTCTATTTTCATTTTGACCTATTAAAAATACCCTCACATAATCCAAGAAATATTCGATACTAACTTACTATTAGATAACTTCGCTCTGCATTTGTATAGCAACTATGAGCGCCACTTCTGTTAGACAATTATTTTTGCAAAACAATTCAAATTCACTACATCTCTTACTCTATATCTCCCCTTCACTTGCTATAATCTCCCAAGTAACCATCACCTCCGGCTTCGCCCCTTCCAACTTAGACCAATCCCCTTTTCCATTAGCTGCACCCGTAAGCTGAAATGAATATTTACTGAACTCAATCCCTCCCAAATTATCTTTCAATCTATAGATATATTCATTTCTGTCACCATCGTAAATATACTCATAAGCTTCATCCGGTGCTGCTTCTATCGTTGCATCTATCGTCAGCTCATTCTTACCGATCGGCACTTCATTTTCTCCATCCACTACAGCCAGATAAAGACTCGCACTCGTATCATCCGTAAATTCTTTATCCTCAGTCATTGTGATCCCTTCGATAGACGCGGGGGAAATACTTACATGCAAAGATACATCTACTGCTATGGAACTTTTATTGGTAATCGTAACAAAATCACTTTTATTGCTATAGTCTACTTCTTCCTTCTCATTTGAACGCCTAAAAAATACAGTTGAGTTTGCTTCAAATTTCTTCCCGTCATATGCTGCTCCATCGGTCTTATTAATCAACCCCTGCGGATCCAGTATAAAATCAAAGATTCCCTGGGTATCTGTAGGCAAGATAACTTGATAAACATCTGTTTTCACGCTGCCTTCAACTTCGCCGACACCCGTCACACTGCCCTGTCCCAAGTTCTCTGCAGATACAACGTTTGATCCCCCTATTACCATGATCACACTCAACAACATTGATAAATATCTTTTGATGTTATGTCTCATAGCCATCTTCCTCCATATTTCATTCTTCCTTTTTGTACATTTTTGAGTCACTGTCACTTATAACCTTTTAATAGGCATCTTCACAATCCCAGTCTACATCTCACGCTTCCATTAAATAATATAATATATAAACTTATATTTTGACTACTTTCTTTTAAAGTTTGACAGTAACGACCGAATATCAACTTTGCAACGCTGCAGACAACAACAGTAACTTCACATCAAATACACATACAACATGCCCCCCATATCTTCACTTTCACGGACATAAATATACAGTATTTATGCGGTCACATTCCATCGCAAATAAATATATAGACCTAAGTCTACAATAATCTTCCTTTAAAATCAATAGAACATACCCTTATCTTTTATATATATCGGCAAGTTCTTGCATTTCTTTAGCTAATCCTCCACCTGTAATATAAAGGCAGATACTGATTCATCCATATACTCGGACAAATAAATATCTGCTTTTTACATTTACACTATACATCTTGATTACATAAGTAACGGCTTTCCCCTCTATCCCCGTTCAACATAATTCGTAATCACCACATCCACCCCCATCTGCCTCATCCTCTCAATATCCACCTTTTCATTCACCGTCCAGACATGCACCCTTACATCCCTGTTATGGCATTCCTTTACAATATCCACCCCCGGATAATCCATATTCCCAAGCGAAGGATGCACCGCATACGCCCCATTCCGCCTCGCATACTCCCCGATATCCATAAACCCTTCCGAGTAAAGCAGCGCCGTCCTTGCCGACGGCGACAGCTTCCGTATTTTCCTCATAGAATAATGATTGAAAGAAGAGTAAAGTATCCGATCCTCCAGACCTTTCTCCTCTGCCAACCGCAGTACCTTCTCTTCCAGACCTTCATAAAATATCTCACTGTTCTTAAGCTCCAGATTGATCAACAGATCCATCCCCTTTACCAGGTCATATACTTCCGCCAGTGTCGGGATCGTTACCCTCCCATATTCCGGAAAATGCCGATTCACATGAAATCCTTTCAATTCATCCAACGTATGATCACAGACATATCCCGTACCATTACTGACTCTGTCAATCCGCTCGTCATGAATGACTACCGGCACACCATCCCTTGACAACTGCACATCCAACTCAATACCATCTGCCCCCAATGTATACGCAAGTTCGAATGCCGGAAGCGTATTCTCCGGCGCATGCGCGCTCGCTCCGCGATGCGCCCAGACTTCCATGACATGATTCACTGGTTTTACAACTGTCTCATCTAAAAATGTTTTCATACAAATCTCACTTCCATCCTGCAGCTTACATTTCCCCCGCCGTATGCCGCAGTCAAATGCCTCGCGACAGTCGCCAAATGTGCATGCAAGCATGCCCGCTTGGCTCGTTGCTCGCGGGAATAAAATTGACCGCTCGTACAATCTACACAACTGCCTCAATCAATATCTTGTCATCGAACCTGATCTCTTTCACGCCAACTTCTTTATTCTTATTAAAGTTAAAGCTAAGCATATACCCTTTCTTCAGATGATAATAGTCAAGATAGTTTATGAGTTGTTCTTCCCCTCGTTCATGATAAGCATTGCCCCGCCACACCTTCATCTCGATGATAAATTGAGCACCACGGTAATCAATGATAAGATTTATCCAGAACCGCCATTTTACGCAGCTCTCTGCTCCGGGGTTCTGGCTGTGTAAGGAAATAGTTATACAACCTGGTCTCAAATACCCTGTTGGCAATCTCCACAGTCCCATCCTCTACCTTTACAAACCCAAACATAAGAAGCATATCTGTTGCCATATCATCTGCATTGTACAAGATAACCTGCCCTTGAAACAAAAGGAGATATATCATCTCCTTAAGCTCCTGATAAGCATTCAACCTCCCGATCAACGACTCAAACAAAGTGTTCTTCTCGTTAACCAGACGTTTTACAGCTTCCAACACCCCTTCTTTCGTCCATGCACTCTCCCTATCCTTAAAATCAGCTGTTCCGGCAAGCTTCTCATCCATTAATTTGCATAGGCGTGATACCAGAAAAGGATAGCCGGAAGTGTAGCTATAGATAATATCGGCAATCTCCTGAATATTCATTCCCGTATTATGATCGGCTTCATATGTTTTCAACATTCCGGCTATATCCTCGGATGAAAAGCTCATATCTACATCAAAGTCAGCAGCTATATTCCATGGACTGTTCTGCTTATGCTCATCTTCCGGTCGAAGCTTTCTGCGAATATTACGGACATCATAAACCCCGGCAAGAATGACGGATTGGAAAGCAGCAGTCTTATCACTGTCAAGATAAGCCGCTCTTAACTGCGCAAGAAAATCAAGAAATACCTGATTATTGGCAGCTGTGTCAATCTCATCTATCACTATCACAACTGGTTTTACGGACTGTTCGCACCATTCACTAAAGCAGGCAAACATCTCTGCCATCCGGACATCCCTCTCCCCACTGTCTGCCAGATCATGAAGCCAGTCTTTAATACCGTCCGCAACCGCCGTCTTCCGGATCTTTTTATTGATTTCCCGCGTCAGCGCACGCACAAATGTACTTCCATTTATATATTCATCAGACTCTATATTCTGAAAATCCAGACTTATCACCTGATATTCTTCTTCAAGGTATTCTACAAGTGCACGCAGCAGAGTCGTTTTCCCGTACTGTCTGGCTTTACTGATAATAAAGTATTCTCCGTCTTCTACCATCCGTCGGACCTGCTCAAGCCTGGATCCAAGATCAACCATATAATGCCGGTCACGTCTGCAGGCGCCATTAACGTTAAAAACCTTAGCCATCTTAACCCTCGCACTCCTCTCTGCATTGCCTGCTTTTTAATTTCTCTAGAGCAAGAATATATTTTATTATACTAAAATTCCCCATGCACTTCAACCACTCAAAACATTTCAGAACAAATTCCCATCCCCCCCTCAATATCAATTAAACACCTGCTCAATCCCCATCTTCCTCACATAATCAATCCATTCATAGATATCTTCAATATCATACATCGGCTGCCCGTCTTCATTCTTCGCTTTCTTAAGCGCCAGCGTCATAAGCGCATACTCATTTTCCAGCAAAGTATCGAACACCCCCTGATCATCGGTATTCACCGACACATTCAGCGACATGTTTTTCTGAGTTTCCTTCAGTTTCCTGGAATTAAACCGCAGGATCGGATGTTCTTCGTACTTATGGATCGTCCCGATCAGATAATTCGAAGAAGGATTCGTTTCAATCCCGATCCCTTTCCCTACAAGCTTCCGGATCATCTGATCCTGAAGTTGGCATACAATATCCGCATACCGCTTATCTACCTTAAATTCTGTCCTCTCATCTCCGGTTTCCCGGACATGTCTGTCAAAATGATACGCAAGGTACAGATTCCTGTAACAAGCTACCTTTCTCAGACTATCCGGAATCCTTCCGTTGAATTCATACCTGTCTATCCTCCGCAGATTCCCCCGCCTCATTCTCCGCAGGAATTCCTCTTCTTCCAGACGATATGTATAAGGGTTATCACCTCTTAACTTCCAACTCTGATAATAATCCTTCACCGAAGCCTTCGGATTATTCCGGACATTTTCCCGAAAGATCTCCTCATACAACTCATAATACCGCTCTTTCAATTCCGCCTTAAGCCTGCTTTCGATCACGCAGCCCATCTCATCCGCTTTATTTAGCATCCAGGCAATATCATCCAGGAGCACCTGTTTCGGAAGGACGATCTTACACCCCTTATACTTATAATATTCATAGGGGTCTATCCCCATCGCAAGTCCATGCCCGATCCTGCTGCCCCTTCCAAGCCCGCAGAACAGGATCGTCTCGTCAATCGCCCGAATACCATCCACAATATCAAAGAAATCCTCGCCCGCATGATAGGTAGCATGAAGTTTCGTTTTCTTCGTATTTCTGTTAACTGCCAGTAAAGGAGACGGCGAGAATTCAATATCTAACAAATACCTAAAAACCTGTCCAAATACTTCCGGCCGGCAGCAGATCTCACTGGAACAGGCATCTATCCCTCGTATCTTCCCTCCGATCCCCGTTCCTTTCTCCAATAATGCTGCAATACTTCTTGCCTTCTTCATCGTATCATTGCGCACATTCTGATTCCGGGCTGTTCCGTAGACAAAGCCTTTATCCTCAATCTTAGGAAAATGCAAGACGTAGATCACCTTATCTTCTAGCCGTTCTTCGCCGTCACTTCCGCCTCCCCTTCTGCCTTCCGTATCTTTCTCCCTTTCCTTTACACCTCTCCTCCACGCTTTTCTTTCCAATATCACGCCGTCGATTCCGCCGCTATGCTTTGCTCTCCCTGCGACAATATCCTGGTTCCGTCTGATCTCCTTATACAGAGCCGAAGCACTTTTCTTGGGACAGATCCGCGCCTCCAGCGAGACAATGTTCTGCTTTCGCATGGTCTCATTCAGCGCCAGCCTGATCAGCTCATCCTCATATTCCTTCTGTCCCTCAATAAAATACTCCTTGCGCTTCTGATAATTGCTGAAATTCTCGAACCCCACCTGTTTGTTGATCTGTATCAGTTCACCGCGAAAATGCGCGCGGATCGCCAGATATACATAGAAAATATTCTTCTGGTAATCCTGAAACGTCCTGCACACGGAAGCTTTATAGCACTCATACAAGAAACGTCTCTCTCCTGTCAGAAGACAGCACTCCCGGTCATTACTGTCCGTCATATCTTTCTCAAATGCATAATCCAGGATCGCTCTTTGGTCCACCCTCGCCCCATAGACATTCTTCGCCAATACGATGAGTTCCTGGATCTCCGCGACCATCTCCTCCATCGGCTTTCCCTTTTCCGCCGCTGACAGAAGCTCCTTTGCTTGTTCCTCCAGGCTGCGTCTCCCTTTTAGCACGCCGAAGAGATATACTCTGCAAAGCGCCGCCCGCTGACATTCCGCATAAAAGCTTTCCCGCTTCCCCTTACATTTCACTCGATCTGTATAATGAATCTGTAGTGCTTCAGATATCTTCCTGAAATCATGCAACCTTCCGTCGATCAGATTCATCAGGCATATCCAGTTTAATTCAAATATCTTCGTAGAACCATTCAAATGGAAATGATTATCCGCGATCCCTCGCTTCAATATATTATGAAGCCGGTCGTCGTCACTGCGGATGATCGGCATCCATGAGAAATTCTTTGTCCGATACCCCCACTTAAGATCGTGCTCCGCCAGGAACGCGCAGGTGAAGAAATCCTGACCAAGCTGAAAGGATATCTCCCGCCACCGCAGCATCTCGTCGAACTTGCAGGTAATCTCATTCCCGTCATATGCAAGCATCCTGTTCGCTATATTCATGATAAAGCGGAAAATATTAGGGGAATTCTCCGTATTATCCCTCATATCCTGAATCAGCTTCATATAATTGTTCTTTCTCTCATCCTCCGAGTAATATGGGAATACGCTTTGAGAATACTGCATATACAGCTTCTCGTCAACTTTCTTATGATCATGCCCTGTCCCATCCGCATGACGCTTCGTCAGGATCTTATAATATGGTATTTTTAAAAATAATATCTCCAGATTTCCTTTTTCAATATCCATACCTATTCCTCTTCATACTTTTCAAACACCCTCTAAAACGCCGCCTCAATATCTTTCTGCACTCTGACCAGTCTTTTATATTCTTCATGCTGTTCCTTGGATATCAACCCTTTCTTATTTCTCCGGTATATTTTCATGACTTCTCCGTACAGGCTGCACGATCCGTCTACGTCAAGCCCCTGCGGGAGCTTCTTATATGCCCCGATATACTGGCTTATAGAAGATGCAAAATTGTCCAGGTTAATTTTCATATTCTCTGCCGAAAAGTTCCTCAGACTGCTGGACACATGATACTCCACATAATTTTCAGGATTCCAGTCTTTCGGAATCTCCGTGATCTTTCGTCTGAATTCCAAGACACTTTGATCAATTTCTCGCTCTTCTTCCAACTGCCTTCTTAACGGTTCATTTTGAACGCTTAACTCAAAGAGATCGGCATATAATTCCCCTACGTCTATTTTCACTTCTCCTACCGAAAAGTTTAAAAATTCTTCCGAGTCACACTCTATCCCGCACTGAGCCATATATCTTTGTACATTTATAAAGAACGTCTCTACAAGCCTTCTGCTTCGTTCAACAGCGTTTTTCGTAGCTTTTCTGTAATCCTTATATTTTGTACAATAAGCTTTCAAACCTAGCGCAATGTCCACATTAGAAATAATTTCTCTTGTGCACCGGATACTGTTTCTATTATCTCTTTTAAGCTCCTCAATGATCTTTTTATATTCTTCTTCTTTTATTCCCAGATAATCTATATTTATCTTATCGCAGAGAACATCCAGATTGCTCAATCCAACAAGATAATTTTCCAGACTGATCTGCACATACTCACAAACTCGACTATTGCCAGAGATCATTGCTCCATCTGAGGAGAACACCTGGCGGTTATTACGTACATAAGATATATTAGAAAATAGTGCAAGCAAGATCCATGCCTTGATATAATCCTCCCTGCCTCTTCCATCCGTAATATAAGATATATAATAACTTTTCCCATATTCAGGAATCGTCAGCTTATCCGTCTCTTTATTCACCCTTTCCAATATACAGTTAAAGCCTCCTATGGTTTCCATCACAAAGCGAGAACGATCCAGCCTGGATTCCTGCTCCATCGGAAGTACTCCCTTAAACCATGGTCCCCAGATATACCCCTTTATAAAATCCGCCATCCCACCGTTCAACTGGTTATCATGATTCCGCAAAATGCTGTTCATCTTCATCGTATACAATGCCCGCAGCCTATAGATATACGCCTCCAGCTTGGGATCAACGGTAATATTTCCGCCGATCTCAAAAAGCCCCATTACACGAAAAAAACTGTCCCGGCTATCTGCATCGTATAAAATTAATTCCGGATTACGCAGCAGTTCGATCCGAGAACAAATATTTTCTAATATCTTACATACTACTATATGCATATGGTAAATATCCATATTTCCAATATCCTCTAAGGTCGATCCGTCATATAACATCAGATTATCCCCGGACCACTCCTTCTCAAAATACTCCTTGAATATCAAAATATTCTCCAGATAAACCTTATCTTTTTCCGTGTCATTTACTCTGTCAACTTTATTTAGCTTCACGATCATCGTAATCCAGCTGATGATATCCCGCAGATTATTCGGGAACAGATAACTGGATCCATTCTCTTCTGGCAGGAAGCGCATTCCCGTCCTCTCGTATATCAAGTCGATCATCGCTTGTACAAAGAACCCCGCTCCTTTTGATGTTTCTCTTGCTTCCCTTGAATCCCATATGATCGTTTCCCCATCCTGCTCCTTATAGACAATATGCGCCTCATCCAGATTCTGTATCTTAGCCAGATAAATCCTCCTCTGCCCTGGGATCAGTTTTGCCACATACCGCTCCGCCATCGTCTGTACTTCTCGATTCAACTGGCTATATACCCCTTCATCCTTATTCTGATATATTTTTTCAAAGTCGCGCAGATTCTGTTCCCTGACACATAATTCCAACTGGTCGATCTTCACACTGATCACGATCGCTATATTCGGGATGATCAGATACTTTCTGATCTGTTCCGCCATCTTATAGGCATTAGAACTACACAGATCCAGATCATCGATCGCTATGATCATCTGCGAATTCCCGTTTTGCCCATCTACAAACCGCAAATACATTTCAATCAGCTCAGACAGTTCCCTTTTCAAATTCGTACTCTCGCCTAATTTTGACAATTTGCTGATATTTCCTTCATAATCAAATTCATCGTCCAGCATCTTCTCCTGGTTGTTGATCAGCGAAATATCCCGATATACCTTTTGAAATTGATTCACCAACCGGTCTCTTGTCACCTCATCCACCCACTGATTATCTTGTTCATAGCGATCTGAAAATTTTCCAAAAATCTTCGCAAGCACAATATCCAATATGTTATGCACGTCGTCAAACATAGAGGGATCTATCAAGATCGGCTCCACAAAGCTCACCTTTTGCAGATTCTTGCATGATGAAAAAAGGTCTCCCCTATTCTCTTCTTTCTCATACGCAGCATTGACAAACGTCATCATGGCGCTGCTCTTTCCTTCCCCCCGGTCTCCGCAAAATGCAATAATGTTATTTTCGAAATCCTGCCGTTTCCAAGTCCATTTTTTCTTTTTCCCTTCTATGGCATTCATCCTCAGTGAAGCGCCTGTAATTTCATCCAACATGACGGCTGCACGCCTATACTCTTTGATAAACATATCATTTTCAGTTATTTTATCTTTTACAGCAATCTTGAATTCCTCACCTCTCACGATCTCTACCACTTGCATGCCATTCTCCTCCTTCTTGTGAATTAATTCTCCGGATACCATAAAGTCAAAGACCCCGCAGCAAGCAACAGGGCATCAAATTTGCAGCGCTGCAGAGCAGCGGGGTATTTGACCCTCGCGGCAGTCGCCAAATGTGCATGCAAGCATGCCCGCTTGGCTCGTTGCTCGCGGAAATAAAAAACGGCAAGAAAAACAGAACGAATTTCCATTCGCTCTTGTTTCCTTACCATTGAGTAACCATTGACATTATATCATACTTTTCGTCATTTTACGACACAAATCCTGCAACAGCTCATCTGCCGCAGAAATTTCGTTATTTTCACATCCCCGTAGATCACTCCTCCGATCGGCGCGGAGCCGTTACCGTCACACAACCGCCTCCACCAATATCATCTCCTCGCACTCAACTTCTCTGACCCCTGTCTCCTTCGTCTTATTAAAATTAAACACCAAAAGATATCCCCTTTTCATATGATAATGTCTGAGATACTCCGCCAATTGTGCCTCTCCCTGCTCATGCCTTGCCTGCCCGTACCACAGCTTGACTTCTATGATGAATCGCTCCCCGTGATAATCCACGATCAGATCCGTTCGCTCACGGTTTCTTGTCTCTGCCTCCACATAACAATTTCCCTGACCATTGATAATAGGCTTTAAAAACAGCATAAAGTACCGCCGCCCATCTTCCTCATAGAACCTCTGTCCCCGATCTCCGTAAAGGTCGTCGAAATGCGTGACAAATCTCTCCAGGACCAATTTCATATTCAGACGTCCATTTTCTATAAACTGATTCCTATCCTTCCATGCCACATCATAAATCTGTTCCTGCTGCATTTGGGGCGACGCAAGATAGAGATTATACAATAAACTCTCAAAAATCCTATTCGCGATCACCAACTGATTCTCCGATACTCTGGCAAATCCGAACATCAGAGCCTCCTCCAGAGACGGGATCCCTATCACATACGCGATCTCTTTTCCCTTAAACAACAGATCCCGAAGCATCTTATCCAACTCCGGATAATCTCTCAGCTTATGGATCAGCGAATCAAAGAGCATATTGGTCTCTTCCAACAGAATCCTGACCGCTTTCAAGAAGCCTTCCCTTGTCCATGCACTGCTCCTATCTTCAAAACCTTCACTGCCGTTTACTCTTTCGTCAACAATCTTACATATGCGAGATACCAAAAATGGATAGCCAGACGTATATTCATAGATAAGTCTCGCTATCAGCCCTACATCCATACCCGTATGATGATCTGCCTCATATTCAATAAGCATTCCTGCAATATCTGCTTCTGAGAAACTCATATCAATCAGAAAATCCGCTGCAATATTCCACGGGCTATTAATCTTAGAATCTTCACCCTGGCACAATTTCCTTCTGATATTCTTGATATCATATACTCCCGCAAGAATAACCGATTGAAATGTCGGAATACTGTCTCGCCTGATATAATACCCTCTCAACTGCGACAGAAAGTCCAGAAACACCTGATTATCAGACGCACTGTCTACTTCGTCGATCATCAGGATAATCGGGCAGGAAGCCTCTTTACAGACATCACTCAACGCTTCAAACAATTCCGTCAGTTCGAATTCCTCCCGATTCGTTTCGAGCATTTTTTGCAATGGATACAAAGATTCCAACGTAAGATTTTTATTCAGATCAGCCGCCTTGATAAATTTTCTGGCAAATGCAATAGAGAATACGTTTTCATTCCTGAATTTAGACGCGCTTAACATCTGAAAATCCATACTGATCACGATATAATCATCTTTCAAGAATTCTTCCAATGCCTTAAGCGTAGTTGTCTTCCCAAACTGTCTCGCTCTATTGATCGTAAAATATTGCCCGGCATCCACCATGGCTTTTATCTTCTCTAGCCGTTCTGTGATATTCACCATATAATGGATCTGCAGCCGGCAATCTCCGCTCGTATTGAAAATTCTGCCTTTTCTTTTCATTTATTCTTCATGTCCCCTACACGATCTCCACATCCTGTATCATCACCGGCATCCCCGCCGACTGGCACAATTGCACCAGACTGCTGTGATCCCCGTAATAAGCGTCGCTCAGCGCGATCGCCCGGTCAAGCTCGGCAGAATCATCATAGATCCCCCATCCTTCCGCCTTATACTCTTCCACTAGCTTCTCATACTCCGTCCACAGCTGCGGGCGCATAGACTCTATCGTCGCCTTGATCAGCGGATGAGGCCGCCACAGAAGCGCCACATCCTCCACGCTCTCCTTGAATGTCTCGAACACAGAACGCATCTTGGCTAGCATCTTCTCATCATGCTCCAGCAATGCCGTCACACTGGTATTATACAGGATCACCTTCTTCCTGCTCCCATCCTCATTCTGCAGGATCGGCAGCCATTTCTCCGGTATCTCGCAATCGTCTTCCGATGTCTCCAACACCTTATCCATCTTCGGCGACCCAAGCCCCAGGATCTTCTTCTCCCACTGAGCCCTTGTATTCTCACCCACTGCCTCAGACAAGATCTCGATATAAGCCTTCCGCATATCCTCCGACTGCACGATGACCACATCTGCATTCAGCACCCCTGGAGTGATACAGAAATGTTCGATCCCCTTGAGCGCCTCCTTGTTCTCCGGATCGACCTCTCCCAATACAAAGTATGGAATATAGACCAATTTCTCCGTATACTGCTTCAGATTCTTAGAATAAAATTTCGGCGCCACACTGGTCACATAATTATAGTCGTCATAAGGATTATGGATGAAGATCATATCCGGCCGACGCGCGTCAAGATCATACTCGTCATAATGCGTGATCGGAACATAATCCGGATACTGATCTCCCTCATAATGCAGCTCCTTGAAACTGCCGTCCGTATTCCGGTCAAAATATGGGATCGGGATCACGTAGGCGTCACAGTCCGGATCCTCATCCGCCGCCTTCCACACACTTTCCAGTGAATCCCACATGGACGCCTTATATGGAAGGAACACGACCTCCCTGCGCTCCGGAATGTCATGCTTAATGCTGTTCTCCATCCTGACCAGGGATCTGCGGAACGCCTTGGACGCCTGGTTCGCATTCACCGGCTGTCCCTGGCTGATCTTCTCATAGAACTGGTATACCAACTCGCAATACTCCTCGATCAGCGAGATCGTAACAAAGTCTTCTCCTTCTACTGCTTCGATGATCTCTCCCAATTTAATGGCGCATTCCTGGCATTGTGACAGCAGATCCAGCGCCGCTTCTATGTTCTTCCTCTCTATTGTCTTCTTTATCCCATCATGTGCCCTGCCAAGTAATTTCGTAAAATCCTCCGCCTGCTTCTTCTGCGCTCTCGTCATATCTGCTTCCCCTTTGAATCCTTTTTCTATTTGCAGCCAAATGAATCAAAAAAGACTGCTATATCATCACACCAGATATAACAATCTATTTTCAGCCTGCTTCCGATCCGGTCAACCGTACACTACCGCACATTCTGTCTGTTCACAGCGGCAGGTGTTCCGCCTTCCGGGATCATCCGCTACTTCTGCTTCTGTTTCCCTGCTGCTGCAACCTTCCCGGCAGGCTTTGCCTTCGCCGCAGCCCCGGTAGGCCTTGCAGCCTTCGCCGCTCTGCCCGGCGCCTTTGCCGTTCTGCCAGACGCTGCCTTTGCCGTCTTGCCTGCCGCCGCGCCCCCTTCGGTTCCCGCGCCGATGCCTACGGCAGTTCCGTCTCCTGCCGCCTCTTCTTCTGCCGCGGCGTTCTCAGCCTCTCTTGCAGCTTCTTCAGCCGCCCTCTTAGCGGCTTCCGCCTCTTCCGCTTCCTTGATCTTCTGCGGATTATATTTCAGAAAATACGCGTAGATATCCACGATCGCCTGATACAGCTCCTCCGGGATCGCCGTCCCCAGGTCAAGCTGCGTAAGAACGGTCGCCAGGGAATTATCCTCATACACCGGCACCCCGTTCTCGTTCGCCATCTCCACGATCCTCTCTGCCATATATCCAAGCCCCGATGCAACGATCACCGGCGCTACGTCTTTATTCTCATCATACCGCAGTGCGACTGCTTTCTTATTCATCACATCATCATATTGTGACATTGATCGAATTTCTCCTTTCGAATATC
>OFFP01001752.1_pt1 | contig 14003 bp, 10 predicted proteins | sample 1521431 | NCBI WGS metagenome assembly OFFP01 (sample SAMEA3504104, study PRJEB24116) | mouse gut metagenome | biome: mouse gut; feature: mouse-associated habitat; material: faeces | place: Denmark | collected 2011 | reverse complement strand
GGAGCCCCCGGGACCAACGGCCAGAACCATTTTAGTGGTGGAACAGCCTCATTCCGGTAAAAGCCATGACCATGTCATAATCATTGCACTTGGAAATGACAAGGTCATCCCGGATAGACCCGCCGGGTTCGGCGACATAGCGGACGCCGCTGCGGCGTGCACGCTCGATGTTGTCGGGGAAGGGGAAGAAGGCATCACTGCCCAGGACAACATTTTTGAGGTTGTCCAGCCACGCGCGGGCCTCCTGGGGGGTCAAGGGCTCGGGCCGGCAGATGAAGTACTTCTGCCACACGCTGTCCTGGCAGATATCCTCCTCGTTGCCGTTGATATAGCTGTCAATGGCGTTGTCCCGGTCGGGACGGCCCAGCATGGGCAGGAAGGGCAGAGCCAGAACCTTGGGGTGCTGGCGCAGATGCCAGGTGTCCGCCTTGCCGCCGGCCAGGCGGGTGCAGTGGATACGGCTCTGCTGGCCCGCCCCTACGCCGATAGCCTGACCGTCCACCGCGTAGCAGACGGAGTTGGACTGGGTATACTTGAGGGTGATAAGGGCCACGATCAAGTCCCGCTTGGCGCTCTCAGGGAGCTCCCGGTTGGCAGTGACCACATTCTCCAGCAGGTGGGGCCCGATCTTGAACTCGTTGCGGCCCTGCTCAAAGGTGATCCCGAAGACCTCCTTCGTCTCCTGGGGCGCGGGTACATAGTCCGGGTCAATCTGGACGATGTTATAGTTACCATTGCGCTTGCCCTTGAGAATGTCCAGAGCCTCCTTGGTGTAGCCGGGAGCGATGATGCCGTCGGAGACCTCGTGCTCCACCAGCTTCGCGGTGGTCACGTCGCACACGTCGCTGAGCGCCGCCCAGTCGCCGAAGGAGCACAGCCGGTCCGTGCCCCGGGCCCGGGCGTAGGCGCAGGCGAGAGGACTGTCGTCCAGACCAGGCATGTCGTCGACAAAGCACGCCTTCTTCAGATTCGCGCTCAAGGGCAGGCCCACGGCGGCGGAGGTGGGGGAGACATGCTTGAAGGATGTGGCCGCGGCCATGCCCGTGGCCTCCTTGAGCTCCTTGACCAGCTGCCACGCGTTCAGGGCGTCCAGAAGGTTGATATAGCCCGGACGGCCGTTGAGCACCGTAATGGGCAGCTCACCGCCGTCCCGCATGAAGATGCGGGCAGGCTTCTGGTTGGGGTTACAGCCATATTTGAGTTCCAGTTCGTTCATGGATAGCTCCTTTTCTTTCATAGATCCCAAGGCGTTCCGCCTTTTTCCAACAATAGGTCTCGCGTCAGCCGGTAGAAATGGTACAGCTCCTCCCGGCTGTCATGCAGGTCCTGGTATGGCCTCGTGCCGGTGCGCAGGAACCCCGCCTTCTCCAGCACCCTGCCGGAGGCCGGATTCGCCGCCCGCACCGTGGCGCAGAGCGCTTCCAGCGGATACGTCCGCAAAAGGTGCGCCGCAAAGGCCCGAAGCGCCTCCGTCATATAGCCCCGGCCCCGGCAGGCCGCGCCAATGAAGTAGGTAACGCCTACCTGTCCGGCGTCCTCATAGTACGTGCTCCCGACAGAGCCGATCACCACATGGTCCTCCCGGGTCTCCAACGCGTAGGCCAGATAGTCCCGGAAGGGGTCGCCGGCCTCGCAGAGCGCCCGGGCCTCCCTGATCCATCCGCCCATCCATTGGCGGCAGTTCCGGCAGTCTCCGAAAATATCAGTCAGGCTCCCGTCGGAGGCCATGCCGATGAAGGCCTCTTCATCCTCCGGCTTCAGCTCGCGGATCAGCAGACGGTCCGTTATGATTTCCATTTTTATACGTTCAGCTCCGCCTGGAGCGTTTCATCAGGATAACGGGCAAGAATGACGGCGACCTCGTTGGCGAGGAACTCCGTCACCTGTCCGGGTGCCCGGCCCACGTACTTCTCCGGGGCCATCTGAGCGTCGATCTCCTCCCGGGACAGGGGGAACAGCGGGTCGGCAACGATGCGGTCGATGAGGTCGTTGGCCCCGCCCTCCAGCTTCACCTTCCGCGCGGCGGCGTGGGAATGCTCCCGCAGGGCCTCGTGAAGCTCCTGACGGTTGCCGCCCCGCTTGACGGCCTCCATCATGATATTCTCCGTGGCCATGAAGGGCAGCTCGCTCATGAGATGCTTCTCGATGACCTTGGGGTACACCACCAGCCCGTCCACCACGTTCAGGCACAGATCCAGGATGCCGTCCACGGCCAGGAATCCCTCCGGGATGGACAGCCTCTTATTGGCGGAATCGTCCAGCGTCCTCTCGAACCACTGCGTGGCCGAGGTGATGGCCGGGTTCAGCGCATCGATCATCACATATCTGGACAGGGAGGCGATCCGCTCGCAGCGCATGGGATTGCGCTTATAGGCCATGGCCGAGGAGCCAATCTGGCTCTTCTCGAAGGGCTCCTCCACTTCCTTCAGATGCTGGAGCAGACGGATGTCGTTGCTCATCTTGTGGGCGGAGGCCGCGATGCCTGCCAGCACGTTGGCCACCCTGGTGTCCACCTTTCTGGAATAGGTCTGCCCGGACACGGGGAAGCACTCCGCGAACCCCATCTTCTGAGCGATCATAGGGTCTATCTTATCGATGGTCTCCTGGTCTCCGTCGAACAGCTCCAGGAAGGAAGCCTGGGTGCCCGTGGTGCCCTTGGAGCCCAGAAGCTTCATATTCCCCAGCACATAGTCCAGATCCTCCAGGTCCAGGTAGAACTCCTGCATCCACAGCGTGGCCCGCTTCCCCACCGTGGTGGGCTGGGCCGGCTGGAAATGGGTGAAGGCCAAAGTGGGCTGGGCCTTATGCTCTTCCGCGAAATCGGCCAGTTCCTTGATGACATTCACCAGCTTCTTCTTCAGGAGCCTTAAGCCCTCCCGCATCACGATGATGTCCGTATTGTCCCCCACATAGCAGGAGGTGGCCCCCAGGTGGATGATGCCCGCGGCCTTCGGGCACTGCTGCCCATAGGCGTACACATGGCTCATGACATCATGGCGGACCTCACGCTCCCTGGCCTTCGCCACGTCGTAGTTGATGTCGTCCACATGGGCCTTCATCTCCTCGATCTGCTCATCCGTGATGACAGGCCTGCCGTCCTGGCTCAGGCCCAGCTCCTTCTCCGTCTCCGCCAGGGCTATCCAAAGCCGCCGCCATGTGCTGAATTTCATGTCCGGTGAGAAAATGTACTGCATCTGCCTGCTGGCGTAGCGCTCCGACAGGGGGCTCACATATTTGTCCGTGGAATGCTCTTTTTCTATGGAATGCTCTCTTTCCATGGAATGCTCTTTTTCCATTACCTCTCTCCTTTATCTCGCCTTTCTCTCGCGTTCCTTCGTTTCCGACTGAATTATCATATCTTACAAGAAGCCATAAGTCAATAGGCAGAATCCTCGTACCTGGCCACCATCTCCATGATTTCCGGGGCGTAGGCGGGATATTTGGCCGCCACGTCCATGATCTCCTTCCTGGCAGTGTCCGCCACATTGTGGTTGTAGTCCATCTGCTTGCGCAGGGCCTGTCTGCGGGAGATCAACTCATGGCGCATCTCCACCATCTCCCGCCTGTCCAGCAGGGCCGCCGCCTGTCCGATCCACCGATGGGGCGTGGCGATCCGGTAGCCGGACAGCTTGTTCAGGAGCTGCCTGCGGTAATACTCCGCCTTCCCCTCGGCCTCCGCGAATTCCCGGCGCTCGTCCTTCTCCCTCTGGTACTGCTTCCACAGCCGGTTCAGCGCCTCCGCGCTGTCCGTGCCGTATTTCATATACAGATAGTCCGTCAGGTTCCTGTTGTTCACGTACCGGATCTTCACCTTGTTCTGCAGGAGGATCAGCTTGTTCACCGCTATCTCCACCTGGTGCAGCTCCCTGTCGTCGTCCGTGTACTTCACCCATGTCACCGTCACGGCCAGGGCCACGGCTGCCACCGCCAGCAGATACCCTATCCGGGTATCCATATGGAAGACGAACTGCAGGATCACCAGCATCAGCATGCACAGTATGAAAGCCGTGACGAAGATCAGCGTCATCCCCCGCAGATTGTCCATCAGGACATTCAGCTCCTCCCTGCGGTACTCATAGGCATGGCGCTCCCTGTCCAGCCGCCGGAGATCCTGCTTCACCTTCCCGCCGTACTCCTCGCATTCCTTCAGCTTGGCGATGCCCTCGGCGATCTCTCCTTCATGCTCCCGGAGCCTGTAATAGTCCGCGTCCTTCATGCGGTTCTTCCTGCCCCGGTAGCGCTTGCTCTCCTGCTCCAGGGCCACCACCCTTCCGGCGATGCTGTTCAGGCCCTCCCGTTCCGTCTCCGGCAGCGCCTCTATCTCCTCCATGTCCGTCAGGTAGGAGGTGATCAGGGAATACTCCCCTGTCAGCAGGCCGATTTCCTTCGTGGCCTCCCCCATCTGCTCCAGGCAGTTGGAGATATATCTGCTCCGCTCCTCCTCCTGGCCGAAGTCCACGTCGTCCCTGTCGTAGACCGGATTCTCCCAGTCCTCGGGGCCGTTCTCCTGGTGTTTCCTTTTTCTGAACAATTTTGACCAAAATCCCATTTTCCGCTTTCCTTTTACATGCTATTTCCTATCTATTCCATACGGTAGCTCTCTTTCAGGGCCTGGGTCAGGCGCCTGTTGTCCTCGTAGAACCTCCGTCTGTCCCTGCTCTTTATGTCCTTCCGGTTGCACAGCCGCAGGTAATCCGGCTGCTGCTCCCACTCGCCCATGACCCTCTCCAGCTTCTTCTCCAGCTCCAGCGTGCCGGGATACCACTCGCCATGCTCCGAGGTGAAGGCTACATACGCTTCCTCGGACAGTTCCATACGCTTTGCCGCCAGGTAATCCAGGAGGTATTCCTCGCCTCCGTCCCAGTCCAGCGCAAGCCGAAAGCATTCCGCCGCCTTTTTGTAGAGCATGAGCCCGGCGTAGGCCACACCCTTATTATGCCAGATTTTCGCAAGAAACTCTTTCTTTGCGCTGCCGCCTTTTTCTACGGAGGCTTTTCCCGTCCCTGCCTCCGTCCCCTGGGCCTCCTCCAGACACCTTAACAGCTCGTCATATCCCCGCAGGGCCTGTCGGAATCTCTTTTTCTTCACCAGGTAGTCCAGCTGGCTCTTGCGCTTCTCCAGTCCGGTCAATCCCGCCCCCTGCAGCAACAGGCTTTCCGTCTCCTGCAGCACAGCCTCGTCATAAAAGCCCACATAGCGCAGGATGGCCAGCACGAAGGCGCTCAGGGACCCCTGCCTGTGCACAAGGGGATGGAGCGCCTTCGCCAGCTCCCGCAGCCCGCATTCCCTCTCTATCCAGCCCAGCAGCCCGTCCTCCATGAGGGCAGTATCCAGAAAAAAGGCGTTCTCCTTCATGCAATGGCAAAGCTCCTCCATGCTGTAGACATTCATTTCAAGCCCCGGCACACAATATGGTGTTTTCGCGTAATTCCCCACACAGACACTGACCCGCATCCAGCCCACTCCCTCTTCCGACTAGTCCAAATCGATTTCTTCTTTCCACACCCGCCCGGAGGAGCTGCGGAATTCCCCGAAGCCCAGATCCTTCACCTCCACGGACAGGCGGTTCTCCTCCTTCAGGAAGAAACGCGCCCCCAGCCTTGACACCTGGCCCGGAAGCCCCTCCAGCACGATGCGCACCTGTCTGCTCCTTCCGGCCGCCCCGCTCTCCGCAAGGGGGGTCACCGTCAGCGCCAGCTCATTCCCCTCCTGCAGGTACAGTTCCATGGCATGCTCCGCCTCATACCAGTTCTCCCCGGCGTCCAGCAGGGCGTAATAGGATTCCTCCCCCTGCCGCAGCAGCCGCATGCCCACATTGGCCTTCAGCTTGTCGTTTCCCAGGAACACATGGGCCTTTCCTGTCTCCCCCGGCGCAATCCTCTCCTGCATCCCGCAGCAGGCCCCCTTGCTGAACAGATTGTTCCCCTGGAACACCCGCCTGCCCCTACAGAGGAAGCGCAGGGACTCCTTCATCCAGTCCTGGGAGAAACCGTCGCCGATCAGGAATACGCTGCCCACGGGTTCCTCCCCGCAGCACTCCTGCGCTATCTCCAAAAAGGCCCTGTCCAGCTCCTGCCCCCTCTCGGAATCCGGTTCCCAGGGGACGGGCTCCTCTCCCCAGGCGGGAAGCGCGTCCTCCGGAAAGGCGTATGTCCTCTCCTTCACGAAGGTGACGATGGGAGTCGTCCGCCTGTTGCACCCCATGCGCATCATGCGCATTCCGCCCCTCCCGTAGTGGAACAGCATCGCGTCGCTGGTCCAGAAGTCCCCGGGCTGGCGCAGCATATAGCTGTAAAAGCTCTCCTCATGGCTCTGGACGGCGATCCGCTCCGCCTTCAGCTGCGCGCCCTCCACCATCCCCAGCAACACATCCACGATCCCCCGGTCCAGGGAGGCGCAGGTGATCGTCAGCGCCGCCAGCCTGGACCCAACCTGGGAGAGCAGGCCCAAAGACCGCTTAAAGAACAGCGCAAGCAGCGCCACCGGGTCGAAGCTCTCCCCGTCTATGACCACCGGCTCCCTGCCCAGCGCCATGGACAGCAGGTTCTCCACCAGAATCCCCTCGCTGCCGTCCGCCCGCACCGCCTCCCTGCCGTAGAGCCACTGGTTCGTGCCCTGCCGCTTGTAGAGCGCCGTGGGGATATTGTAGACCTCCTCCCCGGCCACCTGGGAAAGGGTCTGGGCCTCGCCGCTCTCGGAGGTGGCAAAGCTGATCTGGCAGTATTCATTCCCCAAATCGTATCCCACTATCAGTCTATCCGTGTTCAGAATTCCCATGCCAGCTCCTCCGTTGTCCGTTCGCGCCATGTCATTTCACCGTGAACAGCCTGCCGTTCAGGAAGTCTTTCCTGTAATACTCCTCCAGCAGTTGGTCCATGGTGTCATAGTCCTGCATCGTATCGGCGGTGACGATGTCGTCGATCAGCTGATACCTGCTGTCCTCTCCCCCGTCGCCGTCCCTTCTCGGGAGCGTGCCGCTGCCGGTCACCTGGATTGTCCCCTCCCGTTCCTCCGTTATGTAATACTGCAGGCTCTCCCCGAAGAACAGGATGAAAGCCTTGAAGCACACGCCCCCGTAGGCCTCCCTCATGTACTCGCTGTGGTACATTTCTGCCTCTCCGTCCTCGCCCAGGATTGCGTAATGGATGCACACCCTCGTCCGGGGCCTGGCCCGGTATTCTATGATGGTCTTGTCGGAAAGCTCCCTCTCCAGGCCGGGGCACTGGCTGAATCCCTGGAAGAATTCCAGGTAGATTTCCCTCTCCAGCATCTCCTCCAGCAGTTCCCGCACCATGGAGCCGGCGTCTTCGTCCGCCTCCGCCTCCTGCCTGTTCTCGGCGAAATATTTCAGGTAGGCCAGCTTGCAGACCAACTGCAAGGGCTCTCCCCGCTGATACATCTGTCTGATCTCATGGAACACCTCTTTCTCCATCAGGCGCTCCTTGACGAAGCAGTCGTAGGCGCACTGGGTCAGGAAAGCCGCCTCCACCTCCTGCTTCGCCCCCTGGGAGACATAGTAGCGGAAAATCTCCAGCTTCTCCCCCACGAAAGCGCCTGAATACAGCATCTGCACCAGCATCCTCTCGCTGAGCATGTAGCAGTCCGCGCCGAAGGATTTTGCCGCCTTCCAGATGTCCCGCATGTTCCGCGTCATGCCCCGGTAGTGCCGGATCAGATAGTCCAGCACCGTACTGTCATACTTTCCCCTCCGGAAGATGTGGGTGGCGGCGGCAGTCAGCAGGGGATTCTCCGCCATATCGTACTTCTCGATCATGGCCCCCACCAGCCGCACCAGAATCTTCACGTCCACGAAATAGGGCCCGTAGCTCTCCAGCCACTCCCACGCCAGCTTATAATTGCCCCGCAGCACCATGAACCGGACCACGCTGGCCCGCTCCTGCGCCAGGAGCCCTTCCGGCGGGATCTCTTTCAGATACCTGTCCAGGGCCTGCATATCGTCCATGTCGAAGTAATACTGCAGAATCCGCAGATACAGATCTTTCTTCACGGTATCATCCGCATAGTCGGAATGCAGGACCCGCAGCTGTCTTTTCAGATATCTGCCGGGCTCTTCCCTGCAGGCGCTTTCCCCATCGCCAAGATACAGATCCAGTCCCGGGGCCACCTTTTCAAAGGGCAACAGAAAACGAAGGAATTTTCCCGGAACCATCAGTTTTTCCATGGTATATTCCACATCTTTTATAAAGCGGTTCTTCCAGGCATCCTCAAAAACAAGGGTGTACCTGCTCCCGTACAGGGCCACCCATGTACGGCCTTCCGACAATAAATATTCGTCCGGGTACAGATTTCCCGGCTGGTACACAAACACTTTCTGGAGCCCTTTTTCCTCTGCCTGTATCAAATGGGCAAAGAGCAGCCTTGACAAAGGCAGGCAGGTCTGTTCATCCACCATATCCGCACGGAGAAATTTATTGTACAGGTTTGCCAGGTGTCTGTCAATATGTCCCTTTCTGATCTGATCCTGCAGAAAATATTCTATTTTAAACCGATAGGCGTCAAACATATCCCCCAGTCTGTCGCTGTGCTGCAGAATGTGGTCATACAGGTAGGCGCTGCGGGTATAATCCAGATTGTTCTGATAAGAAAAATATTTCAGCACCGTCCTGGGAATTTCCTCCGCCTTGTCCAGGTCCAGGGACATAAAATAATACTCATAGAGATTGGTGATCCGAAGCTGCGCTTCCACGCCGGCCCTGTACCACTTATAATAAGGTTTTCCCACCCTGCCCGCTTTTATCAGCAGGGTGCAGATTTCCTGAAGCAGCTCCGGGTCTTTCTTTTTCCGGTAAAGGCCCTCCATGGTCTTAAACAGCACCTGGGGATACTCCCGCAGCCTCCCGGTGAGATAGAGCATCTGTTCCGCAGCCTCCCATCTCAGGACTCCCTGCCGGACGCCGTAATAAAGCACCTGGCGCTCGAATCTGCCCAGCTTTCTCAAAAGCGCGGGATTTCCGTTTAAGAGCACAAGCCCCTCAATATAGATCACCGGACTGGTACAGCCCTGCATGAACAGCCGCCCCAGCAGTTCCCATTTGTCCCGTTCTGACCTGCGATAGTCTTCCGACAGGTAGAGAAGCAGCCAGGCCACCCTCCAGTCCGAAGTATCCTGCAGAAATATATGCTCCACATCCTCCGCCACCTTGTCCACATATTCCTCTTCCCCGTGAATCAGAGTGGTCAGATAGAGGTAATAGGCCAGCAGTGTGTTTTCCGGCGCCTCCTGTTCAAAAAGGTCCGACACATGGTCCAGAATCCAGCCCGCCTCATGATATCTTCTCTCCGTGATCAGAAGCTGCGCCTGAAACAGCCGGAACCCCATGTCGTCTTCATTCATCTTCACCAGACGTTCCACCAGCCTGCCCGTCTCCTTCAGCCATGTGGCCGTACCGATCTTCCGCAGACGGAACGCCTGGTAAAACTCCATCAGATGCACAATACATCTTTTTTTCTCCACATCCTGCCTGCCGTGAAAGCCGCTTCCCCCCTGCCGGACCGTCACCGGAACCCGGATGGTCACATAGGGGCTGCGGAGAATAATCTCTCCGAAATTCCGTCCTTTTCTGCACATATTTACATCTATGTACACTGGCAGAACGCAGCGGTTTCCCAGAAAATCATCATCTGTCAGGACTTCCTTTTCCGTGAACAGAAAATCGCCCCTGCATTCCAGGTTCAGCTGGGTAAGTCCCCAGCCATTGCGCAGGATGGTCACTTCCCGTTCCACACACTCGGAATCACCGGCCTCCAGTTCCACATTCAGCTGGTCTTCCTGGAGAAGAAATTCCACTCTCTGTTTTTTATTGACCTGGATGAGAAATTCCTCCACTCCCTGCTCACGCCCATTGTATGCCGAAAGCGCCCGGTAGTCCTCTGCATATCTGGCATCGTTTCCGGTCAGAATCCTGGCAAAGCCCGGGGAATAAAACAGTTTCACTGCCTCCCTCCAGCTGCTCTTGGCCAGATTCGCAAAATGGAACAGGTTTTTTACGGTTCCCACGGAAGATTCCGGCATGGCATATTCCACAGACGCCACAAAGGGCAGATAGTACTCCCCGTGATTGCTGATAATGTCAAAGGTTCCCTTTACCACATCCCCTTCTTCCAGTTCTTCCCCGTGAAAACGGAATGCAATCTCCTCCTCCGAACCGGTGAACTCCCCGGTCAGACACTCCATTCTAAAGTCCGAGGACCAAACCGTACCATTGGTAAGCACTCCCTGGGGGCCGGATATGCGGAAACTCCCCTCATAAGTCTCCCCGGCGTGAATGGACAAATCTATTTTTGTGCAGGAGAAATCCAGGGAACCGTTTTCATAGTCAAAATTTCCCTCCAGTATCTGATCGATTATCTTCTGCTTCTGCATGATCTTCACCTGCTTATATCTTAATTCCCGCAAAGTCCGGCCAGGCGGGCGTACACTTTTCCGGCAGCGGTTCAGGCCGTTCCCCAAACCACTGCCGGTATTGCCGGTTTTCCCCCTGTACGGGGAGCGTTTCCGGTATTTTACTTTCCTTTATTCCATGTTCAGCTTATTGCCGGTAATATACCAGGCCACAAAATACAGAGCCACCGCTGCCAGGCAGTTGATAAGAATATTGGAATTCAGCGACACATTCATGTAAGTGCCGAAAAGAGAGGAACCGTTTACCGCCAGAATACTCCTGAGCAGGGCCCCGATGACCGATTGCGCCACCAGAATGCCCACATAGGTTACAATGGCCATCAGAATCCGGAACTTCGTAAAAAGCTGTCCGATGGATATGGCTCCGAACAATATGGTCACTGTGGCAAAGGGCGAAACCATGGACGTGACAAACACACTTATCACCCAGCTGCCCACATCCCAGCCCAGTTCCAGGCCTGCCCAGTATAAAATATCCCTCATCCCGGGAATCACATCCCGCCACAGGGAGATCTCCGGATACCCCTTGGGCATAACGGCCGTGAGCATGGCAAGGCCCAGAATCACCAGCGACAGGTAAACGGATAAAATCAAAATCATCATCCACAGACTGCTGACCAGGATTTTGCTGAGCAGAATCTGGTGTTTTGTCACCGGCAGCGTGTGGGTCAGGTATCCCTCGTCCGCATACATGGTCTTATAAAAATGTACTCCCAGATAAGCAAGAATACCATAATTCACTGCCACCAGCATTACCACATACAGCATCAGGGTCATAATCCCGAACACATCCAGCCATCCAAACTGGCTGCCGCCGTTGTCAAGGGCGTTCCACATGGGTGTCTGGAACCCCAGCCAGCCGAAAAAGGTGATCAGCGCCATGGCGCCCAGCAAAAGACAGCCCACCCTGGAGACACTTTTCCACTCATGTTTTATCAGCTTTCCTAACATGCAAACACCTCCCTGAAATAAGCGTCCACCGATTTTCCGTGCTGTTCCCTGATATTGTTCACGGAAGTATAGAGCACCAGATGACCGTAGCGCATAAATATCACTTCATCCAGGACCTGCTCTATGTCCCCGATCAGGTGGGTGGAGATCAGCATGGATGCCCCCGGATTATAATTGTTCAGTATGGTCCGCAGAATATAATCCCTTGCCGCCGGGTCCACCCCCGCAATGGGTTCGTCCAGAAGGTACAAATCCGCCTGCCGGCTCATGACCAGAATCAGCTGTACCTTCTCCTTTGTTCCCTTGGAAAGGGTTTTCATCTTCCGGGAGGGATCCACATCCAGGCTCCGCAGCATTCCCAGCGCCCTCTCCCTGGAAAAATCAGCGTAAAAATCGCAGAAATAATCCAGGATTTCGTTCACCCTCTTGTTTCCCGTCAGATAAGTCCTGTCCGGAAGATATGCCACCCTGGACTTGGTTTCCACTCCCACAAACTGCCCGTTGATTCGGATGGTGCCCCGGGTAGGGGTCAGAAGACCGTTCAGCATCTTGATCAGTGTGGTCTTGCCGCTGCCGTTGGGACCCAGGAGCCCAATAATTTTCCCCCTGGGCAGTGTCAGCGAAATATTGTTTACCGCAATGCTGCGGGTATCATAAGCTTTGGTCAGTCCTGTCATCTCGATAAGTTCGTTCATCTCATCCACCTCCTGGTCCGCTTCCGTATGTATCAGCGACGCCTGCTTCCGGCCCCTACACCTTCCGCCGTCTTCCCCCGGGATCCTTTCCCGGCCTGAGTGCAGCATCAGCTCAATAACATAATAATACACCGCGTCAGCCCATTCGTCTATCTTTTTTTGCCGGCAGGGAAGCTTTTTTCATACTTTTTCGGCACCATTTTAAAAAAACAGCATATCATATCGCAATGAATCATTTGCGCCGCCGGGCGCGCGAGGACAAGATTGAACATTAAAATTTTCAATCGCGAGATTTGTGTCTGCGCGCTGCAAAGCCATACATGGCTTGCCACAAACTCGATATGCGCAAAAAGCAGCGCAGAAATGGAGAAAATTATGCCTGATACAAATTTAACTCCCACACAAGACATCCCGGACAACTCATCTTCTGCTGCGGGAACCATAAAAATCAGCGTGGTCTCTTCCATAGGCCTGATTCCTGTGGAAAACGCCACCGTCACCATTTCTTACACCGGGGACCCCATGGAACCCCTGAACGTACTTACCACCGACATTTCCGGCCAGACGCCCGTGATACAGCTGCCGGCGCCTCCCCGGGATCTGTCCCTGCAGCCGGAAAACGATCAGCAGCCCTACTCCGAATACAATATCGAAGTCACGGCGCAGGGGTATGAGCCGGTTCTGGTATCCGGTTCCGAGATTTTCGCGGATGAACTGTCCCTGCAGCCGATACAGATGAATCCCCTGGCCGCTTCGGAGGAAGACGAAAAGCATGTCATCATCCCTGCCCACACCTTGTTCGGGGATTTCCCGCCCAAAATACCGGAAGAAGAGATCAAGCCCATGGCAGAGAGCGGCGAAATTGTCCTCAGCCGTGTGGTCATTCCCGAATACATCATCGTCCACGACGGTGTTCCCTCCGATTCCACCGCGCGCAATTACTGGGTGCGGTATAAGGATTACATCAAAAATGTGGCCTCCTGCGAAGTCTATTCCACCTGGCCGGAGAACGCACTGTACGCAAACATTCTGGTGATCATGTCGTTTACCCTGAACAGGGTGTATACCGAATGGTACCGGAACCAGGGATATGATTTTACCATCACTTCCTCCACCGCCTATGACCAGAAATGGATGCCGGGCAGAAATTATTATGAAAATATCGACAGGGTGGTGGACAGCGTGTTTGCCAATTACCTCTCCCGCCCGGGGGTGCGGCAGCCCATCTTTACCGCCTACTGCGACGGCAGGAGAGTGACCTGCGACGGCTTAAGCCAGTGGGGCTCTAAATATCTCGGGGATGGCTGTGACATAATAGGACTAATGGCCGCTTTTTGAGCGTAAATTTGTTAAGAGAAAAATAAACGGCAAGAGCTGAAAGAAGGGGAGGAAAAATGGAGCCGGCGGAGAATGATAAAAGATGGCATACATGCGGTTACGTGCGTTTATCCTGCGAGGACGGCGACGGGCGGGAGAGCAACAGCGTCACAGGACAGAAGAACCTGATTCGGGATTACATAAGCCGACGCCCGGAGTTTATAGAGTGCGGCATGAAAGTGGACGACGGTTTTTCGGGTTCCGATTTTGAAAGACCTGCTTTCCGTGAGATGATGGAGGAGGTAAAAGCCGGAAAGATTAACTGTATCGTGGTGAAAGACCTGTCCCGCTTTGGCAGAAACTATCTGGACGCCGGGGAATACATAGAGAGGATATTTCCTTTTCTCGGCGTGCGGTTCATTGCCGTCAACGACAATTACGACAGCCTGAACGACAGAGGGGAGATGGAGAGTTTCCTGATTCCCTTTAAAAACCTGATAAACGAGGCGTACTGCCGGGATATTTCCGTAAAAATAAAAAGCCAGCTTGCCGTCAAACGAAAGAGGGGAGACTTTGTGGGGGCCTTTGCGGTTTACGGCTACAAAAAGGATTCGGAT
>OFFP01001747.1_pt1 | contig 14026 bp, 17 predicted proteins | sample 1521431 | NCBI WGS metagenome assembly OFFP01 (sample SAMEA3504104, study PRJEB24116) | mouse gut metagenome | biome: mouse gut; feature: mouse-associated habitat; material: faeces | place: Denmark | collected 2011 | reverse complement strand
TGCGTGGAACTGCAGCCCGTGAAATACGCAAATATTCAGACAGGGAGGAACAATCATGATAAGAAGACATTTAAAGAAAGCATGTATTGGTGTCTGCGGCATGCTGATGGTGCAGATGATCGCAGTAACACCTGTAAATGCGGAGGTGCTTCCGACACCGACGCCTGCGCAGGTAGAAACAGATGCGGTGGTGATCCCGGAAGGAACTACGTTTAAGACGGCGATTCCGGATGATAATTTTCGTAACTATATCATCGAGACTTATTTCGAAAAAAATGTGAAGGATGACGACAAGTTTACTGCAGAGATGGCTGAAAAGCTGGGGGATATCACAGGAGTTCTTGATATCAGCGGAAAGAAAATTGTAAATCTCAAAGGTATTGAGCATTTTACCGGTATTACAGAACTGGATGCTTCCTATAATAATCTTCAGCTTTTGGATATTACCCAGTTGACAAAACTGGAAAAGATCAATGTATCTTACAATGACCTGACTCAGTTTACTTATGGAAAAGAAAACGCTCTGAAAGAGATCAACTGCCGTAACAACAATCTTGCTATTCTGAGCCTCTCTGGCATGACCAGTCTGGAGACTCTGGACTGCAGCAACAATAAGCTGACGATGTTAAATGTGACAGGTCTTTATCAGCTGGTTTCACTGGACTGCAGCAACAATGATCTGACCAGTCTGGGACTGGACGGTCTGGTGGCGATGGAACGTCTGTATTGCGATGGCAATGCCCTTTTGACTCTCAATGTATCCAGCTTGAAAAACCTGAAGGTTCTGGAAAACCGTAGAAGCGAGATTACATTGAAGGTACAGGCGGTAGGAACGGACTGTGGTGTAGTTCTTCCGACAGGAGCAGAGGCTCCGTCTAACATCTCTAACAGCGGTGCCTATAATACGGCCAGCAGAGCTATCGTATGGGATAAGATCACAGGAGTACCGGCCTCCTTTACCTATACTTATGTTATTCCAGGCACTCTTCAGAGTGTGACCGTAACGGTTAACGTGGACAAAACAGATTTTGTGGATAAATCTGTGGCACTGGGTAAGGTTGATACACTTACAGTCGACAGCTCCGGCTACAATAAAGTTAAGCTGACCTGGAGCGGCGTCGATGGTGCAACAGGTTACCGCATTTATCGTTCCACATCCAAGACCAGCGGATTTACAAAGATCAAATCTATCACAACCAATTCAAAAGTTACCTATACAAACTCGGGAATTTCATGCGGCACCCAGTATTATTACAAGGTGCGTGCATATCGTCTGATCGATGGCAATTATTACTTTGGGGAATACTCCAGCGTGGTTGGCGGCAAACCAGTTCCGGCAAAGCCAGGCTCTGTGTCTGTGGCTAAATACAGCCGCACCAAAGTAAAACTGTCCTGGAATAAGGTTGCAGGTGCAAGCGGATACCGCATTTACCGCTCCAAATCCAAGACCAGTGGATTTTCCAAAATCAAGACGATCACTTCTGGCTCTAAGCTGACCTACGTAAGGAGTACGACACGTAATGTAAAATATTATTACAAGATCCGTGCTTACAAGACGGTAAATGGCAAGAAAGTCTGGGGAACCTATTCAGCAGTAAAAGCTAAGACACTGAAATAAGAGAAACCATTGAACTAGTGTACTATAGAACCACTTGCGGGAAAGCATCATGTCAGCGTCCGGGAACACCGGACGGCTGTTGACTGGGCAGAAGAAATAAAATACCTCGCTGATATCATGTACCCGGATGCAGAAAAGATTGTTCTTGTAATGGACAATCTGAATACCCATAAACCGGCATCCTTATATAAGAAGTATCCTGCGGCAGAAGCAAGGCGCATTATAAAACGTCTGGAAATTCGCTGTATCCTAAATTTACAGTTACTTCTATGTAAGCAACCATTATGCTAGATATAAATGTGTCAGCACACTAGCTGGGTGGTTACTTCAAAATTGATGCTGTGGAGGGAGACAGTAAAATGATTGATATAATAATACGAAACGAAGTGAAAAGTGATTTTCGTGAGGTTGAGATTTTGATCCGAAAATCATTTTTTGTCCATCCTGATTATCAACGCATGGGAATCAGTAAAAAACTGCTGGAACATAGTTTTGAGAAAGCTGTAAGAGATATAATATATGTATGGTGGATGGAAGCTACCCCACAGCAATGCTTGCAAAAGAATTGGAAGAGGGGACAGCTGTTAGTGGGGAGAAATGGTTGACAATCCTTTCTGATTATATTATAATGAGAAAAAAATGTGGAGGTGCGGAATGATCATTAAATAATTTACAAGAAACAGCAGATACAATCAATGCCCGGAAGAACCAGGGTGTTGTTGTGATGCCGATTGTAGATTATTTATATTCCCATCCTGATGACATATGCAAGTACAACGAATATTTGTAGTACTAGTCATAGCATTTCATATAGGTGAGCGATATCTGCTTTCGGTATGACCCGGGCAGATTTTTTTGTTTACCAAAAAGAAATGAGGCGAGCATATGTTACAAATAAAAGAACTTACTATTACTTACAAAAAAGACTTGCGAACATTGATTTCTGGATTGTCATTTGTACTCAATCCGGGAGATAAGGCAGCTATCATTGGAGAAGAAGGAAATGGAAAATCTACTTTGATGAAGCTGCTCTATGATGAGAGGCTGGTCGAAGATTATGCGGAATACTCCGGAGAAATCCTACGAAATAACAGTGTACTCGGATATCTCCAACAGGAACTGGACCAGCCGGAGAAAGAAATGTCCATCTATGAATTTATGATACAGGAAGCTGGTTTCTATGAAATGGAGGGAAAAGAACTGGCAGGTATGGCGAATCGGGTAGGGCTCCCACCGGATCTGTTGTATTCCTGTCAAAAAGTCGATACCCTGTCTGGCGGAGAAAAGGTAAAACTGCAGATGATCCGCCTCCTGTGTAAAAGACCAGATACACTTCTGTTGGATGAGCCCTCGAATGATATCGATCTGGAAACACTGGAATGGCTGGAGCAGTTTGTTCTTCAATGGGAAGGAGCCGTCCTGTTCATTTCCCATGATGAAACACTGCTGGAGAGGACGGCGAACCGCATCTTTCATCTGGAGCTGCTTAAGAAAAAGAAGGAAGCAAAACATACCATCTGTAATACTGGATATGGTGAATACGTCAGTAGCAGAGAGCAGCAGCTGGCAAAACAGGAACAGCTGGCGAAAAATGAGAGGAGTGAATACAAAGCACAGCAGGAACGTCTCCGTCGTATCGAACAAAAAGTAGCACATCAGCAGAATACGATTTCCAGGCAGGACCCCCACGGCGCGGCTCTGTTAAAAAAGAAAATGCGGGCTGTCAGATCGATGGCACACCGTTTTGAAAAAGAAGCGGCGGAAATGACAGAAATACCAGATACAGAAGAGGCTATTTTTCTCAAATTTCACGGCAGTGAAAAAATTCCCAATGGAAAAACCATTTTACGGCTGACGCAGAAGGAGCTGCGGGCAGGAGATGAAATTCTGGCAGAAAATATCGAGCTCTTGGTAAACGGCAGGGAAAAAATGTGCCTGATCGGTAAAAATGGTGTGGGAAAGACCACACTTCTGAAAATTATTGCGGAAAAACTATTGGAACGAGATGACATTCACGCGGCTTACATGCCACAGGATTACAGGGATCGGATGAACTTTGACAGTACCCCTTCTGCTTTTCTATCCCAAACGGGAGATAAGGAAGAGTTGACCAGGATCCATACATTTCTCGGCAGTCTGAAATTTACCGCAGAAGAAATGAATCGTCCAATCCGGGAACTCTCTGGCGGGCAAAAAGCAAAATTGTTTTTACTTCATCTCAGCATGAATGGAGCCAATGTCCTGATTTTAGATGAACCAACCAGAAACCTTTCCCCCTTGTCCAATCCTGTGATCCGACAGCTGCTAAAGGACTTCGATGGTGCGATCATCAGTGTATCCCACGACAGGAAATATATCGCAGAAGTATGTGACACGGTTTATGAATTGACAAGAGATGGGTGCAGGTTGCTCACTGCGAATTTAAGGTAGTTATGAAGAACTGCTTGTTTGCCGAAACTATGTCCGTAACCGATGCGTTGACAGAGTTTTTCTCAGAGTATAACCATGTGGCATACACCAACGAAGATAAAAATTGCATTTTGATATAACTTTTCTCAGATATAAAACGAAAGGCACAACCAACGGACTTTTTTTCCGAAGGCTGTGCCTTCATTTATCTATTGCAAATAATATTTGGTATCCAGCCTTTTTTTCTACCACAAATCTGAGAGTGAAGAAATTGACACAATACAATATTATGAGCACGCTGTCAAGAGAAATTCCTATTTTTTCGTTCCATTTTTTATCTGATGGCACATTATTATGCAGAGTTGAGCCAGTATAACCACTATTTCCCCAAATCCTCACTACACGCAATATTGTAATATGTCTATAAGGTTCAGAAAGCAGTTCTGAATGATGAGAAACACGCTTTGTGGGTTTCTCACGTTTGCGGGCGGCGCCATCGCTTGTGCCTTCCGCGCAAATCAAACAACCTAGGAGGTAGTACTATGTTGAAACAGCAAATGTGTAATGAGAGTCCAAACGCGGAGCAGATCAATGAGGAGATTCGCGGCCTGACATACCGTCCAGAGGAAGTGATGGCATTTTCAGGAGAAAAGGTGACAAGTTTTGTGCCAAAGACAGGAAAAAGTGTCGCGGAAAAATTTATTGTAACGACGAAAACCAAACATGACATGAGCGGACAGTATGATATTGCCGTTCCCAATGCCAGAAAAGACATTACATATCCGGGAGCGCTTCTCGTTGCGAACCAGAAACTGATCGAAGGCGTTCCGGATCCCCTGGTGGTAAAACGGCGCCCGATGAATCTTACCATCGATCTGCCGGGTCTGACGAAAGACAATCATGTAACCGTGGAACACAACGACTACACGGGAGTGACAGAGGGAATCAATGAATTATTGGATAACTGGCTGGAGACCAAATCAAAAAAATATGCCATTGCGGCAAACATGCAATATAAAAAGAGTATTTTGTATGATAAAAAATCGATGCAGCTCAAATTTGGATGCGACGTGGAGTATATGGAGAGTAAACTTGGCATTGATTTTAGTTCCATCACAGAGCAGGAAACATCCGCCTACCTGATTCAGTTTAAGCAGATCTACTATACCGTATCGGCGGAACTCCCATCCTCACCAGCAGATGTCTTTGATGACTCTGTCACCTGGAACAAGCTGAAAAACAAAGTGGACAATAATAACCCGCCATGTTATGTGCAGAATGTCCAGTATGGAAGAGAGGTCTATATGCTGCTCCAGTCGGATATGAGTTCTGCTGAGTTAGAGGCTCATATCAATGCCAACATGAAATTTACTGATGGCAGCGTTGATGTAAAGACAGATACAACGGCTAAAAACGCCAATAAGCGAATTAACTGCACGATCATAACCATGGGAGGCAAACCAGTTATGCTCAACGGCAGCATGGAAAATGAGAAGCTGATCCATCAGTTAAATGATCTTATTTGTGAAAATGTAGTGCTGTCCGCTGAAAACCCGGCGTTTCCATTATGCTACACCGTGGCGTTTCTGAAAGATAACAAGATCGCCAGCATTCAGGGAAAAACGGAATATGTTACAAGTAAATCCGTAGAATACACTTCCGGTGAGCTGGATCTGAGGCATACCGGAGGATACGTGGCTAAATTTGATGTGTCCTGGGATGAATTTACCTATGACAACAAGGGAGAAGAAGTGATAAAACGGCATACCTGGGGGCAAAATGGAAAAAATGTCACCGCACCCTATTCTGCCATCGTAAATTTGCCTGCAAATGCCAGAAATATCCATGTGAAAGCACAGGGAGCCACCGGACTTTTTTGGGAAAAGTGGCGTACATCCATTGACCGCACATTCCCACTGGTGAACAAAAGAACCATCAGCATAAGCGGTACGACATTAAATCAAAAAGCATTGGTGAATCCAAATTAAAACACAAAACATGAAAGGGCGTGAGATTATGATAACCAAACATCAGGTAATAGAAGAACAGACAGTGAATCTGCCTGCTCCGGAACAAAGGGTAGCATTTTTGAAAAAATGTACACTGGAAGGGGGAATTGTGCCAGAGGGCTTCCCGGTATACCGGGGAGATACCAGAACCTGGTTTGATATTGAGAGAGCTGGTGGTTTTGTTCCATCTTTTGAACTGTCGTCGGGAGAGACCGTACTCGAATATGCGAAAAAACGGGTGGACGAGATCATGCATGTATCCGCACCAGATTTCGTCTTTTATTGGAAGTATCCGTCGCGGTGTATCAAGGAATATCAGCCGCTTGTTTTCGGAGCGGAGGGAAGAGCAGCAGGTGTTGCCGCCAGTTGTGGGAAAGAAGGCGGACAAAAAGGCGGACAGGAATATGCGGTCTGCCTTCCAAAACTTTATTCCCTAATGGTATCCCGAAATAAAATGGGGGCTGTCGGTGTTTACGGAGATAAGCCGTCCTTAGAGGAAAGCACTGTTATATGGCTGCATCTGATCATGGGAACGAATGCAGATGAAATGGTATCACTGACTATGATACCTATAGACCGGATCCAACCGGTATAACATGAAATCATCAAATCCAACGATTGTAAACTGGGTGTCTTTGTGGTATACTAAAAGCAGATAAACAGCAGGAAAATAACGGTTGACATAACATAGTATTCCATGCTATACTTATATAGTATGCCGCACAACGAGGTATAGTTCTGTCTATTTTTAAGAAATGAGACAGGCACCATAGTTGGCGAGTAAAATGAAGGAGGTGCTATATGTACGCAATTATAGCAACCGGTGGTAAACAGTATAAAGTTGAAGAAGGCGATGTAATCAAGGTAGAAAAACTTGGTGTAGAAGCCGGAGAAACCGTTACTTTTGATCAGGTACTTGTTGTCAGTGACAAAGAGACCAAGGTTGGTACCCCGACTGTAGCAGGAGCTTCTGTAACTGCAACCGTAGTATCAGAAGGAAAAGCAAAAAAAGTAATTGTCTACAGGTATAAGAGAAAAACCGGATACCATAAGAAAAATGGTCACAGACAGCCATTTACCCAGGTTAAGATTGAAAAGATCAGTTGCTAATTCTCAGAATCTGCATAGTCTTTAAGTAAATTTTAACTTAAAAGAGGGTGTATCTTATGATACAGATTCATATTAAGAAGTCAGAACATGGTAACATAATTGGTTTTCATGTATCCGGTCATGCCGGTTTTTCTCCACATGGAACAGATGTGGTGTGTGCAGGGGTTTCCGCTCTGGTAATAAACTGTATCAATTCTGTGGAACAGTTTACCGATACCCGTTTTGACCTGAGCCAGAACGAAAGCGCCGGGGTCATTGATTTTACCTGTAAATCGCCAGTGGATGACAAAGCGATGCTCTTGATCCGTTCTATGCTTTTTGGAGTAAAAGAGATTGAGAATACGTATGGAAATGAATATGTTACTTTACATGAATGATTGAATGTTAGGAGGGAAATATCATGATGAAAATGAACCTTCAGTTATTTGCTCACAAAAAGGGAATGGGTTCTACAAAGAACGGTCGTGATTCCGAGTCCAAGAGACTGGGTGCGAAAAGAGCAGATGGACAGTTCGTTTTAGCTGGAAATATTCTTTACAGACAGCGTGGTACAAAGATCCATCCAGGTATAAACGTTGGAAAAGGTGGAGATGATACACTGTATGCACTGGTTGACGGTGTTCTTCGTTTTGAAAGAAAAGGAAGAGACAAAAAACAGGCAAGTGTTTATCCAGTAGAGACTAAATAAGTTATTTATAGAAAGACTTAGGGCTGTCATGTATTTGGCAGCCTTTTTATCTTATGGGAAAGTGCTTAAGTCGCGGAGCAAAAGAACGGCCGAAGGCAATTCTTCCTATGACTTACCCTACGAAACGCTTTCGTGGCAAAATAAAAGGAGGCAGACATGTTTGCAGACCAGGCAAAGATATATATTCGATCCGGCAAAGGCGGTGACGGTCATGTAAGTTTCCGCCGGGAATTGTATGTTCCGGCAGGAGGACCAGACGGCGGTGACGGCGGTCATGGGGGAGATTTGATTTTCGAGGTTGACGAAGGATTAAATACGCTTACGGATTTCCGTCACAAGAGAAAATATGCGGCTGGCAATGGAGAAGAAGGCGGCAAACGTAATTGCCATGGCAAAAACGGCGTAGATATGATCGTCAAAGTTCCACCGGGAACGATTATACGGGATGCTGCAACGGATAAAGTGATTGCGGATATGTCAGGAGAAAATACCAGGCAGGTGGTTTTGCGTGGCGGCAGAGGGGGGCTCGGAAACCAGAATTTTGCCACTGCGACGATGCAGGTTCCAAAATATGCACAGCCTGGCAAGCCTGGAATTGAACTTGAAGTTCATTTGGAACTGAAAGTAATTGCAGACGTAGGATTAGTGGGATTTCCCAATGTTGGAAAATCCACCCTGCTTTCCCGTGTCAGCAATGCGCGTCCCAAGATAGCCAATTATCATTTTACCACCCTCAATCCTAATTTGGGCGTGGTAGATTTAGAAGGAGCTGGCGGCTTTGTGATTGCAGACATTCCAGGATTGATTGAGGGAGCATCCGAGGGAGTAGGATTAGGACATGCTTTTTTAAGGCATATCGAGCGTACAAAGGTAATGATTCATATGGTAGACGCCGCTTCCGTAGAGGGCAGGGATCCAATTGCCGATATCTATGCCATCAATAAAGAGTTGGAATCCTATAATCCAGAACTTTTAATGAAGCCCCAGGTAATTGCCGCAAATAAAATCGATGCTATCTATGACGAAGCGGAGAGTGCGATTCCAAGATTAAAAGAAGAATTTGAAAAAAAGGGGATTCAGGTTTATCCCATATCTGCCGTCAGCGGCAAGGGCTTGAAAGAGCTTTTGTATCATGTGCAGGAACTCTTGTCTTTGACAGACAACGCACCTGTCATTTACGAACAAGAATTTTTCCCTGAAATGGCCGCTTTCCGAGAAGAGCCTTATACAGTGGAATATAAAGAAGAAGATCATGTGTATGTAGTTGAGGGTCCTAAGATTGAAAAGATGCTGGGCTATACCAATATCGACTCCGAAAAAGGATTTTTATTTTTCCAGAAGTTTTTGCGGGAACAAGGGATTTTGGAAGAGTTGGAACGGCAGGGGATTTCTGAGGGAGACACGGTCCGCATGTATGGTCTGGAATTCGACTATTATAAATAATGCTTTTATACTGATTGATGAAAAGAAAGGACAACTTATTATGTCTATGACAAGTAAACAACGCGCTTATCTCAAACGTCTTGCCAGCAGTATCAATCCTATTTTTCAGATAGGAAAAGCAAGCCTGACTCCTGAGATGGTTACGGCAGTAGATGAAGCGCTGGAAAAAAGAGAGCTGATAAAGCTTTCTGTGTTGAAAAATTGTTTTGATGATCCAAATGAGCTAGCAGATACCCTTGCAGGAAGAACCAGCTCGCAAGTAGTGCATGTTATTGGGAAAAAAATAATATTGTACCGCCCAGCAAAGAAAAATTCACACATCCAGCTTCCGAAATGAAAATAACAAAGAATCCTGACCAGAATGGGGAAATCGAGCTAATGAAATGCGCATTTTTGGTAACGGTATAGCTGTGTCACAAGGTGCGCAGAGTGGAGGAAGTCATGGATACCAGATCAAAAGAAGGATTTACTGGTGAAATCCGAAGAATTGGCATCATGGGAGGGACATTTAACCCGATTCACAACGGACACCTGATGATTGCAGAAAATGCCAGGGAACAATTTTGCTTAGAACAGGTTCAATTTATCCCCACGGGACATTCTCCACTGGCACATAAACGGCAGGTCACGGACGCCGCCCACCGCTGCAAAATGGTCTCGCTTGCAATCTCAGATAATCCGTGGTTTGTGTTAAATGAGATTGAGGTGCATTCTTCAGAAACCAGCTATACATTCCGAACGGTCAAGCAGCTAAAAGAGCAGGAAGAGAATGTGGAATTATATTTTATTTTAGGCGCAGACTCTCTTTTTGATTTTGAATCTTGGAAAGAGCCAGAATTGATCTTAGAGAATTGTAATGTTTTGGCTGCTTATCGAAAACATCAGAGACAGGAAGAGTTTTTACAGCAAATTGAACGTCTCAACAGGAAATATCCTCGAAAATTCTATCCTTTAGATACCTTAAGCCTTGAAGTTTCTTCACAGGATATTAGACGCCGGGTCAACGAACATCACACCATCCGGTATCTGGTGCCAAAGGAAGTAGAAGCGTATATTCACAAACATAAATTGTATGTAACATAGCGTTCATTTTTGTGCTTGAAAAAGCGCAGAATGGAGGGATTTATGAAACGGTCGGAAATTGAAAAGAAGTTAAAAAAAGAATTAGACAGGGAGAGATATACCCATACTCTGGGAGTTATGTATACGGCGGCGGCTTTGGCAATGGCGCATCATGTGGATTTAGAGCAGGCAATGTATGCGGGGCTTCTTCATGATTGTGCAAAATGTATTTCCAATGAAAAGAAATTGAAGCTATGCAAAAAATATGGCATTCCTGTCAGCAGATCTGAGAAGCGCAGCCTCTATCTCTTGCATGCGAAGCTAGGGGCATATTTTGCAAAAAAGGTTTACGAGGTTACGGATCCGAAAGTTCTCCATGCCATACAGGTTCACACTACGGGAGAACCAAACATGAACACGCTTGATAAAATCATTTATATTGCAGATTATATTGAGCCAAATCGAAAAAAAGCGCCTAATTTAGAGGAAATTCGCAATCTGGCATTTGAGGATCTGGATAGGGCGATGCTCAAAATATTATCAGATACTTTAGATTATTTGAAAGATAGAGGCGGGGAATTAGATCCGCTGACCCTGAAAACCCATCAATATTTTCGTGAGCTATTATAGAAAGAGGAAATGTGAAAAAATTTGCGCATGTTTTCATGAACGGTTTGTTTGTACGAAAAACGAACACAACGGAGCAGTCGTGAAAGAAAATGTGAATGCTTTTACGAAACTTGTTTGTGCTGATAAGCGCAGAGAATGGAGGAAATTATGGATAATTCACGCACAATGGCAAAAATTGCCTGTCAAGCATTAAACGAAAAGAAAGCGGAAGAGCTGCGGGTGATTGATATTAAGGAGATCTCTCCTGTGGCTGACTATTTTATCATAGCAACAGGTTCAAATACCAACCAAATCCAGGCGATGGTAGACGCAGTAGATGAAGAAATGGAAAAGATGGGGCATTCTACAAGACAAATTGAGGGAAATCGCAACTCTACTTGGGTATTGATGGATTACAATGATATCATTGTCCACATATTTTCCAAGGAAGACCGCCTTTTCTATGATTTAGAGAAAATTTGGACGGATGGGAAGAAAATCGAGGTAGATGAATTATAGGAATCACAAGCTTGACATATAATCCATAGCTGCTGACGATCGGGCAAAACAGCCATAGGGCTTTGAAAGACACGGTCGTCAGATGCTATGGATTTTTTGATAATGCTTTGAAATGCTTTGGATTATTTAAAAAATCGAAACACGCCGAATACCTTTCCTAAAATGGTGCATTCTTCTATGATAATCGGTTCCATGGTATCATTTTCTGGCTGAAGCCGGTAATGACCGTCTTCCTTATAAAAAGTCTTTACCGTTGCCGAATCTTCCACCAGGGCAACTACCATATCTCCGTTTGAGGCCGTGGACTGGCGTTGTACCAGAATATTATCGCCGTCAAAAATCCCGGCATTGATCATGCTTTCCCCCTTTATTTTTAACATAAAGCTTTCTTCGTTGGGCATATATTCCGCTGGGATAGGGAAGTAGCTTTCTACATTCTCCACCGCAAGCAATGGCTCTCCGGCAGCCACCCTGCCTAAAAGGGGGACGTTTACAACCTCGCGCCGGCTTAAGTTAAAGGTGTCATCAATGATTTCAATGGCCCGCGGCTTTGTAGGATCTCTCCTGATATATCCGTTCTTTTCCAACGTCTCCAAATGTGAGTGAACAGAGGACGTGGACTTTAAATGGACGGCTTCGCAAATATCCCTTACCGCAGGCGGATAACCCCGATTCAAAATCTCGCTCTTAATGTATTCTAAGATTTCTTTCTGCTTGTCGCTTATTTTTCCATATGCCATAATCTTAACCTCCTGAAGTCTCTTTCTAAAGCTCTGTTTCTAATCCGACAGATTCGTTGTAAAAATCAGGGAATTAGATATTGATTCTTTACTTATCATAACATACTTTATTATAAAATGCAAACACATATTCCGAAAATTTGTTCGCAAATTTTATTGGCAGATAGATGTAAGAACATGTCTAAAAAAATGGGGATTTTGTTGTGTTTTTGCGTAAATCATTTTATAATGGTAGGGAAGTGCTTATTTAGGAGAAAGAAGAATGATTAAATTTTTATACGTTATTTTTATGAACTTATTTCGAGCCCCCTATATGATTCCCAAGATGAGATATCAGGCGAATCATCCAGAAAAATATTCCGAAAGAAGACGTTATAGCCTGCTTTGTCACGCCATTAAGCTAATGAAACATACAGGGCATATTCATACCAAGTTTTATGGCGAGGATAACCTTCCTAAAGAAGGGGGATACATTATGTACCCTAATCATCAGGGAAAGTATGATGCGCTGGGAATTATGATCACACATAAAAATCCCTGTTCCTTTGTGATGGATAAGGTCAAATCTAATATGATATTGGTAAACGAGATTGTGGACTTGGTACAAGGAAAACGCCTAGACCGAAAGGATATCCGACAGGCAATGAATGTGCTCAACGAGGTGGCAGAGGAAGTCAGAGAGGGCAGGAAATACATTATATTTCCAGAGGGGGACTATGCTTTTAACAACAAGAATCAAATGGTTCCTTTCAAGGCGGGATGCTTTAAATGTGCCCTGAAAGCTAAGGCTCCCATTGTTCCAGTGGCGTTAATTGACTCCTATAAAGTGTTCAATAGCTATACCATGGGCAAGGTCACCACACAAGTGCATTATCTCAAACCCTTGTTATATGAAGATTATAAAAATCTAAAAACGAAAGATATTGCCAGGATTGTCCAAGAGAGAATTAGAAAGGTGATTGAAGATTATAGTTTTACGTAACATAACAACGCATTTTTTTAAAAATAATAGAAATGGGAAAAGCGTGAAAGAATTAAAAAATTCTTTCACGAACTACTTGCTTGTGCCGTTAAGCGCACAGAATGGAGGAAACGATGAGATTTGTAATACAACGTGTAAGTTATGCTTCTGTGGAAGTGGAAGGAAAAATAATAGGAAAGATACAGAAAGGATTTCTAGTGTTCATCGGCGTCAGCCAGAATGATACCCAGGCGATTGCAGATAAAATGATCCGTAAATTAATTGGCATGAGAATTTTTGCGGATCAAGATGGAAAAACCAATTTGTCGCTGGAAGACGTTTCTGGTGAATTACTATTAATCTCACAATTTACTTTGTATGCAGATTGCAAAAAGGGTAACCGTCCTTCCTTTCTAAAAGCCGGCGCCCCTGATTTTGCAGAACAGATGTATGAATATATCATCTCGGCATGTAAAAAACAGGTTTCCAATGTGCAGACAGGCTCTTTTGGTGCAGAGATGAAAATTTCACTGCTAAATGACGGACCGTTTACGATACTATTAGATTCCGATGAGATTTGCTGAAAATGAGATTAATTAAGGGTGTAAATGTGCAAAAGGAGCTATTTTACACGCAATTATCAAAAGAAAAGAGTTTGTTATTCTATTTCTATCAGTTCGTGAAATGTTGATTTTGCGAACTGATAGAAATAGAATATCTTTTTTTCGCTAATAAAACGATTTTTAATAGCTTTGACAGGTCATTGCTTTGATTTTTATGCGTCTCTTAATGAAAACACCAAGCGAGAAAATAGATTTGAACACACTCAAAGGCGAATCAAGAAAAGTTTCTTGTAAT
>OFFP01001738.1_pt1 | contig 14089 bp, 16 predicted proteins | sample 1521431 | NCBI WGS metagenome assembly OFFP01 (sample SAMEA3504104, study PRJEB24116) | mouse gut metagenome | biome: mouse gut; feature: mouse-associated habitat; material: faeces | place: Denmark | collected 2011 | reverse complement strand
GGCTGGCATGGGCATGCCGCCGATGGGAATGTACGGAATGCCGCCGCAGGGTGCGCAGGACGGACAAAATGGGCAGAACCAGATGATGTATCCGCCGTATGGCATGTACCCGCCGTATGGCATGTACCCGCCCTACGGAATGTATCCGGGGATGATGCCGCAGGGGTATGGCGAGGAACCGAAGAAAAAGGAGCCGCGCGACCCGAAGGTATTCAACGTAAAGCCGATACAGCCGCCGCAGATGGAGGAGGACCCCGAAGAACTGGAGAAGGAAAAGGTGGAAAATCTTTCCCTTATCATGGACGTTCCGCTGGAGGTTTCCGTCGAAATCGGACGGACAAAGCGCAACGTAAAGGATATTCTGGAGATGACAAGCGGCTCTCTCGTTGTGCTGGATAAGCTGGCGGGTGAAATGGTGGACGTTTACGCAAACGGGCAGTGCATTGCCCGGGGCGACGTTGTTGTTGTAGATGACAACTTTGGCGTGCGTATTACGGAAATTGTGAAAAACGCAGACCTCCGGCTGGAAACGCTGGCGAAGGAAAATAAATAAAGAAACATTCTGGCGCGGGACGGCAACGCCCTGCGGCAGGTTTGCAATATAAAAGCATCGGAACAGTGAAAAAAGATGATATGAAAAGTGAGGTTTTAGCAAATGGCAAAAATATTATTGGTTGACGACGCGGCTTTTATGAGAATGATGGTAAAGGACACGCTGACGAAAAACGGTTACAGTGCCGACGATATTTTCGAGGCGGCGGATGGGGCGCAGGCTGTGGAAAAATATAATGAGCTGAAGCCCGACCTGGTAATTATGGATATTACCATGCCGAACATGGACGGCCTGGAAGCGCTGAAGGCTATCAAAGGCGGCGACCCTAATGCGACAGTTGTTATGTGTTCCGCGATGGGCCAGGAAGCAATGGTTATCGACGCAATCAAATCCGGCGCAAAGGACTTTATAGTAAAACCTTTCAAACCGGACAGAATACTGAAAGCAGTAAAGGGCATTCTGGGCTGATACCCTGCAGAAAAGAGGGATTCCTATTCTTACCGACGTTTTGCACCTGATTGTGATGATTTTCGCCGTTGCGGTGATATTGTATCTGAGCTACGTTTGCAGCAAAAAGCTGGGCGGAGGCGTTCTGCCCGGCGCGGGCACATCGAAAAATATCAGGATAATCGAAAAAGCGTTTCTTGGCAGAGAAAAAAGCGTTGTGATTATCCGAGTAGGGCGGAAGGATTACCTGCTGGGGGTTTCTCAGGAGGGAGTACGGCTCTTAAAGGAGCTGGAGGAAGGGCAGATCACTCTGGAGGAACAGGAAGAGCAAAAGAAGCCTCCGCGTTTTTCGGATATATTCCGAAACAGGCTGGGCGGCGGGGAATGACCCGCCGGACTGGGGCGGTAAAAGAAGTGTTGGGAGTGTAATTGCATGCAGGATGCTGTAATCAATATTAACGGTAATTCCATACAGACGCTGGAAATGATTTTCCTGATGACGGCCATTTCCCTGCTGCCGTTTTTCGTGCTGATGATGACCTGCTTTACGCGGGTGATTATTGTACTTTCTTTCACGAGGAGTGCGATGGGCGTACAGGCAACGCCGCCGAATGCTGTACTGATTGGGATTGCGCTGTTCCTGACGATGTTCATTATGTCGCCCGTGATAGATGAGGTAACGGAAGTGGCGTATGTGCCCTACCGGAATGATGAAATCACGCAGTATGAAGCCTTGCAAAGGGCCTCGGTGCCGATGAAGGAATTCATGCTCCGGCAGACGGAGGACGACACGCTGGCGATGTTTATGGAATATGCACAAATCGAGGAGGTACCGGATAATCCGGTGGATTTGCCTTTGCGGATTGTTGTGCCTTCCTTTATCACAACGGAGCTGAAACGCGCGCTTTTGATGGGCTTTTTTATCTATATCCCCTTTGTGCTGATTGATATTGTGGTATCAAGCACGCTGATGTCGATGGGTATGATTATGCTGCCGCCCGCGATGATGTCTTTGCCGTTTAAGCTGCTTCTTTTCATCACGTTGAACGGCTGGGACTTGCTGTTCTCAACGCTGATAGAGGGGTTCAATTAGCGATGCAGGGAGGGATAGGATATGAATAATGCGGAAGCATTGGATATTTTGAGGGGCGCGATATTGGTTGCTGTAAAGCTGAGTGCGCCTGTGCTGATTTTGAGCATGGTAATCGGTATCCTGATTTCCATTTTACAGGCGGCGACGCAGATACACGAACAGACGCTGACATTTGTGCCAAAGCTGGTGGCGATTGTTGTAGTATTCCTTTTGACAGGCTCATGGATGCTGACAACATTGCAGGAATACACCGTTGAAATATTCAGCCGGATGTAGGACTGAAATGCCGGCGAAGGGCGGAAGGAAGAACGGGATATGCTCGATACGGATATGAATATGATGTTGTTTTCCTTCATAATGATGCGTATGGCGGGGTGTATTCTGATGAACCCGATTTTCGGGCGGACGAATATCCCGATCAGCGTAAAAAGCGGTATGATTTTTACGTTCACGCTGCTGGTTTACAGCGTATCCGGCCCGATGGAGATTGAGGTGGACGGAAACGCAATCGGCTATGCCGTGCTGCTTTTGAAGGAATTCGCGGCGGGCTATGTGCTTGGGGCTGAGTTTAATTTTTTCCTGAGCGCGATACTGTATGCCGGCGCTGTTATTGACTACCAGATGGGGCTTTCCATGTCAACGATTTACGACGCACAGAGCAATTCCTCCATTTCCATGACCTCCAATCTGCTGAACATGATATTTATTATCTGTTTTTTGACAACAGATGCCCATTTGACGCTCCTGCGGATTTTCCTTTCCTCTGCGGATATTGTGCCGTATGGCACGATTACACTGGGGCCGGAAGCCGCCGCTGCCGCGCTGGCGATGTTTTCGCAGTTTATGTCGCTCATTCTGCGGCTGGCGATGCCGATGCTGGCGGTGCAGCTTTTTGTTGAGGTCGGCGTGGGTATTTTGATGAAGACAATTCCGCAAATCAACATTTTCGTTATCAATATTCAGGCGAAAATACTGATCGGGCTTGTAATATTTTTGATACTGTTTTTCCCGATGGCGGACTTTTTGCTCAGTCTGGTTAATACGCTGATACAGAGCATGTCCGACCTGCTTGGCTCGATGAGAGGATAAAAAAGGGGGGATTTAACGGTGCCGGGCGAAAGAACCGAGAAGGCCACCCCGAAACGGCGAAGGGACGAACGAAAAAAAGGTAATGTATTGCAAAGCAAGGATATCGTTACCGTTTTCACCCTGATTGGCGGATTTTATGCGCTGAAGCTGACGTTTATGTCCTCTTATTCCGCATTGAAAGGCTGCATGCTGAAATATTTTTCATACATGCAGAATAAAGCGGAGCTGAGCCAGGATTTGATAAGGGAAATGGCCTTTGATTCCGTCCTTGTGGCGGCCAGGATTATCGCGCCTCTGATGGCGTGTATTGTGTTTTTATCCATTGCGGCTACGGTGTTTCAGACAAAGCCGCTTTTTGTACTTGATAGCCTCAAGCCGAAATTCAACCGGCTCAGCCCGTTACAGGGATTTAAGAAAATTTTTTCTGTGCGGAGCATTGTGGAGGTATTGAAGGGCATCATAAAAATTTCTATTCTTTTCTACCTGTTATACGATTTTATCGGAAAGCAGATTATTGAACTTCCGAAGCTGTTTACGCTGGAGATTCCGGCGGCATGCGGGTATATGTTTCAGACAGTATTTAATATGGCGCTGCGGATTGGTATGGCGTTTGCCGTGATTTCCGTATTCGACTTTTTCTACCAGCGGTGGGAATATGAACGGCAGCTGAAGATGTCCAAACAGGAGATCAAGGAAGAATACAAGCAGCTGGAAGGTGACCCGCAGGTAAAAGGAAAAATCAAGGAATTGCAGCGGAAAATGGCGATGTCCAGAATGATGCAGCAGGTGCCTGATGCGGACGTTGTTATCAGGAACCCGACGCATTTTGCTGTGGCTTTGCACTATGACCCGGAGAAGCACGTGGCACCGATACTGCTCGCAAAGGGGCAGGATGAGATGGCACTGCGGATTGTGCGGGTAGCGGAGGAAAATGAAATTTTTATTGTGGAAAACAAACCGCTCGCAAGGGCGATTTATGCAACGACTGACTTGAACCAGCAGCTCCCGCCGGAGTTTTACGGTGCGGTGGCGGAAATTCTGGTACATGTATACAGACTGAACCATAAGATATAAAAATTAAAGCATTGGTATCGTGTGGGAGAAAATGTTGTATTTGTCACAAATTCTGTGGAAATAATATGGAAATACATCATATAAAAGCAAAAGCAGATGGGGGAGATGATTCTTTTGGAAATGCTATACCATTATGCTTTGATTGCCATGCAGAGGTAAGACAATATGATCCTAGACATCCTAAAGGAATTAAATTTTCGGAAAAAGAACTCATTTTGCATAGAGATAACTGGTATAAAATAAATAAAACAAGAAAATCAGCAAGACAATGATAAAGTAAGTAAAGAACCAGTGAAAATGCATCATGAACAAAATTATCAACATATAATGCTTCATAAAGCAAATACTGGAAATGATATATTATTTTATTTAGAGGGTGCTTTGGGAATAGTTCACGATGAACAAGCAGAGACATTAGAAGAAGCAAAATTGCTCGGTGAATTTGTTCAGTATTTATTTGATACGATTGATATGGATTTCTTGATTGAACCTTATGATCGAGTAATGACGGCTTATAATTTATCTGAGAATTTAAAAGAATTAGACGATGCAGGCTTTTGGGTTTTTGTAGGGAAAGAGAATCGTAAAGTAACAGGGGGAGTAGGTAGTCCCGAAATGTTTCCTGTATTGATAGTTCGTATTGTTAGAAAGAATAGTAATGAAATCAATGTTAACAACTTAAATATTATTCTTCCTACTAACCACAATATCTTGTATTTTTGATTTTTAATCGCAGATAAATTTATTCCATCTTTTTAGTGGTATGGCATATTTCTCATACCGCTTTTTCTTTTCCTTAACTCAGGTTTCCATGTCTTTTCTTGCTTAATATTGCACAAATATATCGCCCTATTTTTGGTAATATTTACCTATTGACAAATTACGAAAATTTTGCAGCGAAGCTCCTTGATTATACACTTTTTGAAAGGAGATTCTTCTTATGAAATTAATGGAAATTGTCGCGTCTATCATCTGCAATACCCTTTCGGATCCTCAAGTACTTAAAAGGGCCCGTCTCAGAAAAGGGGCTTTTACCAGGAACTGTGGCAAGCTTCCCTTTTGGACTATGATGGAACTGCTCCTCAAAAGCGTCAAGCGCTCCACTTCTTCCATGCTTGATGAGTTCTTTTCTGACTTACGCAAGAAAATGGGGAATCCTATCTCACAGACCATCCACTGCTCACAGCAGGCTTTCAGCAAAGCAAGAGCTGGTATCAGCCACACCATTTTCCAGGAATGCTTTGAAAATGTCCTGGATTTCCTCTGCTGTACGGAATCCCTGGACTATCACCGCCGTCTTGGTGGGGTATGGGGCATCCAGCCTGTTGCGATTGATGGTTCCAAGATTCCCTTGCCTAACAGAAAAGCCCTTCTCCACAAATACGGCAGTATTGGGAGAGGCGCAAACTCTCCCACTGCCATGGCCAGCATTGCCTATGATGTGCTCAACCACCGTATTCTTGACGCCCTGCTTGAACCCATGAGCATTGATGAACGTACCCTTGCGGCACGCCATATGGATCACATCAGATGCAAAAGCCGGACAGATCTATTATACACCATGTTCATCTTCGATAGGGGATATGCTTCAAAAAAATTGATATCTTATATCGAAAATGATATCCATGCGCGTTATCTTTTTCGGCTCCGCTCAAAATTCAACTTGGAGATTGATGCAGTCCCACTCCCTTCCGAAGAGCATGGGGTGACCGACCAGGTGGTCACTTTATATGAAGGGATGCGTGTCCGTGTGCTGCGCTTTTCCCTTCCCAGCGGTGTTACGGAAACCTTGATCACAAATGATTTTTCTCTGGATCAAACAGCTTTCAAAGCACTTTATTTTCTCAGATGGCCGGTCGAAGAAGAGTACAAGCTCATAAAGGAGAAAGTCGGCCTGATCAATTTCAACGGCTTTTCAGAGAACTCCATCCAGCAGGAGTTTTGGATTTCTGTACTCCTTGCCAATCTTGCGATGCTGATCAAAACAGAAACTGACGGCATCATTGATGAAACGGTCAATACAGGGCAAAACAAGCACAGATACCAGACAAATATGAATGAACTGATCGGATGTATCAGCAGATATTTCCCTGAATATATGGAAGCAGATACCTGTACGGAACAAAGAGAAGTCATACGCTATATTTTCTGCTTTGCCATATCCACAAGGGTCCGTGATAAAAAGGGGAACGGGGAATCACATCCCCGTAAAAATCCGCGTAACGTAAAACACCATTATAACTGTAAGTCGACCCATTAAAATAACCGCGGAGTGTGAATTGTCAGATAATGTTATGATATTTCAAAAATAAACAGTTATTTTCAGGATGATAAGCACCAAGGGGGAAGTCTGCGATTTTTTAAGGTTGTATGTTCCAACCACTCATTCTTTCACACGTTTCGATGGCATTTATTCCAAGCACATACTAAGTTGTTAACATTGGTAATGAAATTATAAAGCATGAGTTGTAATTTTTGCGTGTAGTAATACATGGTGCTAGCACCATGTAGATATGGTAATCAAGGAGAAAATCTGTGATACCCGTATGATACCTGTTTGCTCTGAAACTGTAAATAAGACATAAAATATAGATATTATGACGATTAAAACCCTTAAAAAGCAATTGAATATTTAACAATTATGTTATGGTTATAGGGAGTTCGAATAGTAAACAGAAAGCCGGGAAGCCGCATAAATAGCGGACTTTCCGGCTTTTGAGATGGGGCGTGATACCTTTTTGATACCTGTATGGGTACATGAGGTAGTGTCAAGAGACAGCGAAAACATCAGAAAATCGATTGGCAAGACTGCTGTTCAAGATTGCATATCTGTTGTGTGGAGGATAGGATGCATTTCAGACGTAATGTATCTTTTTCCGTTTTTGATTTTTAGAACTATATATTTAGACACTCCTAATGTGTTCAACAGCTTGACATATGGATATGATACGAGATATACTATTTATAAGAAAGAATGAAATCAGTTTATTTTATAAACAGTTCTCGATATAAAATAACAGGAATGGATGGAGAAGAAGAATGTTGGTGCCGGTTCAGAAAAAACGTGTTTTTGAGGATATTTCTGCACAGATTATAAATCAGATTGAGGATGGAATTTGGAAAGAAGGAGAACAGATTAAAGGAGAGCTGGAATTATCCAAATTGTTTCAGGTCAGCCGGGGCTCTATCAGGGAAGCGATTAAATCACTGCAGATAATGGGAATTTTAGTTGCGGTCAGCGGACAGGGGACTTTTGTAGCAGAAAATGCCCTTCAGAAAATTAAGGACAGCCGATTTGTTGATATGATCAGCGATGGAAAGTATCGAGATGAGGTGCTGGAATGCAGATATATGATAGAGCCGCAGGCAGCTTTTGTTGCGGCAAAAATCTGTACAGAGCAGGATATTGCGTATTTGCAGGATTGCTACGACACAATGATGGCATATGCGGATGCGGACGATGTAAAAAATGTAAACTGCTGGGGGCAGCGTTTCCATACCTATATCATTGAAATGATGAAAAACAAAGTTCTTTCTGCGATCTATAAATCAATTGAGCAGAGATTGCTGGACGAAAGAAAGGAATTTATGCTGGGGAATGAGAAACAGGAGCTTTTGATGTATCATCATGAACATTTAGAAATCATTGATGCTTTCAGGAAACATGATGCGGTGCTTGCCAGAAAGATTATGGACCAGCACTTAGGGCGGCAGATGCATTGGAAAAGGTTTTCTTTGGAGTAAAAATAAAGAACATGCAAAAACAGGCAGAGCAGACATTTGTGTCAGCACTGTCTGTTTTTCATTTGGGGATATGCCAAAAGAAAAATTGTCGTTTTCTACAATTTTATACGGAAAAGATGTACATTTTTGACAAGAATGTATTTTTGAAATGAAAATGATTGACATGCTGTTTGAAAATCTCTATAATCGTATTTGTAAAGCTGTTAGACAGCTTTATAAATAGACATGTTGAGGAGGGAAAAAATGAAAAAGACTTTTGCAGTAATAGGTGCAGGAAATGGTGGACAAGCCATGGCGGCGCATTTAACATTGTCTGGCTATGCGGTGCATCTCTTTGATGCAAATCAGGAAAAAATAAAAGAACTACAAAAAACAGGGGAAATTATTGTGACAGGCAAAGTGGAAGGGACAGCTAAAATTGAGCTGATTACAGGGAACATAGAAACGGCAGTAGAGGGATGTGATGTACTCTTTGTTGTGACGACAACGGACCGGCATCCGGAAGTGGCAGAAAGCCTGCTGCCATATATCAGGGAGGAGCAAATAGTTGTCCTTTGCCCGGGGCAGACTGGCGGTACGATTGTGGTTAGAAATATTTTCCAGGCGGACGGAAAAGCAATTACCGTTGCGGAAATGCAGGATTTGATTTATACCTGCCGTGTACAGGAGCAGGGTAGGGTCGCAATTACGGCTTTGAAAAAAAGTATGGATATAGCGGCATATGATGATAAAGAGTATGAAAAAGTGATTTCTGCGATAGGGGAGATTTATCCGCAGTTGAAAAAAGCTCCAAGTGTTTTGCATACGGGGTTTGATAATATGGGGGCAATTCTGCATCCAGCCCCGACTTTGCTGAATGCCGGACGCAGTGAATCCGGAGAAGATTTCCTATATTACAAGGAAGGAATTACGCCGGGGATAGCGGCGGTTTTGGAGGAAATGGACCGAGAACGGCTTGCGGTGGCGGCTGCGTATGGGATAGAGGCAGCTTCTATTGCGCAGTGGCAGAAAAACGCATATGGGGTAGAAGGGAAAAGCTTTTATGAGATTTTCCAAAACAACGAATCTTATGCGCGTGTAAAGGCGGATAAAAATTTAAGCAACCGCTATATTACAGAGGATGTACCCTGTGGTTTGGTTCCGATTATGGAACTTGGAAAACTGGCAGGAATCGAAACGCCTGTCATGGAAGGAGTGATTGTTCTGGCGGGAGCACTTCTGGGCAGAAATTTCAGGGCGGAAGGAAGGAGCCTGAAAACACTTGGACTGGAAGGCAAAACTGTGGAGGAGATTAAAAAAATGTTTCTATGATGAGGAGGGAATTTTATGAAAAAAAATTTGTTATGTATGGCATTGGCGCTGGTAATGGCAACAGGAATGCTGGCAGGCTGCGGCGGGAATGACGGCGACGTAAGTTCGGCAGACAATGGCAGTACACGTGTCTGGAAGTTTTCCCATACGCGTGCAGAGGGAACAGACAATGACATTATGGCGAACAAATTCGCGGACAGCCTGACTGGAGCGATTGACGGGCTGAAGATTGAGATGTATCCCAACAACCAGCTTGGCGATTATACGGTTGTTCAGGAAGCAGTAGGGCTTGGAGAGGTGCAGCTCATGCTGGGCTCTATGTCAAATGGCGTTGACCCTACGCTGTCAGTCCAGATTGCCCCTTATCTGGTAAATACATGGGACGAGGCTTATGATTGGTACAATTCAACGGACGGGCTGATGTATCAGTATGTAGCGGAGCGGCTGGAAATGCAGAATATCCATCTGCTCGCGGTTATGCCGAAATATTTTGGCGCGATTATGACAACAACGCCCGCATCCAATATTGACAATCCAACAGCAAACAAGAGCGTTAAAATCCGTGTCCCTCAGATGAAATCATTTGAACAGTTCGCTTCCGCGGTAGGGTTCCAGACAACGCCTCTGCCGACTTCTGATACGTTTACCGCTTTGCAGACAGGCGTTGTAAACGGAAGCTGCGGCGGTGGTGCGGAGCAGTATTACTCGGACTTCGGAGAACTGGCAAAGCATGTATACTGCCTTCGTACCCATATGGAGAACCATTGGCTTTATATGAGCATGGACACATGGGACAGCCTTTCTGCGGAAGAACAGGAAACAATCACGCAGCTTGCGAAGGAATGGGAAGAAGAAGCGTTTGCGCTTGCAAGAGAGAATGAAACGAAATATACCAGCTTGTTTGAAGAACAGGGGGTTGAGGTATATATGCCGGATGACAGCGTAGTTGAGGCATATGCGGATTATGTCCATACCAATGTATGGCCGCAGATTGCTTCTGAATATGGTGAGATCTGGGATGAAATTCAGGAGAAAATTAACGGCTGAACATACCTTTGCTGGGTAAGCGGCCTGCTAAATTGACGGAATCGGGCGGTAAGGAAAAGAAACGGGGCAGGTTCTTCTGTTTGCTGGAACCTGCCCGATGAAACAATGTGGAAAGGAGACTACAAATGAGAGCACTTCAGGTAGATACAAACGATAACGTAGCGGTAGTTGCACAAGCGGTTGCGGAAGGCGACAAAGTTTGTGTGAATGATTTGGAGGTAACTGCGGCGGGGGATATCCCCATTGGGCATAAAATAGCCCTTTGTGATATTCCGGCTGGAGAGATGGTAGTAAAATACGGCGTGCCAATTGGAAAAGCGAATATGGATATTAAAAAAGGAAGCCATGTCCATACACAGAACACGGAAGACATTACGACACAGCTTTGCCAGGAATATGCAAGCGCATTCAAGAAGAAAGTAGGTGCTGAAAGATGAGTATGACGTTTCAAGGATATGAGAGGAACAACGGCGAAGTTGGAATTCGTAACTATGTGCTGCTGCTCTCCATGGTACATTGCGCAAATACGGTTACACAGCAGATTTCATGGAAAACGGGCGCACAGGCGATAACGCATGATTTTGGCTGTATCGAGTTTGAGGACAAGCATGCGCGTACAAGATTGTCTTTGCTCTCGGCGGCTTTGAATCCGAATGTTTTTGCGGTTGTGCTTGTTGGACTGGGCTGTGAACAGACAGACCATGAATCACTGCGGAAGGAAATCGCGGAGGCAGGTAAGCCTGTTTCTTATGTTGGGATTCAGGAATCCGGTGGCTCCATGGAAGCGGTCGAAAAAGGAACCGAATTGGTAAAAGAATACCAACGGCAGGCGGAAACACTGGAACGTAAGGAATTTCCGATTTCAAAACTGGTTTTAGGCGTTCAGTGCGGCGGTTCCGACTGGACGACGGCGTTATCCGGAAACGCGACAATTGGAGCAATGACAGATTTGGTGACGGCAGAAGGCGGTTCTGTCATTATCAGCGAGGTTTCCGGTTTCCCGGGCAGCGAGCATATCCTGGCAGAACGGGCGGTGACGCCTGAGGTTGGTCTGGAGGTCATTAAAATGTGCGATGAGCTTCGGGAGGAATATGTTTTGTTGCATGGGCAGAAAATAGAAGAAGTAAATCCTTCCCCTGGTAATAAAGCGGGCGGGATTACGACAATGGTGGAAAAATCTATGGGCAATGTGAAGAAAATGGGCGTTACATCTAAGTTGCAGGGCTTGATTTATGCAGGGCAGCATGTCCCGTCTGCCGGCTTGTGGATGCTCGACTTGCGTGCTCCGGCGATTGACGCGAATGCGACCAGCGGGTTTGCAATGTCCGGCGCGCATATCGATGTATTCAGCACAGGCCGTGGCACGCCGATGGGAAATGCGGTTATGCCGGTTCTGAAATTGACAGGCAATCCCAAAAGCTTTGCGGAGATGGGAAGCATGCTGGATTTTAACGCGGGAGTGGTAATGGAAGGAACGCCGATTGCAGAAGCAGGGAAAGCTTTGCTGGAAAAAGTAATTGAGATTGCAAATGGTGAAAAAACAAAATCTGAGATAAACGGCGACTTTGAATTTATTATTCCGAGGGAAAATAACAGATAGGGGGGCTCAGAATGAAATCATTTGGAGCTGCTTATTGGAAGGGAATTACAGTGATAGGGAGAATTTGTGAGTATATCTGCGCCTTTATGGGGATGGGTATGGTCGTTCTTGTTACAGTTCAGGTTATACTGCGCGCATTGAATATGCCGCTGTTTGGAATAGAGGAGCTGCTGACATTCCCTACGATATGGCTTTACTTTTTAGGCGGGGCCTGTGCGTCTTTTACAAATTCCCATATTGAGTGCGGGTTGGTTGGGGCAGTCTGCAAAAATCCAAGAACAGTGGCCATATCGCGGATTGTTTCAAATATCCTTGCGAGTACCCTTGCTGTTTACGTCCTGAAATGGGCATGGGAATACTCAAAATACAGCATAAAAATTGGTAAGGTTTCCGCAATACTGCATATACCGATGCCTGTCGGGGAAGTGGTAATGTTTGTTGGGTTATTGCTGATGGCACTTTTTACTGTCAGCGAAACGGTCAGGAACATTTTCCATCTGAAAGATATTGCGAGGGAAGGAGGCGGTGCATAATGGATATTATGGTTGCATTTGGGGTATGTATGGCTCTTCTTCTGATACTCTTGCTTTTGGGCGTTTCCCTGCCATATTGTTTTGCGGGCGCGTTGATTTTCATGGTTGGCGTCTGCGGGATACCGATTAAATCTTTGTTCGTATGGGGTTATACGCAAATGGTAAGCACATCCCTTATGGCGGTACCAATGTTTATCATAGCGGGTAACCTGATTGCGGAAAGCGGAATTGCATCCAAGCTGATTGAACTGGCGAAAATATTCGTTGGGAAAATCAAGGGCGCTCTGGGCTGTATTTGTGTCGTAACCTGTGGGATTTTGGGCGCGATTTCCGGCAGTGCGTTTACGGGGATTGCGGCTTTAGGCAGTATTATGATTCCGGAACTGGAAAAAGAGGGATATTCCAGAGGATTTGCGACTTCATTGGTAACCTGTTCATCCATTTTGGGCTCGTTGATACCGCCAAGTGTGCCAATTATTATTTTTGGCTGGACAACAGGCATTACAATATTAGGCTGCTTTATGGCTACAGTCGTACCCGGCGTACTTACCATTCTTACATTCTCTGCAATCAATATGTTTTATGCCAGGAAATATGCGGAGAAAAAAGAACAAATGGAGGTGGGGGATACAGCGGGGCAGCAGGTAAGGTCCAAAAAGAAAATTTTTCTGGAAGCGGTTCCGGCATTGGCTATGCCAGTCATCATTTTGGGCGGCATTTACGGCGGATTGTTTACGGCAACGGAAGCGGCGGCTGTCTGTGCGACTCTGGCTTTGCTGCTGGGCGTGCTGATATATCGTCAGCTGAAGATGGCAAACATGAATACAATGTTAAAATCAACGGCGTCTTCAGTCGGTTCGATTTTTATGATGATTTTCTTTTCCATGCTGTTGAGCCAGTGCATGACACAGCTGAAAATTCCACAAATGCTGGTAGAGGCTTTTATGGGATTCACTGACAGTAAATTTCTTGTGCTTCTTATGGTGAATGTATTCCTTCTTTTTGTTGGGATGATTGTAAATGATTCAACGGCTGTTATGCTTTGCGCACCCCTTCTCCTGCCTTTGGTAACAGCTTATGGAATCAATCCGGTACATTTTGGCGCATTGATGATTGTAAATCTTTCCTGTGGCTGCCTGACGCCGCCTTATGCAAGCGTACTGTATTTTGGAATGAAAGTAGGGAATGCGAAATTTGGGGAAATGATGAAAAATACGCTGGTGTTCCTGTTGGCAGGATATGTTCCGGTTATGCTTCTGACAACGTATGTGGAAGAAGTTTCCCTGTTCCTTCCCCGATTGCTTGGATATGTGTAAAGTGGTATTTTGAAGAATTACATCCTGGTGTGTTGGCGATGTTTCTGCGTTAAGCCAATATCTGCCATGTAGGCATGCTTGTATGCCTGCATGGCTTTTTTTTATTTCGAGCAGGATTTTCTAAACTTTCGGAGTATGAATGCTTTTGGAATTTTTGCTGTAGCAACGGCGTACGGGGGAGAGATATATAACAAACGTGGCATTCCGCCGTCAGGTGAAAGCGATTGAAAAAGCCCGGAAATAAGAAACAGAGCAGTTATTAAAAAGTGTACTTTTTAATAA
>OFFP01001737.1_pt1 | contig 14094 bp, 10 predicted proteins | sample 1521431 | NCBI WGS metagenome assembly OFFP01 (sample SAMEA3504104, study PRJEB24116) | mouse gut metagenome | biome: mouse gut; feature: mouse-associated habitat; material: faeces | place: Denmark | collected 2011 | reverse complement strand
TGGAGGATGGCGTTGCCGAAGAGAGAGATGATCTGCCCGATGACCACCAAGGTGAAATCCCGGCGGAACAGGGGCCCTTGGGGTGTATCCATATAAATGATTCCTTTCGTTTCAATTTTAAAAACCGACCGTCGGTCTTTATATATTCAAAAAGAAACTGCCCGCGCGCGGCAGTTCTTTTTCAGGCGTGGGTTTCCTCCTCCGGAGACAGGGGACGGGGCATGTCCGCGTATGCTTCCAGAGCGCAGACGATCTCCTCGTCGATCAGCTCTTCGATGCCGAAGTTGCAAAACAGCTGGTTATAGATGGCGCACCGGGCGCGGATTTCCTCCCGGGTGGAGGGCTGGACGATGGGGTTGATCCAGATGTCGGACAGGAGGACCATGGCCTCCGCCAGCGCCCGGGGATGGGAAGTGCGGATGGAACCGTCGGCGATGCCCTGACGGACGATGGGTTCAATAAAAAGCGGAACGACATCTTCGTAGATGTTGCACAGCTCCATGGCCAGAAATTTGGCGTTATCCTTGAGATAGGGCATCATGTTGAAGGTTTTGGCCTGACGCTCCAGTTGTAGAGAGCGCCTGGAGATGGACCGGAGCTTCTCCAGGCCGGTCAGGGTACTGTCGTCCCGGAGCTGGGCCAGAGCTTCGCCGTTCCGCCGGCCGATGCGTTCGCAGATGGAGTAGAAAATATCCTCCTTGGAGGCGAAGTGGTGGTAGATGGCCCCCTTGGACAGGCCCGTTTCGTCAAGTATATCCTGGAGAGAGGTCCGGTCGTAGCCCTTTTTAATGAACAGACGCTCCGCCGTGTCCAGGATTTTCCGCACCGTCTCCTCCGGGTACTTGTTTCGCGCCATCAGGCATCCCTCCAAACAAACCGGCGGTCTGTTTGGAGTATAGCACCCGAAGCGGCCCGCTGTCAAGAGAAAATCCACCGGAAACCGTGCTTTAGGCCAGGGGCCTCCCGCTGACTTGCTGTTTTTTTCACAAAGCCCGTTTTCGCTCTTGCTTTTTGGAAAAAAAGAGGGTATAGTAACAGGGTATACGCGGCGAACCTGACGCCCTCCCGCGCAGGCGCTTGGAAACTTTGAAGGAGGAACAGATATGTCTACGAAAGCCTATTACCCCAGAACCGAGATCGGGCCCGGCAAGGTCGGGTTCTCCAAGACCCGCTCCATCATTGAGGCCCCCTTCTACGGCAACAACGTCGTGAAGATCAACTCTCTCCGGGAGGCCTATGACATGGCCAAGAACTCCCCGGGCACCGTCGTCACCGATATGCCTGTCTATCGGGGCGAGGAGTTCGGCCTGGAGCCCGACGCCAAGGTCCTGCTGTTCAACGACGGCTCCATCACCGGCCGCTATGCCGCCGCCCGCCGGATCACCGGCAAGCCCGGCGTGGACACCGCCGCCCTGGACAAGATCGTCATGGACGCCGTGTACGACACCCGCTGGAAGACCATGTACCACGCCGAGGTCTTCATCGGCCTGGACCCCGAGTTCATGGTCAAGGCTCACCTGCTGATCCCCGAGGGGGAGGAGAACCTCCTCTACAACTGGATGCTGAACTTCCAGTACCAGTCCGACGAGTACGTCAAGATGTACAAAAACTCCAAGGCCGTGGGCGACGGCAAGGAGTCCGATATCTATATCTTCTCCGATCCCCAGTGGACCGGCGCGCCGGGCCGGGAGGACATCTGCGATCCCAAGTGCCTGTGCTACTTCAACACCGACACCAACTGCGCCGCCATCCTGGGCATGCGCTACTTCGGCGAGCACAAGAAGGGCACCCTGACCCTGGCCTGGGCCATCGCCAACCGCAACGGCTACGCCTCCTGCCACGGCGGCCAGAAGGAGTACACCCTGGACGACGGCAGCAAGTACGTGGCGGCGGTCTTTGGCCTCTCCGGCTCCGGAAAGTCCACCCTGACCCACGCCAAGCACAGCGGAAAATATCCCTCCATCAAGGTGCTCCACGACGACGCCTTTATCATCAACTCCGACACCTGCGCCTCCATCGCCCTGGAGCCCACCTACTTCGACAAGACCGCCGACTATCCCGTGCCCTCCGAGGACAACAAGTTCCTGCTGACCGCCCAGAACTGCTCTGCCACCCTGGACGACGAGGGCAAGATCGTCCTGGTCACCGAGGATGTCCGCAACGGCAACGGCCGGGCCATCAAGTCCAAGCTCTGGAGCCCCAACCGCGTGGACAAGATCGACGCTCCCGTGAACGCCATCTTCTGGATCATGAAGGATCCCACCATCCCGCCCGTAGTGAAGCTCAAGGGCGCTGCGCTGGCATCCGTCATGGGCGCTACTTTGGCCACCAAGACATCCACCGCAGAGCGCGTGGCTGCAGGCACGGACATGAACGCCCTGCGCATCGTTCCCTATGCCAACCCCTTCAGGACCTATCCTCTGGTGAACGACTATGAGAAGTTCAAGAAGCTGGTTGAGGAGAAGAACGTAGACTGCTACATCATCAACACCGGCGACTTCATGGGCAAGAAGGTGAAGCCCGCCGATACCCTCGGCATCCTGGAGTCCATCGTGGAGAAGAAGGCCAGCTTCAAGCAGTGGGGGCCTTTCGGGGATATCGAGATCATGGATTGGGAAGGCTTCACGCCCGACCTTGGCGACAAGGAGTATGTGAAGGCCCTGCAGGGCGCCATGCAGAACCGTGTGGACGCTGTGGAAGGCTTCGCTACCAAGAAGGAAGGCTACGACAAGCTGCCTGACGAGGCTCTGGCCGCTCTGAAGAAGATCGTGGACGAGGCTGCAAGCCTGTAATCATGAGTAAATTGACGGTAAACTCCAGTCACCCGCAGACCCTGCGGGTGGCGGACGGAAAGTAAGAAAGACCGCTGCACAGGCGTTAGGTACGCTGGTGTGGCGGTCTTTTTGGAAAAGGAGATGCCCCTATAAAAAGGGTAGCATATAAATGGGCAGACAGATAATGTCCTCCTCTTTTCTGAAATCTTTTGTATAGACCAGATAGCGTTCCAGGATTCGGTCTGAATACTTCGCTGTGAACGCGTCCAGCGAGGCATGGGTTCTATAGCCTGAGGATTTCAGTTCCAGGGGGCAGATTTTATTCTTCCGGGCCAGGAGGAAATCGATTTCGTAGTTGTGCTTTGTCTTTTCGTTCAAAAAGGTATAATAATAAAGCTCGTTTCCGCTGGCGGCCAGAATCTGGGCTGCCATATTTTCATAGAGATATCCCAGATTGACGCTGAGCGTATCGCTCAGCAGCTTTTCGTAGATGCTGTTTTCCGTGAAATCCCGGTCTTTGAACATAAGCGAGGTAAAAAGCCCCGTGTCCGCAAGATACATTTTGAAACGCCGCAGATTCCGGGTCGTGGCCATCCCGGCATTGGGATCGTTGGTATGGTAAGAGACCAGAACGGTTCTGGAATCCTTCATCTCGGAAATAAGTTCCAGAATCGTATCGGCGCGCTCATGCTCCAGGACAGTGGAAACCTGGTAACGGGACGCGTTTCGGGAAAGCTGCGACGGTATGGAATCGAACAAAAGAGAGATTCTTCCAGTAGGATCTATTTTCCGGAAGTCATCTTCATAAAGGGCCAGGATATCTCTTTTCACCTGATCCACCTTTCTGAAATTATTGGTTTCGATATATTCTGCTACAGCCTGGGGCATTCCGCCTACGAGCATATACAGGCGGAAATTCCGCATCAGCTTTCGGTTAAGCTGGTCGCCGAGAGGTTTTTTCAGAGCGAAGGCTTTCTGCAGCAGCCCTGCAGTGGTATCGTCGCCGGTTGCCCATAGGAACTCTTCGTAATCCATGGGGTACATGTTGATTTTGCGCTCTTCGCTTGGAATCAGGATATCTTTCACGTTCCGCCGTATGGAAATCAGGGAGCCGGTTTCTATATAATCATAGCGGTGGTCCCGGACGAGAGCTTTGACAGCCTGTCTGGCGGATGGGCAGAACTGTACCTCGTCAAAGACGATTAGGGAATTCCGTTCATGGAGATCGGTTTTATACTGTAGCTGCAGCTGGAGGAACAGATAATCCAAATCCGATAAATCCGAAAACAGCTCTCTGATTCCGGCGGGAGCGGTGGAGAAGTCGATAAGGATATAGCTTTTGTATTCTCTTTTGGCGAACTCCTCCACGATGGTGGATTTGCCGACCCGTCTGGGACCTTCTATAAGCAGGGCGGTCTTACCGTCGGATTCGGCTTTCCATGTGGACAGTTTGCCGTATATTTTTCTTTTATACATGATACATCTCCTTTCCGGCGGGTCTTCGACTCAATTCCCGTTATTTTTTTAAGGCCAATTTCCTGCACTACCGTTATTTTTGATTTCCTATTTTACCACACTACCGTTAACTTTCAGGTAGAATCCGCTATTTGTCTCTTTGTTCCTTAATTCAGGCTCTTTATCAGAAGCTCAAGGGGATTGCGCTTTAGTCCATCGCGGAGGTCATGCGCTGACTGGAGGGTTTTGCTTTTAACGAGACGGAGGTAGTACAGGTCAGCGTGCCAGATTGCGCAGGAGGAACAGATTACCTTCACATATTTATCAGCCAATGGCCGATTTCCGCTTTCAATCATGGAGTATGCGGTCTGGGTAATCCCTAAGTACTTTGCGAAGTCGGTCTGATTGAGCCCCAGCGCCTTGCGTATCTCTTTAAGCGATGGATCATAGAAATACCTCCCAGTGATATTGTAATATCACTTTATCACAAAAAATATTTGCAGACAAGCATTAAAATATCCAGGTACGGGGATGTACCTGCATCATTTTTCAGATTGGCTTTCAAGTTCGGAAATAAAAGTTCTTTTAACACTTTCTAAAGAATTAGCGAAAGCTAATAATGCGATTATTTCATCATCAGGCTTTTTGCAAAGTCCAGGAAGCCGTCAAGACAGGCTTCGTAGAAGACGGTGCGGCGGGAATCCTGAAAAGCATATCAGAAGCAGGGGGCTTCTGGGTACTGGGAGAGCGCGGGGATATACGAAATCCCCGGAGGAGTATGTCCGTGAGAACAAGAAGCTCGTCACAGGAAAGGAGGGAAAAGAGCGGGTTTCCGTGGCGGCAATCCTACTGCTCGGGAAAAACCCGCAGCAATTCTTCCCGCGTGCTTTTATCCGTTTTATCCGTTACGATGGCACGGAGGCAAAGGTCGGCAAGGATATGAACGTGGTTAAAGATGTGATTTTTGAAGGCCGTATTCTTGAACAGGTGGAGAAAGCGGTTGATTTTATCAAAATCCAAATGAAAGAAAAGACATTCCTTGGACATGATGGCATCTTTGTCACAGAGGCAGAATACAGCGAGTTTGTACGTACCGAGATTGTAGTTGATGCAGCTACGCACCGAGACTATGGAATCAAGGGGACGGATATCCAGATTAAGATGTTTGATGACAGGCTGGAAGTAGACAGTCCCGGCACTTTCGCCGGAATGGTAAGAAAAGAAAACATTCGCTATACGCATTTTCCCGAAATCCGAAGATTGCAGCTTTCCTGAAGGACTATGGATACGTGAAGGAATACGGCGAAGGTGTTGACCGCATGTGCAGGGAGCTTGGAGCTGCTGGTCTGCCTGGTCCGGTGTTCGACAACAGCAGTTTCATTCTGAAAACGATTGTGATGAGCGCGTCGTTTGCTGCGAAAACGACTGTAAGTGCGTCGGTTCCATCCGAAAATGCGTCGATTCACGAAAAGGATGCATTGATAGAATTGCTGCATAGGAGGAAGGATGAGGGGATTGTGTCTCGTAAAGATGCGGCAGATGCGGTGTTGGTGATTGAAAATACCGATATCATGCAGGTCATCACCACGAAAGAAATAATGAAGACGCTTTCTTGCCGGACAACGAAGGCCAGAATGGTTCTGAAGATGATGGAGACGCAGGGCCTGATCAAAGCCATTCAGGGCAAAGGCAGATATATTTTGAATGTATCAGAGTAATCGGGCCAGGGCTGCTTGGCCATGAAACCAGTGCCTGCGGGCGAAAAAGGGCCTGTAGGAAATATGCCCGTGAACATCCGTGTCGAACATTGTTGAATCTGTGATTATTTTTCAAGATTTTGGTTAAAAAATTAGTTGTATTCCACAGAGCTTTTTGATATAATAAGTACAGCCTGAGATGTGCGATAACTTCTGCTTATTTTGAACCTACATTACTTTAAACGGGATTCCTATATCGCCAGGTGGCTGTCAAGCCCTCACTTGCGTAAGCATGGATTGGAAGGGAAGGCAAAAGCGCTGGCTGCGGTCACCCACCTAGCATTGCTAGGAGTCAGAGAGCAGGGGGCGGCATTTTGGGCCTTTGATACAGAAGAAGAGGGCAGTCCTTCCGGGGCTGCTCTTTTGAGCGCATATTACTCCGGAGGGAGTCCGGGGGACAGGAGAGGGATGCTTGGATAACTGGAATAAGAAGGGAAGGAAATGGTTCAAAGGAGCTTCGCTGGATAAGTCCCAGCGGATGCAGCTGAAAGCGTTTATCTGTCTGCTGGGGCTGCTCCTTCTGGCAATCCTGCTGCTGGGCAGGCTGCTCCTGGCGCTGATACATAGAGGAGAGGAGCCGCCAGTGCCGAGCCCCCAGCCCCATGTGCCAGTGGTGGAGACCTTCGCCAATGTATGGATCATGGAGGCGGACGAGGAGGGGCTGACGGTATTCCGGGACGGCGTGCGGGAGCGATATCCCTGGGGGGATCCGGAGGATGGGGAGACCGTCTGGCCGGATTTGTCCGTGCGCGAGCAGGTGGCGGACATGACGGTGACGGACGGCAGCGTCACGGCGGTCAGCGCCGGGACGGAGAAGATTAACGGCAGGATTCTCCGGACAGACGGGGAGAGGATCGAGGTGGAGGGCTACGGCTGGCTGCCCCTGGCGGAGGACCATAAGGGCTACCGCCTGTACGATACCCTGGAGATGTGCACTGTAAATGATTTGTATTTCGGATATGATTTTACGGATTTCTGTATGGAGGGCGGCGAGGTCTGCGGCATCCTCATGGCGAAGGAGGCGGCTATGGAATACATCCGCGTGCTGTTAAAGACTTCGGATTACGGGGGAATCTTCCACGACCAGGTGGTGTTGACCTGCGATACGGGCTACACGGTGGTCTATGGCCCCTATGACGGGAGGCAGAGCGAGAAGCATCAGGCCTGGGAGGAGCTGACCTTCGATAGCGGCAGCGGCTATTTCACGGCGGACCGCATACAGATTGTCCCGGATGTGCTCACGGGGAAGATTGTCCTGAAAAACTGCAATCGCGTCCAGGGAGTGCCCTCCTATAAGGGGCAGTTGGAACTGCTGCGGACAGAGGAGGGGATCGTGGCGATCAACCAGGTGCTGCTGGAGGAGTATCTCTACAGCGTAGTGCCCAGCGAGATGCCGGCGGACTATCCGGCGGAGGCGCTGAACGCCCAGGCCATCTGCGCCAGGACATATGCCTACGGCCGGATGGAGCATGCGGGCTATCCCCAGTACGGGGCCCATGTGGACGACAGCACCTCCTACCAGGTGTACAACAATGTGGGTGAGCAGGAGGGTTCCACCACCGCCGTGAAGGAGACCTACGGGAAGCTTCTGTTCACGGAAGGAGGCGGCCTGGCGGAGACCTTCTACTATTCCACCTCCTGCGGCGCGGGCAGCGACGCGAATGTGTGGAAGACGGAGGCCGCGCCTACGCTGACCTATCTGAAGGCCAGGCCCCTGAACCGCAGGGCCATGACGGAGGCCGTGGCGGCCATGGCATCCGGAAGCCCAGTGGGGGAGGCGGACTTTGGGGAGAGGATGCGGGACGAGGACACCTTTGCGGCGTTCATATCCGGCCGGAACGAGGATGACTTTGAGGCGGCGGAAGGGTGGTATCGGTGGAGCTGTCAGGTGGAGGCGCTGGATAAGGACGGCATGCTGCAGCGGCTGCAGCAGAGGTACGCTGCCAACAGCCGGCTTGTCCTGACCTGGAAGGACGGGGAGTACGTGAGCCAGGCCATCGACAGCCTGGGCGACATCACGGACATATACATAGAGAAGCGGGGCAGCGGAGGCGTTGCCGACGAACTTGTGATAGAGGCCGGCAGCCAGAAGATAAAGGTCATTTCCGAAAACTATATCCGGTATGTGCTGAATGACGCCGCGGCTGCGGTAATCCTGCAGGACGGCAGCGAGATGGCGGGCATGAGTCTGCTTCCCAGCGCATATTTTATCATAATGACTAGCAAAGAGGGTCAAAATGTGGTAGGATATACCTTGACGGGCGGCGGGTTCGGCCATGGCGTGGGGATGAGCCAGAACGGAGCCAGGAGCATGGCGGGAAGCGGGTACTCCGCGGAGGAGATCCTCCTCTATTTTTATGACAGGTGTACGATTCGGAATATATATGAAAACGAGTAGGAGTGTGCGATGTGCCGTAACCTTATTGTGATTCTGGTGGATTTCTCAAATAAGATGAAAAAGCAGAACATCAGCACGTTCGCCGCCAGCACGGCCTTTTTCTTCTTCCTGTCCATCGTGCCCATGCTGATCATGATATGCACGATCATCCCATACACCCCTCTGACGGAGGAGAATCTGGTGGAGGCGGTGACGGATCTGACGCCGGATCAGGTGGACGGGCTGGCGGAGAGCCTGATATCGGATATCTATGACAAATCGGCGGGGGTGCTGTCCGTCGCCCTGATAGCCACCATATGGTCGGCGTCCAAGGGAGTCATGGCGCTGATGCGGGGGCTGAACGCCATCAACGGCGTGGAGGAGAAGCGGAATTATTTCGTGGTGCGTGTGATAGCGTCCTTTTATACGGTGGTGATGCTGATCGTGGTCATATTGTCCCTGTTCCTCATGGTGTTCGGCGACCAGTTGGTGACATTGACCCTGCACCGTTTCCCGCAGCTTCAGCAGCTGGTCTCCTTTATCATGAATTTCAGGTTCATTTTCGTGTGGGCGGTGCTGTCGGTGCTGTTCGCGGCGGTGTACGCCTATGTGCCGGACAAGAAGCTGGAATTTCGGGAGCAGATACCGGGGGCGGTCTTCTCCGCGGTGGTATGGAGCGTGTTCTCCTGGGCTTTTTCCTACTATGTGACCTATGGCAATACCTATGGAATCTACGGCAGCCTTTCCATTATCATCATCGTGCTGCTGTGGATGTATTTCTGCATGTATATCATCATGATAGGCGCTTATCTGAACCGGTATTTCCAGCCGGTGAACAGGGCGCTTCTTGATACGAAATAAATAGATATCATAACGAAGGAGGCCAATATGGGCAAAAATCAGTTTGTATGGCAGGAGAGATTCAATATCGGCGTGGAGTCTATCGACAGGGAGCACAGGAAGCTGTTCGCGATCATGAACAAGCTCTCTGCCTATGACGACAATGACGAGAAGAGCCGGTGGGCTTATCAGGAGGGCATCAAGTACTTTAAGGAGCATGCCATGAAGCATTTTGCGGAGGAAGAGCTCTACATGGCGTCCATAGGTTATGAGGGATATGACGTACATAGACGGATCCACGACACGTTCCGCAAGAAGACCCTTCCCGAGATCGAGAAGGAGCTGGCGGAGAGCTATTATTCCATGGAATCGGTGAAGCATTTCCTGGGCGTGTGCGCCGGATGGCTCATCGGACATACATTGACGGAAGACCGTGCAATCGTGGGGAAGGCCGAGAGCAAGTGGGGCAATCTGCTGCCGGAGGAAAAGCAGATCGCCATGAAGAACACCGTGGCGGAGCTGCTCTACGAGATGTTCCAGATAGAGGCCAAGGTCATCAGCGAGAGCTACAACGGAGAGAAGTTCGGCAAGGGGATCTACTACCGGCTGGTCTATGGCACGGACCGGGGGGACAGATGGGAGTTCTTCCTGGTGTTTGAAGACAGGATAATCGTCAATACCGTAGGGAAGTTCATCGGGGCCGAGACGGACGGCGTGGACGTGATGATGATGAACGCCACCAGGTATGCGGCAAAACAGTTCGTGGAGCGCATCAAGACGCATTTCCCCAATGCCGAGCAGTTTGACATCAGGGAGGAGAATCTGCTGAACTATGATCAGTTCCAGAGGGCCTTCGAGAAGCATAACCCCCAGTGCAGCCTGCTGTTTTCCGCGAAGGAGGGGTACTTCGCCTACAGCGTCATGGCCCCCCATCTGCTGGAGGAGGAGATAGCCACGTCCATCGGGGCGGAGAACGCCATGGCCGAGATCAAGAAATACCTGGAGAACCATGAGGCGGAGAAGAAAAAGAAGATACTGGTGGTGGACGACTCCGATGTGATGCTGCAGGCCATGAAGAGGCTGCTGGAGGATACCTACGAGGTGAGCCTGGCCAAGTCCGGGCTGGCCGCCATCCGGAGCATGACCCTGGACAGACCGGACCTGGTGCTGCTGGATTACGAGATGCCTGTCTGCGACGGGAAGCAGGTGCTGGAGATGATCCGGGCGGAGGAGGAGCTGGCCAGTACTCCCGTCATCTTCCTCACCGGCAGGACGGACAGGGAGAGCGTCAGGAACGTGGTGGCCCTGAAGACTGCGGGGTATCTGCCTAAGTCCATGAAGTCGGATGAGATCAAGAAGAACATCAAGGCGTATTTCGACAAGGTCGCCAGATGATCTGGCTGTGGCGGCCGAACGCGGCAGGCGTGACGGAATAAAATGACGGAGAGGGTTTCCATAGGATGCGGAATATGATAGAATGGTCTTAGATGTCGGATAATAGATTTTCCGGCAGGAAAGGAAAGAAAAATGGAAAGAAAAGTGACGTGGGAGACTTATGATGCGGCGCAGCTGGAGAAGCTGGAGAGCCTGAACCGGGAGTACAGGGACTTCCTGGACAACGGCAAGACAGAGAGGGAGTGCATCGATACCATCGTGAACACCATCGAGGCGGAGGGCTATCAGGAGCTGGAGAGCCTGATTCGGGATGGAAAGAAGCCCCAGAAGGGGGACAAGGTGTACAGCGTATGCATGAACAAGTCCATTGCCATGTTCCAGATCGGGGAGAAGCCCATGGCGGAGGGCATGAACATCCTGGGCGCCCATATCGACAGCCCCAGGATCGATGTGAAGCAGAACCCCCTGTATGAGGAGGGCGGCTTCGCGTACCTGGATACCCATTATTATGGCGGCGTGAAGAAGTATCAGTGGGTGGCCCTGCCCCTGGCGCTCCACGGCGTGGTGGTGAAGAAGGACGGCACCACGATCGAGATGAACATCGGAGAGAATGATGACGACCCTGTGTTCTTCATATCCGACCTGCTGGTGCACCTGGCGGGAGAGCAGATGGAGAAAAAAGCCTCCAAGGTCATCGAGGGGGAGGCCCTGGACCTGATCATCGGCAGCAAGCCCATCGTCCTGACCAGGGAGGAGAAAGAGGAGGATAAAAAAGAGGACAAGGAGAAGGCCAAGGAGGCCATCAAGGCAGGCATCCTTGACATACTGAAAGCCTCCTATGACATGGAAGAGGAGGATTTCCTCTCTGCGGAGCTGGAGATCGTGCCTGCCGGCAGGACCAGGGAAGTGGGCTTTGACCGCAGCATGATCCTGGGCTACGGACAGGACGACAGGGTCTGCGCATTCACTTCCATGCGGGCCATGCTGGACGTAGGGGCCACGGAGAGGACGCTTTGCTGCATCCTGGTGGACAAGGAGGAGATCGGCTCCGTAGGCGCTACGGGCATGCAGTCCAGATTCTTTGAGAACGCCGTGGCGGAGCTGATGAACCTCATGGGCGAGTACAGCGAGCTGAACGTCAGGAGATGCCTGGCCCGTAGCTGCATGCTCTCCTCCGACGTCAGCGCAGGCTTCGATCCCGCCTATGCGTCCTGCTTCGAGAAGAAGAATGCCGCTTTCGTAGGAAAGGGCATGGTCTTCAACAAATTCACGGGCTCCCGCGGAAAGGGCGGCTCCAACGACGCCAACGCGGAGTACATAGCCTATCTGCGCAGGATCCTGGACGAGAAGGGCATCGTGTACCAGACTGCGGAGCTGGGCAAGGTGGACGTAGGCGGCGGCGGGACCATCGCGTACATCCTGGCGGAGTATGGCATGAACGTGATCGACAGCGGCGTGGCGGTGCTGAACATGCATGCGCCCTGGGAGGCCACCAGCAAGGCTGACGTATACGAGACCTACCGCGGTTACATGGTGTTTGCGGAAGGGGCAGGGATGTAATGGACAGCGTAATGCTGAAATCCGACTATTATTTTGAGCTGCCCCAGGAGCTGATAGCCCAGGATCCCCTGGAGGAGCGGACCTCCTCCAGGCTCCTGGTGCTGGACAAGCGCACCGGGGCAGTTTCCCATCATGGATTTCGGGAAATTGGGGAGTTCCTGCGGCCCGGGGACTGCCTGGTGCTGAACGACACCAAGGTCATCCCGGCCAGGCTCCTTGGGGAGCGGGAGGGCACCGGAGCCCATGTGGAGCTGCTGCTGCTGAAGCGCAGAAGCGGCGATGTCTGGGAGACGCTGGTGCGGCCCGGCAAGAAATGCCGCCCCGGCACCAGGCTGACCTTCGGGGACGGCCTGCTGAAGGCTGAAATCCTGGACACCGTGGAGGAGGGCAATCGGCTGGTACGATTCGACTACGAAGGAATCTTCGAAGAGGTGCTGGACAGGCTGGGGGAGATGCCCCTGCCGCCCTATATCACCCACAAGCTCCAGGACAGGAACCGCTACCAGACGGTCTATGCAAAGCATGAAGGCTCTGCCGCCGCCCCCACCGCGGGGCTCCATTTCACGAAGGAGCTGCTGGGTAGGCTGGAGGGGAAGGGCATAGGGATTGCCTATGTGACCCTGCATGTGGGCTTGGGCACCTTTCGGCCTGTGAAGGAGGAGAACGTGCTGGAGCACCACATGCATACGGAGCACTACCAGGTGTCCCGGGAGGCCGCGGACACAATCAACCGCACAAAGGCTCAGGGTGGTCGGATTGTCTGTGTGGGGACCACCAGCTGCCGCACCCTGGAGAGCGCGGCGGGGGAGGACGGCCTGGTGCGTCCCTGCAGCGGGGACACGGATATCTTCATCTATCCCGGCTACCGGTTCCGGGTGCTGGACGCGCTGATCACCAATTTTCACCTGCCGGAGTCCACGCTGATCATGCTGGTCTCCGCCCTGGCGGGAAGGGAGCATGTGCTGGCGGCCTATGAGGAGGCTGTCAGGGAGCGGTATCGGTTCTTCAGCTTTGGGGACGCCATGCTCATCGTTGACGGCGGAATCTGACTGCGCGGGACAGAACAGAATAGGGCAAAGGAAACAGGATTCCCGGATTGTGCGGCGACACAGTCCGGGTTTTTGCCGTTCCGGCGGCGGGGCAGAAGACCGCAGGATTAGTACAGAGAGTGGATTAAAAACCGAGCCACACTCGGACTATTGACTTTGGACTACAGGATGTTATAATTGAGAATGGAAATAGTTATAGCAATGAGCTGGAAAGGACAGGCGGAGTCGGGAAGATGGTCATATTATTGGTAGGCGGCGGCAGCGCGCTGATGAACGCTGTGATTGACAAGTTGAACAAGAATGGCCATCGGGTCTATCTGCTGACGGGGCAGAAAGAGAGGAAATTCTCCTACAGCCGCGTCTTCGAGAAATACAATTTCCCCTATGACAGCGGGAGCATCAAGGACATCCTGGAGAGCGTGAAGCCGGACGTGACCGTATTCACCGGCGCTTATGACACCAATTTCACCTGGGAGTCCCCCAGGCAGGACGGCGTGCGGTACATGGCGGGGCTCATGAACATCCTGTCCGCCTGCAGCATGATGAAGAAGGGGCGCTTCCTGTATTTCTCCTCCCAGGAGGTGTTCGGCGCGCCCTACATAGACGACATCGGGGAGGAGGAGCCAGTATCGCCCAAGGGATTCAGGGCCATGGCCCTGGCCCAGGGGGAGGAGACCTGCGCCAACTACCGCAGGACCCAGGGGACGGACACGGTGATCCTGCGCTTCGGCCATCTGTACTGGGTGCCCCAAAAGGGGGAGAGAGGGGAGGATCCCTGCTTCCGGATGTGCCGGGAGGCATTGAAGACGGGAAAGATATCCGCCAATGAGAGACGGACCTTCTCCATGATTTATCTGAACGATGCGGTGGAGCAGATTTACAGGCTC
>OFFP01001724.1_pt1 | contig 14171 bp, 10 predicted proteins | sample 1521431 | NCBI WGS metagenome assembly OFFP01 (sample SAMEA3504104, study PRJEB24116) | mouse gut metagenome | biome: mouse gut; feature: mouse-associated habitat; material: faeces | place: Denmark | collected 2011 | reverse complement strand
CCAGGAAATACAGCGCCCAGCTCCCTGACAGTCCTGCCCCTACGGAAATCAGAAGCACAAGCGGGAAACTGATTTCTCCCTTCGCCGCCCAGATCCCGGCCAGCGGCATGATCAGCCCTGCCGGAAACCCGGGAAGATTCAGATACTCTAAAAACACGATCGCAAAAATAAAGAATGCACCGTACTGCAGAAAAAATTGTGTCAATGTCTGGATTGTCATAATGCCAGCCCCCTTTCTTTGATTGTCCCCATTCTACCGGACATATCTAAAGCGGACTGTTAGAACAAACAAAAGAATTTCTTAAGAAAATTAAAGAAAAAGTGAATCTCATGCAGAGTTCCTGCCAAGGTTGTTTCTTTGTACCAATCATACACCTCCATGCAGGCAACCGAATGCTGTATATATTCCTCATAAAATATTAAAATTCCATTAAAACTTTGTATATTTTTTACAATTCACATTGCCATTCACTAATCTTTGATATATAATATAGACATAAGCAGCTGTATTGACTTCTGTCAAAAACGCTGTATAAATACTAATTTTTAAAACTATACGATTACAAAAGGGGGACGATAAATTATGAAAACTTTATGACCGTCACCAGCAGTCCGGCTGACAGGTCATGTTGGATACGGCGGTATACTTTACAAAAACATACTGCAGGACGATGCAGTTTGCAATTATTATAAAGTACCATAAGGGGATATGGCTATGAGCATCTATACCAAGAAGGGTGACAGCGGGAAGACTTCGCTGATGGACGGTATCAGCGTGTCCAAGTCCGATGACAGGATTGAACTTCTGGGCACGATTGATGAACTGAACAGTTCCATTGGGCTTGCAAAGGTCATTGCCGATCATCCGCTTTATGACGAACTTGCCAGAAGACAGCAGGAACTGATGCAAATGATGTCCGGAATCGCAGATCCGCGCAATCCAGACCATCGTTTCAGCAAGGAAGAAACTCTGATTCTGGAAGAAGGCATTGACCATATGGAAAGCTTATTTCCAAGAATCAAAGACTCTGTCCTGTATGGCGGCTGTGAACAGTCCGCACGTCTTGATATGGCACGCGCTGTAGCAAGACGGGCCGAACGGCGGTTTCGGAAGACAGCAGTGAATTACGGAGCAGATCCGAAGGCAATGCAGTATCTTAACCGTTTGTCAGATTACCTTTATGTAGCGGCACGTTATGCCGACTATCTGGGTTCCATGCAGGAGGCGCAGACCTCATAACAGGAAGCCCTGCGGAAAGCCTGTCTCTGGCAGCTTTTCTTCATACTATGCTATATAAAAAGGCTGTCATTGACAGTATTTTCTACATACAAAAGCAAAAACTGATTTCATTATAAAAAGCATCTCCGTGTTATACACAGAAGATGCTTTTTTATTTTCTGAACGTTCTTTACAGAAACTCTCACCTTTTCAGAACACTATAGAAATACTGATTCAGCATTTCCCACGACTTCTTCTCTTCATCCTGAAGCCCTGAAACAGCCTCATCCATACTGCCGATGCTCTGTTCAATATAATCGATCAGCTTTTTATTTCTCTGTGCCTTGCCCAGTTCTGACGTAGCTCTCTTTTTTTGAAGAAGCTCCAATATGTAATCCTTCCATTTTTCATCCAGCTTTCGTTTTACCAGTTCTTCGAACAGCATGGGCGGCATACTGCCCTCTTCCAGCAGCCATTTCGCCAGAAGCATCTGCCTGAGCAGGTAAAAATACTTGATCTGCCAGACTTCGTCATCCCGGAAATACGTCCGGAAGTCAAGGGATGCCGTATGAAGATAATTCCGGGCACACTTCTTCACGGAAAAATATTCCGGCAGAATCTTCTTAAGCTCCAGCCCTTCCGGCGTAAACCGGTAAATCGTCGGAGAAGCGAACCACTCGTGCACCTCCGGCGCGGACCGGTATACGAGACGCAGAACTCTTCGCAGATCCCACCCCTCCATATCCAGAAGGTCATCCTGCTGTGCATCGATCGAATCCCGGATTTCCTCCAGACGGAGGTATTCCTTTGGATCTCTTATATATATGAAACGCACATCATAATCACTGTTCGGGGAAGAAAATCCCCAGGCTCTGCTTCCGGTCTCTACAGCCCAGATGATCCTGATCTGCTCACGCTGTTCTATTTCTTTTAGTTTTGCCCGAATAATCGCATCCACTTTCATTCCCTCGCATTTCATATTCTGTCTTCAGTTATTTTCGGCAAAATTACACAGAATGAATTTTCATTTTGCAAGGCGGCTGAACGAAACGATGCAGCTGCTCCACGTTCCACTTCGGTCCGTACCGAACGTGTGCGCCGGCACACAGCCCGTCGAGCCAAGTTAACGCCTCAGCTGCAAATTCAGGCAGGTAATTTTGCGAATCATAAATGATATACTACACTAGTATATAGCAGGCAATTTCTAAATGCAATGCTTACATTTTTAAATTTCTGTAAATAAATAGTTACTGCTCACACGGCATTACGCTGCGCTGCGGCTCCTTTATTCTGCCAGAGTCTCCGGCTCAGGATACGCTTCTCCGAAGGTCTCCACAGTCACTTTTTTCATTACCTGCGGTTCCAGGGGGCGGTCCTGATAATCCGTCGCAGTCTCCGCGATCTGACCGACCACATCCAACCCTTCCGTCACCTTTCCAAATGCCGCATATGCCCCATCCAGGTGGGGCGACTTCTTATGCATGATGAAAAACTGGGAACCTGCGGAGTCCGGATGCATAGCGCGCGCCATGGAAAGCACTCCTTCATCATGCTCCAGAGAATTATCAAATCCGTTCTGTGAAAACTCTCCTTTGATACTGTAACCCGGACCTCCCATACCGGTTCCGTCCGGACATCCTCCCTGAATCATAAAACCGCTGATCACACGATGAAAGATCAGCCCATCATAGTACCCTTTCTTTACAAGTGAAATAAAATTCCTAACCGTGTTTGCTGCAATATCCGGGTACAGCTCTGCTTTCATGATATCGCCGTTCTCCATCTCAAATGTTACAACTGGATTCGCCATAGTCTTGTCCCCTTTTCCTTTTTTAATATTGTCTATTGTAGCGAAAAAACTCTCCTACGTCAATTTATGTTTTTCAAATAGAACAATCCAGCCCACGATTTTTTTCCGGTCTGGTTGAAATGTACATATCTTTTTCTTTTTTTTAGTTACTTGTTATATTGCCTGTTTTTCCATTCTCCGATATACTAGGTCCAGAAACAAACGAAAAACATTTTTTTAAGGAGGCTATTTAAAATGGCAAGTTTATCATTAAAGGGTATTCAGAAAATTTATCCGAACGGATTTCATGCAGTACAGGATTTTAATCTCGAGATTGAAGACAAGGAATTTATCATCTTCGTAGGACCTTCAGGATGTGGAAAGTCTACCACACTTCGTATGGTAGCTGGTCTGGAAGATATCTCCGGCGGTACTCTGACGATCGACGGCAAGGTTATGAACGATGTTGAGCCGAAGGACCGTGATATCGCAATGGTATTCCAGAACTACGCTCTGTATCCGCATATGACAGTATATGACAACATGGCGTTTGGTCTTAAGTTAAGAAAGGTACCGAAGGATGAGATTGATAAGATGGTACGCGAGGCTGCTAAGATCCTTGATCTGGAAGCATTGTTAGACCGTAAGCCGAAGGCTCTTTCCGGTGGACAGAGACAGCGTGTTGCTATGGGACGTGCTATCGTTCGTAATCCTAAGGTATTCCTTATGGATGAGCCTCTTTCAAACCTGGATGCTAAGCTCCGTGGACAGATGCGTATTGAGATCTCCAAGCTGCATCAGAGACTTGGTACAACGATCATCTATGTAACACATGACCAGACAGAGGCTATGACGCTTGGTACCAGAATCGTAGTTATGAGCGCTGGTGTTGTTCAGCAGGTAGATACTCCTCAGACATTGTATGATCGTCCGTGTAACCTGTTCGTTGCCGGATTTATCGGATCACCTCAGATGAACTTTGTAGACGCTAAGTGTAAGGTTGAAGGCAAGAAGGTATCTCTGGTTGCCGGACCTGCATCTATCGAACTTCCGGAAGCTAAGGCTAAGAAGCTGATCGACGGCGGATACAACGGCAAGACTGTTGTACTTGGTATCCGTCCTGAGGATGTACATGATGAGCCGGACTTCCTTGCTAAGTCTCCTAACACGATCATTGAAGCTACGATCCGTGTATACGAGATGCTTGGTGCAGAAGTTTACCTGCACTTCGATTACGAAGGATCTACTATGACAGCAAGAGTTGATCCAAGAACTACAGCAAGAACAGGCGATACAGTTAAGTTCGCATTGGATGCTGACAGAATCCATGTATTTGACAAAGAGACAGAGAACACAATTACGAACTAATTCGGTGATAAATTAGATATCTGTTAAGTGATAAGAACGGCAGCCTTTTAGGTTGCCGTTCTTATATGTATGTGTGCTTTATATTTAAGAATTTCTTTATTATGCAAAACAGCGTATACTCTTGTCGGCAGACGGTATTGTGTGATAGAATAGAGCATGTACGTTACAAAATAAGGAGGTAATCGAATGTTATCAAATCAGATACTACATAAGGCAGTACAGGATATTAAGAGAATTACCGGGTTAGAATGTGCCGTATGGGATATGAAGGGGATCTGTCTTGTCATGACGAATGAGAGGATGACTGCTCTTGACCAGTTGGTAACGGAATTTAGCGAGGCAGCGCCGAATGTGCCGGCAGAGGAGCTTCTTTTTCGGATAGAGAAGGATGTGGGGATGTTTCTTGTGCATGACGACGAGGATCCATGCTACAGCCTTGTGCTGAAGGGCGGCGGCCCGCAGATGGAGATGGCGGGAAGGCTTGGAGTCAGTCAGTTGGAGAATCTGCTGTTCGCATACAAAGAGAAGATGGATAAGAACCGCTTCATACAGAATTTGATACTTGATAACATGCTGTTGGTTGACGTATATAATCAGGCTAAGAAGATGAAGATACCGGTGGAGCTTAGAAGGACTGTATTCCTGATCGAAGCGAGGAATGAGGCGGAGAACCTGATCCTCGAGACGCTGAAGGGATTGTATGCCACCGGAACGAAGGATTTTGTAACGGCGGTGGACGAAAGACATGTGATCCTCGTGAAGGCGCTGGAGAATACGGATGATTATCCGCAGCTGGAACAGATTGCCCGCGAACTTGTAGACACGCTGAATATGGAAGCGATGGTCAGCGTCAGGATCGCATACGGAACCATCATAAGCGAGCTGAAAGATGTGTCAAAGTCATACAAAGAAGCGGATATGGCGCTGGAAGTGGGGAGGGTATTTTATGCGGATAAGAATATCCTTGCTTATAATGAGCTTGGGATCGGAAGGCTGATCCATCAGCTCCCGGCTTCTCTGTGTTCGATGTTTCTGAATGAGGTGTTTGAGGGAAATACGGCGGATCAGTTTGAAGAAGAGGAATTGATCACAGTCTATACGTTTTTCGATAATAACCTGAATATCTCGGAGACGGCCAGACAGCTCTATGTGCACCGGAATACGCTGGTGTACCGGCTTGAAAAGATACAGAAGAGGACGGGGCTTGACGTCAGAGTGTTCGAGGATGCGCTGACATTCAAGATCGCGATGATGGTGGCGGATCATATGAAGTATATAGGCGGCTAGTGTGCATTATATCTGGTGAAATTCCGAGGAATAAATTTTCATCAGCAAGGCGGACGAATGAGGCATTTACAAGAAGAACATACAGAAAGAACAGGAGAAGACAGAGTATGGTAAAGTTATATGATAAAGGTGTTTATCTGTTAAACGGAACAGAGATTGCAGAGGATATGCAGGAGGTCAGAGCGAAGACCGGGAAAGAGGTTTCACAGGCTGAGGCCGCGAAGGAGACGATGGCATATCGGATTCTGGCTGATCATAATACGTCGGGAGATATGGAACGGCTGCAGATCAAGTTTGATAAACTGACATCCCATGATATTACATTTGTGGGGATCATCCAGACGGCGAGAGCATCGGGGCTTGAAAAGTTTCCGATTCCGTATGTGCTGACGAACTGTCATAATTCTCTGTGTGCGGTGGGCGGAACGATTAATGAGGATGATCATATGTTCGGACTTACCTGTGCAAAGAAGTACGGCGGCGTATATGTACCGCCGCATCAGGCGGTAATCCACCAGTATGCAAGAGAGATGCTTGCGGGCGGGGGCAAGATGATCCTTGGTTCGGACAGCCATACGCGGTACGGCGCTCTTGGAACCATGGCAATGGGTGAAGGCGGACCGGAGCTTGTGAAGCAGTTATTGAATAAGACGTATGATATCAAGATGCCGGGCGTAGTGGCAGTCTACCTTGACGGGGAGCCGATCAAGGGGGTAGGGCCGCAGGATGTGGCGCTTGCCATTATCGGGGCAACATTCGGCAACGGTTATGTGAATAACAAGGTGATGGAGTTCGTAGGACCGGGTGTGGAGAAGTTAAGCGCGGATTTCCGTATCGGAATCGATGTTATGACTACAGAGACAACCTGTCTGTCTTCTATCTGGAAGACGGATGAGACGATCCGGGAATTCTATGAGATCCACGGAAGAGAAGAGGATTATAAGGAGCTGAAGCCGGGAGATACGGCATATTATGACGGTATGGTATACGTGAACTTAAGCGATATCAGGCCGATGATCGCGATGCCGTTCCATCCGTCGAATGTCTATACGATCGACGAGGTCAATGCAAATCTTGGGGATGTGCTTCACGATGTGGAAGAGAAGGCGAAGGTAAGCCTTGACGGAGCTGTAGATTATACGCTGCAGGATAAGATCGTAGACGGCAGATTATATGTGGAACAGGGAATAATCGCCGGATGTGCGGGCGGCGGATTCGAGAATATCTGTGCGGCGGCGGATATCATCCGGGGACGTTATATCGGTGCGGATGAATTTACATTCAGCGTGTATCCGGCCAGTACGCCGATCTATATGGAGTTGGTGAAGAATGGCGCGGCAGCGGATCTGATGCAGGCGGGAACTATTGTGAAGACGGCCTTCTGCGGACCTTGCTTCGGCGCAGGGGACACACCGGCGAACAATGCCTTCTCCATCCGGCATTCAACGAGGAATTTCCCGAACCGCGAGGGCTCTAAGCTGCAGAGCGGACAGATCGCGTCCGTGGCGCTTATGGACGCACGTTCTATCGCGGCGACGGCGGCGAACAAGGGCTTCCTGACTCCGGCTACGGATATAGATGCAGAGTATAAGGGACGGAAGTATTATTTTGACCGGAAGATCTATGCCAACCGAGTATTTGACAGCAAGGGAGAGGCAGATCCGTCTGTGGAGATCAAGTTCGGACCGAATATCAAGGATTGGCCGAAGATGGCGGCACTGCCGGAGAACCTGCTTCTGAAGGTGGTGTCCGAGATCCACGATCCGGTTACGACGACGGACGAGCTGATTCCTTCAGGGGAGACGTCTTCTTACCGGTCCAATCCTCTGGGACTTGCTGAGTTCGCGCTGTCCAGGAAGGATCCTGCCTATGTGGGCCGTGCGAAGGAGGTACAGAAGGCACAGAAGGCTATCGAGGCCGGACAGTGTCCGCTGGAGGTATTGGCTGAGCTTAAGCCGGTTATGGTGAAGATCCATGAGACTTATCCAGAGGTCGGAAGCGGGAATCTTGGGATCGGCAGCACGATATTCGCAGTGAAGCCGGGAGACGGCTCCGCAAGAGAACAGGCTGCGTCATGCCAGAAGGTGCTTGGCGGATGGGCGAATATCGCCAACGAATACGCGACCAAGAGATACCGCTCGAACCTGATCAACTGGGGTATGCTTCCGTTTATTACGGAGGAAGGACACGAGAGCTTAAGCTTCCGGAATGGAGATTATATCTTTGTACCGGATATCAGAAAAGCAGTTGAGGAAAAACGTTCAGAGATCAGGGCGTATGCAGTGGGTGCAGGGAACGACTGGAAGGAGATACTTCTTAAGACCGGCGATATGACGGATGCGGAGCGTGAGATCATATTAAAAGGATGTCTGATCAATTATAACAGGGTCTAAAGGAATTGAAATCGTCGTCCGATATATAGAATACGAGGGGCGGTTGATCCTGGCCAGACGATTGTTTCTTGAATTTGAATAATGTATAGACCACGGACGGTATTTTTTAAGGGAAAAGGATTTTCTTTAAGGGTGCCGTCCTTTCTATTGCCATGCATCACGGAAGGTGCAGTCGGTGGCACAGACAGGCAGGGATGGGGTCTTGGCAAAAGGAGGTTATAGTGAGGATCGATTCCAGTGTAATGGGAATGCAGTCTTCCAGAAAGTATGTTTCTGTGACGGCGAGATCTGTGGCAGGTTCCACGATGCGGCGTACGGGAAGCATGAACAGCAGTCTTGGCGGTTTCTTTGGAAGTCTGGTCAGCACCGGTGATGATACGGAACAGACCGGCGGGAATGAGAAGAACACTGCGAATTTGGGCGACATCACAACACATTTTAAGAATTTATCCAATACGGGAAGAGTTTCGGGAACAGAGAGAAGACAGGATCCCGTTATGACGATCAGGCAGCAGTGCGTGCGTTTTTTGATGGATCTTTTTTTCCGGTTTCGCGGTGAGAATGTCAGCGAACAGGAGATCCTGGGAACGCCGAATGACTTTGGGATGAACGGCGGGACAACTGTCTATCAGGTGAATACGTTCACGAATGAGTACTACCACATGGAAGAGGAACATACGACGTTTGCTACCCAGGGAATGGTCAAGACAGCGGACGGGAGAGAGCTGTCTTTCAATCTGGAGTTTTCCATGAGCCGTAGATTTGAAGAATACTACAAAGAAACTTATACGACGGAAGTTGTGAAGTTCTGTGATCCGCTGGTGATCAATCTGGATACGAATGTTGCGCAGGTGTCGGATCAGAAATTTTTCTTTGACCTGGATCAGGACGGTGAGGAGGAAGAAATATCAAAGCTTAAGGCCGGCAGCGGTTTTCTGGCGTTGGATCTGAATGGTGACGGGGAGATCAACGACGGCAGCGAGCTTTTCGGGACGAAGTCGGGCGACGGTTTTGCCGATCTGGCGAAATACGATGCCGACGGAAACGGATGGATCGATGAGGCGGATCCGATATGGGAGAAGCTGCTGATCTGGACGAAGGATGAGAACGGCGATGATAAGCTGTATCATCTGTCGGACCTGGGCGTGGGTGCGATCGGATTGGGAAAGGTGTCAACACAGTTTGCCCTCAATTCCGAGAAGGATAACCACAGCAATGCCATGATCAGGAGTACGGGGATCTTCCTGTATGAGAGTGGTATGGTGTCCACCGTACAGCACCTGGATCTTGCGCGGTAGGAAGATGCGGCAGGGTTATCCGCTGTGATATGGTTATAAAAAGGGAAGAAACCACATAGGAATAGTTATATATGTGGGGTGTTTTGTGTGAAGTATAATAGAATCGTCTTAAAAAGAACAAACAAAAGAGATGCCGGAGGCTTTCTTTTGTTTGTTTTTTTGCTGCCCTATGTATGCGCCAGCCTGTGGGGGCATGTGGGGGAAGAAACGGCAAAACTGCGACAGGATAACAAGGTGAATCTGGAGGGAGAAGTGGGATACAGGATCCGGGTCTCGATGGACTGGGGAGTCTGGGAAATTCCCATGGAGGAGTATCTGGTCTATAAGCTGAGCACGGTGATGCCGGAAACTTATGAGAAAGAGGCATTAAAAGCGCAGTCGGTGCTTCTGAGAACAGAGGTGGTCCAGGCGATTGCAAAACAGGAGGGGGAGGAACTTCTGTTGTCTGGTGCCGGACAGAGTAAATGGTATGAGATGGATATTTCTTCGGAAAGATTCCGGAATTGGAAGCAGGCGGTTGATGAGACGGCCGGACTGTATTTGTGCTGTCAGGGAGAACCGATTCAGGCGTCTTATTTTCAGATAAGCAATGGCGGGACAAGAGATGCGGCTGAAGTGTGGGACACGGATCAAAGGCCGTATCTGCGGAGCGTGTCCTGTATTCAGGATAAGGCGGCACAAAATTACAGCAGCACGGTCAGGGTATCGAAGACAGATTATCTTCGAGCCGTACAAAGCCGGCTTACAGGAGCATTTTCCGAGCAGGAGCTATGGGAAGAGGTGAAACTGACGTATGATACTGCCGGTTACGTAACCGGCGTGTCTTTTCTTAAGCAGGATGGGGAGGCGGAGCAGATTGACGGAGAGACTTTTCGCTATCTCTTCGACCTGCCGTCGGCATCATTTGAGATGGAAAGGGAGGAAAGAGAAGTGATCTTCCGGGTGGCGGGAGTTGGACATGGATTTGGTATGAGTCAGTACAGCGCCAACTGTATGGCCTTAAACGGGAAAACATATGATCAGATACTTGAGAATTTTTTTTACAGGACAGAATTAACAAAATTTGAATAACCTGTCAAAAATGGGTAAGACTAACACCATGTACCTGCACAGTGCAGGATGATCATCCGGGATATGTGCATAAGTCGCACCGGAGAAGGTCATCTTACACTCGAAAGCGATATTACGTATTTCCGAATGCGGCGGATGTGGTCCGTAATGTTCGGAGAGAGGTAGGAGGGTTGCTGTGAGCGGCAGGACCGTGAGAAGTAACCTGAAAATAATAACAGGAGGCAAGGTTTCATGGGAAGAAGGAATAGAAACAGTATCAGGAAAGAGCGGATCATTATGTTGACATCGTCTGTGCTGGTCTTGACGGCACTGACAGTTACCGGTGTTTTTGTGAAAAGAAACAACAATGCCGAAAAGGAAGATTATGTGGTAGATTTCGAGGCGATCGAGAAGAGCAATAATATGACGGCGGAGAATATGATGTCCGGCGAAGAGCTGGATACGCTGTTCGCGGAGGTTGGAACTGACGATCTGGATTATGATCCAAGTTTTCAGGAAGCAAATTCCCAGAATGTGGAGAATACCGAGGACAGGCTTTCGGCTAAGAAAGAAACCACTGAGGACAGGCTTTCGGCTAAGAAAGACAATAAGAAGGATAAGGATGCCGTTGATCAGGAGTTAAAGGATAAGAAGGCGGTGCAGGAGAAGGAGCGGGAAGCCGGCAGCGTGGACGAGGATAAGATCCAGGAATTGGAAGGGCTGCAGGAAGAGGAGAAGCGTAAGAAGAAAGAGGACGAAGAGCAGGAAGCCGGCATGTTTGATGAGTCGGTGGACACGGCCAGAAAGAGTGAAGAGACGGAGACGGCGGAAGCAATTTCCACAACCGTGCAGCCGACGCTGGATTTTAAAGAAGAGGATAATCTGGTCTGGCCGATCGTCGGCGATGTGCTGATCAATTACAGCATGGATCAGACTGTGTTCTTCCCTACGTTACAGCAGTATAAATACAACCCGGCGATAGTCATTGCGGCGAACCAGGGTGAGAGCATTACGGCTGCGGCTAATGGACGCGTCACGTCCGTTGCTTATGACCCGACGATCGGGAATATGGTAGTGATGGATCTCGGCAACGGTTATGAACTGACATACGGACAGCTGGAAAATATAACGGTATCCGAAGGAAGCTATGTATCTGTGGGAGACGGAATTGGAACCGTAGCGGCGCCCACCAAGTACTACAGCGTGGAGGGGACGAATGTATATTTCAAGCTGACTAAGGACGGTGAGCCGGTAAATCCAATGACGAAATTACAATAGGCTGCTCAGGAGCACAAGTATTGAAATACAGCTGCGGCTGGAAGCAAATCGGGAGAATGTGGCATGTCAGGAGCGGTAAATGCGCATCCGGGTGGCCAGTTACGATTCTCCCGATTGTTTAAAATGGACTAAAGGACAGGCCCGTCATGGGAAGTCCGGACCTGGATGCGGCAAAGGCAGTATGGAAATGGAGTAGAATATGCTGGTTATCATTCACGGAAATATCAAGACAATGGAAGCACGGGACTATGAGGATGGCTATCTGCAGATCGAGGACGGAAAGATCACGGCGCTGGGAGATATGAAGGACTGTAAACCGGGCAGATGGAAAGGAGAGGACAGGGTGCGGATCCTGGATGCCAGGGGCAATCTGGTAATGCCGGGGATCATAGAGGCCCATTGCCATATGGGGATCACGGAGGAAAAGAAGGGTATGGAGGGGGATGACTGCAATGAAAATGTGGACCCCATTACCCCATATCTGCGGGCGATCGACGCGATCAATCCGATGGATGCTGCCTTTAATGATGCAATACAGGCCGGCATCACTTCGGCAATGATCGGGCCGGGAAGCGCCAACGTAGTGGGTGGCCAGTTTGTCTTTTTGAAGACACATGGAAGGTGTATCGATCGTATGATTGTCAAGGCTCCCGCGGCGATGAAAGTGGCTTTCGGCGAAAATCCCAAGGTCAATTATGCGGGTCAGAACACCTCTCCGGCTACAAGGATGGCTGTCGCGGCAATGCTTCGGGGGGAATTGACCGAAGCGTGTAATTATCGGAAGAAGAAGAACGGGAATCCGGATCTGCCTCCGGACTTTCGCTATGAGTGCTGGCTGCCGGTGCTGGACGGTGAGATTCCTTTAAAGGCACATGCACACAGAGCGGATGACATCCTGACAGCGGTACGCATTGCGAAGGAATTCGGTCTCCATATGACGCTGGACCACTGCAGCGAAGGGCATCTGATTGCGGAGGCCATAAAAAAGTCGGGATTTCCGGCGATTGTAGGGCCTGATTTGGCAAGCCGGAACAAAATTGAAGTCCAGAATATGGCTTTTAAAACAATCGGGATTTTAAACAGAGCCGGGGTAAAGACGGCAATCACCACAGACCATCCCGTGTCCCTGATTCAGTCGCTGCCTATCTGCGCCGGTCTGGCGGTAAAATCGGGGCTTGAGGAGACGGAAGCCCTAAAGGCTATTACCATTTATCCGGCACAAATCTGCCGTGTGGACAACAGGGTGGGCTCTCTGGAGATTGGAAAGGATGCGGATATCGCCATTTTTGACAATCTGCCCCTTAGGGTTGAGGCGAAATGCATGTGTACCATAATAGAGGGAAAAATCGTGTATACAGACGAGACTTTCTCTTTACCTCATCATCAGAAAACTGTATAATAAGAAAAAATGTAAATGCTCGGCGCGGTATCAGTCGAGCATTTTTTGCAAGGCTTGAGGCAGGATATTCTCTTTTGCCCAAAGAAGCGGAGATGTAAAATAAGTGATGAAAACAGCAGTGAAGATGGGGGATAAAATATGAAAGTAGTGGTACTGGCGGGTGGAATCAGCACGGAAAGGGATGTATCCTTAAGTTCCGGCGTAATGATTTACCGGGCGCTTAAGGAAAAGGGGCATGACGCCGTTCTTCTGGACGTGTATCTGGGATACAGAGAGGCAGAATGGGAAAACGACGCAGATGCCGCCGAGATTTTTGCTCCCGGGAGAGACTGGGCAAAAGATATCGGAGCCGTTTCCGAGGAAAATCCGGATATCGAGCAGATAAAGGCCCTGCGCCCTGACGGGGAAAAGAACTTTTTCGGACCGAACGTTATAAGAATCTGCCAGGCGGCGGACGTGGTGTTTCTTGCGCTCCATGGGGAAAACGGGGAAAACGGAAAGGTTCAGGCGTGCTTCGACCTTATGGGAATCAGATATACCGGGACGGATTATGTAAGCTCTGCCCTGGCTATGGATAAGGGTCTTTCCAAGGAACTGTTTGTCTGCCACGGAATCCCTACGCCAAAGAGTGTGTGCGTTAAGAAAGAGGACTACAAAGGGCATGGGGAAGCCGGTGCGGAAATTTCTTTTCCATGCATTGTGAAAGCATGCTGCGGCGGTTCCAGCGTGGGCGCTTACCGGGTAGACCGGCCAGAGGATCTGCCGGGCGCCCTTCAGGAAGCTTATACTTTCGAGGAAGATGTCATTGTTGAACAGTTTATTACCGGACGCGAATTTTCCGTGGGTGTCATTGACGGCAAAGCTCTTCCCGTCATAGAAATTGCACCTATTCAGGGCTTTTACGATTATAAGAACAAGTATCAGCCCGGCAGTACCATCGAAACCTGTCCGGCAGATCTGAGCGCAGAATTAACCCTGCAGTTACAAACCTATGCAGAACAGGTTTTTGAAGCACTGAAGCTTACTTCTTATGCCCGTATTGATTTTATGATGGACACCCAGGATCAGTCCTTCTACTGTCTGGAGGCCA
>OFFP01001723.1_pt1 | contig 14184 bp, 13 predicted proteins | sample 1521431 | NCBI WGS metagenome assembly OFFP01 (sample SAMEA3504104, study PRJEB24116) | mouse gut metagenome | biome: mouse gut; feature: mouse-associated habitat; material: faeces | place: Denmark | collected 2011 | reverse complement strand
AGGGCAATGATACGCTGATGGTGGAAAAGATCCAGTCCACCATTGTCAATACGATCCCGCTGTGGAAGAGCCAGATGGTGCTGGCCCTGGGCGTGGAGCATTCGGCCCAGGCAGCGGCGGCGCAGCGGGAAGTGACAGATATGACCAATGAGCTGCTTAAGAAAAACGCGGCCAAGCTGAAGATGGCGACCATCGATGCGGCAAAAGAGTCTGAACGGGGCATCGTAGATATGGAGACCTTGAAGATGACCAACGAATCTCTGATCTCTACGCTGGATGAAGTGATGCGGATTCAGCAGGAGGGCAGACAGAAGCGCCGGGAGGCGGAGACCGAGATGCACCGTCTGGAAGGGGAGCTCAAGCACAAGCTCCTGCAGATGCGGGCATAGCCGGCCGAACCGGACAGGATGGATGTTATGCGCGCCGGCGCAGAGTACAATCTAAAATTACGAATACAAGGAGAATAGTTATGGCGAAGGAAAAGAAGCTGGTAGAATCAATCACTTCCAGGGAGGTGGATTTTGCGCAGTGGTATACGGATGTTGTGCGGGAGGCAAAGCTGTGTGATTATTCAGGTGTCAAGGGATGTCTGAATTATTTACCCAACGGATATGCAATCTGGGAGAAGATCCAGGCAGATTTAGATAAGCGCTTTAAGGACACTGGAGTGGAAAATGTCTATCTCCCGGTTTTGATTCCGGAGGCCCTGCTGCAGAAGGAAGCGGACCATATCGAGGGCTTTGCGCCCGAGGTTGCGTGGGTGACCCAGGGGGGTCTTGAGCCTCTGCAGGACAAATTCTGCATCCGTCCTACTTCGGAAACACTGTTTTGCGATGTATGGAGCAAGACCGTACAGTCCTACCGGGATCTGCCGAAGGTGTGGAATCAGTGGTGCTCGGTGCTTCGATGGGAAAAGACCACCAGGCCCTTCCTGCGTTCCAGAGAATTTTTGTGGCAGGAAGGACATACGATCCATGCGACATTCGAAGAGGCTGAGCAGAGGACTCTGACCATGCGCGACGTGTATCGGGATTTTATCCAGGACGATCTCGCGATTCCGCTGGTATGCGGGCGCAAGACAGAGAGCGAGAAGTTTGCAGGGGCGCAGGATACCTATACGGTGGAAGCGCTGATGCATGACGGACAGGCATTGCAGTCCGCGACCAGCCATTTCTTCGGCAGTTCTTTCCCGGATGCATTTGACATCAAGTATTCGGATAAAAACAACGAGCTGCACAGTGTGTATGAGACTTCCTGGGGACTGTCCACAAGAATCATCGGCGCGATCATCATGGTACACGGCGATGACAGCGGACTGGTGCTCCCGCCGAGGATCGCCCCGGTACAGACGAAGGTCATCCCCATTGCACAGCACAAGGAAGGGGTGCTGGACAAAGCAAGGGAGCTGCTGGATACATTGAGGGCGGCAGGCTATGCTGCGAAGATCGATGATTCCGACAAAGCACCGGGCTGGAAGTTCAGCGAGCAGGAGATTCAGGGAATCCCGACCCGGATCGAGATCGGTCCCAAGGACATCGAACAGGGCCAGGTGGTCGTAGTGCGGCGCGATACGAGAGAAAAGACGGTGGTTGCCATCGGCGAGATCACCACGAAGCTGGGAGAAATCCTGGAGACTATGCAGAAGGATATGTTTGAACGGGCAAAAGCATTTTTGGATTCCCACATTGATTCCGCAGTGACTATGGAAGAAATGAACAGGAAGTTCAATGAGAGCCGCGGCTTTATCAAGGCAATGTGGTGCGGAGAGGAAAGCTGCGAGGATGAGATCAAGGCGCAGACAGGCGGCGCGTCTTCCCGGTGCATTCCAGATGAAGAGGAGCACCTGTCGGATGTATGCATCTGCTGCGGAAAACCCGCGAAGCACATGGTTTATTGGGGAAAAGCATACTAAATCATGATTGGAACTGGGGGCGGGGATTTTTATGGCATTTCAGAATATGGTAAATATGCAGCTGATGATGTTCCTGCTTGCCGGAATCGGATTTTTCGTCAGAAAAAAAGGGATCATCAGCGGCGCCGCACGGAAAGAACTGGTGGGTTTCTGCCTCTATATCACACTGCCGTTCAATATCTTCCATTCTTTTCGGATGGACTGGGACCCGGGTATGCTTACGGCTTTTTTGCAAGTATTGCTTTTGTCAATCGGCTATAATGTGATTTCCATTTTCATAAGTTTCCTTCTCTACCGCCGGACCGAATCCCGGCGGCAGAAGCCGCTGCGGTACGGAACGATTTTATCCAACGGCGGATTTCTGGGCAATCCGGTGATCGAAGGGATTTACGGTATGGAAGGCTTGTTTTACGCATCGGTATTTATGCTTCCGGTGCGTATTGTCATGTGGAGCATCGGTACGTCCTGTTTTCTGAAAGGCAGCCGGGAAAATCTGGCGAAAAAAGTGCTGACGCATCCATGTGTTGCGGCAATCTATCTGGGCCTTGCGGCCATGCTTGCCGGGATCGAATTTCCGGTGTTTCTGGAAAATACAGTCAGCGGCATCAGCAGCTGCAACACGCCCCTGAGTATGATGCTGATCGGAATGATGCTTGCGGAGATGGATCCGAAGGGGATGCTGGACGGGACTATGGCATTTTATACGGCGGTGCGCCTGTTCCTGATCCCGGCTGTGATCTTCGGGACCACACGCCTGCTTCCTATCGACCCGCTTCTCCGCGGGATCACGGTGATCATCGCGGGAATGCCGACTCCGGTGACGACCGCACTGCTGTCCGCGAAGTATGAAGGAGACGAGCAATATGCAACGGCGATGATCTTTGTAACTACAGTGCTGTCGCTGGTGACGCTCCCGGCCTGGTGCTTTCTGCTGGGAGTATCATAAATGGGGGTGGACCGCAGGAACAGGATCCGGCGTATCTGTAAAGGAACAGGACAGATAAAATAGATGAACGAAAGGAATATTTAAGAGTATGAAAAAACGGGTCATCCTCGGCTCCGCGTCTCCAAGGAGAAGAGAACTGCTGGAGCAGATCGGAATGGAGTTTGAGATTGTGGTCAGTAACGCACAAGAGCATTACGAGAGCACCCGTCCAGAGGAAATCGTAAGGGAGCTGTCGCTGATGAAGGCGCAGCATGTGGCGGAGGAAGTGGAGCAGCGTGAAAAGAAAAGTTCAGATCATGCCTGCATTTCCGAAATGGGAACGAGAGAGAGACATCTCCGCAATGTAATGATACTGGGTGCGGACACGATCGTTGTGCTGGACGGGCAGATCCTTGGAAAGCCGTCCGATGAGGCGGCGGCATTTTCCATGCTGAAAAGCCTGCAGGGAAGGATGCACCAGGTCTATACAGGCGTTGCTCTGCTGGATTTTGACGGAAACGGAGAACTGCATACGATCACCCATGCCGAGGAAACGAAGGTTTATGTGCATGAAATGACGGATCAGGAGATCCGCCGGTATCTTGCTGCCGGGGAATCATTGGATAAAGCAGGCGCTTACGGAGTTCAGGGGCGGTTTGCGGCATACATCGACCGGATTGAAGGCGATTATTACAACGTAGTAGGGCTGCCGGTGGCATATCTGTACCATGAGGTCAAGGGGCGGTTGGAATAAGGAAGTCCGTAAGGGATATATAGAAGAGTATGGAGTGAATGATGGGAATATTTTCTTTTCTTAAAAATGAGGAAAAAGAGGCAGAGGAAAAGGCTTTCCGTCTGAAGACAGAGGAAATGCTGACGAAACTGACAGAGGAAATGAAGAAAGGGCAGGAGCTTACGGAAAACCTTTCCCAGGATATCCGGCAGGTCAGTTCAGACGTGCGCCGGCACGATATGGCTCTGGAAGACTGCCTGGACGCCCTGGAAGAGCAGCAGGAGGAACAGCGGAAGAGCCGGGATCAGGTCAGGAAGCTGGAAGCGGAACAGGAGAAGCTTCTAAAGTTTCTGTCGGTATATCAGGAACAGCTCTGGGGGATGAAGCGGTATGCCGGACAAAATGCTCCTGAATGGCTCTCACAGCTTGAGCTGATGGAAAAAGCGGCGGAAGGAGCCAGACTATCCAGCGGGATCGCATGGATTGAAGAGTCCGGGGTACAGGTGGACTATGCGCTTCATGAAGTGATCGAGGCCAGAACGACATCCGAGGAAGCGATGGATATGCGGGTGGCGGAAATCTACAGTCCTGGCGTGATCTGGCGGGGCGAGGTAAAAAAGAAAGCCCGGGTGGCGGCATACCGTCTGGAAAGAGAAGGACAGAAATCAGTTCTGTGAGAAAGGATACGGAGGAGAAAAATAATGGGTGCGGATACAATTATAGGGATTGACCTTGGGACTTCGACAACGGAAGCGGCAGTGATCCGGGACGGAAAACCAGTGATGATCGTTAATCTTGACGGACAGGTGATCACGCCTTCCGCCGCCGGTGTTGACAAGAGCGGGCAGCTTGTATTTGGAGAAAAGGCAAAGGCTCAGTATCTTCTGGCGCCGGAGGATACGGTGATCGAGGCGAAACGGAAGATCGGTACAAAAGAAAAGCTGCGTATGGGAAACAAGGACTATACGCCGGTGGAGATCTCGTCCATGCTGCTCAAATATGTAAAGGACTATGTATCGGAATCCCTGGGCGAAAATATTTCCAGAGCGGTGATCTCTGTCCCTGCATATTTTGACGACCTGCAGAGGCAGGAAACTGTGGAGGCCGGAAAGCGGGCAGGCTTTGAGGTGGAGCGGATCATCAATGAACCTACGGCGGCAGCTCTAAGCTACGGGATCGGCCACATGGAGGAAGAAAGCCATATACTGGTCTATGACCTGGGCGGCGGTACATTTGACGTGACACTTCTGGAAATGTTTGGAGGCGTAGTGGAAGTGAAAGCCAGCAGCGGCGACAACCGGCTTGGAGGAAAGGATTTTGATGAATGTCTGATCCAGTGGCTCGTTTCACAGTTCCGAAAGAAACACGGAAAAGACCTGAGCAAAGATGCTGCGGCCATGGTCAAGCTGAAAGAACAGGCTGAATGGTGCAAAAAGGAACTGAGCAGCCGGGATTCCTGCCAGATTGTGATCCCGTTTATTGCAGAAAAGAGCGGAACTCCGCTGGCGTTAGAAGAAACTGTGACGCTGGAGTTGTTTGAGGAAATGACCCGGTACCTGGTGGAACGGACCCACGCTCCCATCGACGTAGTTCTGGCAGACAGCGGAGTGCTGGCCACGGATATTGACAGGATCCTGCTGGTAGGCGGCTCCACCCGGATGCCGATGGTACGCAGGGATATTGAAGCCTATTTGCAGAAGGAGCCGTCAAAAGCGGTGAATCCGGATTATGCGGTGGCGGAAGGCGCGGCGATCCAGGCCGGCATCATCGAAGGGACGCTGAGCCGGGAAGAGGGCATCATCATGACAGACGTGAATCCCTATACACTGGGGATCCGCGTGTTGTGCGAGGACAGATCCCATTATATGAGTATTGTGATTCCAAGGAATGTGACGATTCCGGTTGTCAGAAAAGGGATTTACTATACAAGCGCTGACAATCAGACCTCCGCGAAAATTGAAGTTTACCAGGGAGAGCACGATGACGTGCGGCTGAACCATTTCCTGGGAGAATTTGTGATCTCCGGTATTCCCATGCGCCCGGAAGGAGAAGAGCGGATCGAAGTGGAGTTTTCCTATAATCTGAACGGGATGCTGGAGGTCAGCGCGCGGATCCCAAGCTCGGGAGAAGAGGCGTCGGTTGAGATCAACATGATGGCATATGAAGAGGAATTTTTTACGGAAGCGGCAACAGATGTCAGCAAATGGAAAGAGTCTTCTCTTGCAAAGGAATTTCGGACGGTGGTCCGCAGGGCTGAGCGCAGGCTGAAAAGTGAAACGGTTCAGAATATGCCGTTTTACAGAGAGGACCTGGAGAGCTGCCTGTATGACCTGAAGCTGGCCTTGATCGAGGAAGATGAGGACCGGGCGGCGGAGCTGGAAGAGGATATCCTGGATCTGTTGGAAGAGCGAGAATGAGGGGCGGCAGGGCATGGATGATTATAGAGTATTGGGGCTGGAACAGGGAGCGACCCAGAAGGAAATAAAAAGGGCTTACTTTTCTCTGGTCAGAAAATATTCTCCAGAGGAATCTCCGGAAAAATTCCGGGAGATCCGGGAGGCTTATGAGCGGTTAAAGGGACAGACAGAAGGCCGGGGACCCGTCTTTACCAGACCGTCAGACCCTCTGGCGGGAAAGTTTCTGGACTTGTACTGGCAGCACCGGAATGCGCAGGATCCCTATAGCGCCCGGGATGTCTGCGAAGAGGCATGGAAGCGTTTTCCGGAAGAAATCCAATTTTTATACTACCTGGCGCTTGCACAGCGCCGGGCAGGAAATTCGGGAAAGTCTGTGAAAAGCTGTGAAGAGCTTGTAAAGCGGGAACCAGAGAATCAGTGGTTCTGGAGAGAGCTTGCCGTTTCCTATGATGAGAGGAACTATACCCGGAAGGCATATGCGGCGTATGAAAAGGCGTATGAACTGGGATGCCGGGACAACCGGTTTTTATTGGATTTTTCCATATCCTGTGATAATTATGAGAGATATGACCGGGGAATCCAGGTGCTGACAGAACTGGTCAGAAAGGACAGACGCTGGAAAAGGGAAGAGATATCGGAAGTGCTGGCTGCATACTCGGGGATCCTGTCCATGTGCTGCAGAAAAGGCAGGGACTTCAGCAGCATGCTGGCCGAATTTGAACAGTTTATCCGGCAATATTCCATTTATATAGCGGAGTATCTGGATATCGTGCTTGGATTTTGTACGAGGATGATACAGGATATGAATCTGTGCGCGTCCCCCCATGACCTGATCAGGGATATTCTTTCAGCGGTAGAGAAGGTATGTGTGCAGGGTGAGGCTAAGGAACTGCTGGCTATGGTCCGGGGGCAGTACGTGGATCAATGTATCTGGGAGGATAAGCGCCTGTCGGAAACCGTGCAGCTCGGAACCGAGGTATTCTTTCTGATGGATGACAAGTCGGCGGACCTTCGGACTTATGCGCTGCTGGATCTGAAATTATGTATGATCGAGGAGCGGCAGGAGGTGCTTCCTCAGCTGGAGATCATGAAAGAGGAATACCCGGAGTATTATGAAAAAATCTGTGATTTCGCGGAACAGCTCCAGAATGAAAAGAACCTGGGATATCTAAAAAGCAGTTTGCTGAAACAATATATCCGCTTGGGAAAATACATAACCGGGGGGAAATATTTTGAAAAATACCCGGATGAAAAAAAGAAGGCTATGAGGACTGCGGTCCATCAGTATAACGGCGACCAGCCCTTTGTGAGAAGCGGGAAAAAGATCGGAAGAAATGATCCCTGTCCCTGCGGGAGCGGGAAAAAATATAAGCATTGCTGCATGAAAAAGGAACAGGTATAATGATAAATTTTCCGGGAATACTGAGAAAAGGTAGTGCAGAACAGCCTATGAATAAAATTCCAGGAGGAAGATTTATGAAAGCAAAGGTAAATGAAGGGTGTATTTCCTGCGGAGCATGTGTTTCTACCTGCCCGGAGGTATTTCGGTTCAATGATGAAGATGTGGCGGAAGCTTATGCGGACGTTACGGAAGAGACAAAAGAGGCGGCAGAAGAGGCAAGAGACAGCTGCCCTGTTTCAGTGATCGACCTGATGGATTAAAAGTAATGGTCTATAACCATTTTGGCATATCAGGAGCTTTATCTGATATGCCTTATTTTTTCAACATAGGTTACTATAAATTCAAATCAGAAGAGGGCAATTTTTGTGGAATACATAGACTCAAAATACAGAAAATTAAATCTGACCCGCCGGTTTTTTGACGGATCGAAGGGTTATTTTGCTGCCGCAGTTGCCGCATCTCTGGCGGCAACGGTCTTAAACGCGCTGACACCCCAGATTTTCCGGTTCAGTGTCGACTCGGTCCTGGGCGGCGGAAAATATACGTATCTGGCAGGTCATCTCTGGATCTTGTCGCTTTTGCTCATTGCAGTGGCGGTGCTGTCTGGAATCGCGCAGTATATCTGCCGGTCCAATACGGCCATGGCAGGGGAGAATTTTGCAAAAAATATGCGGGACGCCCTGTTTGTCCATGTGCAGAAGCTGCCGATGGACTGGCATGATCAAAATCAGACAGGTGATATTATTCAGCGGTGTACGTCAGACGTAGAGGTTATCCGCAACTTTGTAGTCAACCAGCTTCTGGAAGTGTTCCGCACCGTGTTTCTGGTCGTGACCTCTTTTGTTATGATGCTGTATATGAATGTGAAACTGTCGCTGGTGGTGCTGGCTTTTGTGCCTGTGGTCGTATTGTACTCCGCTGTTTTTTACCGCCTCATCGCCAAAAGGTTTGTGGATGCAGACGAGGCAGAAGGGGAATTGTCAACGGTAGTCCAGGAAAATGCGACTGGTGTGCGGGTAGTACGCGCCTTTGGCCGTGAAAAGTTCGAGATGGACCGTTTCCGTGAAAAGAATGAGATCTTTGCGAAGCTCTGGATCCGGCTGGGCACACTGTCCGGGCTGTACTGGGGCATAGGGGATCTGATCACGGGCTTTCAGGTGGTCGCGGTGATCGTTCTGGGAACGATCGAGGCGGTACATGGTACAATCTCCGTGGGAGAATTTATCGCTTTTGCATCTTATAATACAACGCTGGTGTGGCCGATTCGCGGGCTGGGGAGAATCCTTTCCGATATGAGCAAGGCCGGTGTGTCTTTCGAGCGTGTGGATTATATCATACGGGCGGAAGAAGAGGCTTATACGGGCCAGGGAAGAAAAGAAGGCACAGGGCGGACAGATACGTTTGATATTCGCTTTGAACATGTAAATTTTGCATATGAATCCGGGAAAGAAGTTTTGTCAGACGTAGATTTTTCCATCCCGCAGGGATATACCTTCGGCATCCTTGGCGGGACCGGAAGCGGAAAGTCGACCATCGTACAGCTATTGACACGCCTGTACGAACTGGAGGACGGGCAGGGAAGGATCAGCATCGGCGGAAGGGATATCAGAGAGATTCCGCTGGAGCAGCTCCGAAGCTGTATCGGCATGGTATTGCAGGAGCCTTTCTTATATTCCAGGACAATCCGGGAAAATATCGCGGCCTGCGCGCCCGGCGCTTCCATGGAGGAAATCCGCCGTGCGGCGGAGACGGCCTGTGTGGATGAGTCGGTCATGAGCTTCCCGGACGGTTATGATACGCTGGTAGGGGAGCGGGGAGTGACGCTTTCGGGAGGGCAGAGGCAGCGCGTGGCGATCGCCAGAATGCTGCTCCAGAAAGCGCCCATACTGGTCTTTGACGATTCGCTCTCAGCAGTAGATTCGCAGACAGATTCCATGATCAGAAAAGCGCTCAGCGATGATATGGAACAGGCAACGGTCATCCTGATCTCCCACCGGATCACAACACTCATGGGAGCGGATCAGATTCTGGTGCTGAACCAGGGACGGGTGGAAGAAATGGGCACTCATTATGAGCTGATCAGAAAGCAGGGGATCTACCGCAGGATATACGATATCCAGATGAGCCAGGACGACCGGGAACAGATGGGAGGTGCAGAAGATGGCGGCATATGAAGAACAAGAGTATCATAAACCGTTCAGCTTTCGGATATGGATGAAAATGCTGCCGTTTTTCCGGCCATACAAAAAGTATTTTGCAATCTCCTTTATGCTGAACATTTTCCTTGCCGGTGTAGATGTGGTTGTTCCGCTCTTCCAGAGCTATGCCATCGACCGCTTCATTACGCCCGGCAGCCTGGATGGGCTGCGGCATTTTGCGCTCCTTTACGGCCTGGTGATCGTGCTCCAGACGATCGCTGTCTATACCTCGGTCCATGCGGCGATCATCATTGAGATGAACCTGGGAAGGGATCTGAAATGGGCCCAGTTTGAACATCTGCAGACCCTGTCCTTTTCCTATTACAATACGACTCCGGTAGGCTATATCCATGCCCGCGTCATGAGCGATACGCTGCGGATCGCCTCTCTGGTCGCATGGGGGCTGGTGGATATGTTCTGGGCGCTGCTCTATGTGCTCAGTGTATTTACGATCATGTTTCTGCTGAATGTCCGGCTGGCGTTAGTGATCCTGCTGATCGTGCCGTGCATTGCAGTTCTGACGGTGTATTTTCAGAATAAGATCCTGCACTGGAACCGGAAGGTGAGGAAGATCAACGCTCAGATCACCAGCGCGTACAATGAAGGAATCACCGGAGTCAGGACATCAAAAAGTATGGGAATTGAAAAGGAAAATGAGAACGCATTTTTTCAGCATACGCTGGAGATGCGGCGGGCTGCGGGGCGCTCTGCAAAGCTGAACGCGGTCTATATCCCGGCGATCCTGCTGTTCAGCTCCGTGGCAGCAGCGGTGGTCCTGGCGCAGGGCGGCCATATGGTGCAGGAAGACATCATGCGTCTGGGAACCCTGTCTGTGTTTATCTCTTATGCGGTCATTATTTTTGAGCCGATCCAGCAGCTGGCAAGACTTTTGGCGGATCTGATCTCCTGCCAGGCGAATATTGAGCGTGTGACGGACTTGCTGGAGCAGGAACCAAATGTTGTAGACCGGGCGGATGTGATTCAAAAGTATGGGGATGCATTTTCACCGAAGCAGGAAAACTGGGAAAGAATCAAAGGCGATATCGTGTTTGAGGATGTCTCCTTTATGTATCCGGATGGGAAGGAATATGTGCTGGAGCACTTCAATCTCCATGTGCCTGCCGGAATGAATGTGGCGATCGTAGGAGAAACAGGCGCAGGAAAATCTACGCTGGTGAATCTGATGGGACGTTTTTTTGAGCCTACATCAGGGAGGATACTCATTGACGGAGCGGACTATCGGGAGCGCTCACAGCTCTGGCTCCACAGCCAGATCGGATATGTGCTGCAGAATCCCCATCTGTTCTCCGGAACCGTCCGGGAAAATATCCGGTACGGCAGGCTTTCGGCTTCGGACGCGGAGATTGAAGAGGCGGCCAGAAGCGTGTCGGCGGATCAGGTTGTGATGAAGCTGGAGAATGGCTATGAAAGCGATGTGGGAGAGAGCGGCGGAAAGCTTTCCACCGGGGAAAAGCAGCTCATTTCCTTTGCAAGAGCAATCCTTGCGGACCCGGCTATCTTCGTGCTGGACGAGGCCACGTCTTCGATTGACACCCAGACCGAGCAGCTGATCCAGCAGGCAACGGGGAAGCTTCTGAAAGGGCATACCTCTTTCATCATCGCACACCGGTTATCGACCATCCGGCAGGCGGACCTGATCCTTGTGGTGAAGGACGGGAAGATCATCGAACGCGGAACCCACCGGGAGCTGCTGGAAGAAAAGGGATATTATTATGAGCTGTACTCCAGGCAGTTTGAGGAGGAAGCTTCGATGCAGGTGTTTGCGGAAGGGGGCAGGGCAGGATGCTGAAAGAGAGACAGGAGATCATAGACCTGTGTCTGAACTATCCGGGAGCATATGAGGATTATCCGTTTCATGATCCCAACTGGTGCGTGATGCGGCATCAGGAAAATAAAAAAGTGTTCGCATGGATTTTCGAAAAGGACGGATACATCTGGGTCAATGTAAAATGCGACCCGGAGTGGATCTCATTTTGGAGAAATGCGTTTGAGTCGGTCATTCCGGCATATCACCTGAACAAGGCTTACTGGAATTCCATCATCCTGGACGGAAGTATTCCGGATAAAGAGATCCGGATCATGATCGGGAACAGCTATGATCTGACGGCGAAAAAGCGCAGGAAGGAGGAAATGCGATGTTAGCGTACACCTATGTTTCGCAGGGCAATTTTCAATTGACTGAGAAACCAAAACCGGAATTGGCGGATGCAAAAGACGCCATTGTGAGAGTTACATTAAAAGGAAAGCAGGGAAAGATATGACAGATATTTTAACGATGGGCGAGATACTTGTTGAAATTATGCGTGAGCATGAGGATGTTCCTCTTGACCGGGCAGGGACGTTCAAAGGCCCTTATCCCAGCGGCGCCCCCGCGATCTGTATTGATGCGGCCGCACGTCTGGGATGCAGGACGGCGATCATCGGCGGCGTGGGAAAGGACGATTTCGGAAAATGCCTTTTAGACCGTCTGAGACAAGACGGCGTGGACGTAAGTCATGTCCTTGAGAGTGAAGAGCAGGCTACAGGCTGCGCCTTTGTGACCTATTTTGGAGATGGATCCCGGAAATTCATTTTCCATATGGGAAATACGCCTGCTGTCGAGGCGAAAGCCCCTGGACAGGGTGAGTTTGAGGACGTGAAGTATATGCATATCATGGGATGCTCCCTCATGTCGAATCCGGTGTTTGCCCAGGAAATATTAAAGACGATGCGCATGTTTGCCGGAGAGGGCGCTAAGATCTCCTTTGATCCGAATATTCGTAAAGAGCTGTTTACGGACGAATCCATCCATGAGGTGATCGGGGAGGTGATGGAGCACACCGGCATCTTTCTGCCGGGAGTCGAGGAGCTGCTGCTGATCACCGGGCAGGAGACGGTGGAAAAAGCGGTAGAGTCCTGTTTTGCATATCCGAAGATGGAAATCGTGGTTCTGAAAAACGGGGCAAAGGGAAGCCGGATCTACCAGCGTGACCGTGTGGAAGAAGTGGGCGTTTACCAGGTAGAACAGGCAGATGCCACCGGAGCCGGGGACTGCTTTGACGGGGCGTTTCTGGCAGGGCTTGTCCAGGGAAAGAGTGTGAAGGAAGCCGCGCAGATGGGAGCGGCGGCAGGAGCGCTCAATGCGGCTGCGTTTGGGCCGATGGAAGGAAAGATCAATCCCGGGACAGTGAAGGAAATTATGGAAAGAGGTTAATGGCCTTTAAATCACGGTTCTGTATAAGTAATGTGATTTTCCGATAAAAACATAAATTTGGTTGCAGACAAAAGCAGAATCACGCAAAAATGGTTGGAGGATTTCGAGAGAGAATGGATGTAAGAGAAGTTTTAGAGCAGGTGAAGTCCGGTGGGATGTCTGTGGAAGATGCAGAACGGTATTTTCAGAAGCAGTCTTATGAAGAGATGGGATATGCCAAGCTGGATACATACCGGGAGATCCGTTCCGGTTTCCCGGAGGTCGTATTTTGCAGCAGAAAAGCGGATGTACATCTGAAAAATATCTATAAAAGGCTATACGAGGAAAATGGAGAAGTATTCGGAACGCGCGCCTCGCAGCGGCAGTACGAGGTGGTGCAGGAAGTGCTGCCCCAGGTCGTATACGATGATGTCTCCCATATTTTAAAAATAGAAGCAAAAGACAAGACACGGATCGGAGAAATCGCGGTCTGCACAGCAGGCACGGCGGATATCCCGGTAGCCGAAGAAGCGGCCCAGACGGCAGAATATTTCGGGGCAAATGTAAACCGCATCTATGATGTGGGAGTCAGCGGCCTTCACCGAATGCTGTCCAGGCTGAATGTGATTCAGAAGGCAAACTGCGTGGTAGCGGTGGCAGGTATGGAGGGCGCGCTGGCAAGCGTGATAGGGGGATTGGTGGATAAGCCTGTGATTGCAGTTCCCACGTCTATAGGCTACGGCGCAAGCTTTCATGGGCTTTCTGCGCTGCTTACTATGATTAATTCCTGTGCAAATGGAATCTCGGTAGTAAATATTGATAACGGTTTCGGGGCTGGCTATATTGCCACCCAGATTAACCGGTTAGGAGTAAAGAATGGGTAAAACACTTTATTTGGAATGCTATAGTGGAATCAGCGGCGATATGACGGTTGGCGCGCTGCTGGATTTAGGGGCGGATGAGAGCGTACTTATGAAAATGCTGAAGAGTCTTCCGTTGGATGAATTTGATATTGCTGTTACAAGAGTGAAGAAGTCAGGATTGGATGCCTGTGATTTTCATGTGATTCTGGATGAAGCACACAATCCCCATGACCATGATATGGAATATCTGCATGGGCATGAGCGTCATTCTGAAAATGGACACAGTCATACCCATGCAGAACCTCATAATCATGAGCACAATCATGCATATATAAAACGGCATGACCATGAACACAATGATACAGATGCAGAGGGGCATCATCCTAGTCATGTACACAGGGGCCTGCCGGAAATCAGAGAGATTATACAAAATTCAGATATGACCAAGCGGGCAAAGGATACGGCGCTTCGGATATTTGGGATTCTTGCAGACGCGGAGGCGAAAGCGCATGGAGTACCGGCGGAGCAGGTACATTTCCAT
>OFFP01001717.1_pt1 | contig 14251 bp, 16 predicted proteins | sample 1521431 | NCBI WGS metagenome assembly OFFP01 (sample SAMEA3504104, study PRJEB24116) | mouse gut metagenome | biome: mouse gut; feature: mouse-associated habitat; material: faeces | place: Denmark | collected 2011 | reverse complement strand
CAGACGTGTGCTCTTCCGATCTTGATATATGGTGATTCAGTTTTTATGTTCAAGATTGAGCAGAAAGTGTATTGGAGCTCTGGTTATAAACCTGTACAACACATTTCCACTCTCCATTCAGTTTCATCATCAGAAGGTAGTCAGTGAAATCCGCATTGCCGCCCCAGTTTTCCTCCAAAACCCGAACAACTGCCATAGTTTCCTCTAAGGCAATTACATCCACGCGAGCTTCAAATTTCGGGTGAGAACCAACACGGTCTACATCATTAAAAAAGTTTTGGATCGGGCCACAGGAGAACTGAGATCCAGAGCAGCCGTACACCATCGCCTCCTCACTGAAGGCATCCCTTGCAATTGCGCTATCCCCTTCCGCTACGCCGTTAAGACGTTTTAGGGCTGCCGCCTCTACAGCTTGATATTCTTTCAGCGATGCACGCATAATGAACTCCTTTCAATCAAATGAAATAAAATCCCGGAGCGGAAAGTGGGGGTTCCCGCTCCGGATCAGGATATCAGAAGGTAGGATTACTTCTTTTGAATGGTGTTGGAGTTCTGGTTGTAAGCTTTCGCTACACACTTCCACTCGCCGTCCATTTTCATCAGCAGCAGGATATCGGTAAAGTCGATACGGCCACCCCATCCCTCTTCCAGTACGCGGACAACAGCCAGAGTCTCCTCCACGTCAAGGACATCTACGCGGGCCTTGAAGTTTTCCCCGCCTGGAACGGTGTCCACATTGTGGTAAAACTGCTCAATGGAGCCGTGCTCCAGTTCACCGTCCAAGTAACCGAACAGAACGGCCTCATCAATGAACAGCTTCTTGGCATGGGTGCTGTCTCCCTCGGCCACGCTTTTGACAAAATTCATGGCAGCAGCCTCGACGGCCTGATACTCTTTCAGTTCAGCTCTCATAATGATTGACTCCCTTTCATGCTTTCATCATTTTCTGAATGGAATGAGTCGCTTGACTTTTTTCCACCAGATGACTATAATTATATTTCAAATGAACAGAATATCAAGTACGCACATTTAAGTGCGATACTAACATAAAGGTTATATACTTACTAAAAGGAGAGCGTATTATGGGACAGAGATGTATTGCAGATGAATGCTTGGAGACCACTGGATTTAGCTATACCCTGTCATTGATCAACGGAAAGTACAAAATGACTATTTTGTATGCCCTGATGGAATTTGGAGTAGTCCGATTTAATGAAATGAAAAAGTATATTGGCACTATTTCCTATAAGACCCTCAGCGTTATGCTCAAAGAATTGGAGGCAGATGATTTGGTCCACCGTGAGGAATATCCTCAGATACCTCCTAAGGTAGAATATAGTCTAACAGAGCGAGGAAAGTCTCTGATCCCCATTTTAGATAGCATGTGTGAGTGGGGAGATACACACCGTTTGCAACGTCTACATGTCATTTGATCCTATAGATCAAAATCCCCCGGCTTTCAAATAAGGCCAGGGGATTTTGATTATGCTCTGTTATGCCGCCTTTTGAAATCGAATACTGTTTGCCCTTACCTGAAGCTCCTGAGCCAGGAATTTGAGCGTGTTAAACTCATCATCCAGCCCGTCCAACTCCCGCTGGAGCACCTGCTCATAGTGCTTCTTTTTCGCCTCCAGGCCCTGGACCTTCAGCACCCAGCGGTCCATGACCGCCGGACTCTGGCTCCCGGACTGGATCAGGTAGTCGCACCGCTCCTGGTATGCGGCAATTTCTTTCTTCACTGCCGCGTAGAACTCCTCGGTCATTTTGCCCCGCTGCTTTTCATCGTCAATGATATAGAAGCTGTTCACCATCAGCGGGGTGTTGTTGCGGTTTAAGTTACCCAGTAGCGTAATGAAGTCCTCAAAGACATCTACCTTCTCCATATAGGTTTTGGGAACGAAATACATATGTCCAGCAATGCTCAGTTTGGTGGCATCCAAGCTGAGGAGAAAATTGGTGCAGATGGTCTCGATCTGTTTTCGGTTGGCGCACCGCTGGTAGAGCTCAAACAACTCCTCTGCCCGGCGGCAGCAGTCCCGCACATCCACCACATCATCCATCATCAGGTTATCACAGCGAAATACATGGTCCCGCTTATCAAAGCTGATGTTAGCCAGTTTCTCATACTGGTTGGTATTCTGGTTCAGTGTCTCCTTTACCAGCTCCCGGGAAAGCATATCCGCCGTGTGCTTGTTATCCCGACAGTAAGCCAGGTAAATGTGGGTTTCACCCCCGGAGGTAATAGGATACCGTTCTCGAATGTCCCCGGTAGCGGAGCGGAAGGCGTCCCCTACGGAGAGGCGTGTGCCGCCGGCATAGGGAATGCCGGTGTCCTCGCACAGTTTTTTCAGCGCCTCCCGGTCTATCAGCAGACTGGAGAGCGAGAAGTACAGGAACTTACCCAGCATATGGGCCTTGTCCCCTTGGGAAGTGCCGATGAAATCCTTCATATCCAGTACAGTATTCATTGCCAATGCTCCTTCTATATTATGTATGAATGGAATAATACGCCCTCTGCATATCCTCCTGTCCATGCAGGATCAAGCCGCCAGCTAAACATGGTTTCCCATCGCGAATCTCCTGAAAGAAAAAACTGTATGGGATGAAATCACAGTAGAATCGGATTTCGTCAGATCCTATCCAGTGAAAGTTATCCCGTAGAAAGCGGACCAGCTTTCGCCGGACCTCTTTTCTGGACAGACAGTCCCGCAGTGGCTTCTCATCGCAAAAGACCAGTTTCGGCTGGCACCGCCGCGACGTCATGGACAGCGCCTGCCATTCCTTTGGCCCATCGGCCTGTGCGCTGGCTTTCACAAAGGCGGCTAATTTCTTGTAGGAGAGCATCACTGTCTCCTCCCTGCCGGAAAGGTATCCATCGCCTCTGCGGGCCAGCCAAAGGAATCGAATAGACACGGCGCTCTTCATCCTATCCAAGCAAAATTCGGCGCAGGACAGACCGTCGTAGGTAACAGCGTATCCTCTGTCCGCCAGGTCATCGAACAGGCTGCGAAATACATACAGTTCTCTGGGAGATTTTCCTTCTCTGCTGACTGTTCGGAACGTAATGCAGTCTGACACGCAGGCTGCCTTCACCATGGTTCTCGGCTGCATCATAACCTCCTTCTACATCCCGGCCGCGCGGCTGAGCAGATAATCGTCCACTCCCTTGTAGGCCGGGTTCCACGTATATTTAGAATATTTCATTCCCTTGATGCTTTGCACCTCCCGGCGCATAGCCAGGACTGCGTCACGCACCTGCTTGTTTGTCATCTGGTCCATATCCATAGTTTCCACCACCTCTGTCACGCCAAGGTCAAGAAGAGTATCCTTCAAGCCGCCCAGGGCGTTGACACCGCCAATACACACAAACAGCGCGTCATTGGCTAGAAAGCTGGCAGCATCCCCCTTCAGTGGGCCCTCTGTCAGATAGGCCCGCTTTTTTGAGGTATCGCCAGTGACATGGACCCAGGAATAGCTGCGGGTACCGCCCGGCATATCCCTGCTGGAGAGCCAGCGGTATTTCCGCTTGGGGTTCGTCACCTCATCCAACCGGATTTTAAGGCCCTGGATCAATCCATGCCTGTTCCGGACAGGAATGAGGATTCCGCTGGGACCGCTCACAGTCCAGTCGTCATAGCGTGTGCGAAATCCAGGCAGGCCCAGCAGCTCGTGGCCCTGGGAGCGGAGAAGGCCGGCCAGCAGCCGCCTCCCCCGCTCCGTCTCCGGCATACTGCGGTACTGATTTTTCTGGATACGTTCCTCCGACAGCCCCCGGCCCAGCAGGTTCTCACCGTGCCTGTCCAGGAGCGTCAGGTGCTCCAGCATCGCCGTGTACGCGGCATGGCGCGCCTCCAGCGGGAGGGGCTGCCGCTCTGTGTTTTGTGGAGCTGGCTGTTGGGGCATGGGGTAGACATTGCCGCCCCTTTTCAGCTCCCGGTATGCGTCCTTGTTGCTGATCCCCTTTAATCGGGCATACAGCGTAATGCTGTTGCCCTTTGCGCCGCAGAGGTTGCAGCGGAAGAGGTCCGTGGCGGTGTTGAGGCTCAGATGATACTTTCCCCTGCCGTGATCGCCGCAGAAGGGGCAGCTGGCCTCTACCTCCGAACGACGCAGCGTCCTGGAGTCGAGGACCAGCCCGCACCGCCTGGCCGTATCCACAATGGGGATTTTATCATAGACCAAGCGGCTCCACCTCCGCTATGCCGCCTTGGGCCCGGCGGCAATGACCGGCTGCACCGGCCGGACGGACAATTCCGCCCGGCTGACGCACTTGGCAAAAATCATCTGCCCTGTGGGGCGCACATTCTCCAGATCGTCAATGGACTCCATGTTATCGACGAATACCGGATAATTCCTCCCCGTCAGCCGCTTCACCAGCTCGGAGAGCTCCATGCCGGCCCGCACCTTCTCCGACAGGGAGAGGCGGTCATACCGGCGGCCGCAGTAGTTGAACTTGAAGGCGTCCTTCCACTCGCCGGTGGACTTCACCACATGATAGAGGGAGATCTCCACCCGATTCATCCGCAGAGCGGAGAAGGTCATCTCCGCCCTCTTGCTGGCATAGACCGTCACATCGGCAACGAGCTTTTTCTTTTCGGCAATCTCACTCTCCAGCCCGGCGATCTGCCGGTCAAAGCCGGCCGGATCGGTCTCGCTGACCCCCTGGAGGGCGGCCAGCTCCGCCTCGCACTGGCGGCATTCCTCCCGGCACGCCTGAAGGCGGTCATATTCCTCCTGGGTGAGCCTGCCATACTCCAGCTCCGTGGTCAGCGTCTGAATCGCTGTGCGCAGGTTATCCGCCCGGCCCGCCGCGTCAGCGGCAAGCTGCTGGATTTGATTTTCCAACTGCTGGGCGTCGGCCTCCCATTTCCGCAGGTCATCGCTCTGAAACCGCTGGAAGGTTTCCTCCGCTTTCCGATCCAGACTCCGCAGCTCTTCTATCTGGGCCTGCTGCTCCTTGCCCTGGGCAAGGAGGTCTGTCGCGGAATGGCGCAGATGATCCTGAATGGCGGACAGTTCGCTGGCTGTAATGGGGCGCCGGCAGATGGGGCAGGCCGCGCCGGGGGCGAGGGCGCGGTAGGAGACCGCATCCCGTTTGTACTGCGCGGCCAAAGCCTCCCCACGGGCCTGGGCCTCCGCCAAAGGCTGGGTGTACTTTGACTGATAGACCTCCGCTTTCCGGGCGGCTATCTTCTCCCGCAGGGCGGTAAGCTGTCCGCGAACCTCCGCGTCCTCTGACTGCTCGTCCCTGCGGACCTCGCTGTAGCGCGCGCTGAACTCCAGCAGCTGATCGTGCATGGCGGAAACATCCATGCCGGAAAACTGCCGCGCCTCCAGCGCTGACAGCTCCTGCTTCAGCGCATCATATCGCTGGGGCAGCGTCTTGTGCTTCTCTGTATTGCTGCGGTTCTGGGCGGCCGCCTGGTCCCGCTGGCCGGTGATGTAAACAATCCTTTCCTCCAGATTGCGGATTTCCTCCCGCCGTGCCTTCATATATGCCTCCGGGGATAGGATTTCCTCCTTCTCCAGACGGGTACGCACCTCCGGCGAGAGCTGGGCCAGCACCTCCGGCTGGGAAACCTTGGGCAGATAGTGCTCCAGCAGGTTTCTCCCCTCATCCCCCAGCTCTTCAATGAAGTAGAGGGGGTTGAAGATGGAGAGGAACACGTCCCGCTCCCCAAACATATCGGATAAGTCCAGCTGCCGCAGCTCATAGCCGTCATAGGTAATGGACACACGGCTCTCCCGCCGGGTGCGGGTCAGCTCGTGGGACATGCCATTTTCATCCAAAAACCGCATCCGGACGGACACAAGGGGGTTGACCTCGTTGTGCAGCCTGTCCAGCCCCCGCTCCCCGAAAAAGGGGAGGCCGGTGACGGCAAAGGAGATGGCGTCTGCAATGCTGGTTTTCCCCCGGCCGTTGCCGCCGGTGATGACGGTGGGATTTCCAAAGACCAGCTCCGTGGGCTCCTGGTAATTCTTGAAGCCGGAGATGGTCATGCCGGTGATCTGAAACTGCTCAATCTTTTTCACAGTCGTCTCCTTTCTCTGCTATGCCGCCTGCTGTACACTCACGATCTGATACGCCTCCAGTACATAGAATACCACGGTGTCTTGCTGCCGCTTGACCAGCTTGACGCCGGAAAGCATCACGCCGGGCACAAGCTGCGGGTGTTCGCCGCGGGCATAGGCGCTGACCAGCTTCTTCCCCGGGTACTCCAGGGAGACCACGGTGCTGCTGCCGTTCATGCCCTTTTGCAGCGCCGCTCCCCGCACGATGCAGTCGCAGACAGGCGCCGGCTTTCCAGCGGCCTGCTGCGGCGCAGGGCCGGCGTTGGCTGCGCCGGTCTCCGCCGGCGTCAACTGAGACTGCGTGCCAATAGGGGCGGCCGGTTGGAGCTTCAGCGTGTTCAGCAAGGACAGATAGGCGCTGTCCATTACTGGCCGCTCCTTTTTCTGGATAGCCCAGCTGCGGCCCCGCGGCTCTATATCCACCCAGACGGGATCTGTCATACTGTAGAGAACACGGCCAATACCCCACTGGACGGCGGCCCGCTTCATGCTGTCGCTGAGGCCGCCCTTCACAGGCTCAATATCCGAGTCCTCCGCGCCGTCCCATTTGGTGATGAATCCGCCCCGCTCCTCAAAATAGATGGAGATGCCGCAGATCTGCGCCTCCTTCTTGTTTGCGCCGTGCCAGGGCTTGTAGTCGTTGTACCAGCCAGCTATACCAACTACCTCATCCAGCCGCGCCTGAATCGCGCGGTTGGTTACATAGGGGACAACAATTCCGCGATTTGTTTTCTCATTGGCATACTGAATCCGCCACTCCAGATCCTCCGGAGCAAAGGGCCGCGCCAGTTCGTCCTTGATCGTTTTCGCGTCTTTCTGTGCCATAGCTACCTCCTGTTGATAAAGTCGTCCAGGGTTTTCCCATTAGGGATTAAAATGTCGGAGTAGTAATAGCCCGGGTCCTTGTCCTTGAGATGTTCCATCAGGTCCCCATGCGCCAGACCAAGCTTGTTATTGGCCGGATTGTACATATCGTCGTTATCCGGCAGCCCCAGCAGGTAACGGGGGAAATTCCGCAGCGCGGTCTGCTTCCCGTATTTGGGCATCACATTGTTTCCGGAGCATACGTCCCCGTTCTGGTAGACATTGGAGAAGGGATAGTGGAACATAGGCGTCTCTGGCGTGGGCGTCCCATCTGCTACAACACCGATGGAGCAGTCCGCAACTCTGCCTGTCGCCAGTATGCGAATACCGAACACCATGCGCGGGATGGGAAAATCAGGGTACTCCCGCACCCCATACGCCACATCTGCCCGCAGCTCCGGATTCCAGAGGACAAAAGTACGTTCTCTGCTGTTCATGGAGACATGCAGGCAGTTCTCCGGCAGAAAACCGCTGGACATAGATATCGTGGGGAGATAGCTCTGATTGATGGTGTAATAAAACTCCACCGGCGAGATTTCCTTGTAGGTTATCGAGCCGTCCGTCCCCTTTGTCTCGACGGTCAGCGTATTCCTCCCGGGAGATATCCTGATGATGGCGTCATCGTTGTGATTTTTGTTCACCGCGGCTGTCATCATGCCGCCTCCTCTCTATTTTGCTGCCGCGCATAAAACGCATCGCCCAGGCGTTCCTCCAGCCATTGGTTCTCCTGCCGGATATAGAGCAGCATGTCCACCATCGAATTACCGAAGGACAGCGGGTCATAATAGTCCGAAGAGAGCCACAGCCGGAGAACCGCCTGATCCCCTGTAAAGGAGATGTTCATTTTGAACACACCGCAGGCAAAATATCCCGCGATATCTTGCAGCTTTCCCTGCCATGCGGAGCTGTAGTACCCCTGGCGCTGTGTCCATTTCCTGCTCAAATGACAGAAACGGGTTATGTCCGGGTGGGAGAGGACCGCAATCGACGACTCCCACTCATCATCAAACTCATAGAACGCGCCGGGAAAGATGGATAGCATCACCTCATCTATCGCTTCATACAGCCCATCTATGTCCGCATTCGCATATAAGTCGCAGATTGCCTTTGCATGGGCGCTGTTCTGCTGGTGCAGAAATTTCAGCAGACGCAGCACGAGAAGCACAGATTCCTCATATTCATCACCGCACATCGTTTCCTCCTAAAAAAAGCAGCGGCCTGTCTGCGAAGCGGCGTCAGTCTGACGGAGGAACACGTTGATCCTCTGGAGCCAGCTCCTGTCCATGTGCTTGTATCGGTCAGCGTAGTCCGCCGTGACCAGATGGCACAGCTGGACGGCGTCCCAGTCCAGCGCCGAGAGATCAAAATACCCTCTCTCGGTCAAGCTGTCGAACACATGCTCTTGCAGATAGGCGCTGTATTTCGGCGGTTCCAGCAGCGGACGCTTCTCCGGCGCCGTCTGGAGCAGAGAAATGAAGCGCTCTATACAAAATTCAGTCATCGTTCGCACGCTCCCCATCCTCGCGTATTTCCAACATAGCCACGCAGACTGCGTAGCCGGCCAGATGGCTTGCAATCGTTTTTATCTGCTCCGGTCCGGCGAGGGACCGCTGCTGCTGGGCATAGTAGATGCCGCAGTCAGGCATTGGTACGCCGGAGAAAAAGCAGAGCTGCCAGAGGCTGTGGGCCTCCAGCTCCTTGTCCGTCCCGTCCAGATAGACCGGGCAGATGATGGCGTCTCCCTTTGTCCGCATCTGGTCAGGATTGACGCCGGCCAGCAGGCCGTTGATGTGAAAATCAATGGCTGCGTCCCGTACCTCTGACGCGGCGGCAAGAATACCCATACATGCCGCCGGCGCGTCCCTGCCCAGCAGAACCCCGAATGCGTTCAGCGGAATGCCCCAGGCCCGGGATGCCGGATAGAAGCTGTCGAACAGCATTCCCAGACCCGGCTTGAGAAGGTTGGCCGTCCGTGTCCAAATCTCCTGGTGGATTTGGTTTGTATTTTGCGGCAGCTCCGGTATGGGCCATACCACTGCTAATTGTGTTGTTTTCATAAACGCCTCCTCAATATTCTTCCGGCAGCAGGATGGTGGTGACCGATCTGTCCGCCTCCGTAATAATCCAGAATTTTGTGCCGTCTATCGCATGGTAGACAGAGAACAGCCGCCCATTCCTCATGAATGCCCAATCATTGGACTGCCAATCCTCCGCGCTCACATCGCCCCAATCGCCGTTTCTGTGGCGGTTCAGCGCGATATTCCGTTCCGTAGGCGTTATCCTCTCCATGCCGCCTGGCGTTGCCAGGACGCGCCCCAGCTCTACACGGATCGCCTGTGTTGTTCCACTCATAGATATCCTCCTTTACAGCAGCGCCCGGAATCCCTTGGGGGTCAGGACACTGAATATCATTTTGTTGGAGATGACTTCTTTCTCGATCACACCAATGTGCCTGCCATCCGCAGTAAGTCGGTCCTCGCTTTCGACACAGACGGTTTTGACAATCCGGCCCTTGATGACATGGGGGGAATCGCACGCAATCAGTCCGTTAATCATGCCGGAGCCGCCAACCAGCCCGATCTGCCCAATGGACAAGGGCAGCAGCGGACGCTTCGCGCCGCTGTCCAGCTCGCTTCGCGCCATCATCCGGGCAAAGCTCCCGGAGCGGCGGAGCTGCTGCTCAAGCTCCTTCTGGTTAAATCTCTCTCCCATGAAGGTATGCACCTCCAGCGGCTGGACCGGGAGGGCATATCTGTCCTCCGGCAGCTCTGTAAGGCAGGGAATTGCCTCGGGCGTTACTGCGTATCGCTCCAGCCAAAGGGTATCCGGGGGCCCGGCGTCCCGCCGTTTCCGTGTACCCAACACCGCAATCTGCTTGAACCGCTTGAACTCTCTGGCGGTAAAACGCCAGACAGTGAGATCGTCAAAGTTGTCGCAGAGCACACGGCAGATATCCGGCGTCAGGCGGTAGCAGGGGATAACGTAAACCAGCAGGCCGCCATAGGCCAGATGGTACAAGCTCTCCATCAGAAACCGCTTCTCATGCCGTGATCTGCCGCCGTTCTCGTTGAGCACGGACAGATAGGGCGGGTTGAGGAACAGCAGATGGAACGCCTCGCCGCTGATCCGGCTGTAAAAGTAGCTGCCAAAGCCTACCCGGTGGAGCCGCGTCTGGGCTTCCTCAGCCCGGCTCTCATCCAGCTCCACGCCGTAGGCGTAGCAGTTATTTCCCTGGGCAATTTGCCGCAGGGCTTTCCCGCAGCCGCAGCAGGGGTCCAACAGATTGGTGGTGACGCCCTTCGGGAACTGGATACCCCGCAGGAGAAGGGATATATTGTCCGGGTCAGTAGGGTAATAGCCCAGCCTGACATTGTCATCCAGAACCTTTCTGTCAAAATTTAAAATCGTTCCCAGAGGCCGGCTGGGGGTAATATATGTCACATACGGTTTATTTACATAATTGGGATGGCTGGGCGAAGTGTGCAGATCCACAGCTATCACTTCTTCTGCTCCCATTTTCAATGCCAGATCCACCGGCAGGTTGTCATAATAACATCCGTCCAGATAGGTCACCCCATCTATTTTCTGCATGGGAAATACCGGGAACACAGAGGCGGAAGCCATAATAAAATCTTTCAGCTTCCCCTGAGGAATCTCATTTAAGGTCAGCTCCAGGGGTTTTATGGGGGTTACCTGCACGGTTACCAGACCGTAATCCCTCCCGGAGGCGCGCACCCGCTCCTCATCCACCGTCCGGTCAATAAATTCAATAAAAGGCGAAATATCCGCTCCTTTATTTTTCACATATTTTTTCAGAAAAGGCCGGATGGCCTCACGCTGATTATACATTCCTTCTATGGTTGTGGTGAGGTTCAGTCCGTCCGCCATTACATTTTCCATCTCTATGGTATCCCAGAGTTCGCAGGCCTGCTCAAAATCCCCGGCTGCCATCAGAGCTCCGTTGATGGCTCCGATAGACGTTCCTGTTACAATCTGGTACGAAATCCCAAGTTCCCGCAGCGCTTTCCAGGCTCCCAGCTCATAGGCGCCTTTGGTTCCTCCTCCGCACAGGGCTATTGCTCTTTTCATGAAAATCCCTCCTGGTAAATTCTGCACAGATCATCCGGCATTTCGGCCCGTCCGGCAGATATCTGACTGTTTCTTTCACAATAACACATTTGACGATATTTTTCTACTTTGCTATACTTAATACAGATCTTAATCACAGGTTACAGTTACAGCTCACAGAAAGGATTAATTTATGAACGATACCCAGGCAATTCTTCTGGTCAGTTTTGGCACCAGTTATCTGGACAGTAAGAAAAAAACCATTGACAAAATGTTAGAAAGGACCGGAGAAACTTTTCCGGACTATAAAATTTATCAGGCATGGACCAGTAAAATGATTCTCAAAATCCTGAGGGAGCGGGACAATCTCATCATTCCCACCATTGAGGAAGCCATGGTCAGCCTGCAGGCAGACGGGGTGAAAAAGCTGATTGTACAGCCTACCCATTTCATCAACGGCCTGGAAAATGAACTTATGACAGAGCTGGTGCAGCAGCACGCTTCCCCTGAGATGGATATCCGGTTCGGCGCTCCTCTGCTCAGCAGCACCCAGGACCAGCAGGATGTACTTAAGGCCCTGATCCAGGAATTTTGCCGGATACCCCAGGAGGAAGCGCTGGTATTTATGGGACATGGCACCACCCATTATGCCAACTCCGTTTATGCCGCCCTGGACTACATGCTGAAAGATCTTGGGCACCCCAATTTCTTTATGGGAACGGTGGAATCTTATCCGGACCTGGATACTCTGATCCGGCAGGTGGCCCGCACCAATGCAAAAAAAGTCCATCTTGCGCCTTTTATGCTGGTGGCCGGCGATCATGCCAACCGGGATATGGCCGGCTCGGAACCGGATTCCTGGAAATCCCTGTTTGAAGCCGCCGGATATGAAGTGGAATGTCACCTGCGGGGACTGGGAGAATATAAGGCCATTCAGGATATTTATCTGGAACATCTGCGGACTGCAATGGAAGCACAGAGTCTTTCCTGACAAAATAAAAAAGAATCCTGCTTTGCAGGATTCTCCGCCTGCGGCGGGTCGCTTTAGCGACATATTTCTTTTCCGCCGCAGTGTGATAATTGTCTTTTATTCTATAGGAAATCCAGAGGAATTTCCTATAGAATAAAAAAGAATGCGCCCGGCGCATTCTCTGCACGCACGCGAATTGCGAAGCAATTATTTATCAAATCACAGCGAGGAGGATATTACAGTGAGATTAGTTACCCGTTCCGATTTTGACGGCCTGGTTTGCGGTGCACTGCTTTTAGAGGCAGGGATTATTGATACATGGAAATTTGCACATCCGAAAGATCTGCAGGATGGTCTGGTGGAAATCAATGAAAATGACTGTCTGGCAAACGTACCTTTTGTGGAAGGATGCGGACTGTGGTTCGACCATCATTCCAGTGAACATGAAAGGCTGGAACTGGAAGGAAAGTATAAGGGCGAGAGCCGGATCACCCCTTCCTGTGCCCGGATTATTTATGAATACTATGGAGGCAGTGAACGTTTTCCGCAGTTCGGCGAAATGATGGAAGCCGTAGACAAGGTAGATTCCGGTAATCTGACCATAGATGAGGTGATGAATCCTTCCGGATGGATTCTCATTGGTTTTCTGATGGATCCAAGAACCGGACTGGGCAGATGGCGTCAGTTTTCCATTTCCAATTATCAGCTGATGGAAAAACTGATGGAAGCGTGCCGTAGCATGTCCACAACAGAAATTCTGGAACTTCCTGACGTGAAGGAACGAATTGAAGTGTACCAGGAACAGACGGAGAAATTTAAAGAGATGGTGAAAAAATACACACGGACAGAAGGAAATGTGATTATTTCTGATCTGAGAGGTGTGGATCCCATCTATACAGGAAACCGTTTTATGATTTACAGCATGTACCCGGAACAGAATATTTCTGCATGGATCGTCAGCGGCCGGGGCGGACAGGGCTGTTCTGCCGCTGTAGGTTACAGCATTCTGAACAGAACCTGTGAAGTCAATGTGGGCAGCCTCATGCTGAAATATCACGGCGGCGGGCACCGGAAAGTCGGCACATGCCAGTTTCCGGAAGAAACCATGAACACGGAACTGCCGAACATGCTGGAAGAACTCTGCAGGATGGCAAATAAAACAGAACCGTCCGTTTCCTGAGTATGCTGTCTGAATCTGTTTCAAAAATTAACAGGAAAGCCTTTCGCGTGACAGGGTCTTTCCTGTAAGATAAAAAAGAATCCTGCCTGGCAGGATTCTTTTTTTATACGGCAGAACCCAGAAGGGCGGCATCTTCCTGCGCCATCTGTCTGCCGGCTACTTCCATATAATAAACCACTTTTTCATCACTGATACTCTGATTAAACCGGTCTGCAAAACACTCCAGTATGTTCTGGGTCACACCTGTCATCACCCGTGCCACCCGGTCTTCATGGGCTTCGCCCCAGACCTTTTCCGGAAATATGGCTTCCACCCTTACACGGAACCGTTCCTGATTCACCGGCATAACAGCCATTTTTACATGGAATACCCAGGAAACCATCTCAAATCTGGTAAGAAGCAGCCAGATAATAAAATGGAGATTTGTACAGAAATACGGGTCCATCTCCTGGGGGCAGCTGTCAATATCCAGCACTACCTGCTGATCCCGTTCCGGATGCAGGAAATGTTTATAAATATCCCTTCTGACCTCTTCCATTTTCCCGGGGAAGCCTCCCTCCTTTTCCAGAAGCCGGAATAATACTTTCCTCTCATATTCAATCAGCTTCCATTTTTCCTGTCCGGACAGTTCCGACTCAACATCCCGGACAAATACGTTCAGCAGTGCATGAAGGAATTTCATCAGTTCCTTCTTTTCCCATGACCGTTCCACAGCCACCCGTTTCAGCATGGCCGCCTTTACCGATGCTTTTTTCAGATTCTGTTCCAGTTCCCGGCGTTCCAGGGCATCCGCTTCTTTCCGGTCATATTTGATAAAACCATCCATTATGGCCCCGTACATCTGAAAATAACTCATGGGCCGCTGGAAAATCCGGAATACCTTCCGCTCATTTACCAACAGCTTTACATGGGCCAGTTCCAGCCGCCAGGTATATACAATACAGACAGTCCGGGGATAATTGATGTTCAGATATTCAATAATTTTAGTTCCGTCATAGGTGGGCAGATCCAGCCCTGTGATCACCACCTTATATTTCTTTTTTTTCAGAAGAAATGCCGCCTCCAGGCCGCTGTCAGCCGTATCAATTTCCATGGGG
>OFFP01001709.1_pt1 | contig 14282 bp, 9 predicted proteins | sample 1521431 | NCBI WGS metagenome assembly OFFP01 (sample SAMEA3504104, study PRJEB24116) | mouse gut metagenome | biome: mouse gut; feature: mouse-associated habitat; material: faeces | place: Denmark | collected 2011 | reverse complement strand
CGGCGGGTCAATTGGGATATATAAATGGGATCCCATTTAGACATTTAATCAAATCAATGAAAGGAGTTATTTTTGCTATGTGTCAATCCAATCTAAAATTGAGCAGCCCCTATGCTCCACCCATCATCAGTATCGAAACCACCCACAGTCTATCGAGGTTCCGGTACTCGCCGGATTTTTGCCAGTGCGGCACGCCTGACTATCAGGGGAGCGTCTCTATTATCATGACAGGCCGCCGTCCGGACGACTTCAAGCTGTGCAATAGGGCGGCCCACTATGCGACCACCCCGACGGGCTATACATGGCACCATAAGTACATGGTTCCACGAACCGAGGATTACATCTGCGAGATGCAGCTCGTTAAAACGGCATATCATCGTAAAACCTGTTGCCACATTGGAGGATTCGGCCAGTATGTCAGCGACAATGATGCCCGGCAGCTGATTGCGGCTCAGAACCGAGCTACTGAGGATGTCCATGAATACCTTTTCCAACAGGCGAAACTGTTGGCCGAGTCCCGGAACGAGCTGATTGCCGCGCCGCTTGTTGCTGCCGATGTAGAGCGGCTGTCTGAATCGCTTGAAATTACCCTGCCCACAGCCCTGTGCGACTTCTACCGGGATGGGTACAAGGTCACACCGGATACCCCCTTCCTGAGCGTAGCCGACTGCACATATCTGGTTTCCAGCGTCTATCCGCTTGCCTACAGCAACAGTACAACGGAGACCCTGCAAACAGTTGTGGAGGACGAGCGTCAAAGGGCTGGTGGGCCGCTGCTGTTCGCCCAGAACGGTGCAATCCCCATTGCGGATGATCCTTTTGGCAACATCTATTTCCTTCCTCCGGACGAGGAAACGGTCTGTTTCTATGATCATGAGTGCGACATGGCCTTCAGCACCCATATCCCTGTCAATTCCTTTATGGACAACCTGTATTCCAAGGAGGCGTAAGAGATGAATAAGGAATTGAACGATAAAATCTGCGGGCTGCGGTATGACCCGAAGGAGATCCTCAGTATACAGGGGGAAGACATCTCCTCGTTTGTTCCCAACACGGGATACCATGACCAACAGAAGTACATCGTAGTCCACCGGCAAAAGGCCGGCCTGACAACGGAAAACGCGGAGCTGAGCGCATTGGAGAGCATCAAAAACTCCGTATATCCCGGCGCCATCCTGCTGGCCAACCGTGCGCTCATGGACAATAATCCCACCGTCCCCTCCTTCTTGCGCGCCCCCATGCGCTTCCACATTGATTTGCCGGGCCTCGGCAAAGACGGAGCCTTTACCATCGACAATCCGACGCAGAGCGCATTGGAGGCAAAGATCGATGAAAAGTTTACCGAGTGGTGTGATAAGTGCAGTGATAAGTATAGGATCAACGCCGCCATCAAATACAAGGACACCATGGCCTATAGCGAAAGCCAGCTCAGTGCCGCCCTGAATTTGAACTACAAGTCCGCTTCCGCAGATCTGGGCATTGATTTCAAGGCCATCAGCGAGGGGAAGAAGTCTGTCATGGTCTGCGAATATGAGCAGATATTCTACACGGTGAAGTGCGACAAGCCGGAATTTCCCGCCCAATTCTTTGCAGATAGCGTGACATGGCAGGATCTCCAGGCAAAGGGTATTGGAAACGATGCTCCGCCCGCCTACGTCCATGCCGTCAGCTATGGCCGCCGGGTCTTCGTCAAGCTGGAAACCAAATCCACCAGCTCCCAAGTGGAAGCGGCACTACGGGCCGCCATGCAGGACGATTTTGACATCGAGGCCAGTGCGGAATATAAGAGTATCCTGAAAAACACATCTATGTCTGTCATCGTCCTGGGCGGCGGCGTCCACTACGCCTCTGAGCTGATCCAGGCGAAAGAACTGAAGGAAGTCAAGACCATTTTGGCCAAGAGTGCTACCTGTGGAAAGGACAACCCAGGCCGGCTGTTCAGCTATACCTGCAATTTTATGAAGGACGATGCGGTCGCCGTGGTGAAGGATACCTCTGAGTATATCGAGACGACCTGCACCGAGTATGCAGACGGGACAATCACGCTGCAACAAAACGGCGGCTATGTGGGCCAGTTCTGCGTAACGTGGGAACAGCGTACCTACGATGATAAGGGCGTTGAGAAGGTGGAGCCCCATTCGTGGGAGGGGAACTGGCAAGATCGGACCAGTCCCTTCTCTGTGGATATCCCTCTGGCTGGCAACTGCTTCGACATCCATGTTGTGGCTAGGGAATGCACGGGCCTTGCCTGGGAGTGGTGGCGGAAAGTGATTGACGTATCAAAGGTCCCCCTCATTAAACAGCGTACCTTCCATATCGGCGGCACCACTCTATCCCCCAGCAAATCAATCAGTCCGGCTATCGGACCCTCTTGACCCCATGAGCCTCGCTCCCCAAATGCCGCCATATGAATTGACGGGTATATAGTAAAAGCCTACTTGCGAACCCAGCAAAACTGTAAAATAGGATATCGCTGTATAACACTGCCTACCTTGCCCTTTGTATGGTAAAGCAACCGTGTACAGCTGAAAAAGAATTAACCGGAAGATTCAAAAATAGGACGGCAAAGAAAGCGGCCCCATGCAGACATGAACTGTGTCTGCATGGGGCTATCCAAAGTCAGGGTCTCCACGGCAAGATCGTCCTTGGTATAGCCAAAGAGTTGACGAGAGGAATTTAACATAAATAAAACCATCCATAATAAAAAACTCAGCAATGAATAGAAATGAGAAAGCGGGGAAATACCATGCAAAACTATGTGTTTGGTGCAGACATCGGTGGAACAAGTGTAAAGCTCGGTCTGTTTTATGCCGACGGCAAACTTCTGGAAAAGTGGGAAATTCCAACCCGTACCGCAAACGGCGGCGTCCATGTTCTGCCTGACGTGGCACAGGCCATTGCAGAGAGCATGGGGCGGAATGGGATTTCAGCATCTCAGATTGTGGGCATCGGTATCGGTGTCCCCGGTCCTGTGGACGACAGCTTCACAGTCAATAAGTGCGTCAATCTTGGCTGGGGTGTCTTTAACATCAAGGGGCGCATGAACGAGCTGCTTCCGGACATCCCCAATATTGCTGCGGGAAACGATGCCAATGTAGCGGCGCTGGGTGAGCTATGGCAGGGCGGAGGCCGAGGCAGCCGGAGTGCGGTCATGATCACCCTGGGCACCGGGGTTGGCGGAGGTGTGGTGTTGGACGGCAAAATCGTCGCAGGCAAAAACGGGGGTGCCGGTGAGATCGGTCACATGACGGTGGAGCCTGGAGAAATAGTGCCCTGCAGCTGCGGGAAATGCGGCTGTCTGGAGCAGTACACCTCTGCAAGAGGGATCGTTCGCATGGCCAAGGTCATGCTTTCCCAATGTGACACTCCCTCCAAACTGCGGGGAATTGAGGATTTTACATCCAAACACATCTGCGAACTGGCTGTGGCAGGAGATCATATGGCACTGAAAATCATCGACCGGTTCGGCGATTATTTGGGCCGTGCCATGAGCTACATTTCCTGCACAGTAGATCCGGATGTATTCATTATCGGTGGGGGCATGAGCAAGGCCGGAAATATCGTGACCGACGCGGTACTGAAATATTACCGAAAGTACGCCTTCCATGTATCGAAAGAAACCGGAGCAGCAATTGCCACGCTGGGTAATGACGCGGGAATCTATGGATGTGCAAAGATGGTTCTTGAATAAGAAATCAAATGGGAAAGGCTGTCGTTATGGCAGTCTTTTCTTTTTCCTATCTGATCATGGAGATGTATGGATGCCACGATCCGGACTGTTCTTTTTCTGGAAAAGCCTTCTGTACTCCGAGGGCGACACGCCCTTGTGCTTTTTGAAGAGGCGGCTGAAATACAGCGCGTTGTCGTAACCAATGATTGCGGATATTTCTGCCACATTGTAGTCAGTTGTTTCTAAGAGACTGACGGCATTGTTCATACGGATAGTTAGGAGATATTGTGCGGGAGGCTGGCCGATAAACTCCTTAAAGTTTCGCAAGAACCAACTTACGCTCATGCTACGAGATTTCGCATAGTCCTTGATCTGAATATCTTCATTATAGTGTTCTTGGAAATACTGTTGGGCGTACTCCATTTCCTTTTGTAGGTAAGTGCTGATGGTAGGGTTGCTCTCTTGGCGTGTGCGCTGGATCAGCAGAAAAATCTGCCGCAGATACATTTCCAGTAATTCCTGATATCCAGTACGGCAGGTTTGCAGCTCCCGGATCATTTCTTTGAACAGGTGCTGATAAGCAGAGGGAACCCCGGAGAAGAAAACATTTTTATCTGTAGGAATATCAAAATGCTTCAAAATTGCCTTTACATCTTTTCCCGTGAAGTGTACCCAATAGACCTCGGGTTGTTCTTCTCCGTAATACTCATAATGCTGTTCCTGGCGCGGTTGATAAAGGACCATGTAGCCGGCAGGTACGATTTCCTCCTGCCCGTTGAAAAAGAAGTGGGTCTTTCCGGAGGCCACATACAACAATTGATAGTCTAAACGGCCCCTGGGATGCCAGGTCGGGAGTTTTTGCTTTGTTCTCAGCCGGTAGGTACCGCAGCTGCCCACCAACAGCGGTTTGGACTTGTCCTTGATCGGTACGCGGGTGTTGTACAGATAACCTGAGTTGACATACATGCGGATCCCTCCCGGCTTTTTTCGGTCACAACATTTTTGTGCTGATGTGCTGTTTTGTTAATTGTATCATTTTGTGCATGTTTTGTCCAATGCAGTTTATAGAAAAAGGAGAAAATTTCCGGGATAATACACACAGAATTCATTGCGAGGAGGAAGCCCCACATGATCGTCCCTGCCTATTTTGAAGACCTGCTGATCCAGTCTGAAAACGCTCTGCCCAACCGAGCCTACTTCATCCCCGCGTCCAACCGTCTGGACGACACTGCGGAGCATCGGGAACGCTCCGATCGCTTCCAGCTGCTAAACGGCGACTGGAAGTTCCGCTACTACCCCAGTATCCATGACCTGACTGAGCTGTTCTATGAGGAAGGTTTCGATCCCTCCGCCTACGACACCATCCCCGTTCCCAGCGTCTGGCAGAATCATGGCTACGATCAGCACCAGTACACCAATATTCATTACCCCTTCCCGGCAGATCCTCCCTTCGTTCCCCAGGATAATCCCTGCGGCGCTTACCTGACTTCCTTTACCTATGCTAAGGACGAAAAGGCACCCAAGGCTTACCTGAACTTTGAGGGTGTGGATTCCTGCCTGTATGTCTGGCTCAACGGCGAGTATGTGGGTTACAACCAGATCTCCCACTCCACCAGCGAGTTTGATGTGACTGATAAGATCCGTGAGGGCGAAAATACTCTGGCCGTTCTGGTGCTGAAGTGGTGCGATGGCAGCTACTTGGAGGATCAGGACAAGTTCCGCACCAGCGGCATCTTCCGGGATGTATACATCATCAAGCGTCCTGAGAACCATGTGCGGGACTACTTCGTGACCACCCAGCAGGAAGAGGATAAAGCTACTGTCCGCGTTCGCTTCGCCTTCGCCGGTGAGAGTGTTCCCACTGTCATTAGGCTGCTGGACGCTGAGGATCGTCTGATCGACGCCGCCGAAGTGACCACGAAGGAGCATATCGGCAACTATACCCATCAAGCTATCCTGAACATTCCCCAGCCCACCCTGTGGAATCCCGAGAAGCCCTATCTCTACACCATGCTCGTCGAGTGCGAGAACGAGATCATCACCGACCGAGTGGGCATCCGGGAGATCAAAGTAGATGGGATGCAGGTATTCCTGAATGGAACTCCCATCAAGTTCCGCGGTGTAAACCGCCACGATTCCGACCCCGTGACCGGCCCCGTCATCAGCGTGGAGCACATGAAGCGCGACCTGCGGATGATCAAGGAGCACAACTTCAACGCCATTCGCACCAGCCATTACCCCAACGCCCCCATGTTCTATCAGCTGTGCGACCAGTACGGTTTCCTGGTCATTGACGAGGCCGACCACGAGAGCCACGGTGCCGCCGAACTGTACTGCGGAGAGAACGACGTCTGGGAGAACCACACCGAGCACTGGAACGAGCCCTTCGCCGACAACCCCAAGTTCCTGGAGGCTACTATGGAGCGCACCCAGCGCTGTGTCCAGCGGGACAAGAACCGCCCCTGCGTCATCTGCTGGTCCATGGGTAACGAGAGCGCCTACGGCTGTTGCTTCGAGGCTGCGCTGGCCTGGACCAAGAACTTTGACCCCGCCCGTCTGACCCACTATGAAAGCGCTCAGTATCGCAGCCGCAAGCGCAAGTACGATTTCTCCAACATTGACCTCTACAGCAATATGTACCCTGCGCTGGAGACCCTGCAGGAGTATGTGGACGATCCTGAGTCCGACAAGCCCTATCTGATGTGTGAATACTCTCATGCCATGGGCAACGGCCCCGGTGATCTGGAGGACTACTGGCAGTTCATTCAGGCCAATGAGTGCATGTGTGGTGCCTTTATCTGGGAGTGGTGCGATCACGCCATTTACAAGGGCAAGGCTCCTAACGGCAAAGATATGTACTGGTATGGCGGCGACCACGGCGAGTACCCCCACGATGGCAATTTCTGCATGGATGGTCTGGTTTATCCCGACCGTCGTCCTCACACCGGTTTGATGGAATACAAAAACGTACACCGCCCTGTTCGTGTTGTTGATTATGATCAGGCAACCGGCCAGCTGACCCTGCACAACTACATGGACTTTGTCTCCCTGCAGGACTACATCACCGCCTCTTATCAAGTCACTTGTGATGGTGCGCTTGTTCAGGAAGGCCAGCTGGATAAAATCCCCGCCATCGCTCCCCACATGAGCGGTACCGTGACCCTGAACGTCCAGGTTCCCGCCAAGGGCCGCTGTTTCCTGAAGATCAGCTACTTCGCCAAAAACAACTCCGAACTGATCTCCGAGGGCTTTGATTTGGGCTTCGATGAGATTACTCTGGAGAATCAGGATGACCGCAATCAGATTGCTCTGGCATACTGGCAGAGAAAGGCCATCCTGGAGGACAGTATTTCTGTTACAGAGGACTACCGGTATCTGACTCTCACAGCTGCAAACTTCACATATCGTTACGATAAGTTTACCGGTATGTTTGCCCGGATGACTTATCAGGGCATGGAGCTTCTGGACCGTCCCATGGATCTGAACGTGTGGCGCGCTCCCACCGATAACGACCGCAAGCTGAAGGCTGACTGGTTTGCTGCCCACTACGATAAGGCCATCACCCGGGCGTATAACACCCACTTCGTGGCCATGGACAGCGAGGTTCGTATCCACAGTGACCTGTCTATTGGTGCCATCGCTGTGCAGCGGTTCATGACCGTAGAAATCGACTGGACCGTGACGGTTGCAGGCGGCGTCTGTGCCAACATTCTCACCAAGCGCAACATAGAATTCCCCGAGCTGCCTCGCTTCGGTCTGCGCCTGTTCGTTCCTGAAAACATGGAGCAGGTTGCTTATTTCGGTCTGGGTCCCATGGAAAACTACATTGACAAGCGAAATGCTGCCAGCCACGGCTTGTACCGCGATACCGTGGACGGGCTTCAGGAGGACTACATCCGTCCCCAGGAGAATGGCGCTCACGGTAGTTGTGACTATGTGCTTCTGGAAAGCGACAAACTGCGTTTGATCGCAGTTGGCCCTGAACCCTTCAGCTTCAATGCATCCCATTACACGCAGGAAGAACTGACCGAGAAGGCCCACAACTACGAACTGAACAAATGCGGCAGCACCGTATTGTGTCTGGACTACCGGCAGAACGGTATTGGCTCTGCGAGCTGTGGCCCCGCTTTACAGAAGAAATACAAGCTGATCGACGAAACCATCGACTTCGCCATCCGCGTCATCCCCGAACTGAAATAACTGAATAAATGAATAAAGAGAATAGGAGATGCTATCATGGCTGAAAAGAGATATTTGAAATGGTACAACAAGGTGGGTTACGGCTCTGGCGATATCGCCGGCAACGTGGTCTATGCGTTCCTGACCTTCTTCGTTATGATCTACCTGTCCGATAACATCGGCTTGAACACCGGCATTGTTGGCACCCTGATGGCAGTATCCAAGATCTTCGACGGCGTTTCTGACGTCATCTTTGGCTCCCTCATCGACAAGACCAAGACCAAGATGGGTAAAGCCCGTCCCTGGATGCTGTGGCCCTATCTGGGTTGTGGTGTCTGCCTGTTCGCGATTTTCTCTATTCCCACTTCCTGGGGCCAGACCGCTCAGTACGCTTTCTTCTTCATCTTCTACGTGATGCTGAACGCAGGCTTCTACACCGCAAATAACATCGCTTATTCCGCTTTGACCGCTCTGATCACTAAGAATGAAAACGAGCGTGTTCAGCTTGGTTCTCTGCGCTTCGTCTTTGCATTCACCACCAGCACCATCATCCAGGCTGTTACTTTTGGCCTTGTTGAGCACTTCGGCAACGATGCCGCCGCATGGAGAATTGTTGCACTGATCTATGTCATCATCGGCATTATCTCCAACACCGTCTCCGTCCTGTCCATGAAGGAATTGCCCGAAGACGAGATTGAAGCCAAGAAAGCAGTTGACGCTCCGGAAGAAAAGTACACCCTGCGCGAAGCTGTCGGTCTGTTGGTCAAGAATAAGTTCTACCTGCTGATTCTGGGCGTCTATCTGCTGACTCAGCTCTACACCGCTTTCACCGGCGTCGGCACCTACTACATGACTTATGTGTTAGGCAACAGGGAGCTGATGGGTTATTTCGCAAGCGCGCTCAACATCCCCATGATTATCGGTCTGTTGTTGGTGCCCACCATCGTTGCAAAACTGGGCGGTATGTATAAGATCAACTATTCCGGCTATGCTCTGGCCACCATCGCAAGAATCCTGGTGATCGTGGCTGCTTACATGGGCAGCGTTCCCATGATGTTAGCTTTCACCGCCATCGCTTCTCTTGGTATGTGCCCCCTGCAGGGCGACCTGAACGCTGTGATCGCTTCTGCTTCCGACTACACCTATCTAACCACTGGTAAGCGTATCGACGGAACCATGTACTCCTGCACCTCTCTTGGCGTCAAGATTGGCGGCGGACTGGGCACCGCCATCTCCGGTTGGTTGCTGGCAGCTGCCGGATTCATCAAGGGCGGCGTGGCCACTCAGCCTGACTCTGTTCTGACTATGCTGAATGTGATGTATCTGTGGTTGCCCGCTATCTTCTGCGGCTTGGTTACTTTCCTGCTGACCAAGCTGAATGTGGAGAAGGCCAACGCTAAGCTGCTGGAGCCTAAGAACTGAGTAAGTTATCCAAAAAGTAAGGGACCTCATATGACAAAAAAACATTTTCTGATCTCCGCTCCCGGCCGTACAGAGATTAGCGGTAATCATACCGATCACCAGCGTGGCTGTGTGCTGGCCGCCGCAGTAAATCTGGAAACGGTGGCAGATGTAATGCTGAATGGCAGCAACAACATCCGCGTTCGCTCTGAGGGATTTCCTGAGGTTGTGGTCGAACTGGATGATTTGAATATCCGCGAAGAGGAAAAAAACACCTCCGCGGCCCTGGTTCGTGGCGTCGCAGCTGCCTTTGAGCAGCTGGGAGCCCGGATCAAGGGATTCGATGCCGAGACCCACTCAACCGTTCTTCCGGGCAGCGGACTGAGCTCTTCTGCCGCTTTTGAGGTGCTGATGGGCACCATCTGCAACGAGTTGTTCTTTGATCGGAAGCTCAGCCCGGTGGAAATCGCTCAGATCGGCCAGTATGCCGAAAATGTGTACTTCGGCAAGCCAAGCGGCCTGATGGATCAAGCGGCTTCCTCCGTGGGCGGCATGGTCTATATCGACTTCGCTGATCCGGATCATCCCCAGGTTGAGCGCATCGAGTTTGATTTTGAAAAGGCTGGCCATGCCCTGTGCATCATTGACAGCGGTGCTGACCACGCCGATCTCACTGATGAGTACGCGGCCATTCCCCGTGAGCTGAAAGAGATTTGCAATTTCTTTGGAAAGGATGTTCTGCGAGAAGTCCGCGAAAAAGAATTTATGGAGGCTCTGCCAAATCTGCGAGGGAAGGTTTCTGACCGTGCCATCCTGCGGGCCATCCATTTCTACCAGGAAAACAAGCGTGTCATGGAGCAGAAAAAAGCGCTGCTTGAAAACGACTTCGATGGTTTCCTTGGTCTGGTTACTAAATCCGGGTACAGTTCCTGGATGTATTTGCAGAATATCAGTCCTGCCGGTGCCACGCAGCATCAGGAGGTGGCGGTTGCTCTGGCCATGTGTGATACCCTGCTGAATGGGCGTGGGGCTTACCGTGTCCACGGAGGCGGCTTCGCCGGAACGGTGCAGGCATTTGTTCCTGTTGATATGCTGGAAGAGTTTAAAAGTGGAATTGAGCGGGTACTGGGTGAAGGCAGCTGCCACGTGTTGCACATTCGTAATGAGGGTGGCGTGAGATTGTCCTGAAGGAGGAGCGGAAAATGGATGTGAATGTGTATATCGCTTCTTTGGTCCAATATGGCCTGAACAAGAAGCTGGTTCAGCCTTGTGACACGATCTATGTAACCAACGGGCTACTGGAGGCTATGAAACTGGACAGCTACGACCCTGCCAAACCGGAAGCCATGAGCCTGGAGGATATTCTTCAGGGGCTGTTGGAGGATGCGGTGGAACGGGGTGTCTGCGATGATGACATCACCAGCCGTGACCTCTTTGACACCAAACTAATGGGGCTTCTGACTCCCATGCCCCGTGAGGTGCATCAGACCTTTTCCGAGATGTACGCCACCAGCCCTGAGACTGCCACCGACTGGTACTATAACTTCTCACAGGATACCGATTACATCCGCCGCTACCGCATCCAGAAGGATGTGCGTTGGAAGACGGCCACCGAATACGGCAATCTGGATGTGACCATCAACCTCAGCAAGCCGGAAAAAGACCCTAAGGCTATTGCAGCCGCAAAGCTCGCTCCCCAGTCCGGCTATCCCAAGTGTATGCTCTGCGCGGAGAACGAGGGCTATGCGGGACGTATGAACCACCCCGCCCGCCAGAACCTGCGCACTATTCCAGTTACCATCGCCGGTGAGGGCTGGCATCTGCAGTACAGCCCCTATGTCTACTACAACGAGCACTGCATTGTGTTCAATCATGAGCATGTTCCCATGGTCATCAACAAGGCCGCTTTCTCCAAACTGTTGGACTTTGTTTCTCTGTTCCCCCACTACTTTGTGGGCAGCAACGCAGATCTCCCCATCGTAGGCGGCAGTATCCTCAGCCACGAGCACTTCCAAGGTGGCCACTACTGCTTCCCCATGGAGCGCGCGGCGGTCGAGCGTGAGATTGTCTTTGCTGGTTTCGAGGATGTGAAGGCCGGCATCGTTAAGTGGCCCATGAGTGTCATCCGTCTGCGCTGCGGCAAAAAGGCGCGTCTGGTAGAGCTGGCTGATAAGATTCTGCTGAGCTGGCGTGGTTATACCGACGAGGATGCTTTCATCTTTGCAGAGACCGAAGGCGTGCCCCACAACACCATTACCCCCATCGCCCGCCGCCGGGGAACGGACTACGAACTGGATCTGGTTCTGCGCAACAACATCACCACCGAAGAGCATCCTCTGGGCGTGTACCACCCCCACGCTGAACTTCACCATATCAAGAAGGAAAACATCGGTCTCATTGAGGTTATGGGCCTGGCTGTGCTGCCTGCCCGCCTGAAGCAGGAACTGGCCGGTGTGGAGAAGGCTATCCTTGCCGGAGAAGAGCTGACTGGTGAACTGGCCAAGCACGCCGACTGGGTGGAAGAGTTGAAAAAGCAGCACACCTTTACTAAGGAGAATACCGCCGCCATTCTGAAAGTGGAGACCGGCAAGGTCTTTGCAAAGGTGCTGGAGCACGCGGGTGTCTATCAGCGCAATGAGAAGGGCGCGAGGGCCTTTGATAAATTCGTGAACTATGTGAATGAGGAGGGCTAAGTCATGAAGGTACTTGTAACCGGCGGTGCCGGATATATCGGCAGTCATACCGTAGTCGAACTGATACAGGCTGGCCACAGCGTTGTGATCGTAGATGATCTGTCCAATGCCAGAACGGATGTCGTATGCCGTGTAGAGAGCATCGTGGGGGAAAAGATCAAATTCCGTGTGATGGATTGCGCCGACAAGGAACAGATGCGTACCATATTCCAGGAGAACGAGTTTGATGCCGTGATTCACTTCGCAGGCCGCAAGGCTGTTGGCGAGAGCGTCAAAAAGCCTCTGGAGTACTACCGTACCAATCTGGACAGCACCATGACTCTGCTGGAGTTGATGGAGGAGTATGGTTGTAAAAAGTTTGTATTCTCCTCTTCTGCCACGGTCTATGGCCCCGAAAATCCCTATCCCTATAAAGAGGAGATGCCTGCCATCCAGTCCAGCAGTCCTTATGGCTGGAGCAAGGTAATGAACGAGCGTATCCTGACCGACTATGTGACGGCCCACCCTGATTTCTCTGTGGTGCTGCTGCGCTACTTCAATCCCATTGGCTCCCACGACTCCGGCCTGCTGGGCGACGACCCCAACGGCATCCCCAACAATCTGATGCCCTACATTGCCCGTGTGGCAGCCGGTGTTCTTCCCGAACTAACCATCTTCGGCGGTGATTATCCCACTCCCGACGGTACCTGCCAGCGTGACTACCTCCACGTGGTTGATCTGGCTGTGGGTCACCTGAAGGCGCTGGAGTATGCGGAGAACCATACTGGTGTTGAGGCCATCAACCTGGGCACCGGCAACGGTATCTCTGTTCGTGAGCTTGTCCGTGCCTTTGAAACTGCAAATGACATTAAATTGCCTTATGTAGTTGGGCCTCGGCGTGAAGGAGATCTTCCCGCTTTCTGGGCAGATGCCACCAAGGCTAAAGAACTGCTGGGATGGGAAGCAACCCACACCGTAGAAGATATGTGCCGCAGTGCTTGGGATTTTGTGAAGAAGAATACGAAATAAGTACGACGGCCAGCCCCACCGCCCCGGCATCACCAGTGTGACGCTGAATGGGACCCCGCTGACGGCGGACGTGGACTACACCGCCGCGATCCCGGAGGGAACGGAAGCGGGCACATATACCGTCACCCTCACCGGCAAAGGCAATTACACAGGAACAGCCACAGCGGTATTTATCATCAATCCTGTGGAGCAGAAACCGCTGGATCAGAAGGACGACGACGGCCACGAGCTGCGGCTGGAGGTGGAAACCGGGCTGTCCACCGTCCCGGAGGCGCTGAAAACAAATGAGCAGTTCAATACGCCGGGGAAGATCGAAACCGCCCTGCGGACCAGAGTGGCCGAGGTGATGTCCAATGTGGGAGAGCAGATCGCGGTGTTCGATGTGACCCTCCAGTACAAGGACGCAAGCGGCGTGTGGCGCAATGTCGATCCCAACCATTTCCCGGCGGAGGGCGTGACGGCGGTCCTGCCCTACCCGGCGGGGACCGGGGCCACCGGCTACACCTTCACCGTCCAGCACCTCATTTCCAGCGGCGCGCAGGCCGGGACGATGGAAACCTTGCCCTATGAGCTGACCGCAGACGGCCTGCGGTGCAAGTTCAGCAGTCTGTCCCCGGTGGCCATCGGCTATCAGACGGCCACAAAGCCCAATCCCCAGCCGAATCCAGGCGGCAACTCTGGCGGTGGGGGCTGGAGTTCCAGCACCTACGCCATTACTGTGGAGAAGTCGGAGCATGGCAAAGTGACCTCCAACCGCACCAATGCCAGCAATGGCAGCACTGTCACCCTGACCGTCACCCCGGACAGCGGCTATGTGCTGGACGCTCTGACCGTCACCGACAGCCGGGGGAACGAGATCAGGCTGACCGCCCAGGGTGGCGGGAAGTACACCTTCACTATGCCCAGCAGGGCCGTGACCGTGAAAGCCATCTTCGTGCCCCTGCCGGACGATACGCAGAAACCCTGTGACGGCAGCGCGGACTGCCCCTCCCACGGCTTTACCGACCTGGGGAGCGTAGGGACGTGGTATCACGAGGCGGTGGACTATGTTTTGCGGAATGGGCTGATGGGCGGTTACGGCAACAAAACCTTTGGCCCCAATGACAACCTCTCCCGTGCCCAGCTTACTCAAATCCTGTTCAACAAGGAAGGCAGGCCCGCAGTAAATTATCCGATGAACTTCTCCGATGTGACTAACGAGGCGTGGTATACTGAGGCTATTCGCTGGGCTACCAGCCAAGGCATCGTAGGCGGCTACGGCAACGGGACCTTTGGCCCCAATGACGACATCACTCGTGAGCAGTTGGCCGTCATGCTCTGGCGGTACGCCG
>OFFP01001703.1_pt1 | contig 14309 bp, 7 predicted proteins | sample 1521431 | NCBI WGS metagenome assembly OFFP01 (sample SAMEA3504104, study PRJEB24116) | mouse gut metagenome | biome: mouse gut; feature: mouse-associated habitat; material: faeces | place: Denmark | collected 2011 | reverse complement strand
CTGCATGGCGTTCAGGATAAGATTATAGAACACCTGGGAAAACTGCACCTGGTCTCCCGACAGGATAAAATCAGGCGGCCCCTCGATTTCACAGGTGATGTTCTGTCCCCGCAGCCTGGTCTCCAAATCGGCAAGCACCCTTTCAGCGCACCCCCTGACACTGAACTCCTCCGACTCGTTTTTGGGGGAGACAATGGGGCTGAATCTGGACAATAGCAGCCCAATCCGATTCGTCTGGAGCAGGATATTGGACAGCAGGTCCTGTAGCGCTTCCGGCGTGTCCAGATTCTTCTGCATCTTTTTCTGGTAGAGCTGTACGGCATAGCGGACATTCGTAATCGGTTGTCCCAGTTCGTGGGAAAATCCTTTGAGGAGATCGCGCAGGGCAATCATTTGGCGCGTATGCTCCTGTTCGGAAACCAGCTCCTTCATCCGCTGCCAGACAGCCTGCTCGGATTCCATCTGCTCTTCGCTGCGGGAAGGAGTTATGCCGACCCGCCTTTTATTTCGCTGCTCATAATCCGGCGCCCGATTCTGTTCCAGGTGCAGAATATGCTTGTAGATGCTCTGCGCGTCCTCAAACCGGTTCAGGCTCAGGTAGAAATTGTACAGGGTGCGCGCAATGGGAATGCTGCTAGTAGCACTATTGCTGCGCATCAGCTTTAACGTTTTTTCCAGCCCCTTATCATCGCCCTTTCTCTGAAAATAGTATACCAACTCATATTGAATGTTAAAACTGGACTTCTCAATAAATTCATCATCGATGCTCAATTCTGCTTCCGCAAAAGAATAGTCCCCTTTTTTTCGGCAAATCCTCAGCATCGATGCAAGGATAAGCTTATTCTGATAAGGCTTCTGGGTCTTCGCAATCAGGGCTAACGCCAAATCGTACCTTTTCAGTTTTTCCAGTCTTTGAATCAGTAATGCATCGATTCTGCTGCTATTCGTCTTTCTTTTTGTATTCAGCTTGATTGTCGCGAGCGCTTCCACCCTGGCAATATCCTGTGTCGCGTCCCATATGTCGATTTGGCCTTTTATAAGTTCAAAATTAATGTCATTCTCTGCCTGCTTCGCAAAGATGAGGAACTCTTTATCTACAGCGAGCTGGCTGCCCAACAGGGTGTACAGGTTCCTCTCAAACTCTTCGGACAGGCATGCGCTGTTCAGCAGTTCCCTGATATCTTCCAGGAAAGAGCTCATGACCTCCTTAGGCGCACTTTTTGTCAAATTATCGTAAGCCGACGCAAAAATCGAGAACTGGTCTGACCGCAACAACAGCAGCATTTTCAGATAGGCCTGTGCGGCCTGGGGGAATTTTTTGTATTGCCGGCAGATATCCCCCTCTAGTTTAGGAAAGAAACTATTTTCAGGAAACTGCAGCATGGCTTGTCGGCATATCGCAATGGCCTCATCTGGTTGGCCCGAAAATCGGAACTTCGTTATCTCGTCCGCCAGAAATCTTTGTTCCTCATACATGTATGTTAAGTCCTTTTCTATGAAAATCATCGCCAGGAGCGGGCAATGTCTGTAGCTTAACCTTATTTTACCATGGTCTGTCCATCACCGTCTACCGTTAATTAATCAATGATTCCAAAAACCTTCTTTTACCCTGTACGGCCTTTTGTGGGAATCGGATACATATTCTTTACAATTCGGAGACATCCGCGTTATACTTATCCTATAAAATATAGATAATATGCTGCCTTAAGACCCGGGCATACAGTATTGTGAGGGACAATGGATGGAAGACAGGAAAATATTGGTCATCGAGGATGAAAAACCCATCGCGGACATCCTGAAATACGGCTTTGAGAAGGAAGGCTTCGCGGTGCGCTGCGCCTACACGGGCGCGGAGGGCTTCGCCATGGCCTGCCAGGAGCCCCCGGACCTGGTGCTCCTGGACTGGATGCTGCCGGACATAAACGGCGTGGACGTATGCCGGATGCTCACGGAGCAGTACCGGATACCCATCATCATGCTCACCGCCAGGGGGAGCGTGGAGGACAAGCTCTACGGCCTGGAATCCGGCGCCGATGATTATATTACCAAGCCCTTCGACCTGCGGGAAGTGGTTGCCAGGGTGCGAACCATCCTGCGCCGTTTTGACAAATCCCAGGGAACTGACACCGGCGACCGGCTGTCCTGCGGTGGCCTGACCATATCCGAGCGGGAGCACTGTGTATATCGCGACGGCGTACTATTAAGCCTGACCCCCAAAGAATATGAACTCCTGGTCTGTTTTCTGAAGCATCCCCGCCAGGTATTTACCAGAACGGCGCTGCTGGATCAGATATGGGGTTATGATTTTGCCGGCGATACCAGGACCGTGGACATCCATGTACAGCGCATTCGTAAAAAAACCGGTCTGGAAGACTCTCTGGTGACTGTCTTCGGCGTGGGGTACAAATATGTCCCGGCTTAAAGTAACCTGCCTTCTCGGAATCCGACGGCAGATGACCCTGATCCTCCTGGCTGTATTCGTGGCAGGCGGCTGTATCCTCTACGGCAGTATTCATGCCAGGCTTCAGCAGAATACGGAAGAACAGGTTATACGCGAACTGCAGAATCGGCAGGAAAACACGCTCGTATATATCCGCCAGCTCCTGATGCTCCAAAATGCCAATAACGATGCCGAAGGATACCTGCAGATTTCAGAAGATATTGTCCGGGAGCTGGAACCTTTGGGCGGGAGAAATTTCTGTGTACTGGACACCGACGGCCAGTATCTCGCCGGCAGCACTCAGCTTCAGCAGGAAGGAAGCGGAAACGACCTGCATCAGGCCCTGGCCGGAAACGCTGCTTTAACCATGACCTACCCGGACTCCAACAGCATGCTGGTCTATTTTTCCATGCCGGTGGTTATTGAGGACAGGACCCTTGGCATCATACGTTACCGCCTGGACTTCTCCCAGATGTTCTCTCAAACAAACCAAAGCGAGCGTCTGGTCTATCAGGCAACCGCAGCCGTATTTGCGTTTATTTTCTTATTGCTGGCATTTTTTATCAACAGGCTCCTGGTACCTGTATGGAAGCTGACCGAAATTTCCCGCCAGGTTGTGCGTGATTTGTCCCGGGAAGAGGTAAATATGCAGATGCTGGCCCAGCTCGCGGATTCCGGACGCCGTGACGAGATAGGCGAACTGTCCAGGAACTTCAGCGTAATGCTGGAAACCATCGGTTCCCAATTCAAAAAAATGCAGGCGGACAAAGATCAGATTGTCAGGCTTATGGGCAGCCGCCAGGAATTCTATAATAATATGACCCATGAATTGAAAACTCCCCTCACCACTATCCAGGGATATGCCCAGCTCATGGAAGCCGACCAGGGTGAGGACAAAAATCTCACCGACCAGGGGCTGCATCAGATTCTGCAGGAAAGTACCCGGATGCATCAAATGGTGCTGCAGCTTCTGGAAATGTCCGACAAGGGCATCTATATGAAACGGGTGCCGGTGGATTTAAGCCATACGGCCCGGAATGTGGCCCAGACATTGGAAATCAAGGCGGCACGGTACGATATGCAGATTGAGACTGATTTTCCGGAAAGCCTGTGGGTACTGGGTGTGGAGGAGCGCCTGCGCCAGGTGCTGATCAATCTGGTGGACAATGCCATCAAATACGGCGACAGCCACACTACAATCCGCATGGACGGCGTCCGGAAAAAAAGCTATGTATGGCTGGCTGTCCGCAACCGCGGAAAAGGGCTGGATAAAGAGGAACAGTCAAAAATATTCGAGCCGTTTTACCGGGTAGACAAGGCTTACTCCCGTGAACGGGGAAGTTCCGGCCTGGGCCTGTCCATCTGCAAGAAAATCATGGAAGAACACAACGGCTTAATCAGCGTAAAAAGCAAACCCGGCGTACAGACCATATTTTACATCCGTCTGAAAGCGGAAACCGGCGTCAGTATACCGTCAAATCTCCATAATAAAGATGCAAATAAGCCTTGAAAATAATTTACAAGGAAACAAAACAGCATGATACACACAGCAAAACAGCAAAAGAGAATATGTCTCCGCCTCCCTATGTTCCTGACCGCACTCCTGCTCCTCACAGGCTGCACTCCGGAAGAAAAAACACTCCTGCTCAGCAGGTCCCAGCCGGACACGGAAGCGGCGGAATCCCAGGACCCTGCAAAAGATTTCACTGTAAAAAAGATATACGCCTACACCTATACCACCCGCGACCTGCTGATGCAAAGCGCATTCCTGGAAGGCTGCGGGGAAAACGAAATTCATATCATCGCATTTGACGAACGTGATGACGACGAAAAGCTGGTTTACAGACAGGTGGATTACCGCTACGGCTTTTATGATACCATGGGCGAATTCTTCCGATTTTGGGAAGACTGGTTTGAGCCTGCAAACCCCAACCTAATGTGTGACGATCTCTATATCAGCCAGCTCCTGCCCTCCCCTGACGGGACACAAATGCTGGTTTATATCCGCTCCACAATCTGGGATACCTGCTTCATCTGGCTTTGCTCCCTTGATTCCCAGGATCCCTGGCTTCTATATGAAGGTATCCATAATGACGACCCGTTGAAGGGTTCCTTTTCCCCGGACGGGCGCTGGGTTACCTTTGATGCGGCGGGTACTGTCACCGGTGGAAAACACCTGGTTCCCATATACGACTGCCGCAGGAATACTTTTGCAGACAGGGAACAATACTGGACCGTAACGCAGTCGTCAGATTCCTACAGCGTCTTTTATCCGCCGGACGAACTGTTATATACCGAAGCCGAAGTGGATGAACAGGTGCTGAACGCACAGTTGTGCAGCTATTCCGAGTCCCCTTCTCCTGCCCTGCTGACTTTTATCCATGACAGCGCCGATGATATTTCCGTAAATCTGCTGTATAAAATCCCCGGCGAAGGTGTTGAGCCGGATATCAATGCTTCCACAGGGCTTCGCTTCGGAGAAAAAGGCCGGCTATACCTCCTTGGAAAAGAGTTCAACGAAACTAACCCGGAAGACGACCTTTCCATGCTGGAACTTCTGGATCCGAATCATATCGGTCACAGTATGGCTTATTTATTCAACTACACGGGAATGCCCTATATTCAATTTCAATATGATAACGACAACGACCTTTTGTATTACATGCCGGATACACTCACGCTCTCCGTTAAAAACATGAACACACTTCAAGACAACTACCAGCCCCTGACCTTCTCCGAGCCGGTTTGGGACTTTATTCCGCTTGCATCCGGCGATATCCTGGCTTTGCTCATTCAGACAGCCGGCACCATGCCGGTTGAAACCCAGGGCACAGCCAATACCCAAAACACTTACATAGGGGACAGCGGCGCCACTCCGTATACCACCCGGAATTATTGGGATATCCAGTCCGCAGACCTGTACCTCTACCCGGCAGACGGCACTGAGCGGCACCTGCTGTACAAGAATGTGCAGAACCTCCTGAATATGGAGTACGATGCGCAGAGCAGGCGCATTTTGCTGGAAACCTTTGAAGACGACGAAATGGGGCACAGAAGATGTATCATACTGGAATTGTAATTATGCTCCTCTTTACCGTTTCCGGCTATAACTTCCATAAAAGTTTACAACCGGATACATTTTTGAAACACGTTTGTGATGCATAAGAAATAACCCCCCTTTATACTGATATCCACAAGACAGACAAAGGAAATCGTACAAAGGAGTTATGCATTATGTGTGGAATATGCGGATTTATAGAAAGAAACCGAAACAACATTGCTTCAGCCAAAGCCCCGCTCTCCAGGGAACATATCCTGGAAATGATGATGGCTGCTTTGATTCACCGGGGACCGGATCAGGGAAAAAGCTGGATGTCGGAAACCGCGGCCCTTGGCTTCCGCAGGCTCAGCATCATTGATCTGGAAGGAAGCGTACAGCCCATGGCAAATGAAAGCGGCGACCTGGTGCTGGTGTTCAACGGGGAAATCTACAATTATCAGGAACTCCGCCGGGAGCTTATCGCTGTCGGGCATCACTTTTCCACGCAGGGCGACTCAGAGGTTCTTCTCCATGGCTATGAGGAATGGGGCGATACCCTGCCGGAACATCTGCGCGGCATGTTCGCCTTCGCTATCTGGGATGAAAAAAACGGGCGTCTCTATGCGGCAAGAGACCCTTTCGGCATCAAGCCCTTTTACTATGCCCTGACAGACAGCAGTCTCGTCTTTGCCTCGGAAATCAAGGGAATCCTCCCTCATCCTTCTTATAAAAAGAAGTTAAACCAGGAAGCCCTTGCGCAATATCTCTCCTTCCAATATTCCGCTTTGGAGAAAACCTTTTTCCAGGATATCTGGCAGCTGAAACCGGGACATTTCCTGAAATACGATCGAAAAACTTCCTGTCTGGAGCTGACGGAGTATTTTGTACCGGAACTATATCCGGGTTGTTCCGAAAAGCCTGAAGAAAAAAACGGGAAACGTTTCTCAAGCAAACCCCGGAAAAGGACCGGTAAAAAAAATGCGTATACGGACATGGAAAATTGGATTTCCCGTCTGGACCAGGCCATCTCAGATTCCGTAAAAACCCACATGGCAGCAGATGTGGAAGTAGGTTCCTTCCTCTCCGGCGGCGTGGATTCCAGCCTGATTGCGGCAGAATTTACAGGAAACAAAACCTTTACCGTAGGCTTCGGCAAGGGACAGAGCCGTTATAACGAAATGCCGTTCGCAAGAGAACTGGCCGAAGAATTACATCTTTCCCATAGCGGAAAGCAAATCTCCGAAAAAGAATTCTGGGATGCCGTACCGGAAGTACTCTACCATATGGATGAACCCTCCGGCGATCCTTCCGCAGTAGCCTTGTATTTTCTCTCCCGGGAAGCCGCCCGTCAGGTAAAAGTGGTAGTCTCCGGAGAAGGCGCCGACGAACTGTTCGGCGGATACTGCATCTACTGCGAACCCAATGCGCTGCATCTGTACCAGAAGCTTCCTTCGCTCCTTCGAAAAGGAATTGCCGGCCTTGCCAAGCGTCTCCCGGATATGCGGGGGCGAAGCTTCCTCATCCGCGGCAGTATGTCTGTGGAAGAACGCTTCATCGGAAATGCGAACCTTTTCACCGCCGAAGAGAGAAACCGGTTATTGAAAACCAAAACCCAGGCCCTCTCCCCTCAGGCATTTCTGGCAAAAGACTATGCAGATGCCGGCCAGTTGGATGACGCCAGCCGCATGCAGTATATAGACTTGCTCCACTGGCTTCCGGGTGATATCCTGCAGAAGGCGGACCGCATGAGCATGGCTCACTCCCTGGAACTGCGGGTTCCTTATCTGGACAAAGAAGTGTTTGAAGCAGCCCGCTATCTGCCCCCGCAATTTAAACAGAAGAAACAGGTGTCGAAATATCTGTTCCGTCAGGTTGCCGCCCGCCATCTGCCCGCTGCCAGTTCCAATCGCAGAAAACTGGGATTTCCGGTACCATTGGGACATTTCCTGAGTTCGGAAACAGGCTCCGAACATATCATCCGCACTTTCCACTCCCCTGCCGCCGAGAAATTCTTTCACCGGGAAGCCCTGGATGAACTGATGACCGGGCGCGGCTGCGGACGGGGCAATACCAACCGCAAGCTGTGGGCAGTGTATGCCTTTCTAGTATGGTATGAAATTTATTTTCCCGAGGAGGCAGAAGCACAAAATACGGCAGCTGCGGTATAATGCCGGAACGGCAAATGCGGCGCCGTCCCCTTGATAGGTCTGTTCTGCCCAGAATACACTTCGGCCTGCGGGATGGAGGAGGCTGGTGTGCGCAAAGCGCCGCCTTCCGCCTGTCCCGCCGTCAAAGTCCTTTCTTCATAGCGAATATTCCTCCAGATGAAAAGAATACAATATCCGCTCTTTCACCGGCTTTCCGTATATCTTGCAAATTGCCTCCCGGTAATAATCCAGCTGGGTTTCATAGCGGTTCCACAATTCCTTCATGGAAGCCACGGAATCCGTCTTATAATCAAGCAAAACCAGGCCGTCCTCTTCCTCAAAAAACACATCGATGATTCCCTGAATGAGGACTGTCTCCGTAGACGGGAATCCGCTTTTCAGCCTGCGCGCGTCAATACCCAGTACAAAGGGCTGCTCCCGAAACAGCTTACCGCCCTGCTGTGCCTTATACATACGGGCTGCCAGCGGAGTACGCAGAAAATGGGCAATTTTCCGTATATTCACTGCCCGGAAATATTCCTCTGTAAGGCGCTTTTCCGCTACTTCCTTCTCCAGGAATGCCTGCACTGCGGAAAATAAGTGCGAATCCGCTCCCCTGTCTTCTCCCCCAAGGCACTTCATAACGGCATCGAAGTCCAGCAGTTCCATCACCCTGTGGTACGCATTTCCCCGTACAGGTCCGCTGACTTTCTCCTCTTCCCTCCTGAAGCCGGGAATATAGGGCTGTATCTCTTTCTCCTCAAAAGTATGGTAAGCTGCCTCATCCCGGTCCGCCATGGCGGCAATTTTCAACTCCGACACCGTTGTCTTCGTATAGAGATCCGACAGCATAGCATAGGGATATACGGCATTCAGGCACCTTCTGAGATTCCGTTCCGCCTCGGAATCTTCCTGCTGCACCGCAATCGCCAAAGCTTCCCTTCTTCCTGACAGCTGCAGCTGTTCCCTGATTTCTCCCACGGCCGCTTCCTCCCGTTCGGCCACAGACACCTCCACGCTGGTTCCGGGCAGGACCGGAAACAGGAAATCCAGGAAGCTGCCCGCCTCCATGAAGTCCAGGTACGTCAGCCTTCCTCCCCCAAGTTCTGACTGCCGTTCCCACTTTTCCCGGGCATTCTCCACAACCCCTGTCATAACCAGCTTCTCACGGGCACGGGTCATTGCCACATAGAGCAGCCTCATCTCCTCCGCCAGGCTTTCCTCCCGCAGCTTCCTGGACAGGGCTGTCCTTCGCAGCGTTTTATTGCGGATACGTCTGTCCGGATCCACATAGTCGGTACCCAGCCCCATATCCATATCCAGTATCAGGGACTGGTTCACGTCCTGCATATTAAAACGCTTGCCCATGCCCGCTACAAAAGTAATCGGAAACTCCAGCCCCTTGCTCTTATGGATGCTCATGATGCGCACTACATCCGCATTCTCGTCCAGCTCCTCCGCCCCGCCGTAGTCCACGTCGTATTTTTCAAGCTGATCCATATACCTTATAAAATGAAATAGGCCGAAATAGCTGGTTTTCTCAAAATCGGAAGCCTTCGTCAGAAGCATCTCCACATTTGCCCGCTTCCTGCTTCCTGTGGGCAGCGCTGTCACATACTCCAGATAGCCGAAATCATTGATCAGCTTAGTCAGCAGCTCTCGAATGGGAAGATATACCGTGCATGCCCGGTAAGAAGCAATCATCTGCAGGAAAGCCGCCGCCCTTTGCCCCAGAAGCTTCCTGTCCAACGCCTCTCCTTCCTCCTGATTTCCCTGTTCCGCCGCTGTCTTCCCGTTTTCTTCGCCCTTTCCCGTATCGGTCCCCGCCGCGCCTGATTCCTCATGGCACCGCGGCGATACCACTCCCTGTACGTCTCCGCTCCCGTCACCGTTCTCCGCTCCCGGGCTGCTGCATATACCGTCCTTTCCGCCCTCATATCCCCCATAATCCACTGCAAACGCCTTCAGCGCTTCATAGAGGCTGCCCTCCTTTACATGGCTGCGGATCCTTGCCGCCTCCTCTTCCGTAAAACCTCCGAAAACCGATTTCATCACACCAAACAGCGGAATATCCTGACAGGGATTGTCCAGTACCCGCAGAAGCTGCAGCAGCTCCTGTACTTCCACTGCCGCAAAATATCCGGTTTTCGAAGTAATATATACCGGAATGCCCTCCTGCTCCAACACTTCCTTAAATTCCTCATCCCAGCCGCTGTTGGTTCGCAGCAAAATTACCATATCCCCGTATTTCGCAGGCCTTTCTCCCCCGCCTGCCCTGTCTGTCACCGGAAACCCTTCCCGCAGCGACTTTATTTTACGGGCAATGGCCAGCGCTTCCGCCTGTTTTGCACTCAGTTCATCATCTTTATCCGGTTTATCCACCAATATCAGTTCACTGACACATCCGTCATTTTCCGGATAAACCGCGCCCGCATACAATGCAGCCCTGTGGTCATATGCAATTCCGCCCACCTCCGTACTCATCATCCGCCCAAACACATCGTTCACGGCATCCACCACCTGTACACGGCTGCGGAAGTTCTTTGCCAGATCTATCCTCTGGCATGCAGGAGCCTGATGTTCATATGTCTCATACTTTTCCAGAAACAGCTCCGGTCTTGCCAGTCGGAATTTATAAATGCTCTGCTTTACATCCCCCACCATAAATCGGTTAAACCGTCCGTCCTCTTCACCTGAAACTGCCTTCAGCAGATACTCCTGCACCAGATTGCTGTCCTGGTACTCATCCGTCAATATCTCGGCAAAATGCTGCCGATATTCTTTTGCCACGGTACTGGGGCGTATTTCTTCCCCTTCCGCGTCCAGCAGAATATCCAGGGCATAATGCTCCATATCGGAAAAATCGATTACTTTTTTTTCCTGCTTTTTCTCCTGCATCCGCCTGTCAAAGTCCAGTACCAGGTCGATCAGCGTGGTCACCGGTTTCAGGCACGCCCTGCCCTGCCTCGCTGCCAGTTCCAGCGTCGTGGCAAAGAACCGCTCCTCCATCTCCCTGATGCTGTCCTTCACTCCGGCACGCATTTCCTTTGCCGCTTCCCGTTTCCATTGGGAGACACTGTCGTCCTTCTTCGACGGAAGCCTGCCATATTTCACCGCCGGAAGCTTTACCGCATACGCTTCCAGGGATCCACAGGAAAGCAACTCTTCCAGCTGCTCCAGTTCCCCGTCCACCAGTTCGCCGTACATATAAGGCCCGTCAGGTTCCTCACACAGGGCACGCACCCTGGCAAGCTTCTCCACACATCCGGAGACCATCTGCCGCAAATGCCCCGTCAGATACCGCCCGTAAGGGCTGCCGCACATTTCCTCCACCGATGCCGCGCTGTAATCATTCTTTCTCTCCTCCAGCCAGCGCGCAGGCCAGGGGAAGCTGGCGGCATAGCGGGACAGGTTCAAAATATGCTGCTCCAGCACGCTCTCCTTTCCTCCCGGGCAAAAATACTCCACGCAGAAACGGAAATCCTCACTTCCGGACGCATAAGAATCCTCTATCAGTTCTGCCAGGGCCTCCTGCTGCATCAGCTTTATTTCCCCCTCGTCCGCAATCCGGAATGCCGGGTCCAGACCGATCTCATTAAAATGATTCCGCAGCAGAAACAGGCAGAAGCTGTCTATGGTGGTAATCTGGGCGTTATGCAGCAGGGTTGCCTGTCTCTGGATATGCTCGGACTCCGGACATTCCGTAAGCCGCTTTGAAATACCTGCCGCAATGCGCTCCCGCATCTCCGCCGCCGCCGCATTGGTAAATGTAACAATCAGCAGCCTGTCAATATCTACTGGATTTCGTTCATTACATACCATCTGCACGATACGTTCCACCAATACGGCAGTTTTGCCGCTCCCTGCCGCCGCTGAAACCAGAATGTTGCAGCCATGCAGATCAATGGCCCTTTGCTGCTCCGAAGTAAATGTAACTGCCATAACCTGTCTTTCTCCTTTCCTGCCCGGATTCCGGCCGTCCCCGGTCCCCTGCCTTCAAGTATAGATCTTTCTACTGCGGCAATAGCTCATTTGCCTTCATCACTACAATAACCGTCTCCATTTGATCGTCAAGGTCGTGAACTTTACGCCCTATATCCCTTTGAACAACTTTAAAATCAAGCTGCAGGTCTTCCAGCTTCCTGGACATATGGTTCTGCCTGAACATAATGACCTTCTGATTCTCCTCCACCCTGTCAAACCTTGCTTCCGTCCGATTCTGGCGCTCTTCCAGCCTGTCCATGCGCTCTTCCAGCCTGTCCATGCGCTCCTCCAGCCTGTCCATGCGTTCTTCCAGCCTGTCCAGACGCTGGTATATCGGCTCTAATAAACCTGAAACCACTCCTGATACAATTCCTGAAATAGCCTGTAAATCTTCGCTTGTCAATGTCATACCCATACCCCTTTCTTTTACCTTCTCCCATCCTACTCCCCATCAAATAGTAAAAGCTTTTCTGTTCCGGTTCTATGCAATTCTTAATCACTGAAAAACGGTCGAAACGCCATTAACCTCAGAAATACACAAGCATTCTATGATTTGAAAAAGCTGCCGGAACTCCTGCCCGATGTGCTTTTATAAAAACATCATAATTCATACGCCAGACAATGTCAAGCGAAACTGAGATGTTCCCGACAGTTTTTTCGAACATCTTTTTACAAAAAATTCCCAGCCCATGCGCCAAAATGGCTTTCCGCAGATAGCAGGAAGGAACTTTCAAACACGCTTCAGGCAAAATCACACTGCCAGCTTATCCATGGCAACAAGCGAAGCGGAGCTATGAAGAGGGGTGTATTCCCACAATTCCCACAAGAAAACGGCAGAACAAACATTTCCGTTCATTCTGCCGTTTTCGAACTCTGTATTTGCCATCTGTTCGACAGACCGTTCTCAAACTCTGTATTTGCTACCTATGCGACAGCCCGTTCCCGCCTCCTACCGGATTTCCAGGCTCACCACACTGCAGGCCGGAATGGTAAAATTCACGCCACGGTCCGTCAGCGCCACATCATGAAACGCCTCTTCCCTCACCTTATCCGGCTCTTCAAAGGTATTGTGGGCCTGCATCTCATTGGTGAGAATGGAAGCCTTCACGGTCTCCGGCTTCCTCTCCGTGAGCAGCAGCTCCACCGGGCAGGCATCCTCTGCGGAAAGATTGGCCAGCGTCACCAGAATAGAACCATCCGCCTGCACGGACACGGATTCCTGCAGGGCAGGCACTCTGTAATCCTCCACCCCTGCGGTACCCTCACCGGACAGGCTGCTCTCCACAAGCCTGGCTCCCTGATGCTTTTTATACATATGGAAAACATGGTAGGTGGGAGTCTTCAGCATCTTCTCTCCCTCCGTGAGAATCACGGACTGGAGTACGTTTACCATCTGTGCAATGCAGGCCATCTTCACACGGTCGCAGTGCCTGTTGAAAATATTCAGGCTCACCGCCGCCACCAGCGCGTCCCGCATGGTGTTCTGCTGATACAGAAAGCCGGGATTTGTGCCGATTTCCACATCGAACCAGTCCCCCCACTCGTCCACGATAAGGCCGATCCTCCTGTCCGGATCATACTGGTCCAAAATGGCGCCGTGACGTTGAATCAGCTCCTCCATGTACAGTGCCTTATGCAGGGTCCTGTACCAGTCCTCCCGGCCGAACTCCGCTGCGCTTCCCTTGTGTTCCCAATTGCCGGCCACCACATAGTAGTGCAGGGACAATCCATCCATAAAGCCTCCTGCATTCTTTCCGCCCGGCTCCGCAAAACAGGTCTCCAGTACCTTCCTGGTCCAGTTGACATCGCCGGAATTGGGACCGCCGCAAATTTTTCGGATGGGTGCGGCCTTCTGGTAGTGGCGCACATAGGTCTGGTACCTGCGGTAGAGATTGGCGTAATACTCCGGTGTCATATTGCCGCCGCAACCCCAGTTTTCGTTGCCAATACCGAAATAATCCACCTTCCATGGCTCCTTCCGGCCGTTTTTCCGGCGAAGCTCCGCCATGGGCGACACGCCGTCAAAGGTCATGTACTCCACCCACTCTGACATTTCCTTCACGGTACCGCTCCCCACATTGCCGTTGATATATGTCTTGCAGCCCAATTGCTCACAAAGCTCGAAAAATTCATGGGTGCCGAAGCTGTTATCCTCCGTCACGCCGCCCCAGTGGGTATTGACCATCTTCTTACGGTCTTCCTTCGGACCTATGCCGTCCATCCAGTGGTATTCGTCCGCAAAACAGCCGCCGGGCCAGCGCAGCACAGGGATGGAAAGCGCTTTCAGTGCCTCCACCACATCCGTACGCATGCCGTTTTTATTAGGAATCTCGGAATTCTCCCCCACAAACAGCCCCTCGTAGATACACCTGCCCAGGTGTTCGGAAAAATGTCCATAAATTTCCGGGTTAATGTATCCCATATCCTTTTTTTCGTTAATATATAATTTCGCCATGAAATTGTTACCTCTCTGCCTTATCTGAACGCCTCTGTCCGCTTCCGGACATCCTTTCCCTGACCTGCCCCCGTGGCAATTCCCGGGCATACCTGTCTCTCCTCCCGAATCGCCCTTCGGCGGGCATGCCTGCTTTCTCCTGCTGCATCGCCCTTCCGCGGGTATGCATGCTTTCTCCTGACGGACCACCCTTCGGCGGGCATGCCTGCTTTCTCCTGCTGCATCGCCCTTCCGCGGGTATGC
>OFFP01001702.1_pt1 | contig 14316 bp, 15 predicted proteins | sample 1521431 | NCBI WGS metagenome assembly OFFP01 (sample SAMEA3504104, study PRJEB24116) | mouse gut metagenome | biome: mouse gut; feature: mouse-associated habitat; material: faeces | place: Denmark | collected 2011 | reverse complement strand
GGGCGGAAACTTCCTCCACAATCTGCTGCACGATGGCAAGGCCCAGGCCGATGCCCTGCGCAGCGCGAAGCGCGATGTGGAGGCGCTCATGGTTGATGAGGCCGCGCTCGCTGAAGCCGCCGATGCCGACGACGCCCTTGCCGCGCTCGTCTCCCGCGCCCAGGCGGTGAACTCGGCGTCGCTCAAGCGCGGTCAGGTGTACGTGGTGCGTGCCGGCGAGCAGGTGCCGGCCGACGGCGAGATCATCCTGGGCGCGGCCAGCGTTGACGAGAGTGCCATCACCGGCGAGTCGGCCCCGGGGGTGCGCGAATCGGGCGGCGACCGCTCGGCCCTGACTGGCGGTACCACGGTGCTGTCGGATTGGCTCGTGGCCCGGGTGTCCGCCGAGCCCGGCCACAGCTTCCTCGACCAGATGATCGCCATGGTGGAGTCGGCGGCCCGCAAGAAGACCCCCAACGAGCAGGCGCTGGAGCTTTTGCTCATCGCGCTGACACTCGTGTTCCTCGTCGTTACCTTCGCGCTGTACGCCTTCGGCTCCTTCACGGCCGAGGGTGCCGGCGAGGCCAACCCCCTCGGCATCACATCGCTCGTGGCCCTGTTCGTGTGCCTGGCGCCCACCACTATCGGCGCTTTGCTGTCGGCCATCGGCATTGCGGGTATGGACCGCGCTTTGCGTGCCAATGTCATCACCAAATCGGGCAAGGCGGTGGAAACAGTCGGTGATATTGATACGTTGCTGCTCGATAAAACCGGTACCATTACCATCGGAAACCGCAAAGCGACCCGTTTCTATCCGGCGCAAGGAGTCGATGAACAGGCTTTCATCGAAGCGTGCCTGCTCTCTTCCGTATCCGATGACACCCCGGAAGGAAAATCCATCATCGAACTGGGGCGGGAATCAGGTTTGCGTATGCGCAACTTGAATACCGAGGGAGCCCACATGATAAAGTTTACTGCCGAAACCAAATGCTCCGGCATTAATTTGAAGGATGGAACGGAAATCCGCAAAGGTGCGTTTGATGCCATCCGCAGGATAGCCCTTTCTGCCGGAAACACTTTCCCGAAAGAAACGGAAGACGTTATTCAGGAGATTACCGGTAATGGGGGAACGCCCTTGGTGGTCAGCATCAATAAGAAAGTGGCCGGTGTGATAGAATTACAGGATATTATTAAGCCGGGCATTCAGGAACGCTTCGAACGCTTGCGCAAGATGGGAGTAAAAACAGTCATGGTGACGGGAGACAATCCGTTGACAGCCAAATATATTGCCGAGAAAGCAGGAGTCGATGACTTTATAGCCGAGGCGAAGCCTGAAGACAAGATGGAATACATCAAAAAAGAGCAGGCTGCCGGAAAACTGGTTGCCATGATGGGCGACGGTACAAACGATGCCCCTGCCCTGGCCCAAGCCAATGTGGGGGTAGCCATGAACAGCGGTACGCAGGCGGCCAAGGAAGCCGGAAATATGGTGGACCTTGACAACGACCCCACCAAACTGATAGAAATTGTTGAAATAGGCAAGCAGTTGCTGATGACGCGCGGCACACTGACCACGTTCTCCATTGCCAATGATGTGGCCAAGTATTTTGCAATCGTTCCTGCGCTGTTCATGCTCTCTATCCCCGAACTTGCCGCACTGAACATCATGGGGCTGCATAGTCCTGAAAGCGCTATCCTGTCTGCGGTTATTTTCAATGCCATTATCATCCCCATCTTGATTCCATTGGCATTGAAAGGGGTCCGGTACAAACCGATAGGAGCTTCCGCCCTGCTCCGCCGTAATCTTTTGATTTATGGATTAGGCGGTGTCATTGCCCCCTTTGTGGGAATTAAGTTAATCGATTTAGTAGTAGGTTTATTCTTTTAATCAGTAAGTAACAATGAAAAATTTTATAAGGTCATTCAGACTAACTTTAGTGTTCTGTGTATTCTTTTCAGTGTTTTATATATTGGTATTGTGGCTGTTCGCCCAGTTTGCCGGACCTAATTCCGGCAATGCCGAAGTCGCAACGCTGGACGGCAAAGTGGTGGGTGCGGCCAATGTGGGACAATCTTTCACGGAAGACATTTATTTCTGGGGACGTCCTTCCTGTGCCGGAGAAGGTTATGATGCAACGAGTTCTTCGGGTAGTAACAAAGGGCCTACAAACGAAGAGTATCTGGCCGAGGTAGAAGCGCGTATCGATACTTTCCTGCTTCATCACCCCTATCTGAGCCGCAAGGATGTGCCTGCCGAAATGGTGACAGCCAGTGCTTCCGGTCTGGACCCTCATATTACTCCGGCATGTGCCTACGTACAGGTGCAACGGGTGGCAAAGGCTCGTGGAATGAGCGAAGAAACAGTGAAGGCAATGGTAGACAAGTCTATCGAGCACCCGTTTCTATGGCTGTTTGGAACAGAAAAAGTAAATGTTCTGAAACTGAACATTGCACTGGAAGAATCAAAATAATTCATCAGAAGAAAGCATTTCTTTAAAAGCCACTAAAGAGATTCCGATTACAGAACGCTTTTCATTGCCTTTGTTTGTGCAAGCCGTTGCTTCCCCTTCGTCTGATAAAACTTATCTGATAGCAGGTTTGAGCATCGGGTTCTGATTGTGTGAATTTATTTTTTTTGTAGGAAAGCCGGGTGTCCGAAAAGGTCGGTAATTCTATCATTTTGTCATTCTGAACATCGTGAAGAATCTGAATACACTACTTTGTGTTAACAGATTCTTCGTTACACTCAGAACGTACCTTAATGAAAAAATCTTTCAAGGGGTCAGCGAAGCTAATGACAGAGCAAAAGGATAGCACAATATATCTTTTGGGGCAGTCTCCTTTCTGTATCATCAAATAGAATAGTCAAAATTGCAATGCATGGAAAAATAGTATTTGTATATATCCTCTTGCATTCATTATTTTAATTACCTTTGGCACAACATATTTAGATTGATTGATAAATGAAATGAGATATGAAATATTATACTAGAATACTATTTATGGCGGTAATAATTGCTGCTTTTTCAGCTTGTATGCAGAAAAATAGTTTAAAAACAGATAACAATATGATGGAACAAACAGAAGAAAATGTCAGAAAACGAAAAGATGCATTGCAACACATAGATGAGGCTATAGAACAATACATCGCCCGTGATAAGTTTGCAGCGACATCCGTTTATCCCGGAATCAGTGATGAAGAACTTCGTGAGCCGTTGAATAACATTTTAAACATATTGGCTGAGACGTTTAAAAAGATAGCACACGATGAATCTGATGAAGTCATGTATCAAATGGCTATCAAACAAGTCCTCGACAATTTGGATGGTGTTTATTTCGATTCGGAAGATCAAGACCAGTTCTGTGCATCTATTGAGGCGTTGATGGACATTGTAGGTTTGGAAAGTTCGGGTGGATTATTGAATAAATGGAGATATGGATTTATTCCTGATGATGACAAATAGAACCTGCATTAAAAAATGTTTTAGATAAGTGAGTAAGAGGGAAATATTCAGATTAGACAGAGGTAGAATTCATTAATATTCAACTTCTTGCTAATCTCACGAGCCACTTTCAAAGCAGGCGCTTCAACCAGAAAGTGTTCTTCCTCGTAATCGGCAACCAAATCTGAGATTAAGTCCAATTCAAGAAAATTCTTATCATCCGACGGCGTATCATTACTAACCACTTTTAGTAATTCATCAATTCTTGCACAAGCTGCCTCGTATTGTTTTTCCGTTTTTATCTTTGCCATAACCTTTCTGTTTAAGCGTTTATTATCATATTTTTTATGAGTGCCTATCCAGCGGCAAGGGAAACGACAGCAACTACCTTGTCATTCTTTATACTAATAGTATTTCCCAATCCCGCCATATCCTGTTATTGTTTTATTCTCCTTTGTTTTTTTAATGAAATGGTTTAACCGCTTCTCAAATTCTTCAGGGCGTGTCCTCGCGGCTTCAATGTATGCAATACGGATTCGCTGATAGGAATCGGAAAACTGTTGATAGTTTTTCCACACTATTTTATCTTCTTTCAATTTGTCAATTATGTCACTGGGAAAAATGAAAGGTTCAGATAACACAGTCTGTATTTTAGCCTTAAACCGGGGATGTATCCTGTCATTTTCCAATAGCCATTTAAGCCTTTCTTTGTTGGCTTGCGAATAAGTGCTTTTAGGATTTCTGGGAGTGAAACGCTGAATTTTATGATCTTTGTCAAGAGGTCTTATCGTACTGTCAATCCATTCGAAACATAGAGCTTCCTCAACCGCATCATTGTATAGAATAGATTTTTCACCTGATGACTTGCCGGGAAATACAAACCATATTTCATTAGCAGTGTCAAAATTATCCATTAACCACTTTCTCCAATCTTCCCGGTTCTCAAAATACTTTATTTTATTTTCTGTCAACATATCAATCGCAGCCTCCTTTGTATCTACGAAAACAACATTTTTCCCCTTATTACTCTCATAAATGAAATCTCCAAGAGGTTTGCTTGTATAGTGTGAATAATCTCCATAAATCGCAATTCTTCCACCATAATTTACATATTTCTGCAAAATCTCTCCAGCAATGCCACTGCTGAGGACAAAGAAGTCTTCCGTAATCAGTTTTTTATCTATCACGATGTTTTTTGTACCCACCTCATATTTTGCGGTCATCAATAAATCAAGTGCCGATTGTATATCTGTAATTACCACAGAATCACTTTCGACTATTGCGCATGTAATATTGTTTTTTGTTACCGGACGAAATGTCATACCATATTACTTTTATTATCTGTTAATCAAATTATTTGGCTATGGATGCTTTTATATTAAATCATTATACAACAAGTGTTTTCTCTCTTTAATATGTTCTTTGATTATTGAAACAGCTTTTTCAATAGAACAATCTGTGGTATTTATGACAAACGGCTCATAATCACCGAGATTAACAAACTGTTTCCACATTGTTTCAACTAACTCGATATTGGTATCTTTACTTAATTTAGTCCGTTCAATGGCACGTTTCATCGTTTCTTCTTTGTCTGCCCTCAATATGATGTAGTGGATTTCATACCCTTCTTGTATAGCCTCTTTCCAAGGTGTTAAAAACCAAGGGCCTACAATGCCATCTACAATTACATCGTATCCACTGCGGACATAACGTTTGGCTGCTTCTAAAAAAGCCTCGATAACAACTAAATTCTGTTCCTGTGATTCGGGCAAATGGGGTGGTATTGCCCCTTTGCTCAAGTAGTGGTAAAAATCATCTGTATGCATATGCACAGATCTTGCAAAATCAGATTCTTTTGCGATAATTGTTGCTATTGTAGTTTTCCCGGTTCCCGGAGAACCTGTAATTATAATAATTCTACCTTTATACATATATAAATATTCTATTTTTGAAGCTGTTTCTTTCGTGTTGAACTCATCATTTCAAGAAGTTCCATTTGAGCAGGATTGAATACTGTTCTTTCCATAATTCGTTTCTTTTATTGTTTTGATAAGTACAAAAATACTCATAATCCTCATTATCACATTACCCTTTCTGTTTTTTTATAAATATTATCCTCATAATTCTATAAGAAAGGCACATTACAATCTTTCAGCTTCCCCCCGCCCCAAAAAAATATTTCCCAATCATAGTTTTATGAAATAAAGCCAAGTCCTACTTTACTTTCAATTAAATTCCATATATTCACACCCGAATAAGAATCCGGTGTATCACACCCCAATTTGATAGAAACGAATTTTGCATAAGAACCTATTCCAAAAGGTAAAGAATAACTCAAGAAAACAACCATTTAAAAACGAAATGATGAAACAATTAATCGCCTGTTGCGGACTGGATTGCGAAAACTGCGACGCCCGCATAGCCACTGTCACGAATGACGATGCGCTGAGAGAAAAAACCGCCAAAGCGTGGAGCGTGATGAACAATGCACCGCAAATTACAGCAGAAACCATCCATTGCATGGGCTGCCGCACCGATGGAGCCAAATTTGCATTTTGCAGTGAATATTGCGAAATCCGTAAGTGTGTCCATGCGAAAGGATTTAACACCTGCGGTGACTGTAAAGAGTTGGATAACTGCCCGATAGTGGGTGCCGTCTTTCAACATGCTCCCGGGGCAAAAGAAAACCTGCTGACTTCAGATTGATTTCTGAAGCCGGGCAGGTATTATTCTTACAATACCGCAGCTATTTTACGGATATTGGCAAGTCTCTCTGCAAATGATTTGTCCGATTTGGCGATTTGCATATCATATCGGGCTTGCAAACGGAGCAACGGCTCTGCATCAATGCCAAGCGCCGCCTCAAACAACAATGCGTATTCCGTAGAAACAGCACGTTTGCCATTCAGTATCTCGTTCAGCAGTGAAGAGGATATGCCCATTTGTGCTGCGAGTTTTCTTTGCGATATGCCTCTATATTCGATTTCCTCTTTCAGAATATCGCCCGGATGAGTCGGTTCAAACGGGACTAAATTGTTAGCAATCATGTGTGGGTCAATGTCTTTTAATGTAACCATACTGCCTGTTATTTATAATGGTTTGACAATTCAATTATATTACATACGGTAACAACCGGCTCTTCCGCGATTTCCTTTCACGCGTAAAAAGTTTGTAAATATAAAACTTCTGCCCAGCATTCACAAATAAGTGAACAACTATTTATTGAATAACAAGAATGTCCGGGAATAGATTAAGGCTTTGAACCATTCCTGTCGTTTTCCGCATGAAACTATGCCCCAAGAAAAACCTCCTCCAGCTCCCTTACCGCCTGCTCCCTGTCCTTTTCCCGAACCACTACCGACACATTGTGATTACTGCTTCCATAAGAAATCTGATAAAGCGGAATGTGACATAACACATTGATAATGTGCGCCTCCATGCCCGTATGCTCCCACGACAAATTGCCGATGACACTCACCACAGCCATGTCCGTTTCAATGCCCACCTCGGCATATTTGCCCAACTCCCGATAAATAAACCGCAACGTATCACTGCTGCAACTCACCGCCACGGATATGTTGACATTCGAGGTGGACGCCGAATGAATCAGCACTTTATATCTTTCGAAAGTGTCAAATACTTTTCCGATAAAAAGAGAGGCGTTCAGTATTTCCAGCGATTTCAGTTTGATAAACGCCACTTGGCGGCGCGAAACAAGGGCTTTCACCCCCTGCCCCATCCTTTCGGCAGAAATCAGTAATTCATTTTCATCGGAAAACGGAAGCCTTTGTAGGGCGATGGCCATTCCTGCCGAACGTGCCAATGCAATGCACTCGGCAGAGATAAATCTAGCTCCGCAGTCAATCAGGTTTTCCGCTTCGCCGAACGTTATGGAATGCGTTTGTCGCATTTTTATATTGCCGTTCAGCACGCCGCCGGAGGTGTAAAGCACCACCTCTGTCGCGTGGAAAACCGCTCCGGTCAATGCGGCATAATAATCCGTGCCGCCGTGGGGCAGAAGGCAGGTTTCATTATATACATTCATGCACAGGGCGTTTTGAGTGATATATAGGGGGACGTCGGGAAGCCCTTTCATCAGCTCTTCCACGTTTTTGCGGGAGTTTTCCATATCCGGTTTCCTGTCGACGCCAAGACGCAGGAATTTGCACGAATGGAGTACGCAATTTTCTTTCCCCTGCATCCGCAAAAGGTGGGAAAGAAACAAGCTGGATATAATAGCCCCCTGAGCCATTATATCGCGGTCGTCTACCAGACGCGGAGCCTCGTTGCATAAATCCGCCATCTGCCGGATGTGTATTTTTATATCTTGCTCCGCTTCTTCTCGCCGGCCTTCCGAAACAATCATCCGGTTCAGCCAGTCCATACAATCATCTGACAAGGATTGCACTTCTCTCAGGGCGTCTTCTATCTCGATATGGAACAAGCTGATGGATATTTTTTGAATTTTATCAGCAATATCTGTGAATGTGTCAAGAACAATGACGCAGGAAATGTCGGTCTTGATATTTTCTGTCATGCACACCAGGTCGAGCGGTGTTTTAATATTTTCCAAACTATAAATTTTCATCGTTTTATTTTTTATGGGTTCCGTGAATCTTTTTTTCTTTTCCATTTTAGAAAGCTTTTTTCCAAAATGGAAGGCAGCGGACTGCAACACTCGTTTTTAATCTTTTATATTTCAATGTTTTAGCATTTTGGTTCTGTTTTTCTGTTCTCATTCTACAGTAGAATGTTCCAAAAGGATGCCAAAGCGGTGAGGGAGGCAGGAGAAAAGTCACTTTGCCGATATTCGGTTGACAAGGCCGGAAACCTTGTCGCGGCCTTCAAAAAGTTCTCTGTGATGCAGGAAACGTGGTTTTCGGGATAAAATCGACTTTTTCGCCCCCGGAAACCGCGTTTTTTGCATCCCCATGAATCTTTTGTACACAGAAACAACGTTTGTAGCATAAAAATGCTTACTTTTGAACAGGAAACCGCAAGGACGAGGCCGCGACCAGCGTCGTGCTCCCCGAAACCGCGTTTCCGAGTCCGCAACGAATGTTTTGCCCCGGGAAACTCTCTTTCTAGCTCCAAAAAATCCGCAGTGAACCCCGGAACGCCCGATTTCCGCATCAAAAAGAACAACAAACCGCCGGAAACCCGGTTTTCGGCAAAACATTAATTTAAATCGCATAGAAATGAAACAGATTGAAAACATCAGCCTCGAACGTATGAATAACGGCGCGCACTACATGTACCTCACCAACGTAATGGCGCATGCCGATGCCGACGAAAAAGTGAAAACCGCCACCACCGCCCTGCTCGCCACCCTGCGCAGCGCATGGCAGGCAGAGGACGAAGCGTTGAAGACTTCGCAGAAAAGCCTGTTGACCGACGACATTGTGGAAGCCGACCACCTGCGCGACTCCCTTTACAGCGGTTACCGCAAGGCCGTTGCCGGATTCAAGGATTTCCCCGTGGAGCCGATGGCGCAGGCCTACCGCACGCTGTGGCAGCATTTGAAAGATTATAACATCAATCCTTCCGCTCAACTGGATAAGGAAACAGGTCTGCTCATCAATTTTATTGACGACTTGGAAATCAAGTACAAATCTCAGGTGGAAGCGTTGGGCCTTACCGCCTTTGTCACCCAACTGAAGGTGGCAAACGAACGTGTGCGCACGCTCACCGCCAGCCGTACAGACGAGCGCACCACGCAGACGGTGGGTGCCATGAAGTCGGCCCGCGCCGCCTCGGATGCCGCTTACCGCGAGTTTGTCCGCATGGTGAACGCATTGGCTCTGGTGCAGGGTGAAGCCGATTTTGCCAATTTCATTGACTACATGAACACTGAAATCGTGCACTATAAGCGCGAGGTTATCGGGCAGAAGGCTGCCAAGCCTGCCGCTTCTGCCAACGGCGGAAACAAGGGGGAGAATGAGAAGGGCGAGGCGTCCGAACCTACGGTTTAATGTGAACCGTATGAGGATGGTCAGAAAGTAATGACTGCACCTGACTGGTGTCGGTTGCTAAGGTAACCGATGCCGGTGGGGGTGGTTATTAGAGATTAGGAACCACACCTGTTGGGTGTCGGTTATTTCGATAACCGATACCTTGCAGTGTTCTTATAAATACATTAGTAATCAAAGTTCAACAAATATGTACGAAAAGTTTTTAGATAAGAACCCCAGTAGCATCTGCCAAACGGTAGATGATGCTTTTATTGCTAAATATGCCAATGTCGTATCGGAGAACATAATCACACTTTGGAAAGAAGTTGGATTTGGAATGTTTTGCGAGGGATTATTTAGGATTATTGAACCTAATGAATATCAGGCAATAATAGATGATTGCTATCCGATGGCGGGTTTTGGTTCTGCCACACCATTTATGACAACAGTTTTCGGTGATATATTTGCCTATGTGAAAGATTGCAGGATAGGTGATTATGTCGTCTTTGTCAATGTGAGATACGGAACATTCAGGATTTTATCTGATAAGGTCGATATTCTGTTTAATATCGTATTATTCAATAAGGGCTGCTTGTCTTCATGGTTTTCCTTAGATGAATATCCCATAATAAAATCAGCCAAAGGTATTCCGGCATTAGACGAATGTTACGGTTATGTTCCGGCATTGGCATTGGGTGGTAAAGAAGCAATAGATAACATCCATATTCTAAAAACTATTCCCTACATAGAAATGTCACTCCAATCTATCGGAGATTTGAAACGAGTGCAATAACAGATTACTAACGAAGCGCGATAACGCTTACAGCGTTCCTCGCTTAGCCATTAGTTGCAATATGGAAAGAGTAATTATACTTTATATTTTATTCTTGCTTTCACATTTTGCTTTTGCACAAAACTATAAGGAAACTATTCAAACAGAGATTGATGCAATAAACAAAATGCCTTTGAGAATTGCATACCTTGTTCCTTTAGATAGTTTAGGAAAAGTAATAGAGGATGAATATATGGAATTTGATCAAATCCATTCATACAAAATCTTAGATGATGGTCATATTAAGAATGCCAATATATTGATCACTATGTATTTCGATAGCGATAACAATATCAGGAAAGTATTTAAGCGATGGGCTGACGGGGGTGCATTGCACAGTATCGCATATTATAATTCTAATGGGCGATTGATATATGGGGTATATAATAGAGGAGATGAAACTCACGGAAAGTTGTATGCTGACACTCCGGGTTTTCATATAGAGCATTTTCCTGAAGAGAATGAATGTAATGACTGTTTTGAAGCATACCTATTCCTATCTACGAAATGTATGGAAGCTCAGTATAATATAATATTACAGAGCCCCCCGAATGCTAAAAGGACGAATTTTACGCCACAAGTTGGAGATCGTGCCATACTATGCAGCTCCTACATTTATTCTTTACCTGATGGAGAAAAAATTACCGAAGGAGAAGATGGCATAGCAGTTAGTTTTGGAATGCCTGTTGTTATAAGTAAAATAGTAAATGGCTGGTGTAGAATAAATTCCATTTTTAATGCCCATATAGGTTATATACCTATTCAAGACATTGAAATCATTAAGAATATATAGTAAGCAACTAACAAGGTCGAGATAACAGCTAATGCTGTTTCTCACCAAACCATTACTAACAATCGTGCGATGAATAAAACAGTCCAGTCTATACTATCATTGACTGCTGTCAGCCTTTTACTGATAGTGATAACATTCTTTTTTGGTGGCTTAGGTTTCGGGCGACTATTCGGAATATATGGTATTATGGAAGATAGTTTTTTAGGTATGTTCATGGTTATAGATATGCTGGTAATCTACAAGGTCTATAAGCTATATTTCCGTCAGCCCAAAGCTATAATGTTATTGTTTGGTTTGGAATGTTGCTCTATTCTTTTGTGGCTTGTCTTTATCTGTTTAGACCAACATCTATTGGATTGGCAAATAACCAATCTGTTATTGCAAGCAGTCAGTTTGGACGGCTTCGCAGGAGATGAACGAGGATTGAATATGCTTGCAGTCTTATGCGGTATGATCTATCCGCTTATTGGGATTGGGTGTTTATTCACTGGATTGAGATTTATAAATAAGTTAGTAACAACGAAAGATAGCATCTGACGATGCTCCTTTCTAACCATTAGTGATAACATAAATAATATGAAGTTATTAACAAAAGAAATATTTGTAAATGGAATAAAGCAATATGTACTGCATGATGATTATGATGCCGTAAAAATTGCCCAATACGCCTTTTCCTGCTATTCTGATTATAATATTATAGATGAAAAGTTGAAAAAGGTCGTCTATGAAATAATGATGATGGATGCTGATTCATGTATGGAAATGGATAGAAATCAGTTTGTCAATTACATAGAGAATATGCTTCATATCAAGATAGAATATATCACTAACATACACCTGTGCGACATGATGTCATATAAATGAATGTTTAAGATACTATCCCACGAGCTGGGTAAGTATGATTGAACCCATTGTTCCGTCAATGGAAGCCTACGGCAGGTGCGGATTACCCTGTATTGTGCTGTCGGACAACGTAACCCAACCGAAAGGTGCAGGCTGAACCGTGAGGGGAAGCCAATGGCTGCTAACATCGGCGGTCTGGGGGCAAGGCTGGAACGGAATGGTTAGATTAAACGAACTGTCGGTTGAAGTGTCGTCAGTTAGAAAGAGCTAAGGATGTTCGGCTGTAAAGCCGTAAGGCTCTGACCAAAAAGGTAAGGTAGTCAGGTTACTTCATGTAGGTGCTGGAAGTACACGGATGTCGGACTATCGGCGCATAGACAGAACCTAACCCGTTCGTCAGTCATTTATATGAAACATGGTAAGCCTGTATTTCTCTTGCAGCAATGCAAGTAAGCCAACCGTAAGGAAAGCCGAACGGGATGCAGGTAAAAGATTGCGGAGAAAGCGAATGTCGTTCTGTAATGGGGCGGATAGAAGTTGTAACATCACTTCACACGAAAGTGGGCAGACTTCCGCATAGTGGTTATAATCTTTACAAGAAACTTTTAGAACTTTCAAAAGGAGGAAAGCAAATGAACGAAACAAAATCGTGTGCGCCTGCTGACTCGTGGACAACTTGGGAACAGATACAATGGAACAAGTGCGAAAACGAAGTCCGAAAGCTGCAAGCTCGTATTGTAAAGGCTCAAATGAGCGGCAGACATAACAGGGTGAAAGCCTTGCAGTGGATGCTGACGCATTCGTTTTACGGAAAGGCGTTAGCCATAAAGCGTGTGACCTCTAACGGAGGTAAGAAAACAGCAGGTGTGGACCATGTATTATGGAGTACACCAAACCAAAAGATGGATGCGATAGCCAGCTTGAAAAGAAGGGGCTACCGTCCACAACCCCTGCGAAGGGTGAATATCAAAAAGAGCAATGGCAAATTGCGTCCGCTTGGAATACCCACACTCAAAGACAGAGCGATGCAGGCATTATATCACATGGCACTTGACCCTGTGGCAGAAACCACAGCCGACACGCACTCCTACGGCTTCCGAAAAGAAAGGAGTACAAAGGATGCGAAAGAAATGTGCTTCACGGTACTTGCCCGCAAAATCGCACCGCAATGGGTATTGGAGGGAGATATAAAAGGGTGCTTTGACCACATCAGCCACGAATGGCTGCAAAACCATATCCCGATGGATAAGGTCATGTTAAGGAAATGGCTCAAAAGCGGTTATGTATTCCATAACAAATTATATCCCACCCATGAGGGTACTCCGCAAGGAGGTATCATTTCTCCGACACTCGCCAATATGGTGCTGAACGGCATGCAGACAATGTTGTCCGAACGGTTCAAGGTAAGAATGGGCAAGAATTACTACAATCCCAAAATAAATCTTGTCAGATATGCTGACGACTTCATCGTTACAGGCAAAGATAAGGATATTTTGGAAAACGAAGTTAAACCTGCCATAAAAGAATTTCTCACGGAAAGGGGACTGACACTCTCGGAAGAGAAAACGAAAATTACCCATATAAATGAGGGATTTGATTTCTTGGGCTACAACTTTAGAAAGTTCAATGGAACATTGATTGTAAAACCGTCAGCGAAAAGTGTGCAGAAGCTACTGGACAAGGTAAAATCCATAACTCGCAAATACAGGGCTATATCACAAGTATCTCTGATAAGAGTGCTGAATCCCATTATTAGAGGATGGAGCAATTATTATAAAACCTGTTCCTGTGGCAAAACAAAAATCAAGGTGGACTATCTGCTTTATAAAAAGATACGCAGGTGGGCTGACAGAAGACACCCGAAAAAAGGGAAACATTGGGTATCACACAAGTATTTCCACACAAGAGGGAAAAATCATTGGCGGTTTGGTACTTGGGTAAAAAAGCAAGGCGAAAAGATGTTCTATCCATTGATGAGCGTATGCGATGTACCCAAAACCAAACATATCCTGATAGTTGGAGAAGCCAACCCGTACAGCGTACAATACGCCACCTATTTTAATAAACGGCATACTCAAAACTTATTGGAGCATTTTAACGGACGATACACCTTACGCAACTTGTGGGAAAAACAAATGCGCAGGTGTAAAGTGTGTGGAGAGCCGATAACAACCGCTACCCCGTGGGTACAAACACACTTGGTAGTAAATAATAAACGGATAAATTACCTTGCACATGAAAATTGCTGTAAATTTACCAACATAACCGAATGGAGGTTCCTATGAGCCGGCTTGGTCAAACAAGTTTAGAGCCGCTTGAGCCGTATGATGGGAAACTATCATGTACGGTTCTTAGAGGGGAAAGCCCCCGAAAGGGGGCTGACCTACTCGATGTGCCACCTAACGGCGGCAAGCTGCAAACCATGTTTGCCCTGCATGTGTAGTAACTATAGGGTGCAAGTCCCGAACGAGCCCT
>OFFP01001698.1_pt1 | contig 14333 bp, 13 predicted proteins | sample 1521431 | NCBI WGS metagenome assembly OFFP01 (sample SAMEA3504104, study PRJEB24116) | mouse gut metagenome | biome: mouse gut; feature: mouse-associated habitat; material: faeces | place: Denmark | collected 2011 | reverse complement strand
AGATCAGGGAAAAACAAAAAGACTGGTGCAATTTTTCTCAAATAGCCTGACAGACAGCGAGGTTTTAAAAAACGCAGAAAATAAAGAAGGTTATTGTTATTATAAAGTATCAGATGGCACACATAGTTTTGAAGATAGCCTTTCCCATAAAGGTATATTCAATTATGATCAATGGCTTGGATTAGATATACAATCTGTATTTATCCCTACAACAGAAATGCTATCTCATGCAAAGGGATTCCTTGCTCTGAATCAGAAATATAATATGCCATTTGACGGAACACAGACAGATATTATTGTAAATGCTTCATTACCAGAGACGCGGGAAATCCCATCTGTTATGCGTAAGATCCTTGAGCAGATCAGTGCAGTAATCGACGGAACTGTTATCATGGAGAACGATTCTTTCTATGTATTAAAAAAAGATGGTCAGAAAGTTGATTTTTCCTTAGAAGCAGAAGGATTGCGCAAATTGGGCTTGCTTTGGAAGTTAATACGCAATGGTCTTTTGGAAAAAGGGTCAATCCTTTTGTGGGATGAACCGGAAGCAAATCTAAATCCCGAGTTATACCCTCTTGTTGCTGAGATTTTGTTGGAATTACAGGAAAATGGAGTTCAGATTTTTTTGGCAACACACAATTACAATTTTGCAAAATATTTAGAGATCCGACGTACAAATAATGAGCAGGTAATATTTCATAATCTGTATAAGAGCCGTAATTTATTGTCGGATGAAATGAAAAAGACATTTCCAGAGATGGATGACAGCGGTGAAGCGATCTATAGCCAATCTGCAGACAGGATGGACAAACTTGAATATAATCATATTATGACTGCAGATAACAAATTGCTTGATGAAGTGTACGAACTATGAGGAAATGACAGTGAAAAGATTATTTGTAGAAGAAAATGGTGTATACAGTATTGATTGTAACTCTGCTGTATGGGCAACAGATAAGATGCATGAAGATTATCATAATGCAGGAATACACATAAATGATGCGGATTTTTTGATTGAAAACTCTACGAATATCCTCATAGTAGAATATAAGAATGCATGTGTTGCTAATGCAAAGAATCCTAAAGCGTTTCAACCAATGGAAGATAAGAAAATATCAGTTATAACACGAAAATTTTATGATTCTTTGCATTACCTGAGATTGCTAGATAAAAATAAACCGGTTTGGTACATATATATTCTTGAGTATCCGAATGGAGATGTAATTACCAGGAAAAGACTACGAAACAGATTAAAAGCGGAACTGCCATTTTCTCTTCAGGAAAATATAGGAAATGGTAAAAAACTGATAGATCGTGTAGAGGTTCTTTCTATAGATGAATGGAATGCTGACAGTGAATATGGAAGCTTTCCGATAAAACGAGTATTATAATTGCTATGAATAAAATAGATTACCCAGCATATAATGAAGTATCTTGACAAAGGGAGGAATTGTTGTGAAGATACAGGAGAATCGGAGATTTCTGGCTCTGTTTTGTATGTTGGGTTTTTTGATCGGAATCATTTATGCGAATCTGATGTCAAAAGATCATATTGCGTCAATGGGTATTTTTAATGAATTTTTCCTGAACCAATACAGCCAGGAAGAGATCAATATGCCGGAATACCTGTGGTATATTGTAAGGATCCGGGTCATGCCGGCAATACTGGTTGCGGCGCTTGGATGTACGAAGCTTCGAAGAGGAGTGGTAGCGGGGTTCCTGATCTGGACAGGCTTCTGCGGTGGGATGATCATGACGGCAGCAGTTCTTAAGATGGGGATCAAGGGGCTGATCCTGTGCCTGATCGCGCTCGCACCGCATCTGGTATTCTATATCGCAGGATATCTGATCCTGTTGTGGTATCTCTTTACCTATCCGGATTCACAATGGAATCTGTCTAAGATGGTCAGTACGGCATTGTTCCTTGCCGTAGGAGTCCTCCTGGAGTGTTACGTCAACCCCATTATCATGGAACTCTTCTTGAAGACCCTCTGATCCTCTGGCAGCTGAAAGGCGGCGATCCTGGCGCATAACTGACAGTATTGATCATGTATAAAATGATACAATTCCGGGCATACGCTTTTCAGTCTGTCCGGATCAATGATATACTGCCAGAACCCTTCGGCAAAGAATTCCAATGCATCTCTTACACAAGAGGAACCATAAGAACGGATAAAGACGCCGCCTTCTGCTGCATAGACTGCGGCGAATGCTTCCGAGTAAGAAGGAAGTCCCACATAATAATCGAACCAGTGCCCGATCTCATGGAGGGGAGACTCATAGGCGGCGCTTCGTCTTGCTTCGATTAGGATCCGCTGTTCTTCATAGTTTGTCGTCGCCATGACCTGGCTGAATTGCCCTTTATAGTAAGTCTCGCCGATATTCATGTCCGTTACATAGATCGACCAGCTATCCTGGACGAACGCATTGTGAAGATTCGCCGGAAGGAGGGAGAGCTGCTGGTTCACGATATCTATGAGGGCGTCGTCCACATTGCCGTCTTTCTGGCATTGGATATAAGATATAGATCCGGGGTCCCCGGCAGAAGGCTCGCTTGCGGCTGGAACTTCTTTTGCCGGTATTTTGGCGGCTGTGACCGTGGATTCTTTCGATGTCTTTTGTATCATGACTCTCTGGCATCCGGCGGTGCAAAGGATCACGGCAAATAGGATCAGGAATAATGTCAGTCTTTTTTTCATTCGCATTTCAAGAAAATCTCCTTTATTTATTCGAATATTATTTTAAAGAAATTTATCTGTTGTGTCCAGTATAAATATTATCTTTTTTTGTGCAGATAATATTCTAAGTATACAAGGCAGAACAAGAAGACGCAGATCTGGCTTGCAAGGAGCCCCCACAGATAGCCCTTGATACCTATGGCAGGGATCAGAAAGAATACGGCGGCGATCCGGATACTCAGGCTGGCGGAATTGATGCAGAAGGACAGCGTTGTCTTTCCGATGCCGTTGATCGTACTGATCAGCGTGTGGTTCGTGTACATGAACGGGCAGATCCATGCAAGAGTGATGATGTAATCGCCTGCCGCCGGACTGTGAAATAAGATGGCGCCGATCCATTTCCCGAAGCATAACAGGCTCACGCAGCAGATGCTGCCCAGAAAAATGCAGGAATAGGTTACCTTATGTATCAGATCGGTCAATTCATGCCGGCGGTCGAGAGCCTGTATCTCTGCCACCGCAGGAAGGAGCATGGTCGATACGGAGTTGGTGATGGCGGAGGGAAAGAGAATACAAGGCAGCGCCATACCGGTCAAGACACCGTAAGTGCCGAGAGACTGGGACAGAGACATGCCAAAAGCCTGCAATTTAACCGGGATCGATACTGCCTCTACACTTTGCAGGAGATTCAGCAGTACACGGCTTGCCGTAAGCGGTATGGAGAGGGAAAGCAGTTCGCGGGCATGCCTGAGACATCCGTGAAGAGGTATTCTTGATAAGATCCTGCCATATCCTTTCCCAAGCAGGGCGCGCAGGACGAAGAGAGAAGAGATACATTCTCCTGCGACCAGACCGGCAACGGCGATGGAGATGCCGAATTGGATCCCGTGCCTAAGTCCATATAAATAGAGCAGAAAGACGCTTAAGATCCGCGCCGTCTGTTCCAGAAATTGAGAGACAGCAGGAATCCCCGTCTGCTTCAGTCCGAAATAATATCCGCAGATACAGCTGTGCACCGACGCGAACGGAAAGGCATAGGAGAGGATGACAAGCAGCCCGGCACAGCGTGGTTCGTGTAAAAAATGTTCGGATATGAAGACCGAGTATTTCTGTAAGAGTAAGATCACCAATACAGAAATAGTGACGGTGAGGGTGAGAGCAGTATATAGAAGCTCTTTTGCCTCTCTTTGATCTCCCTTCGTCGTGCGTGTGGCGACACAGCGCGACAGCGCAAGTTCGATGCCTGCCGATGTGAGGGAGAAGCATAAGGCGTAGACCGGAAAGATAAGCTGATATAGTCCGACTCCTTCCTCTCCGAAGGTGTGGCTTAGAAAGATGCGATAGAAGAATCCCATGAACCGGGTAGCGAATCCGGTAAATGTTAAGATAAAAGTACCTTTGATGATTGCTTGCTTGCGAGACATAGTGTACTCCTGGTTGGTATTTATTTATACATATTCAAAAAGACGGCTTGACAGAACAAAAAAGCAGTGCTATTCTAACATAGGAAAATATCCTAGTAATTTGCTAGGGATTAGAGGAGAAGGTGAGTATGTGAAACTCTCTACGAAGGGAAGATACGGGCTTCGGGCAATGATCGATCTTGCCAGGTACAGTGAAGAAGAGCCGGTATCCATCAGCAGTATCGCAGCGAGACAGGATATCTCGGAGCGGTACCTGGAGCAGCTAATGGGGCTTCTTAAGAAGGCGGGGCTTGTGCGGAGTATCCGCGGCGCGACAGGCGGTTATATATTGACAAGAAGTGCGGGCGAGATCTCCGTGGGAGACGTGCTGCGCGCGTTGGAAGGAAGCCTTGAGCCGGTTAAATGCGCGGCTTTTTATTCCGAAAAGGGTTGTACGGCGTCGGGTGGATGCGTGACAAAGTATGTATGGCAGAAGATCAATGAGAGCATCAATGAGACCGTGGATAAGATGATGTTGGACGAACTGGTTCGGGAGAGCAGGATCATGAATCCGGAGGGTGAGCTTGAGAATCCGGAATGTAATGCATAGATGGAAGATCAGACGAGTGACAGGAGGAGAAAAGAGATGAAGAAAATGATTTATCTGGATAATGCGGCAACAACGAAGACCGCTTCGGAGGTAGTCGAGGCAATGCTTCCGTATTTTATGGAGAAGTACGGCAACCCGTCCAGTGTATATAGTTTCGCGTCGGGGAATAAGGAGGCGATCAGCGAGCAGAGAGATGTGATCGCAGAGGCGCTGGGAGCGAAGGGGAATGAGATTTATTTTACTGCGGGAGGCTCAGAGTCAGATAACTGGGCGCTTAAGGCTGCGGCAGAGGCGTACGGCGATAAAGGAAACCACATTATTACGACGAAGATTGAACACCACGCTATCCTTCATACGGCGGAGTATCTGGAGAAAAGAGGATTCGAGGTGACGTATCTGGACGTGGATGAAGACGGCAAGGTATCGCTTGAGGATCTGAAAAAGGCGATCCGTCCTTCCACGATCCTGATCTCGGTCATGTATGCGAATAATGAGATCGGGACCATCCAGCCGATCCGGGAGATCGGAGAGATTGCCCATGAGAATGGGATTCTTTTCCATACGGATGCGGTTCAGGCATTTGGGCAGGTACCGATCCAGGTGGATGAATGCCACATTGATATGCTGAGCGCCAGCGGACATAAGCTGAACGGGCCGAAGGGCATCGGATTCTTATATATCCGCAGGGGCGTCAAGATCCGTTCTTTCGTGCATGGCGGAGCGCAGGAGAGAAAGCGCCGCGCAGGTACGGAGAATGTCCCGGGGATCATAGGGCTTGGAACGGCGGTTCGGCGCGCGGCGGCTACGATGGAAGAACGTGGGAAGAAGGAGAGCCGTCTGAGGGATCATATGATCTCCCGGATCATGGAAGAGATCCCATATTGCCGTCTGAACGGGCATAAGGCAGACCGGCTTCCGAATAATGTGAATGTAAGCTTTCAGTTCGTGGAAGGCGAGTCTCTTCTGATCATGCTTGACGGCAAGGGGATCTGTGCTTCCAGTGGATCGGCGTGTACGTCCGGATCGTTGGATCCATCCCATGTGCTGCTTGCCATCGGGCTTCCCCATGAGATCGCCCACGGCTCGCTTCGGATGACGCTGGGTGAAGAGACGACGGAGGAAGAGATCGACTATGTGGTTGACTGTTTGAAGGAGATCGTGGGCAGGCTTCGGGATATGTCGCCGCTTTATGAGGATTTTCTTAAGAAGAAAGGAGAAATATAAGAATGTATACAGAAAAAGTAATGGACCATTTCCAGCATCCAAGGAATGTAGGAGAGATTGCAGACGCTAGCGGAGTAGGGACGGTAGGAAATGCGAAATGCGGCGATATCATGCGTATTTACCTGGATATTGACGACAGTCAGATCATCCGCGACGTGAAGTTTAAGACTTTTGGGTGCGGCGCCGCCGTTGCAACGAGCAGCATGGCAACAGAGCTTGTAAAGGGCAGATCCATCTACGATGCGCTGCAGGTGACGAATAAGGCTGTTATGGAGGCGTTAGACGGACTGCCGCCGGTGAAGGTGCACTGTTCCTTGCTGGCAGAGGAAGCGATCCATGCGGCACTGTGGGATTATGCAGAGAAAAATGATATCAAGATCGAGGGGCTTGAGAAGCCGAAGTCCGATATCCACGAAGGCGAGGAAGAGGAAGAAGAGGAATATTAGGAGAGAGCATGGATAAGAAAAGGGTTGTGGTCGGGCTGTCCGGAGGGGTAGATTCCTCCGTGGCAGCCTGGCTGTTAAAGGAGCAGGGATATGATGTGACAGGCGTCACCATGCAGATCTGGCAGGAGGAAGATGAGACTGCGAAGGAAGAGCAGGGCGGATGCTGCGGCATTGGAGCGGTGGAGGATGCAAGAAGAGTGGCGGCATCCCTTGGGATTCCTTATTATGTGATGAATTTCAGGGCGGAATTCAAGGAGAGCGTGATTGACTATTTTGTAGACGAATATCTTAACGGACGGACGCCGAATCCTTGTATTGCCTGTAACCGCTATGTAAAATGGGAGTCGCTTCTTGGGAGGAGCATGAAGATCGGTGCGGATTATATTGCAACCGGGCATTATGCCAGGATCGACCGTCTGCCGAATGGAAGATATGCTCTGCGGACCTCTAAGAATCATAACAAAGATCAGACCTATGCGCTCTATAACCTGACGCAGGAGCAGCTCTCACGCACCTTGATGCCGGTGGGAGAATATACGAAAGATGAGATCCGGAAGCTGGCGGGGGATATCGGGCTTCGGACAGCGGATAAGCCGGACAGCCAGGACATTTGTTTTGTGCCGGACGGGGATTATGCGTCTTATATTACGCGGTATATGGATGTCAGCAGTGAGACGGGCGGGGATCACAGGTTAGGACCAGGGAATTTTATCCTGCGCGACGGTACGGTGGTCGGAAAGCATAAAGGAATCATACATTACACGGTGGGACAGCGCAAAGGATTGGGACTGGCGCTTGGACATCCGGTATTTGTCCTTGAGATATGTCCAGAGACCAACGAGGTTGTGGTCGGGACTTATGAAGAATCCCTGTCTTATGAAGTAAGGGCGGATCGGGTGAATTTCATGTCGGTGGAGGATCTTCCGGAGGAGAAAAGAGTATGGGCGAAGATTCGATATAATCATAAGGGCGCCTGGTGCAGAGTAAGGAAGACGGGGGCGGACGAGATCCTGTGTGTGTTCGAGGAGGCGCAGCGGGCAGTTACCCCGGGACAGGCATTGGTGCTCTACGACGGGGAGTACGTGCTTGGAGGGGGTACGATCACCGGAGCGGTGTAACGGGTTAACATGTTAAGGAGGAATGAGGCAATGTTGTCGGATTGTCATATGCATACGCAATTTTCGCCGGATTCAGAGGCGGATCCGGAAGCCATGATAGAGAGCGCGATCGCAAAGAATCTGGATGCGGTCTGCTTTACGGACCATGAGGATAAAGATTACGCAAGTGAAGGAAACAAATGGACCTTTGATGTGGATCAGTATTTTGACAGGATGAAAGGTCTGCAGGAGAAATACCGCTTAAAGATTCCTGTGCGGATCGGTGTTGAGATCGGCTTACAGCCGCACCTGGGGGAATATTACCGGGATTACGTCAGGCAGAAACCTTTTGATTTTGTGATCGGTTCCGTCCATGTCGTTAAGTCCGTGGATCCATATTATAAGGAGTTCTATGAAGGACGAAGTGATGCAGACGCTTATGAGGAGACCTTTGCGGAGACGTATGAGAACATCCGGAGAGTGGAGGACTTTGACGTGCTTGGGCATCTGGATTATGTGACGCGTTATGGGATGCACAAGGAAGAAGAATATTCTTATAGAAGATTCGCAGATATCATAGACGAGATCCTGCGGTATCTGATCGGGCACGGAAAAGGGATTGAACTGAATACCGCAGGGCTGAAATACGGCCTGCCCTACGCACATCCGCATAAGGATGTTCTGAGGCGTTACCGGGAGCTTGGCGGGGAGATCATCACAGTGGGGGCGGATGCCCATAAGCCGGAGCATGTTGCGTATGATTTCCATAAGGTTCCGGAGATATTGAAAAGCTGCGGCTTCCGGTATTATACGGAATTTGTACAGAGAAAGGCTGTATTTAAGAAGCTTTAAGATGCCCTTCCTGACAAAGACTGGGCAGCACTTCGGTGAGTTAACGACTGACTACGGCTTAGGCTCGAAAGAATGCATTCGAGCCTAAGCCTCCGTTAGCATCCCCTTTCATGTCAGCTTAGGAGAAGAACCGTTCCGAACTGCCGGGGATGATATATGTTACTGTGTAATAAGCGTTTTAAGAAGCTTGTAAGTATTCATCACGCCATCCGTATGTGAACGCTCATAGTTATGAGAAGCATACACGCCGGGTCCGATCAGTCCGTGGCGGATATCATAGCCAGCCTTCAATGAAGCGCCTACGTCGGATGAATAGTGCGGATAGATATCAACCGCATAGCCTAATCCGTTTTCCTTTGCAAGTGAGATAAGACGGGATGTAATCTCATAATCGTAAGGACCGCCGGAATCTTTGGAACAGATGGAGACCATACGCTCCGTACACTCAAGGCCATCTCCGACACATCCCATATCGACAGAGAGCATCTCCTTCGTATCAGAAGGAATAAAGGATGCGCCGTGTCCGACTTCCTCATAAGTAGTGAATATCAGGGTGAGCCTGCGGTTTAGCGTGATACCTTCTTCTTTGATCGTCTTCGCCAGACCGAGAAGGATGGCGGCGGACAGCTTGTCATCTAAGAATCTGCTCTTGATGTAGCCGCTGGCGGTCACAACGGTACGCGGATCCATGGCGATAAAGTCGCCGTTCTGGATTCCAAGTTTTTTCACATCATCCTTAGAGTCTACATTTTCATCCAGAAGAATCTCCATGTTCACTTCCTTCTTCTCCTTCTTCTCATCTGCTACATGGGCGGACGGCTCCGTATTCAATACAACGCCGGTGTAGACCTGTCCGTTCCTGGTATGTACTGTACAGTTCTCTCCGTCGCAGGTATCCCATTGATGTCCGCCGATGGTTGTCGGACGGATGCGTCCGTTGTCCTTGATCTCCCGGACCATAGCTCCAAGCGTATCCACATGTGCCGCCAGTACAAGAGGGTTCCGTTCACCGCCCAGGACAACGCTTACATTTCCTTTGTTGGACATCTGAGGTTCATATCCAAGAGCACGTATCTGTTCAGACAGATAAGCCGTAACCTGACCGGTGTATCCGGTTGGGCTTGGGATAGCTGTAAGCGCCTTTAATTGTTCTAAAATATAGTTTTGCATAGAAAATCCTCCTTTATCATTGTGAAAATCAACTATTATAGTAAATACTATAATATATGCAAAAGGCAAATTGTGCAAGAGTTCTTGCGAAAAATTAAAAAAAATAGTATAATTTTTTTTAACTGTTCTATTAGACAGATCGTGTTATGGGCGGAAAAGGCGTATATGCATAAGACAGGAGGAGAACGGGATATGGATATAATAATGAGGATTGAAGAACATTATCCGTCTATGACGAAGAAGCAGAGGCAGATTTCAGATTATATCAAGGAAAATATCGATACCATGACATTCATCACTCTGAGGGAATTGAGCAAGGAGCTTGGAGTGACGGAGATTACGATTCTAAATACATGTAAAGCGTTGGGATATAAGAGTTTTAATGAGATGAAATATGAAGTCCGGAAGTACAGCAATATAAATCAGAGAATAGATATCTATCAGAAGAATGAGTATTTCAGCAGCTCTGTCCCGCAATATGAACTGAATAATAAAGAGCAATTACTCAGAGAGATCTGTATGGAAGAAAAGGGACTCATGGATGAGTATGCGGGGAGTTTTGAAAGCCGTTATCTGCTCGAGACCGCGAGGCTGTTTCTGAAGTATTCGAAGATTATACTCTGCGGAAGAGGGCTGTCACATATCCTGTGCCAGTGGCTTGCCTCGAATCTTGCCGGAACGCAGATCGCATCCATGATAGTGAATACAGAGCTGAACGAGAGTGTTTATTCCGTCCTTCCGGCGTTGGATTCGGACACTCTGCTGGTGGCGATATCATTCCCGGATTACTATTTTATGACGGAGCAGGTGGCAAGATATGCAAAGAGAAAGGGTGCATTCGTGCTAGGGATATCAGACCGGAAGTCATCGGGGGTGGCGAAGATCTCAGATGCTCTGCTGACCGCGCGTACTACCACCAGGATGTTCATGAATACTGCTTCGACGCCGATGGCGCTTATCAATATGCTTTCATCGGCGATCAAGATTGAAGGAGACAAGGATGAAGGGATTATAGGGGAGGAGTTCGGCGGGCTTTTTCATTAGAAAGGATCAACAACTGTAATATAGTGTTTACTTTAATTGGCACAGGGTTTCCTGTGTCTTTTTAATTGCTTTTGTTATCCGGTTTGCAAACTTGCTTGTTGTCTGTCGGAATAATAAGGGAAAGAAGTTTTAAAGTGACCGCCCCTTGGTTTTTTGGTAATTATGTAGTAAATACTCTAGTGATAAATATGCAATTTTTACAAAATTGCATGCTTTTCTATAATGCACTATCAAAAAAATACAGTATTTGCTATAATAGACAAAGACAATGATATATATAGAAAATATATATATCAAAAACAAAATACATAATTAAGGAGGCTTATTTATGAAAAAGAAATTAGTTGCATCATTGCTGGCAGCGACGATGGTATTATCGCTTGCAGCGTGCGGCGGAAAAGGCGATGGAGGATCAGGTGGATCCGGAGGGGATTCATCAGGCGGGGAAGCGCAGGTGTATAACACTTATATTGCGACAGAACCGTCTACGCTTGATACCATCAAGGGAAATGATATGTATGGATGGGATATCAATAAGAATACCTTAGAGCCTTTGACGCGTCTGGTAGAGAAGGATGGGGAACAGGAGCGTGAAGGCGCAGGTGCAGAGAGTTGGGAGTCTAATGAAGACGGAACTGTCTGGACATTCAAGCTCCGTGACAACAAGTGGTCTGACGGTCAGGATGTAACGGCTGCGGATTATGCATATGGTATTACAAGGACGCTTGATCCGGAGGCAGGTTCTCCGAACTCCTTCTTTACAGCGGCTTATATCAAGAACGGACAGAAGGTAGTCAACGGCGAGCTTGGAGTAGATGAGCTTGGAGTGAAGGCAGTTGACGATAAGACTCTGGAGATCACTCTTGAGGCGCCTACGCCGTATTTTATGTCCATCACAGATACGAGAGCATGCTATCCGGTACGCCAGGACATCGCTGAGAAGCATGGCGAGGCTTATGGTTCCGAGCTTGATACACTGGTATTTAACGGGCCTTTCGTAGTCGATTCCTGGACACATAATTCCGAGATTACTCTGGTTAAGAACGACCAGTACTGGGACAAGGATAATGTGAAGCTTGATAAGGTTAATTTCGCGATTGTTACAGACCAGAATGCAAGATTCAATTCCTTCGAGAGCGGAGCCCTTGATTTTGTAACTGCCGGTGAGAAGGAATGGATCGACCGTTTTGACAAGAAGGACGGAGTTGTCCGTGTAGATACCAAGCAGCCAGGTATGCGTTTTGATTTCTTTAATGTAGAGGACGAGCTGTTCAAGAACCTGAACATCCGTAAGGCGTTCACGTTGGCAGTAGACAGAGAAGATATGGCGAAGACCATCTATCAGGATGTACATGTCCCTGCGTACTGGTGGGTGCCGGAAGCAATCTCAACAGGAGAGAACGGAGAATACCGTGAGCAGGTAGAAGGACCTCTTGCAAAGATTGCAAAGGAAGAGGACGCCAAAGAACTTCTGCTTAAGGGAATGGACGAACTTGGATTAGGAAGCGATCCGTCCAAGATCACAGTAAAGTATTCTCTGAGCGCAACCACACAGTGGGCGCGTAACTATGGCGAATATGTTCAGCAGAAATACAAAGAGCTTCTTGGCGTAAACATCGAACTGGATTTCAATGAGTGGTCTACCTTCCAGCAGAAGACCAATAACGGTGAGTTCCAGATGGCTAACATGGTATGGACGACAGATTATGACGATCCGATGTCTATGATCTCCCTGTTTACCACAGAGAATGCCGGTAATATCCCGACTGGCTGGTCCAATGAGAAGTTCGATGATCTGATCGCCCAGGCAAGCCGCGAGATGGACGAGGATAAGAGAGTTGACCTCTATGCACAGGCTGAGACTGTCTTATTCGAAGAAGGGTGCAATATCTGCCCGCTCGTTAATGAGAGAAAGATCGTCTTCAATTATGATTATGTGAAGAACCTGAATCAGCGTGAGACCACGACGACAGGCCTGAAGTATGTATATATTGAAGGGAAATGATGAATCAGAGGATACCGCTGTCTGATACAGGCGGCGGTATTTTGAGCGTGCCGGGGACAGGGCACTCTCAATGGAGGGCAGGCTCTATGGACAAGGTGCTTGTCTCTGCCCTGTATTGAGAATCCCCTGTCCCCCGGCAGGAAAGGGAGAGAAAATATGGCTAAATTTATTGTGAAACGTATTGGATACATGTTGGTTACGCTGTTTATCGTTGTTACCGCGACCTTCTTTCTGATGCACAGTATTCCGGGGGATCCTCTGGCGCATATGGCGAGAAACCTGCCGGAACAGACAAGAGCGAATTATTATGAGAAGTACGGACTGGATAAGTCCACATCCGAGCAGTATGTAATATTTATGAAGAATCTGGTTACAAAAGGTGATCTGGGTGAATCTTTAAGATATCCGGGGCGCGGGGTTACAGATACCTTGCTTACCAATGCTTCGGTATCCGCGCAGCCTGGAGGGATGGCGTTGCTCGTGGGTATTACCATAGGTATACTTCTTGGTATTGTAGCGGCATTGAACAAGAACAAATGGCCGGATTACATAGTCATGTTTATAGCGATCCTGGGAATTACGGTGCCCGTCTTCGTGCTGGCATCCGTGCTCCAGTATTTTCTGAGCGTGAAGCTGATGATTCTTCCGACTACAGGATGGGGCAGCTGGAAGAATGTGGTTCTTCCGGTGGTCGTATTAAGCTTCGGGACGATTGCGACCTATGCCCGCTATGTGAAGTCTAATATGTTGGATGTAATGGGACAGGATTATATCCTCACGGCAGAGGCAAAAGGGGTCAGCAAGTTTAATGTAATCAAGAGACATGTACTTAAGAATGCATTCCTTCCTTGTATGACGCTTTTGGTAGGCCAGGTTTCCGGGATCTTCACGGGATCTTTCGTAGTGGAGAAGATCTTTGGTATTCCGGGACTTGGATTCTATTATATTAACTCGATCAATGACCGTGACTATACGATGATCATCGGTACGACAGTATTTGCGGCTGCTCTTTTCGTGTTCGTCCAACTGATCGTCGATATTGCGTACAGTATGATGGATCCTAGAATTCGTGTGAAGTAGGAGGAAGAACAGATGATGGTAAACCATGATGTAACAGATATGATGGATAATATACCTGATGATAAGTTTAAGATCATCGGGATTGATAAGGATGCCGAGGCTCCCACAAGGCCAAGGATAGGTTACTGGAGGGATGCATGGAGAAGACTTCGGGAGAATAAGGTGGCATTCGCCGCACTGATCATCTTGCTGATACTGATCTTCTTCATCCTGTTCGGGCCGGCGATCAGCGGCTATGAATTCGAGCAGATTGATGCGGACGCGATCAACCAGGGTCCAAGCGCCGAGCACTGGTTCGGAACAGACGACCTGGGCAGAGATTTATTTGCCAGGGTATGGCAGGCAGGGCGTGTGTCTATCATCATCGGTATCTTAGGCGCGGTGATCGCCAGCGTGGTAGGAAGTATCTACGGCGGCATCGCAGCATATTTCGGCGGTGCCGTGGATGATATCATGATGCGTATTGCAGAGGTGCTGTTAAGTATCCCTTACCTGATCATCGTTATCCTGATCTCCGTTATCACGGACAGTAAGAGCCTTGGGACGATGCTGGTTGCCCTGACCCTGACCGGGTGGTGCGGGATTGCAAGACTCGTAAGGGGGCAGATGCTGCAGCTTAAGTCGCAGGAGTATGTGCTTGCTGCCAATGCGCTTGGCGTAGCTCCGATCAAGATCATATTAAAGCATATGATTCCAAATACCATCGGTATGATCATCGTAGCTA
>OFFP01001681.1_pt1 | contig 14436 bp, 10 predicted proteins | sample 1521431 | NCBI WGS metagenome assembly OFFP01 (sample SAMEA3504104, study PRJEB24116) | mouse gut metagenome | biome: mouse gut; feature: mouse-associated habitat; material: faeces | place: Denmark | collected 2011 | reverse complement strand
AGTCAGTCCGGTTCTAGTGCTGGTTTTTGGTGTATTTTTCTCCAGTGTTCTTCCCTTTGACCCGCTGTTTATCGGGGTGCTCTGCTCCCTTTGTATTATGGGCATTGCATTGCTGAAAGGCAGAGGCACCTCCTCGCTGGAGAGCGGATGTTGTGGGCAGTGATGCGAACGGTCATTCCAAATATCTTCGGCGGTTTCGCAATTGCGCTGACTCTGGCGTCCAGCATAATAGCGCTGATCTCCATCGTTATCGGCTTTGCCCGGTACGTCTGGGAGAAGCTGTGATTGTTTTGTCAGGCAAAGGAACAGGGCCGGCCTTTCGACAGGCTGAGGTGGCTGATCCAATGGGTCAGCCACCTCTTTGTTCAATGTTTCAAGATAAAATAAACTCCTCTGCTTTCTCCTCTTGTAATTGTGATGAATCCCTCTGGGATCGAAATATCTGATTTCCTTTTGCACCAGTGTCTCCAAAGAGGTCTGCAAAGATTTTTTAGACAAATTTTGATAGTTTATAGCCGTTTCTACTCCTTTTCATTTACTCTCCGGCACTCTTTGAAAACAGTGTTTCCACGTGTTCCACATCTGTCTGTGGCTGTTTATGTGGTCAGGAGGATCGACGCTCCGGAAGAGGCACCCTATAAACACAACGAAACGCTGTGTAATCTGCTCGATTTTTACCTCTGTATTTCTCCGTTTTAGATTGCAATTTTCTATCGACTTTCGCCTCCTATTTCGGTATTGTGTTGCTTGCAAAAGCCCCACAAAACACTGAAAATTAGGAGGAAAATGTATGACCAACATGAAAAAGCGCATTGCCACCACACTGACAGCAGCCATCCTCACAACTGTCCTCACTGTCCCCGCCATGGCAGCGGAAACGCCTGACAAATCTGTCCGGGTGAGCAGCTACAAGGGCAGTACTCTGAAGGTGGGAGAGCGTAGCGGACTCATCATCGGTCCCAGCAGTACAGACTACACCGTTACTTCCAGCGATCCGGATACAGTGGCGGTAGAACAAGTGCTGACCTTCTGGGTGGCTGTTGCCAAGGCGGAGGGGACCGCAGAGATCACCGCCTCCAACAGCGCCGGGGAGCGTGGGAGCATGACGCTGACGGTCGGCTCCGCTGCCCTCGCCGCACCGGAAGCTCCCACTATCGGGGACAGCGCCAGCTTGGTGGACAACATGGCAATACGGCAGGAGATGATCCGTCTCATCAACCAGACCCGCAAGGCCAATGGGGTGTCGGAGTTGCCGGTCAGCGAGGCCCTGATGAATGCCGCCCAAGCCTGCTCCAACCAGCGGTACACCTGGCACCACTCCCCAGAGGAAAGCAAGGCCGCTGTCGATGCTGGCTACCCCTACGGCTTCGGCGACAACCTCACCGTGTTCACAGGTACAGACAACGCCGCTCAGCGCGCTGTCGACAATTGGATCAACTCCCCCGGACACCTTGAGACCATGATCGACCCGAGATGCGACTGCATCGGCGTGGGCGTGACCCAGTACGACGGCATCACCTACTGCTACATGTTCGTCGGGATACCCAACAGTGTCAACTTCTATGCATAACCAGATATGGAACAAAACGGTGCGTTCCAGGCAGTGTGGAACGCACCGTTTTCCTGCGAATCGGCGGAAAATGCCCTGTCAAATATTGCGTACCAGTAAACAAGGAACTATCCCCAGTCTAATGAGGATAGACCTTGCAAAAATTAATTTATACTTATTGTCCCAAATTATTGACATTTGTCCCAAGCTGTGCTATGCTTACTAATGGGGTGATTTCAATGAAGAAACAGAATCTGGTCAACTTAGTTCGATATCATGTCGAAAAAAATAATGATGCATTTGCCTCCGAAGTTGCTGAGATAGCAAGAGAATTTGATGCCAATGGTGATTCTAAAATAGCACAATATTTAATGGAACTAATTTCAACTGCCAATTTCTATGTCCCCCAATCTAATTACAAAAACTTAAAATATTTAAGGAAAGTAGAATATTCGACCAGGCCCCTTATGTTGCCAGATATTATTGAGGAGGATGTTATAGGCATTGCACGTGCCATTAGTAACAAATCTGATTTGTCGAAATTTTTATTCTATGGAGCCCCTGGTAGTGGAAAAACTGAATCTGCATATCAAATAGCCAGAATACTTGCCAGAGATATTCTGATAGTTGACTTTGAACAATTAGTTGACAGCCGACTGGGTGAAACTGCAAAAAATGTAGCGTTGCTTTTTGATGAGGTTAATCATTTGCCATACAATAAAGTTATCGTAATATTTGATGAGATTGACTCCCTTGTACTCGATAGAATAAATCAAAATGATTTACGTGAAATGGGGAGAGTTACTTCCGTCTTTCTCAAAGAACTTGATAGAGTAAATGAACATATTCCCATTATAGCAACTACTAATCTTTATGATAATTTTGATAAAGCATTACTTCGTAGATTTGATGCCACTGTCTCCTTTGATCGATATTCAAAAGAAGATTTAATCAAAATTTCGGATTCTTTGCTGGTTGCTCTTCTAAAAAAAGCGCAGAATGCCAAGCAGGATATGCGGCTTTTTAATAAAATACTAAAAAATCTTGATAGCATTCCCTACCCAGGTGAAATAAAACAAATAATTAAAACTTCCATCGCCTTTAGCGACGAATCAAGCGAATATGACTATTTAAGGAAATTTTACTGTTCCTTCTATGGCAATTCAGATTCAATTGATATTCAACAGTTAAGTGAGCGTGGTTTTACAACCAGAGAAATTGAAATTTTATCCCGCATCCCCAAGAGCAGCGTTTCAAGAAAGTTGAGGGATCAATAAATGAACTCCATTCTGCAAGTTAAATTGTTGTTGGCAGATGAACGTAATAAGCAAAAACCTCAATCAAGGAATCTCAGAGCCCATGCCGAAACCACGACTGATAAAATCGATAAGCTCATCGAAACACTAAGAGCGGTTTTACGGTATTATCGAAGTGTACCTAAAGTCTTAAACAATATTTTGGTCGATATAAATTATAATGACATCATTGCCAAGTCTAATAGGGTTCAAGCATTACTTAAACCTAATAGCCGAACGGAGCCCAATGATATAGTTGTCGGTGCAAGATTTTCTGATGCTCCAGAGGGCCAAGAAAATCATATTATCACTTATTACGCTGATGCTAAAACGATTCAAAACACTCTTCATGATCTTGAAGAGGCCCGTCGTTTTTTATCCGAAAGGTTGGGTGGAAAAGCAACAGCCAAAAATTTCAAGGAACCTGAGTGTGCCATTCAATATGATGGCTATGGCATCAAAAAAGATAAAATCAGAAATATTATAATTGACTGTTCCGTCGTTGACTCTTTTTCTGTTCCTCATATAACAGAAGTTCCGGTACAGGATTCTTTTTTGATCACATTTTATAAGACAGAACTCTCAACAGAAAATCTTTTGGAAAAGCTTAAGATAGATGACATGAAATATCGCTATTCATTTTATGGAAAAGATACAATTTCGGCAACAAAGGAACTGTACGAATTTCTTAATGATAAGGTGCCCTATCTGATTTCAATGATTTCCTCCGACTTATCTAAATTGGTCCTTGATGACATTAAGGACACGTCTGTTAAAGAACAAATTCAAATTCCTGATCCGGTCAATGAACCAGTAATCGGGGTAATTGACACTTTATTCGCCGAACAAGTATATTTTCATAACTGGGTTGAGAATGTTGATTATTTAGATGAATATGAGAAAGTAGGTGTATCCAGCGATCAAAGAAAGCACGGAACTGAAGTAACGTCTATCCTTGTCGATGGGCCCAGACTAAACCCTTGGCTTAATGATGGCTGCGGAAGATTTCGTGTGAAACATTTTGGTGTCTGCTCCAATCAAATCTCAATAACTCGGCTTGTACGAAAAATCAAAGAAATCGTCAATCAAAATCCCAACATACATGTCTGGAATCTTTCCTTGGGCGCAGAAGACGAGGTATCAAAAAATTTTATTTCATATGATGCAGCTGTACTCGATGAGCTGCAATCTCAAAAAAATGTCATTTTTGTTGTGTCCGGGACTAACGATAACAGAAATGACCACTCCGATATAATACGGGTTGGTTCTCCTGCAGATTCTTTAAATTCCCTTGTAGTAAACGCCGTCAGGCGAGATGGTACACCTGTTTCTTATTCTCGCAAAGGAAATATTTTGTCTTTCTTTAACAAGCCAGATGTTGCATATTACGGCGGCGATTATGATGAACGGATATTTGCGTATTCCCCGTTTGGCAAAGAAGAAGTGTATGGAACATCGTTTGCAGCCCCCTGGATCAGCAGAAAGCTTTGCTATTTAATTGATGTTATGGGGTTGCCCAAAGAAGTAGCAAAAGCGCTGATTATTGATGCATCTGCAGAGTGGAGTTATAAAACGGCCCCGCAAAATCTCAAGGAACTTACGGGATATGGTATTGTTCCAATCGATATCAACAAAGTACTTTCGACAGACAGTAACGAAATCAAGTTTATCGTATATGGGACATCAAAATCATATAGAACCACTAATTATGCTATTCCCGTTCCCAGAGATGAAGACGGCAAATACCCCTATATAGCTCGAGCAACATTATGCTATTTCCCACAATGTACGCGCTCTCAAGGCGTTGATTATACAAATCGGGAGTTGTCATTAAGGTTTGGACGTGTAAAGACAAATGGGCAAATTGATGATATTAACGAAAATATTCAAGACGAAACTGGCTCCCACATTGATGAACGACAGTCTCGAAAGGAGTTTCGAAAATGGGAAAACACAAAACTCATATCTAAAATAATAAAGATGAATCGTCCCTTAAAATCATATGGTGACCGATTTTGGGGACTTGCGGTAACATCAAAAGAACGGTTGGCAATGCGAACTATGGGAGAATTGAATTTTGGAATTGTAATTACCTTACGAGAGATTAATGGTATCAACCGCATTCAGGATTTTATTAGGGCCTGTAATATGAGAGGCTATATTGTCAGTGAGTTGAATATTCAAAATCAGTTGGAAATTTACAATATAAATCAAGAAGAACTCACTTTTGAGTAACAGGCCAACGATCTCGATACATTTCTACAATGTTCTTAGAAAATCTTTCTACCACACAAACCAAGGCAACGAAAAAACGCCGAGTCTCCCCGGCGCTCTTAGGCGACAAAGCACAGCGAATGGTACTTCATCGATTGTGGCAAATTGAGTTTACCATGATTCGCAGCCGATTGCAAGTAAAATCTGTCGTCCGAAAAGAGGTGAAACAAGGAGCGTTTCCTTTACTGTGTGTTGACGATAGATATTTTATTTGCAAAGGAGTACGATTTAATGCATATTTCCGCCCATTTGGGCCTTCCACCTGGTCATTCGCATTTTCCCTTTGTCGACATTACAACCCGCAGCGATACCAGACTGTTTCTTGACCCCTGCCTGATTGAACGAAGTCAAGATGATTTCAGCAGATATGCTGCCGCACTTATATCCGATTTCGAAGATAAACTGTATTGGGATATGCGGCATGGACATTGGGGCTGTACCGCTGTCTTTGACGAAGCGCATGAAATCAATGACACCAAGCTTGGATATGGCACAGGCTATAACGGGAAAGGTAAGACACCACACGGTATGCGGGACAGTCTGAGCGGTCTGTGTAAGTTGGCGAACAACATCCCATCCATTTCCCGGATACAAGATATATCCATTTTTGTTGAAGACTTTGCAGAGGACTGCATGAGTGATCTTTTGACAAATATTTTGAGACTTCCTCTCAGCCAGTTCACTGCCGAACTTATGCGCACTTATGATAAAACGCCCACTAGCAAGCATATAATTAAGTCCTGGGATTTACATGCTCACTCTTGGGTCGAAACTGAGCAGCCATATTGGACGGTCACCGGACAAAAAATTCTGCTCGTCCCAAAATGGTGGGTGCGAAAAAACTTTCTCTTTAAAGCTCATCAATACCTATATGGTGTTATCATCGAACGGATGAAGATGGAACTAGGATATGAGAACCTTGCCAAAATAGACGTCTGGAAAAACATGGAGCGTGATTTCGAGCACTGGGAATATGCCAAAGTCATCGAGTACACGCAAAGACATCCAGATGCCTTAAGCGACTATCATACCCGTATACCGAAGTATTATAACCGCTCTGCTGGTTGTATGGACGATAACGACCTTGACCAGGCTGTCTATGGTCGTTTAATTTCGGAAATTGCATAAGCCACAAGAGGAGGAATAACCATGGCTGTACATCATGGCGGTAAAGTTGGAAAAACCGCCAACCCGTTGCGTTAATAGTGGTAAGGAACTCACGCAAGGAGACTGTTGGCTGACAATTCGTAGTGCAAAAGCGCAAGATGGGTTATGGATTTATAAATTATCCACAGCCCATCTTTGTGCTTATTAGAAGTTTACCAAGCAAGTGTGTGCCATCGGTCCCGTCTGCCTGGCTCTCTGCGCCGCGCGGTGGCTGGAATATAGTGGATTCAGAGTACGAATAGCCGCCGTATCACGTTTCTCCGTGATACGGCGGCTTTGAGTCTATAGCGGCAGAATATGGTCCAGGCCGGTACTGCGCCCCTGCTCTTTTTGCCGGGATTCGATTTGCCGGATGAAATAAGTCTATCCAGCGAGCGGGGCATTTTATTTCGATGCTGGCTCCTCTTTTCCTTTCTGAGCCTTGGCGGCCTTTCTCTTGTGTTTGCCGGCAATCAGCACGAGTGCTGCCAAGGCAGCCAAACCGCCCACGACAGCGGGGATCAGCCACAGGGCGCTCCGAGTAGATTGGATACAGAAAGTGCCCTGGGTTCCGGTCATGGTCAGCAATAGATACTGTCCGTTTTGGACGGCTTCCACCTGTTGCCACTGGCCGTTCTGATACTGCCAGACATGGGTACCGCTGTCAGGGCTTAACAGCCGCAAAGGAACGGAATCCTCTGGCTCCGCTCCAGCGAGAACGACGTCCCACACGACGGCCTGCTCCCCCGCCTCCTGGGGCGGAACCTGGACGCTGTCTGTCACATGGAGAACGGCGTCCCCGGTAAACTGTCCCTCCGCCAGGGCCAGGGCCAGCTTTCCGGACAGCTCCCGGCTGGCCACCACAGTAACCCAAGGGGTATAGACCGCGTTCACGGTCAGGTCGGAGCGCAGGCCGGAGACATCAAACTCCGGCCAGACGCCGTAATTGCCCTCCAGCTCTGGCACAGGGGGCAGGTCGAGCCTGGACAGGTCCTCCCCGTAGAGGAAGGGAATCTGCGCCACCGTTTTTTCCTCCGCCACCAGAGTCAGCGTAAAGGCGGTGAACTCTGGCGGAATATCGGGCAGCTGGCTCAGCGCGTTAAAGGGGATGGGCTCGGCCCGCCCCGCGTAGCTGACGCCGTCCACCCCGGCGGTGCCGGTGTCTACAAAGAGATTGCCGGACAGCGCCCCATCCGTCTCTATGCCGCCGGCAATGGCTCCCAGATACTCCGTGCCTTCCTCGATTGTGACGATGGCACGGCAGTCCCGCAGACGGCTGGCCCAGCCGGCAATGCCGCCGACGTAATTCTCTCCGGACAGGGTGCTCTTGACATGGCAGCTGCGGATGGAGGCGTCCGCATAGCCGGCCACACCCCCCACATAGTTCCCGCCGGTGCTGGCTACCGGGCCGTAATTCTGGCACTCCAAGGCAGTACCCAGGTCCATGCGCCCCGCCAGACCGCCCACGCAGTCCTTCTTGCCGGTGACGGCCCCACGATTGACGCAGTTCATCAGCACCGCCTTGGTCTCGTAGCTGCTGCCAAAGGAGAACCGGCCGGTCGTGTCGTCCTCCGGGTCCAGGTCGAATTCAATGGCCACGGCACCGGCAATGCCGCCCACGTTGCGGTCTCCCTCCACGGTTCCCAGGTTGGAGCAGTCCGCCACCTTGCCCTCCCGGGTGGCGGAGATGTCCTCATCGGAGGTGTCCTGAATGATGCCCTCCAGGCCGCCTTCAGCGGTGTCCCTGGCGTCATCCATTGCGTCCAGCAGAAGGGTGAATACCGCGTTAAACTGCCGGTTGATGGCCCGCAGGTCGGCGGTCAGGGTGCCGTTCCCGGTCTGAAGGGCGCTGTTCAGCCCGTCCATCTCCTCCAGCAGGCCGCTCATGGCATCATAAAGGCTGTCGCCGGCCTGCCGGAAGTCCTCCCCCAGGGGGGTGAACTCCGCAGGACCGTCCTCGGTGAGCGTATCCACCGCATCGCCAATGGTATCCAGCGCCCGGCGCAGCAGCCGCCCGATGACGGCGGAGGTGTCAGAGGCCTCCTCCAGTGTATCCAGGGCGTCTCCCAGCTGGCTGGACAGAGCGCCGGAGCGGCTCAGGGCCTGCTGGAGCTGAGACAGGGCATCATCCAGATCATCCCCCACTCCCCGCAGGGCGCGGAATGCCTGACGCAGCTCCTCCCGCGCCGCCAGAAGAGAGCTGACGGAGATGGAGCCGCTTCCCAAATCCAGAAAGCCTTGAAAGGCGTCCAGCGCGCGTTCCAGCCGGCTTACCGCCGTGGTCAGCCCGGAGGCGGACTGCCGCAGCTTCTCCACCGCGAGACGCAGGTCCCGCGCGGCCCGATCGCCGGTGTCCACCGCGCCGCCCAGAGAATCCAAAGCGTCCCCCAGCTGGCGGGACAGGCGCTCCAGCCGCCCGCCCACGTCGGACAGATCGTCCAGGGCGGGAGAAATTTTGTCCAGCGCGCCGGTGATGTCGGCGGTCAGGGTGTTGATGGTGCCGATGTTCTCGTCGGTAAAATCGGAAACCCGGTCCAGCAGCTCCTTGGTGCTGTCCTTGGCGCTGCCGGCGTAGTCTCCCATGGCGCTGAGCTGGGCGGAGACGCTGTCTCCGGTGCGCTCCGCGTCGTCCAGCGCGCGGTTAATCAGGTTTTCCAGGGTGTTCAGCTCCTGGCGCAGCTGCTCCAGCGTGTCCCGGCCAGGGTCCACAAGCACATAGGGCTCCGCCTGGCCCACAATGCCGCCCACGTCCTTCCGTCCGTAGACGGTGCCGCTGTTGGTACAGCCGGACAGATAGCCGTCCTGCCGCCCGGCGATGCCGCCGGTGTTGTACCCCACATGGGGGTAGCCCACCGTGCCGCGATTGACGCAGCTCTGCACCACGCCGCTGGAATAGCCCACGATGCCACCGGTATCAAAGCAGCCGTCCAGCAGGTGGTAGGTTTCGTCGTCCGCCGCGGCCTGCTCCTCCAGGATGGCAGCCGCATCCGCGTCCATCAGGTCCACATTGGTTTCCTTCCGGGTCAGATTCACTCCGGCGCTGCTTTCACATTTGAGCAGCAACCCCAAATTCCGGCCCGCAATGCCGCCGGTGATATTCTTGCCGCTGACAGAACCGGAGACGGAACAACCGGTAATCTCACCGGTGATGCTGTTGTATCCGGCGATGCCGCCCACGGTGGCATCCCCCTGAACCACGCCGTGAAAGGCACAGCTTTGCAGGGTTCCTGCGTTGTTGCCCACGATGCCTCCCACGGTGGAGCGGGTACCCCCGGGGGCCACCGTACCCTTGACGGTCAAGTCCCGTACCAGCCCGCCGGGCTGGATATAGCGGAACAACCCCAGGGTGGAACCGGCGGAGGTGAGACACAGCCCGGAGATGGTGTGTCCCTGGCCTAAAAAGGTGCCGCCGAAGGTGGGAATGGGGGTGAAATCCACCCCGCTCAGGTCCAGGTCGGCGGTGAGGGTAACAGTCTTGCCCTGGGACCAGGTGTCCAGAGCGCAGTTTTTCCCGAAACGCTGGAGGTCCGCTACGTTGGAGATGGTGACAGTGCTTTCCTCCGTGGCCCAGGCGGGCAGGACCAGCGAGGTCAGAATCCAGACCGCCAGAAGGATGGGGAACAGCCGGTCGACACGTTTACGCATGAGAATCCGCCCCCTTTCCCGCAGGGATTGCCGCTGGTTGGGGCGGCTCCTCCGGCCGGACAGCCCCCGTTGCCACCGCCGCATTGATGCTGCCATGGAGGATGCCGCTGAAATCGGCGTCCACCATGCCGGAGATGTATCCCCGGACGTGGCCGTCCACCAGCAGACTGCCGGTGTGGGTCTGGACGAGATGCCGGGTCTTCAGGGTAAAGGCAGTCTTTTCAATGATGGTGTCGCCCAGCAGCAGAATCTGGGGAAGGATACCCATCACCAGGAAGATGGAGATTAACGTGCCCCGGCCCAGACACACGCCGATGGAGGCGATGGAGGCTGTGGTGGACAGCAGGCCGATGGCCACGCCGGCGGAGGCCAAAATAGTGCCTGAGGTAATAATGGTGGGGAAAGCCTCATTCAGCGACTCGATAACCGCATCCTTGAGGGACATGGTCTGTTTCAGCTCCACATAGCGGTTGGCGATGACAATGGCGTAGTCAATATTTGCGCCCATCTGGATGGAGCTGACCACCAGATAGCTGAGGAAGAACAGGGGTTCCTTCTGTAAGTAAGGGAAGGAGAAGTTGATCCAGACACTGCCCTGGATGACCAGGATCAACAGCACCGGAAGCCCGGCGGATTTGAAGGTAAACACCAGCACCAGAATGACGAATACGATGGTCAAAATGCTGATGAGCATGTTGTCGTTGCCGAAGGAGGCGGACAGGTCAAAATCGCTGGTGGAGTTGCCCACCAGGAGGGAATTTTCCGGGTAGTAACGGCCCACAATTTCATGCAGAGTGTCCAGAAAAGTGAAGGTCTCCTCCCCCTCCTCGGGCAGGTTGAGCTGTAAGACCAGACGGCTGTAGTTCTCCCCCTTCAATTGCAGCTGGGCGTCGGTCAGCTGGACGTGGAGGTCCTCAATGGTCTCAGTCATGTCCGCGTCCAGAGAGATGTAGCCCTCGTCCATCATGTCATAGACATACAGGAACATATCAATCAAGGGTACGCCGTAGCTGTCCAGGCCGGAAACTACCTGTCCGTAGTCCTCCTGGTCCACGGCGTAGGCGGAGTAGAGCAGCCGGGCCACCTCAATATCCAGATCGGTCAGCTCGGCAAACTGCCGGGGTGTCAGCCGGTCTGTGAGGACATAGCCGTCCATGGCATCCACATTGGCCAGGCCCAGCACCGTGTCCGTCTCGGGCATACGATCCAGTTCCCGGAGCAGCCGGCCCTCCTGCTCATAGTCCCCCTTGGGCACGATAACCGCCAGGGTGTTCACCCGGCCAAAGGTTTCGTTCACCCGCTGCTGGGCAATCTGGGCGTCGCTCTGGCGGAAGGTGGTCAGCTCGGTCTGCCCGTAGGCGTAGGGGCAGCGGTTGGCGAACACAAAACCGCCAATCAGAAGCACCACAAACAGGGGCGGCATGACAAAACGGGTTTTCACCGCCAGCCGGCCCCAGGCGGTGATTTTGGGCACAAAATTCCGGTGGTGGGTGCGGTCGATCAAACTGCTGAAGCTGAGCAGCAGCCCGGGCATCAGGGTAAACACGGCCAGCAGGCTGAGCACAATGGACTTCATCAGCACCAGGCCCAAATCCTGACCAATCCCGAACTGCATGAAGCACATGGCCCCCAGGCCGGACAGGGTGGTCATGGAGGAGCCGGCAATCTCCGGAATGGCCTTGCTCAGGGCGGCCACCACCGCCTCCCGGGCCTCCAGCTGCTCCCGCTCCTCGGTGTACCGGTGGCAGAGGATGATGGCGTAGTCAATGGCCAGGGCCAGCTGGAGGACCACCGCCACCGAGTTGGAGACAAAGGATATTTCGCCAAAGATAAAGTTGGTGCCCTTGTTCATCAGTGCCGCCATGCCAAAGGTCATAAGTAGCACCGGGATCTCCATATAGGTGTGGGAGGTGAACAGCAGCACCACCAGGATGATGACCACGGCAATCACCATGACCACCTGCATCTCGGCGTTCAGACTTTCAGAGGCGGAGTCGCCGGTGTCGCCGGTGATATAGACGTCATACCCGTCCAGAAGGGCTTTGACACCATCCAATCCCTCCAGACTCACCGGGTCAGTGGCGGTCCCGTCGTAGGTGATGGAAAACAGGGCGGAGCCGTTGGTGTAGTGGTCCCTGGAACCGTTGAACTCCACCGATTTTACACCTTCCATCATCTCTATCTGCTCCGCCAAGCTCTCCGCCTGACGGTAGGAGATATTGTCCACCATAATGCGGCTGGTGCCAAAGGTGACAAACTCCGCCTCCATCACGGTCAACCCTTGCCGGGTCTCGGTGGTGTCAGACAAGTAGCTGGTCAGATCGTCGTTCACCGCCACCCAGCCGCTGGAAAAGACGCAGAAAATAGCTGCTCCGATGTACAACAGGTAAAAGGCTTTGCGTTTGTCCACAATAAAAGCCGCAATCCGTTCCATCGGGCTTTGCTTTTCCGAAACTTCTACTGTGTGCCTGCTCAACCTGAACGCTCCTTTCAAACTCTATGATAGACAATGATACTCTGTTTTTCTTGGAAATGCAAGTGGTCAACAGAAAGATAATGTTGTCACTTCCATCGTCCCCTTTTTACATTGAATTATATGTATTATACATAATTGAATAAGTAAAATTAATACATAGAAATATATGTATGATACGTTCCTTGAAAAAGGTGGGACTGACATTGAAAAGCGTGATGGAATTGTTTCGGGAACTGCGGGAAGATCACGATTACTCTCAAAGTGATATAGCAGCCGTTTTGGGAATTTCTCAGCAGCATTATTCCAAGTATGAGACGGGAGAATATGAATTTCCGCTGCGGCATTTTATCACGCTGGCAAAATACTATAGTGTGTCTGCTGATTATCTAATCGGGCGGTGTTCCTATGATGAAAAGAAGCCTTTGGAGATGGTATATGTCACTCGTGATTGTACTTGTGAGAAGCTGGTGCAGGATATACTTTCTTTAAGCGAACATGGAAGAGAAGCTGTTGTGGAGTATATAGAGTTACAGCGGTTGAAGGAAAGGCAGAAAAAGTGATGCTTTCTTTGGGGGGTTGGTTTGCGGCCCGTGCGGACAACCTTACGCTCAAAGGTGACTGAAAAGGGAGCGGGGGATGATGGTGATCTTCGCCACCGGGGCGGAGTGGGTCTGGAGCGCCGCCACCAAGGCGCGGCCGATTTCGTGGTAAGAGACAATCATCCGCTCGTGGTCGGAGAGGATTTTGTTCTTCTTCTGATACCCGGCAATGACCACCTCGATGCTCTCTTGGAGGTCCTCCCGGGTGGCGAGCCTCCGTCCCTGGCGTACGGCCCGCAGGGCGGCCTCGTTGACCATGTTGGCCAACTTCGCACCGGAGGCCCCGGAGGCGGCACAGGCGATGGTGTTAAAGTCCACATTCTCCGCCAGCTTCACCTTGGCGGCGTGAACCTTTAGGATGGCCTCGCGGCCCTGAAGGTCGGGAAGAAGCTGAGGATGGGGTTCATCTCCTTTGGCCTCACCTTGTCGAACACGCAGCCGCTCTCCCACAGGCGATCCACCAGGCTGGGGTCATGGAAGGTGATCTGGCGTACAGGCCAGGCTCCTCGGAGGTGTCAACGAAGTAGATGACGTCCTGCTCCACCTGGGCCACGGCTACCTTCAGCATGGTGAGGAAGGTGCCGTAGTCCACCTGCGTGATCTCTTGGCGCATCAGACGGGGAAACAGCAGGGTATTCAGCAGGATCATGCCCTTGACGGCGAGTCAAATTCGATTGCAAATCAAAGGTCCATTTTAACCAAATATGCAGCAGAACGAGGCTTTACTAACATCCGTGTGTTGGTTGATGACGGCTATACCGGGACGAACTTCAACCGGCCTGGGGTCCAGGAAGGACTTTCTCTGGTGGAGCAGGGCTTAGTAGGCACTTGGATCGTCAAGGACATGAGCCGTTTTGGACGGGACTACTTGCAGGTCGGTCGTTATACGGAAATCGTTTTTCCCAGCTATGATGTGCGATTCATTGCCGTCAATGATGGGGTGGACAGTGAGCGTGGAGACAATGATTTCACCCCGTTTCGTAACCTTGTGTGGGGGAAAAAGATGCAGGCAAAAAACGAGAACTTTGTAAGGAAGAAAAGTAAAAAATATTTCACTTTGCGTTAGAATAATAGATTTCTGGAGACTATTGGAATAAATTTCCGCTTTCTTTCAAAAATAACGCTGCCGGAGATGCAAAATCGCCGTTTTTAATTGGGAGTGAAGTCACTATCACCCTCCCAGGCCAGGGAGGGATTTACCGTCGCAATGAGCTGGAGGGATAATCTGGAGGCGGCTCTGGAGGGTCCGTTGAGGGCATGTCTTGCAAGGCTGGCGGAAAAAGGAAAGGCGGCTGGATAATCGAAAGCACCGGGCATAACCAGACAACGCGACGCCCCAGGCATATGCCTGGGGCGTTTGGTTTCCGCATAGCGGCGGCATTTCCCGTCATTGTTACATATGCTTCGCTTGTGCGGGGTTCCTTGGTGGGGTTGGTAATAGCTTTTCAATGA
>OFFP01001679.1_pt1 | contig 14473 bp, 14 predicted proteins | sample 1521431 | NCBI WGS metagenome assembly OFFP01 (sample SAMEA3504104, study PRJEB24116) | mouse gut metagenome | biome: mouse gut; feature: mouse-associated habitat; material: faeces | place: Denmark | collected 2011 | reverse complement strand
GGTAATTCCTTACTGGCTGTAAGGGATATTAACCATAAATATATTGTAGTAGGAGAAAGAGAAAATTATGCTATATAATTCTTATGTTTTTATACTTGCATTCTTGCCAATAGTACTAATTGGTTATTATACATTTAATTATTTTCAGTATTATAAAGGAGCAACGATGTGGTTATGTTTGGCATCGTTGTTTTTTTATGGTTTTTTCAACTGGTCTTATTTATCGATCATTTTATTAAGTATTGCGATAAATTTTACACTTAGCCGATTGATTCGTCCTAAAAAACGAGTGGGGGGGGGTATTATTTTATCGGACTTTGTACGTAAAGTTTTAATGATAATTGGTTTGGTGTGTAACTTTGGTGCATTGTTTTACTTCAAATATTACGATTTTTTGGTAAGTAATATTAATGGTTTATTTGGAACGGACTTTATACTTTTAAATTTGCTTTTACCATTAGGTATTAGTTTTTTTACTTTTCAACAAGTGTCGTATATTTTGGATTGTTATCATGGAGATGTTCCTCTTTATTCTCTGTCGGAATATGCATTGTTTGTAACATTTTTTCCACAGCTTATTGCCGGGCCTATTGTCTTGCATAATGAAATGATTCCACAATTTATGGATTTACAAAATCGAAAATTTCAAGCTGATAATTTTGCAAAAGGATTAATGGCTTTTGGTTTTGGATTAGCTAAAAAAGTTCTTTTGGCAGATACGTTTGCTAAAGCTGTCGATGTGGGATTTTCTAATGTAGAGGCTTTAGGAACCGTAAATGCTCTAATTGTAATGCTGTGTTACACATTCCAGATATATTTTGATTTTTCAGGCTATTGTGACATGGCGACAGGAATTGGAAAGTTTTTCAATATAGATATACCAATGAATTTTAATTCTCCTTATCGGGCTAAGACAATTACGGAATTTTGGGGTTGTTGGCATATGACGCTGACGCGGTTCTTTACTACGTATGTTTATATTTCGCTAGGAGGAAATCGCAAAGGAAAGTTAAGGACATATTTTAACGTTATGATCGTCTTTTTTGTCAGCGGTATCTGGCATGGAGCGAACTGGACATTTATTTTGTGGGGAATCATGCATGGAGCTGCTTCGGTTGTGACAAGGATTTTTAAGAAACAAATTGCAGAATGGCATCCGGCTTTTTCATGGTTATGTACTTTTTCATTTGTGAATGTTGCGTGGATATTTTTCCGTGCAGATAGTATCTCGCAGGCAGTTACTTTTCTACGGCAGATTTATAATCTGAATATTGTGCCTATAATGGACGGAATTACAGATGCTTTTGTGTTGCCGGAATTCAGATGGCTGTTAGAAATTATAGGAAAAGGCGGATATGACTACTTATTATGGGTAGGTTTCATCATATTTGGACTATTTGCATGTCTGCAAATGAAAAATACAAATGAGCGGCTTGATACCTTCAGGGCTGCAAGTATTACTGCATTTGTGTCAGGATTACTGACAGCTTGGGCAATTGTATCGCTATCTGGCGTCAGCGTATTTTTATACTGGAATTTTTAGGAGGAAATGGTGATGAATTCTTCAAAAAAGTTTATTATTGTTTATGGTTTTACGGTAGGATGCGGTATTATTACTGTGGCTTTACTGATATTTTTGATCGATCCTTTTTTCCATTATCATATGCCTTGGTTTGGTCTGCAGCCTGTTGTCTATAATGAGATTTATCAGAACCCAGGATTGGCAGAACACACTTCTTATGATTCGATCATCATTGGTTCATCTATGACAGAGAATTTTAATACAGAATGGTTTGACGAAGCATATGATATTCATACGCTGAAATTAAGCTATGCAGGTGCAAGCGCTGAGAATCTGCGGGTTGCTGTTGATTATGCACAGAATGTAAAAGAATCAGAATTGAAGTATGTTTTTGGGTGTCTGGATATGTCGATCCTTACATCGGATGCTGATACTCCCCGACACCCTTTACCCGATTATTTGTATGATGATCGCTTCTATAATGATGTTTATTATCTTTTGAATAAAGATGTTCTCTTTCAAAATGTAAGAAGGGTGTTGGAAGAGAATAAAAATGGAACAATGAAGCCGATAAGTGAAGCTTATAGTTGGTATGGAGAATATAAAAATAGTTTTTCTAAGGAGAATGTATTGCAATTAATAGACATACCGGATAGCTTTTTAGAAGTAGAACAGCAGAAAGCTGTGATATTAGATGATACGATTTGCTCTGTGAAGAAAATAAAAGAATTTGTTGAAAAATATCCGGAAACTACGTTTCAGTTTTTCTATTCACCGTATAGTATTGCATATTGGTACAATAGTTATGTATGCGGTACGTTTCTTCAAGATATGGAAAATCTGGAATATTCTATGAAGGAATTATTAAAGTGTGAGAATCTGCAATTATATTTCCCGTCAGATTATGAGATGATAACTGATCTGGAAAGTTATAAAGACTTGGGACATTATGACATGGATATTCAATATCAGATATTTGAAGAGATGAAAAACGAAGAGAATATGTTGACATCAGAAAATTATCAAGAGTATATGAATGAATTTCGGGATATGGTCATGGAATGTGATTTTGAAAAGATATTTTCTTAGAGGATACTTCAAGAAGATTCCATTGTTTAAAGCGTGCTAATATTAGCACGCTTTTTTTGTATGCAATAGCGGATCACTCCGCATTCAGTTCCGGATCCAACACGGATTCCAGATGCAGGTCTGGAAGTTTCACTCTGTGCCTGAACAGGATGCCTCCGACGAGTCCGGCGGCGCATCCGCCAAGTACTGCGAAAATAAGCGCCAGGATCACCTGAAGCGGCGGATTGAATGCAAACGGCGCCAGTAATCCGGGGATCGGAGAGGCAGTCCCGGGCGCATTGTTAACGATCTGGAATACTGCGGCGGAGATTCCGGCAAAACCGCCGCCGAAAAAGTTAGAACAATAAATCGGTATCGGATTGGCGGTGATGATATCAGCCTGAGTCAGTGGTTCAAGCATTACGGCGATCACGTTGCTTCTGTCGCCGAGTTTTAATTTTGCAAAGATAAGCCCGTTGGTAAAGGAACCGCCCACGCAGGCAATAGCGGCGATACCCATGGCAAGACCGTCAAGCCCCAACATAGCGGTCAATGCCATAGAACTAAGCGGCGAGGTACAGATCATCTTGATGATACCGCCAAGAAGGAATCCCATGATGATCGGAGATTGTGCCGTCGCAGCAGAGATGGTTCCGCCGATAGTCGTAAGAACCATATTCACCGCCGGATTCACAGTGAGTACGATCAGGTGAGAGAGCGGAGCGATGATCAGAGCGCCGCCGATGATGTTTATGCCTTCCGGTAATTTTTTCTCGATAACCGGCGCGATCAAGCCGATCAGGTATCCGGCGATAAATCCGGGCAGAATGCCGTATCCCCCTACGGCTACGCCTGCCACGACGGCGAAGATCGGATTCGCTCCCATGCTGATAGGAACCATGATGGCAGCCGCGACACCGCCAAGGCTTCCGGAAGTCTCGCCCACCGTGCGGAAAAAACTGATCCCCATCAGATCTCCGGTAATGTATTTGTGAACAGCTTCCACAAGGAATGTAGCAATAGCGGCATTTGCCATACCAGACATGGCAAGTTGCCCTTTAGGCATCTTCAGGCTGAACAGGGAGAACCCGGCAAGTGTGATCAGCAGTAATCCAACTCCAGACAAAATTGTTAACATAATCATACCTCTCAATTCTTTGTTATTGTTTTTATAGATAAATGAATAAGTTTATTGGTGATCTTAATATAAATAACAAGTTTCAAAAAGTTTCAAAAGGTATCAGAAATCACAAAAAAAGAACAGTATCATCTAAAAATTTGTCACAATCAACAAAAACAAATAGACAATACTGTTCATTTTGCCAGTGAAAAGTTTTGCAGATGGAGCAAGATCATTTATTCTGACTGTAAGCAGACAGTGTGGTCAGAAAATGTTTGATCTTGACATTGCCGCGTTTGCTGCTCTTGCCCCGGATATAATCCATTTCCCTGCGTACTTGTTCGAAGTTGTACAGGGTGTTGGAATATTCTGTAAAGATTTCGTTGCCATAGTCTTCTACGCCCAGATGTGCCAGATTGATCAGCCCTGCGGTTGCGGCACGGCGGATCCGCTGTTCCATGGATTTGGGAGAATCACAGAACCGTCTGCACAGGTCGTGCAGGCTGAAATTATCCGGTGATCCGGGATGGGCGTTCATATATTCTACGACAGAAATGATGTCCTTACTCCCGAGGATTCCGACGATTCCCAGACGCTGAAGGATATTATGGAGAGCAGAGGATGCCGAAGGCGAACCGGTGGCAGGGGCAGGTTGGTTCGGGGTGATATCATTCAGGAAGATCTTCTGCATCTTAGTCATAGTACGGCGCATGGAAAGGCTTTCCTTTGTCTTCGATATTACAGATTCCACTTCGATACTGTTGATGGGTTTCTGTATAAAGAATTCAATCCCCGCTTCATATGCGGAAGCGATCATATCCTTCGAGGATACCTGGGAGAGCATAATAAAGGCGGTGTCGGGCAGAAGGGGATGCATCTGGCTTACAAGTGTAATGCCGTCTGTCTCCGGCATAAGAAGATCTACGATCACGATATCCGGAGAGAGGGCAGGAAGATCTTCAAGAGCATCGGCGGCGCTTCCGGTGCTTCCGCAGACGGTTCCGAGATTCCGTTCCGTAATGATTATTTTCAGAATGTTGCGTATGCTTTTGTCGTCGTCAATTAGATAGAAGTTCATCGTTGTCCCCCTTTTTCTGAAGTTTGTCGGCAGGTATCCGGATGGTAAATGTGGTTTTGCCGGGAACGGAGGTAAGCAGGATGCTGCCTTCAAGCTGTTCGATCAGATCCTGTACGAGATTCAGCCCCAGTCCCCGGCTGACTTCTCCGGTTGTATAATTTATCTTGGTAGAAAAACCGGCTTTGAATATTTCGGGTATATTCTCAGGCGAGATACCGGGACCGTTATCGGTTACGGTAAATATATAATGATCGGTAGCTTCGGTTTCTGTAACATGGATGAGGATGGGAGACTTCGTACCTGCCTCCAGCGCATTCATGAAAAGATTGCGAAACACAGACATCAGGGCATAATGCTGTTCCGTATAGGGGTTGCTCTGGCACGAGAAGGAGATACGAAGATCTTTTTCCTGCTCTGTGGCGGCTGCGGCAAAGGAATTCTTAAGAAGATGGAAGATTTCCTCCAGATGCATTCCGTCGCTTTTTACTTCCTGCCCGAGTACATCCGAGATTCCGCGCATGATCAGCAGATATTCCTTTTTGATCTCATGAATATCCTTTGAGACGGACAGAGCAGACAGGAAGACCTGTTCGTCGGCGCCCTGGTTTTTCAGTTCCTGGTAGAGCCGGTAGGCGTTATTCATGGTATTTTCGATCAATGTGGTATTTTTCTTCATCCAGACGATCTCTCCGTTCAAGCGGGAGATAAGAAGGAGAAGGCGTCTGTAGCGGTCTTCATGCTCCTGTTTTAGAAGAAGAAAACGATAACGTTCAAACACAGTAAGAATACACCATATGATAAGGGTGCGGAGCGCCGCAACCAGAAGGATCCCGGCATGTGCATGGATGTTTGGGGCATTGCCTCCCAGACGGAGCAGCAATTCAGAAAGATTGGCGGCATAATCGATCAGCAGAATGACGAATACAGCCGGTTTCCGGTGTTTTCCGTAATCCGGGCAAAGACGGGTATAGAGGTAAAGAAGCGTGCCATAACAGATATAAAAGGACATTTCCGGCATGTATGTAAGATAGGAGCGGCTGATGCTCCCATGTCTGAACCAGTAGAGTAAAAGCCTGGAAAGCCAGACGCCGACTGCCGATATACCGGTAACCGGAAGGATGGGGAAATCTTCCGTCAGAAATAATAAGACAGAAAAGCAGACCACAGCGATAGAGATCTTGAAGTCTGCGATAAAAAGATTCATGCTGAACTGCGCGGCAAGAATAATGATAATACTGTAAAATATAGTTTCCTTTGGACATTTTCTCATAGAACACTCCGGATCGATCATATATCATATAGTGCAGGCGCCGAAAGATACAACGCATCTGCTATATTCTAATATAAGGGATAAAAGAAGACGGCGCAAGTATGAAACATAATAAAAAGTGGATAACATGATCTTTTCCGGCATAAAATGAAAAAACGGTGTATTTGAGAGGAAGAATGACGGCATGGAAAAAGACGAAAAAGAACAGGAACCTTCCTTATTGAAGATCGCAGACGTGACTTATGGGACGAAGGAACTGACAGAATGCATGTTGTCTGTCATAAGAATGTATCAGACGGAGGACGGCGGTGGAGAAGAATAAGGCAGCCCTGTATCTTAGATTATCGAAAGAGGATAAAGATAAGTTGACCAAAGGAGATGAAAGCGCAAGTATTCAGAATCAGCGGCTCCTGCTTGCCGATTATGCCCTGCGCCATGATTATCAGATCGCAGAGATATACGCAGATGACGACGAGAGCGGTCTCTATGATACAAGGCCGGAGTTCGAGCGCATGCTGACGGATGCGAGACTGGGGAAATTCCAGATCGTGATAGCAAAGTCACAGTCAAGGTTCTCCCGTAATATGGAACACATAGAGAAGTATCTCCATCATGATTTTCCGAATCTGGGGATACGCTTTATCGGAGTGGTGGACGGAGCGGATACCGCGGTTCTTGGGAATAAGAAATCACGCCAGATCAACGGGCTGGTAAATGAATGGTACTGTGAAGACCTGTCTGAAAATATCAGGAGCGCGCTGAGAGCAAAGATGAGAGACGGGCAGTATCTGGGCGCATCGTGTCCGTACGGATATGTGAAAGATCCAAAGAACCATAACCGCCTGATCATAGATGAATATGCGGCAGAGGTGGTCCGAAGAATCTATGATCTATATCTTAAGGGGTATGGGAAGGCGAAGATCGGGAAGATCCTCACGGAAGAAGGAGTCCTGATCCCTACAAGATACAAGCGTGAAGTGCTTGGTATCAATTATCACAATTCCCATGAGAGGAAGACGACGAAGAACTGGTCCTATCAGACGATACATACGATCCTGAACAACGAGGTCTATATAGGAAATATGGTCCAGAATAAGTATCATAACCTTTCTTATAAGGACAGAAGGCATGTAAAGCAGCCAAAAGAACAATGGATCCGGGTAACGGGCATACATGAGGCGGTCATAGATCCGGATACCTTCGCAAAAGTCCAAAAGAGGCAGAAGATCCGCACACGGGCGGTCGCCGCAAAAGGGAGCGCGTCTTTATTCTCCGGGATGATCTTCTGTGCGGATTGTAAACATGCTATGGTTCGTATGTATGAGCGAAGGGGAGATCACAGGTTCATAGGGTACTGTTGTAAAACGTATAAGACACAAGGAAAGAAGATGTGTGCCAGACATGCCGTGAATGACGTGCGGTTAAAGAAGACAATCTTTGCCGCACTGCAAGAAGAGGCGGGGAAAATACTGACTTCGAAGGATATTTCCAACCTGAAGAAAGCGAAATATACAGATGCTGCGGCAGACAGCCGCCAGAGCCGGATGCGCTGTATAGAAGAAGAGATCGAGCGTAAAGAGAGATATAAGAAGAAGACTTATCAGAATTATATGGATGAGCTCATATCAAAAGAAGAGTACGTGTCTTATATAAAGGCATATGAAGAGGAAATAAGAAATCATAAAAACGTTCTCAAACAATTAGAGGCACGGCAGGCAGAGAGAGAGGAACGGTATGATGAGCAGAACAAGTGGGTGGAAAGATTCATTCACTATATAGATATGGATGAGCTTACAAGAGAGGTAGTGTGGGAGCTTCTCGAAAAGATTGAGGTCAACGAGGATGGCTCTGTCCGCCTATTCTATAAGTTCAGGGGTCCAGGATCGTCAGAGTAACCCCTGATCTTCTTTCGGGAGACGGTGTACAAATGAAGGAAAATCGGCTATATTATATATAGAAGGAAACGAAGGAGGTTACAGTTGGCATCGGTTAAGCATTATAATTTATAATAATGTTATGACAGGGGGATGTGTGATGGGAAAAGTATTCAATACGACAGCAGATTGTAAACCACAGCTTCATTATATGGTAGATATTGGCGGACGGTTAGAAGAAATTGTAGTCTGAGTGCGCGGCAAAAAGCTGGCTCAATGGAAAGGATGGATTTTATGCAGTTATTATTAAAAGACAAACCATTACTTACGATACAGGACAATGGGAGCTGTACTATATTGGATTTTGACCGGCTTCCTTTTGCTATAAGAAAAGAAAACCTTACCTTCGTAGAGTTTATGGAATGGGCGGCGAACCGCACATTATCGATCGGGCGCAGTTATGCCAAGGAGATTCTGAACACACTCCGTCTGTCGCAGAGTAATCGGTATGGAATCTGTAAAGCCTGCAGGGGACTGAGCCTTACGGATTCCTATTGGATCCGGGATGAAAGGGATGAAAAAACATGGGATGAGGTTAATTTATTTCAGAACCCCTTATCCCTTTTTATCACAGAGGTCTCCCTTTCCGGAAGAAATATTCATTATGAAGCGAGAGCGATGGACAGGCAGAAGATTCATACTCCTGAGCTTACCACGTTGGGAGCCAGCGCAAAGGGATGGATCCGCAGAGAAGACGGACTGTATTTACACAAGGTGGGAAAATACGAGATCCCGTCAGATGAGATCCTGTCGGTATTGGGAATCCGCCATATTCCTTATCAGGTGTCGGAAGAGAAAGAAATCGGATTGTATGTATCAGAAGAACGGAAACAGTGGATAGAAGGAGTGGGAGAGAAGATTGTAAATGCCAGATTATTTACGTCGGAAGACCTCTCACTGGTGACATTTGAGGATTTCCATATCTTCTGTGAATCCTATGGGTTAGACGCCTATAAAGAGGCAAAGAAAATAGACCCTGAATCCTATCTGCAAATGCAGATTGCAGACTATATCTTGAATAACAATGACCGGCATGAACAGAACTGGGGATTTTTCATGGAAAATAAAACAGGGAAACTGACAGGGTATTGTCCGTTGTTCGACCATGACCATGGATTTGCGCCATACGAAAATGTGATCTCACAGACAACGAAAGAGCCGGTTACACTATTTGAGGCGGCTGTAAAGGCGCAGAGGGAGTTGGGGGGTGAGGTAAGACGTCTGAGGGAAATGGAGAATCCTGAATTTCTGAGTGAGGAACTGTGGGGACAGGTACTTGAAAGAGAAGGTAAGTTAAGGGCGGGCAAGTAAGAGAATAGGGAATCCAGTGATTACCTAAAATGTCATAGGATTTAGTTGTAATCCTTCTGTTTGGCGATAAGAAGCTGAAGGCAGGCTGTGTTAAAATGAAGATTTTTAATTGCTTAATTGAATCCCCAATGGAAGTATGATAGTATAGAAGAAAGAGAAGTATCCCGAAAAAACACAGAAGGGAAAGGATATTAAAAAGCATATGAGTAACAATAAAAGTGGGATCACATATCATAATAAGGATGTTCTGTCTAAGATCTTAGCAGAGAATTTTAAAGATAAATCCTTGAAGGTTTATGGGATTGATGTGCCTAAGATCAAACAGATCCTGCCAACGAATCTTCCACAGATTCAGGTCAATGAAATGAGGATTGATAATCTATTCCTTTTAGAAGATGATTCGATTGCAATTATAGACTATGAAAGTGATGTGAAATGGGAAAATCATTTAAAGTATCTTAATTACATTGTGCGTATTTTAGAGAGATACAAAAAGGAAGAAATGCCGAAGCAGATCCGTATGATCGTCATATATACGGCGGATGTGGAGAAAGCTCCTGAAGAATTTTCAGCAGGTTGTCTTACTTTAAAGATAGAGCAGGCATTTCTCCGTAAAATAGATTCTGAAACCGTACAGGAAGAGATCAGGGAAAAATTAGCGTTGGGGTTGCCATTGTCAGATGATGAACTGATGAAATTAATTATTTTACCTTTGACATATAAGGGGAAAGAGAAGAAAAAGCAGGCAGTAAAAGAAGCAGTTGAACTGGCAAAAAAGATTGCGGATAAAGAAGAAAAGGCATTTGTATTATCTGGAATATTGGTATTCGCTGATAAAATTATTGACACTGAAACAGCAAAATATATTAAGGAGGTTGTACGTATGACGCAGGTTGCAGAATTATTATTAGAAGAAGGAAGAGAAGAAGGAAGAGAAGAAGGAAGGGAAGAAGGAAGGGAAGAAGGAAGAAGAGAAAGCAGGCTGCAGGGAATACAGGCATTGATCGATAGCCTTAAGTCGCTGTTGATTCCTGATGAAACCATTATAGAACAATTGATAGAAAGATATCAGCTGACCAAAGATGAAGCAAGTGAGTTTTTGGAAGGGAAAAAATATAAGATTTAAAGAAGATATGATCTCCTTCCGAACAATGTTCATGGTGTGGAGGAGGCAGACCGGCTGGCACGGATCAGTCTGGGGATTGAAAAGGCAGAGTACCTTGCGGGGCAGTTTATGGATGCTATGCGTTCCATTGCCAGGATTGGCATGGAAGGGAAACGCGTTGGTTCCTGTAAGATGGAGTATCAGGTAAAAAATGCGATCTGTGTGGACGGCGATGGTTATGTGCATGAGGACGGCAGAGGGGAGTATCTATATGCGATGGAGAAGTATTCTCCTGAGACTTATGCAGAGTACCAGAAGCTGTTGAACGCCTCCGGTGACGACACAACGGAATCAGCCCTATTTACTCTGAATTGGGAGATAAAGAATCTTGATCTGGTTGCCGCCGGCAGGCCGGGATACCGCGAGTATCAGGATAAAGAGTACGAGAAGCTTATGGCGAACAGGGAACTTCAGATCAACCTTTTTAGGGATCAGCTCACGCAGATGGCGAAAGCGCCGGGAGGATATCTGGTCGCCAGAAGGATGATCTTGTCAGGGCGGGCGTAAGATGGATGACACAAGACGGCACTGATCATGAGTCAAATGTGCATGTAAGCATGTCCGCTTGGCTCGTTGCTCGCGGGAATAAATAGTCGGTGTCGTTTTTTGTTACAGGCATAAAAATGCATGTACGCGCCGTCATAAGAGGATCAGCCGGTTAAAGCGGTCTACTATTTTTCAACGACGCCTGTGTGGCAATGGCTGAACAGATCTGCGGCAACGAGGAAGAGTTCGTAGCGCAGATGAACGAGAGGGCAAAAGGGCTTGGTATGGAAAATACACATTTTGTGAACTGCAACGGACTGGATGCGGACGGACATCTGACGACGGCAAGGGATATTGCGCTGATGTCGAGAGAGCTTATCTCCAGATATCCACAGATCTATGAGTATTGTAACATCTGGATGGAGAATATCACGCATACGACGAAGAAGGGGACGTCGGAGTTCGGGCTGACGAATACGAACAAACTGATACGGCAGTATGAATATGCCACCGGGCTTAAGACAGGTTCTACCAGCAAGGCGAAGTTCTGTGTGTCGGCGACGGCAAAAAAGGACGATATGGAACTGATCGCGGTCATTATGGCGGCAGAAGACAGTAAGGCGCGCGTCAGAGACGCGATCACGCTCTGCAATTATGGATTCGGAAAATGTAATAAATACAAAGAGGATTCGCCCCAAACGGTCAAACCGGTCAAGATTGCAAAGGGTGTGGAGGATACCGTTAAAGCGGAGCAGAAAGAACCATTTACCTATATTGACACTACAGGGGCGGATCTGAAAGGAATGGAACGAAAGGTGTCCATAAAAAAGAAATTACGGGCGCCGATCAAGAAAGGAGATAAAATAGGCGAAGCGAAGTATTATCTGAATGATACGGAGGTAGGAAAGAAAGATATCATAGCTTCAGAGTCGGTAGAAGAGATCAGCTATACGAGTACGGTGGCGGATACGATGGAGGAATGGCTGCTTTAATGGATTTATTGCCGGTTTGCCTTTCACCTTTTTTTCACAGTTTGACCATATATTTCCCATATTTTCTTATTAAAATAAGCGGGTAGTAATTCAAGTACTCCCGGGATCTTCTTTGTGCCTGAGTATCATCTCACAGATCAGGGAAAGAGATTCCGGGAGTATCTATTTGTTAATGTGAGGAGATTCCGGATATGAGTGAACAGAATGTGTTTGAACGAGTGGAAAAGAAGTATCGCCTGAATCAGAAGCAGTATGAACTGTTCTTGGCTGCCGCGGGAGAGAAGATCCATATAGACGGATACGGCTTGCATACGATCCGCAATATCTATTATGATACGGAGAATTATGAACTGATACGCAGATCGCTGGACAAACCGAAATATAAAGAGAAGTTCCGGCTGCGCGGCTATGGAGAGATAAGGGATGACAGTAAGGTATTTCTGGAGATCAAGAAGAAGTACCAGGGCGTGGTCTATAAGCGGAGGACGCAGCTTCCCATGACACAGGCGCGGTCGTATCTGGAGTCCGGGGTATTCACGGAGGAGAAGTCTCAGATCTTAAAGGAGATTGATTATTTTATCAGGTTCTATCAGCCGCAGCCAAGGGTATATCTCGCTTATGACAGAGAGGCGTACGTTGGAAATGAGGATGAGAGCTTGCGGATCACCATAGACCGGAAGATCAGGAGCCGGAGCCATCGTCTGGAGCTTTCTTACGACGGGGAATGTCAGGTCCTGGATCCGGGCGGTTATCTGATGGAGATCAAAGTGCCGTCTGCGTATCCGATCTGGCTTGCGGCTCTTCTGGGAGAACTTCAGATCTACCCCATGTCTTTTTCGAAATATGGGGCGGTCTATGCCCGGTTCCTGCAAAGCGAAACAGAAAGTGAGGAGGAGCGGATATGTTCACAAGTATATTAACGGGAGTGGAAGGAAGCCTTACGGTTCAGAACGCGGTATTGTGTACAGCAGTCTCTTTGCTGTTGGGGATTCTGATCTCGGCGGCCTATGGGATTCAGGGGACATGCAGCAAGAATTTTATGGTGACGCTTGTATTGCTCCCTGTATTGGTTCAGATGATCATCATGCTGGTAAACGGGAATCTTGGTACCAGTGTCGCGGTGCTCGGAGCCTTCAGCCTGGTCCGGTTCCGTTCGGTTCCGGGATCGTCGAAGGAAATGGCGGTGATCTTCTTTGCCATGGCGGCAGGACTGGCGACAGGGATGGGATTTCTCAGTTTCGCCGTTCTTATGACGGCGATCATAGGCGGAGTGTTCTTGCTGTTGGAAAAGACACGGTTTGGAGAGTCGAAAAGGGAGCGTAAGGATCTCCGGGTCACCATAGCAGAACATCTGGATTATACGGAGATCTTTGATGATATTTTCCGGCAGTATACGGATCAGTGCGACCTGCAGAGGGTGAAGACGACGAATCTTGGAAGTATGTATGAGTTAGAGTATCATATCGTGCTTAAGGATCTTCGGAGAGAAAAGGAGATGTTGGACGCGATCAGATGCAGGAACGGTAATCTGACGGTCATCTGCGGACGAAGGGCAGCCATACAAGAAGAATTATAGGGGGAGGGTAGACATATGAAGGACAGGAAAAGTCTCGTGGTTTGGATGAGTTTATTATTGGTATGTACTACGGCAGGATGCGGCAGGACCGAGGAAGTTCCGAAGGCGGAGGCAGCAGAAACCACAAAGACCGACGGACATGCGTCTGTAAATAAAGTTACGCTGACGAGCGGCAGATATAGTGAAGAGAAGCTCGACGATACATGGGAGGAAGAAGACACGGTATTCTTTCGTCTGGAAAAAGACAAGATAACGATGGAGGAGAAAGGACTGGCAGCAGAAGCTTCCGTATCAAAAGAGAGCTCGTCTGATACGGACAGCGGTATGGAACATATCCGGATAAATGGAAATACGGTTACGATCACAGGAGAAGGAACGTATTACTTTTCAGGAACACTAGAAGACGGACAGATCATTGTGGACGCTAAGAAGGATGATGTGGTCAGGCTGGTGCTTGGCGGTGTCAATGTTACATGCGGCAGTTCTTCGCCTTTGTATAGCAAAGGCGGCGATGTGATCATCACTTTGGCGGACGGTACGGAGAATATCCTTGCGGATGCGCAGGAATATCAGTATGAGAAGGAAGGCGGCGATGAACCCGATGCAGCGGTTTTTGCCAAGGACGATCTGACCTTCAACGGGACAGGGACTTTGAAGGTTACCGGGAATTATAATCATGCGGTGCATTGTAAGGATGATCTGAAATTTGTTACCGGTACATATATCCTCTCGGCGGCGGACGACGGGATCGTAGGCAAGGACAGCGTGTCGGTGAAGAACGGGAATTTTACCATTGAAAGCGGTGACGACGGGATCAAGGCTTCGAATTGGGAGGAACCGGATAAGGGATATGTTCTGATCGAGGACGGTTCCTTTGAGATTACCGCAGGGGGAGACGGGATCCAGGCTGAGACACTTCTTCGGATCAATGACGGGAATATAGAGATTGTG
>OFFP01001678.1_pt1 | contig 14480 bp, 8 predicted proteins | sample 1521431 | NCBI WGS metagenome assembly OFFP01 (sample SAMEA3504104, study PRJEB24116) | mouse gut metagenome | biome: mouse gut; feature: mouse-associated habitat; material: faeces | place: Denmark | collected 2011 | reverse complement strand
CGGTGGAGGCGATGTGGCCCAGGGTGGCGTCCGTCTCCCCCCGGGCGATGTAGATTTTGTCGATGGCCGTCCCGGCCCGGAGGGCTTCGATAACGGCGTTGCGGCCCTCGATGAGGCCGTCTGGCTCCGCCTCCTGGGATGGACGGCGGTTTCGATCATCTCGCATGGAAAAATCTCCTTTGTACGGCGTTTGCGGATAGTATACCATAGATTCCCGCCGGGGGAAAGGGGGAAGGGGGGCTTTTCCTCCCCCATTTTTCGTCATAGAAAGTTTACACCCCTGTCAAGAAGATTTCTTGTTTTTAGCGGGAGAATGTGGTATACTGCCATAATAGTATCACAAAAAAGGCCGGAGCTCCGCTTCGGTTTTGCAAAGGAGGCTGCAAAGAATGGCCGGCCCAATGAAACCTAACGACCCCAACCGCCGGGAGGATTCCAACGGCGGAGATGACAAAAAACGCGCCCCGCTGGGCTTTTTCAGTATTGTGCTGTGGGCGATGATGCTGGTATTCATGCTGAACATGTGCCGCAGCAGGGTGGAAAGCGCCGCAGTGGAGACGGTGGACTACTCCGACTTCTATGAGTGGGTGGACAAGGGCTATGTGGCGGAGGTGAAGCTGGACGCCAACGTATATACCTTCACCTTGAAGGAGGACGCGCCGCCGCTGAAGGAGCTGGCGGGCCCGGGCAAGACGGTGGTGTTCGTCATTCCCGACATCGTCAAGGGGGGCTGCCAGCCCACCGCCCACCGGAAGGTGTCCATCCGGGCCTGCCTGGACGAGCTGTACGGGGCCGGGGTGGAGAAGAAGGACATCCTGCTGCTGTTCTCCAACGGCCTGCACCCCCGGGCCACTGTGCCCGAGATGAAGCAGATCCTGGGGGACGAACTGTTCAACGAGTTCTACCACACCGGGCAGATCACCTCCCACGACAGCGAGGACTACGACCACATGGTGGATCTGGGGGTCACCCGCCGGGGCGACCCGGTGCTGATGAACAAGTATGTGTTCGACTGCGACCTGCCCATACTCATCGGACACACCCAGGGGAACCCCTACGGCGGCTACTCGGGAGGCTATAAGCACTGCGCCACCGGAATTACCCACTGGCGGTCCATCGCCAGCCATCACGTCCCCCAGGTGATGCACCGGCAGGACTTCACCCCCGTGTCCGGCCACAGCCTTATGCGCACCAAGTTCGACGAGATCGGGATGTGGATGGAGGAGAAGATGGGCCATCCCTTCTTCTGCTGCGACGCGGTGCTGGACACCTATTCCCGGCAGATCGCCATTTTCTCCGGCTATGCCGCCCAGATGCAGCCCCAGAGCTGGGAGGTGGCCAACAAGCGCACCTATGTGCCCTACGCCAGGGAGAAGTATGACGTGATGGTGTTCGGGATGCCCCAGGACTTCCACTACGGCGCGGGCATGGGCACCAACCCCATCCAGATGATGCAGGCCCTGTCCGCCCAGGTCATCCGGCACAAGCGGGTGATGAAGGAGAACTGTGTGATTATCTGCTCCTCCCTCTGCAACGGCTACTTCCATGACGAGCGGTGGCCCTACCTGCGGGAGCTGTACGAGATGTTCCAGCACGACCATATGAACGTCCTGCCCGACATGAACCGCTACGGCGAGTATTTCGCCACCAACCAGGAGTACATCCGCAAGTACCGCTTCGCCAACGCCTTCCACCCCTTCCACGGCTTTTCCATGATGTCCTGCGGCCACATCGCCGAGATGAACACCGCCGCCATCTACATTGTGGGGGCCCAGGAGCCGGGCATTGCCCGGGGGATGGGGCTGAAAACCAGGGCCACCTTCGAGGAGGCCCTGGAGGACGCCAAGCGCAAGTTTGTGGGGCCCGACCCGAAGATCCTGGCCCTGCCCAAGACCTTCAAGGTGGGGGCCGTCCACCTGTGCATGGCGGACGACGACCTGTCCGGCGTGTAAGGAGGCGGGGATATGCTGAAGGGAAATATGCTCATCGCCCACGGCGGCGGCCCCACCCCGGTGATCAACAGCTCCCTGCTGGGGGCGGTGCGGGAGGCCAAACGCCACCCGGAGATCGAGACCATCTACGGAGCGCGCTTCGGCGCGGAGGGCATCCTGGCGGGGGACCTCATCGACCTGGGGGCGGTGGAGGAGGAGCGGCTGGACCTGCTGGCCCGCACCGCCGACTTCTGGCTGTCGGCGGGGGCCACCCTCTGGCGGGTGTTCCTGGGGCTGTTCTGGGGTACGCTGCTGGGGGGCGCGCTGGCCTTCCTCACCCGGTTCTCCCTCTGGGCGGACGCGGTGGTATCCCCGGCGGTGCGGGTGGTGCGGGCCACTCCGGTGGTGTCCTTCATCCTGCTGGTCTACCTGTGGACCCCCCGGACCGCCATCCCTTGGGTCATCGCCGGGCTGATGGTCCTCCCGGTGGTGTGGGGGGCCTTGTCCTCCGGGCTGGACAGCCTGGACGGCAGGCTGCTGGAGCTGGCCCGGGCCTACCGCTTCTCCCGGTGGAAAACCCTGCGGCTCATCTATTTGCCCGGTCTGCGGCCCCACCTGTCCGCCGGACTGCTCACCGCCTTCGGGCTGGCCTGGAAGTCCGGGGTGGCGGCGGAGGTGCTGTGCCCTCCCGACCGGGCCATCGGCTCCCGCATCCAACAGGCCAAACTGGGGCTGGAGACCGCCGACCTGTTCGCCTGGACGCTGACCATCGTGGCCCTCTCCCTGCTGCTGGAGGGACTGCTGCGCCGGGGGCTGGAGAGGAGGCGGAAAATGTGATATCCCTTCAAAATATCACTCTGCGTTATGGGGAGAAGCTGGTGCTGGACCATTTTTCCCTGGAAATTCCCAGCGATGGCCTCACCGCCCTGTCCGGCCCCTCGGGCTGCGGCAAGACCACCCTTCTGCGGGTACTGGCGGGTCTGGAGCGGCCCCAGGGGGGTACCGTCTCCGGAGCGGCCCCCGGTCAGACCGCCATCCTCTTTCAGGAGGACCGCCTCCTCCCCTGGCGGACGGTGGAACAGCACCTTACCGATGTCCTCCCCCGGGAGCGCTGGGGAGAGGTCCCCGACCTTCTGTCTTTAGCCGAGCTGGAGGGAGAAGAGAAGAGCTTTCCCTCCGCCCTGTCCGGCGGGATGGGCCGCCGGCTGGCCCTGGCCCGGTGCGCCGCCCTGGGCGGGGACGTGCTCCTGCTGGACGAGCCCTTTGCCGGGGTGGATGTGGAACGGGCCGCCCGTATGCTGAACCGGCTCCGGGAGCTGGCTGTGCCCGTGGTGCTCACCAGCCACCAGGCCCCGGTGCTGGCGGCCTGCGACGCGGTGATCGCCCTGGACGGGCCGCCGCTTCACCGTGTATAGGAAAATCCCCGGTGCTCTGCACCGGGGATTTCTGTCATGTGCTCAAAACTGGTTCACCCAGTTGGCGATGAGCACCTGGGGCACCAACCACGCCCCCATAAACACCAGGAAGTTGGCCACGGTCAGCGAGCCAAAGGCGGCGATGGAGGTCAGGTAGAACGTGAGGCACAGTCCGATCACCGACCCCGCCAGGGCGAACACCAGCCCCAGCCGGGTGGCGAAGCGCAGCCTGCGCCCGCCCACCAGGGCGTCGCAGTAGGGCCCCAGCCCCTCCCGGGCCAGCAGGGCCACCAACGCCCCGTCCCCGGACAGCTCCGGGTCGGACAGCTCCAGGCGGCGGCCCACCGGGGGGAACTCCATCTTGTCCACCGGGAGCTTGAACTTCTGCTCCAGCAGGGCAGGGATCAGGTTGGGGTCCCGGGAGGCCAGCACCGGGGACAGCCCCGCCGCCATCAACGCCGACAGGCTGGGGTTCACCCCGCCGTCCATGGCGTACTGGAGGAGAAACATCCCGGACAGCTGCCCGCCGATGGCGCAGAACACCGCGTTTTTAATGTTGTGCCCCGCGGGCAGGGGGATCTCCATCAGGTGCATATAGGCGGCGGTGCCCACCAGCACCTCCTTGCCCCGGATCACCCCGGAGGCCCCGCCCTCGTGCCACTCCAGGCCGGACACGTCCCGGTACATGGCCCCCTGTGCCCGGAGGAGGTTGTGGAAGGGCCGGGTCAGCCCGCAGGCCATCGCCCGCAGCATGGAGGCGGTGTACCCCACCGCCTTCTCCGTGGGCACGCTGCCGAACACCTTCACCTGGGCCACCGTCACCGATCCGGTGGGGAACAGGTCGCCGTCGCTGACGATCACGCCCCCCTGGCCGCACCGGGCCGCACCCGTCCAGCCCGCCATCGCCGCCCCCACCTGATGGAGCCGCTCCACCAGCTTGCGGTAGGGCAGGCCGAAGGCCAGCAGGGCCGACCAGGAGCCGGAGGCGGTGAAGCAGGCGGAGGCCGCCCACAGGAACCGCCCCGGCACCTCCTGCCCCACTGACGCCAGCAGAGCGCACAGCAGGCTGCCCAGCAGCAGCAGGGGCGCGGCGACGCGGTAGGCCCGCTGGCCCCCGTCCTCCATCTGGAGCTGGCTTCCGAAGCCCACGCTGGAGCCGGGGGCCTTGGTGAAGGTGGGCTTGTTGGACCACAGCGTCTCGTCCCGGGCCACCACGTAGGGGGTGCGCACCTGGGACGCGGCCTTGGCGGACAGGCGGTCCCCCCGGCGGCGGGCGTGGACCCCCCGCAGGGCGAAGGCCAACCCCAGGGCCGTCACCGCCGAATAGGGCAGGCAGGTATACCGGGGGTCCAGCTGTCCGGCGGTGAGGCCGTCCAGCAGGGTGAAGGCCCAGGCCAGAAACAGAAGGCTCTCCGCCCGGGGGCGCAGGGTAAAGAGCTGCTTGGCCCCCGCCGCCGGGATCTCGTAGCACACCATCCCCACCAGCAGCAGCAGGCCGCTGAGCACCAGCGAGCGGCACTGGTACAGGGTGATGCCGAACTCCCCCACCCTCTCCGCCAGCGCGGCCCAGGACACAAACGGAAGCTCCAGCGACACCCCCACCGCCAGCAGCGACAGCAGCAGGGCCAAACGCGCCCGCCGCCCCTGGGCCTTCAGGCCCTTGCCGTACAAGGCCGCCAGACGGCCCGGGGCGGTGTCCGGGGGCAGCTCCCGCTGCCGCACCACCCGCAGGCGGGGACGGCGGGACGGCCCGTCCTCCCCGGGCAGCTCCTCCTTGTCCACGCCGGGGGTGTATTTCTCCGCACGGCGGGCAGCCTCGTCCGGCTCCGCCTGATCGTACATATGGTCGGCAAAGTGGTCCGCCTTCCGCAGCAGGGTATGGACCCTGGCCCCGATGGAGCGGCCCACGCTTTCCGGCACGATCTCCGCCATGGGCTTGTCCTCCGGCCGGGGCCGGGGGGCCGTCCGGTTCTGGGCGGGGAAGCGGATGGTGTGCTCCTCCTCCCCGCCGCCGGGGGCGGCATCCTCCCGCTCCGGGAAGTCCACCACCTTGGCCCCGGTCCGTTTCGTGCCGTATTCCGCCAGGATCTCCTCCAGGGAGAACTCCCGGTCGCCTTTTTGATCCTTCTGATCGGACATTAGCTTCCTCCTTCGCCGGGACAGGCTCCCTGGTTATGCGTTCCGCTGCCTGACCGCCTCATACAGCACCACCGCCGCTGCCGCGGACGCGTTCAGCGAGTTCAGCTTTCCCTTCATGGGGATGGATACCAGAAAATCACACTGCTCCCGGACGAGACGGCCCATGCCGTCCCCCTCGCTGCCGATGACCAGGACGGCGGGGCCCTTCAGATCCGCCTGGTACAGGCTGGTCCCCCCGTCGGCGGCGGTGCCGAACACCCACAGCCCCCGCTCCTTCAGCTCCTTCAGCGCGGCAGTCAGGTTGGGCACCCGGGCCACGGGCAGGTAGCTCACCGCCCCCGCGCTGGTTTTCGCCACGATGGCGGTAAGCCCCGCCGAACGCCGCTTGGGGATGATCACCCCATGGGCTCCGGCGCACTCCGCCGTGCGGATCACCGCCCCCAGGTTGTGGGGGTCGGACAGCTCGTCGCACACCACGAGGAGGGGCGGCTCCCCCTTCTCCCGGGCGGCGCTGAGCAGATCGTCCACCTCCGCGTACTCCCGGACGGCGGCGATGGCGATCACCCCCTGGTGGCTCTTGGTGCGGCTCATGCCGTCCAGCTTCCGGCGGTCGGCCTCCGTCACCACCACCCCCTTCCCCCGGGCGGTGGAGGCGATGTGGCCCAGGGTGGCGTCCGTCTCCCCCCGGGCGATGTAGATCTTGTCAATGGGCGTGCCCGCCCGCAGGGCCTCGATCACCGCGTTGCGGCCCTCGATAAGGCCGTCCGCCTCCGCCTCCTGCGGGGGCCGCTGTCTCTTATCGTCTCGCATGGAAACGCTCCTTTTCCTCTTTTTGGCGTATACTAAATTAATAGTATACCATATTTCCCGGCGGGGCGGAAGGGGGCGGGCCATCTTTTTCCCCCCTTTTTTCGTCATAGAAATTTTACAGCCTGTCCAAGAACATTTCTTGTTTTTATCCGCCAAGTGTGGTATACTCATTCAAATGCCCAAAACCAGGAAACGGGCAAATTTGGAAAGCACTTCGGGATTGAACCCAGTCCCGATCCGTGAAAAAGGAGGTTGTGCCTATGGCCGGCCCGGTGAAGCCAAGCGATCCCAACCGCCGGGACAGCAATCAGAAAGGCGGCGGGGACGACAAAAAACGGGCCCCGTGGAGTTATCTCAGCATTGTGATGTGGGCGGTGATGCTGGTATTCCTGCTCCAAATGTGTAACAGCTCAATGGAAAACGCCTCGGTGGAGAAGGTGCCCTACTCCACCTTCCTCCAGTGGGTAGAGGAGGACCAGGTGTCCGCGGTGGAGCTGACGTCCAGTCTCTACACCTTCACCCTCAAGGAGGACTCCACCGCCCTGTCAGAGTACGTGGAAAAGCAGAAGGAGGCCTATGGGAAGGGGGGCTGGGGTCAGTTCCTCAACCAGTTCGACCCCAAAACCTCCAGCGAAACCGCCAGTGCCGCCATCAAGTTCCAGACCGTCCCTATGCCCGGGCTGGCCCGCACGGATCTGGCGGAATGGCTGAAGGAACACGGCGTGGAACGGTTTGAGACGGTCACCGCCACCGTGGAGCAGTACCTGATGTCCGCCTTCGCAAACTACGTGCTGCCCATTCTCCTCATGGTGGGCGGGCTGCTGCTGCTCTACCGCTATATGTTCAAGAAGATGGGGTCCGGCGGCGGCTTCGGCGGCATCGGCGGCGTGGGCAAGTCCAACGCCAAGGTGTACGTGGAGAAGAAAACCGGTGTCACCTTCAAGGACGTGGCGGGCCAGGACGAGGCCAAGGAGAGCCTGGAGGAGATCATCGACTTCCTCCACAACCCCGGCAAGTACACCGAGATCGGCGCGAAGCTCCCCAAGGGCGCGCTGCTGGTGGGTCCGCCGGGCACCGGAAAGACCCTGCTGGCAAAGGCGGTGGCGGGCGAGGCCAACGTGCCCTTCTTCTCCATCTCCGGCTCCGACTTCGTGGAGATGTTCGTGGGCGTGGGCGCGTCCCGGGTCCGGGACCTGTTCAAGGAAGCGTCCAAAATGGCCCCCTGCATCATCTTCATCGACGAGATCGACACCATCGGCAAATCCCGGGACAACCGCATGGGCGGCAACGATGAGCGGGAACAGACCCTGAACCAGCTCTTGGCCGAGCTGGACGGCTTCGACCCCGGCAAGGGCGTCATTGTGCTGGGGGCCACCAACCGGCCCGAGGTGCTGGACAAGGCCCTGCTCCGTCCGGGACGGTTCGACCGCCGGATCACCATCGACCGCCCCAACCTGGCGGGGCGGCTTGCCACCCTCCAGGTCCACACCCGGAAGATCAAGCTGGCGGAGGACGTGAACCTGAACAAGATCGCCCTGGCCACCGCCGGGTGCGTGGGAGCCGACCTGGCAAACCTGGTGAACGAGGCCGCCCTGCGGGCCGTCCGCAAGGGCCGCAGGCTGGTCACCCAGGAGGACCTGCTGGCCTCCTTCGAGTTCGTCATTGCCGGAAGCGAGAAGAAAAACTCCGTCCTCACCGAGTTCGAGCGCAAGCTGGTGGCCTATCACGAGGTGGGCCACGCCATGGTGGCCTACAAGCAGAAAAACGCCGAGCCCGTGCAGAAAATCACCATCGTCCCCCACACCGAGGGCTCCCTGGGCTACACCCTGCTGATGCCCGAGGAGGACAAGACCAACCTGCGCACCCGGGACGAGCTGATGGCGAAAATCACCGTGTCCATGGGCGGCCGCGCCGCCGAGCAGGTGGTGATGGACACCATGACCAACGGAGCCTCCCAGGATATCCAGGAGGCCACCAACATCGCCCGGAACATGGTGGCGATGTACGGCATGAGCGAGGAGTTCGGCATGATGGCCCTGGGCTCCGTCCGCAACCAGTACCTGGACGGGGGCTACGGCCTGGACTGCGCCCAGGACACCGCCGCCGTCATGGACAAGGCCGTGAAGGCCGTGCTGGACGTGTGCTACAAGGCCGCGGTGGAGGTCATCGAGGCCAACCGGGAGGACATGGACAAGGTGGTGGCCTACCTGCTGGAGAAGGAAACCATCACCGGAGGCGAGATGGTGGCGATCCTGGAGGGCCGGGACCCCGCCCTGGTGGAGGGGGCCTACACCTCCACCCGCGCCCAGCTGGACGACGGCATTGAGCCTCCCGCCCAGCACATCCACATCATTGACGAGCCCATCCCCATGCCGGCCCCTTCCGATGAGCCGGAGGAGACGCCGGACGGGAACAAGCCGGACTGACCCAAACGCCCCGGGCCTTACCGCCTGGGGCGTTTCCCTGTCCGCGGACGCGGGAAAAGGCCCGGCCGGGAGATCCCGGCCGGGCCTTTGTGATGCTGTTTCGCTTCTGTGACGGCTTAGAACAGGTTCAGCTTGTCGAAGTTCATCACGGTCACGGCCACCTCGCAACGCTTGGCGACCGCCCTGGGAGCCAGGGTGTTGCCCAGGCTCGCGCTGTTCTGGCCGCTGAGGATGCCCAGGCCGGTGGCCCAGCGCAGGGCGGGCTGCGCCCAGTTGTTCGCCGTGTAGCCGTCGGAGTAGTAGCTCAGGTTCCCGGAGCCGCTGCGCGAACCAGACGCCTGATACAGGAACTGAACCATCTCCTGGCGGGTGACCGCCTGGCCGGGCTTGAAGGTGCCGTCGGGATAGCCCTTGGCGTAGCCGTTCTCATAGGCCCACAGAACCGCGCTGTAGTACCAGTTGCTGCTGCTCATGTCCCGGAAGGGGTTCGCCGTGGTCTTGGGCGTGGGACGGCCCTTCATGTTCCACAGGATCTGCACCATGTGCGCCCGGGTGAAGCTCCCGTTGGGCGCGAAGGTGGCGGCACTGTCGCCCTCCATCAGGCGGTAGCCGTTGTTGGTGGTGTCGTAGCAGTACTTCACCGCGGTGAAATACCAGGCGTTGTTCGCCACGTCAGTGAAGGGCAGGCCGTTGTCCAGCACGAAGGACGGGGTGACGGTCACGCTGGTGGCGTCGCTGGGCACGGTGAAGCTGAAGGTGCCGTTGGCGGACACGCTCACGCTGACGGACTTGTTGCCGGGCTGGGCGGTGGCGGTGAAGCTGCCCGCCTTGTAGCCGCTGCTGGCGGTGTACTTGCCGCTGACGCTGGAGCCGGGCTTGGCGATGGTGGTGTCCACCGAGGCGGAGCCGTTGCTGGCGGAGCCCACGCTGACCACCGCGTTGGCGGTGACGGTGTTGTCCCGGTTCAGCTTGATGGTGTAGAAGCTGCCCTTGCTGTTCTCATCCACCGTGCCGCCGCTGGCGTTGGCCACCACCACGTTCTTGCCGTTGGCCTGGATATAGATGGTGCGGGCCTTGCCGGTCATGTTGATGGTGGTGCTGCCCTTGTAATTGCTGTCGATCTCGATCAGCTTTCCGTCCTCGGCGGCGTCCACCGCGGCCTGGAGGGTGCTGAAATACGTCATAGTTTTACTTGCGTCCATTGTGTTGCTATTCGTCTTGGTTCCCAACACAATCAGGGGCTTCACGGTGTCCAGCACAAACTTGCCCAGGTTGCCGTTGACGGCGTGTGTGACGGTGAACACTCCGGACTTGACCTCGTAATCATAGGTATCCGCCTGATGGGCGAAGGAATGTTTATTGCTGGTCGTAAAGGTGATCTTCACACCATCCCCGCCCAGATCCCCGTCCAGGGTCAGGGCCGTGCCCTGCTTGGCGATAAAGGTGCCGTGGCCGTTCGCCACGTTGGGGGCTTCCTTCACGATCCGATCCTTTATCTCGGCCTTGGTGGTGGTCGGATGCACCTCCACGCGCCACTTCAGGGTCAGGGTGGCGGTGATGGAGGGGTTGACAGGGTTGGGCAGGTAGTTGCTGACATTGACCTCCAGGTAGGGAACCAGCCACACCCCAGGGTTATCCTGGTAAGCGGTGTCGTCCTTGGAACCCAGTTTCCAGTCGCTCCTGGCCCGGGCGGAGGCGGCGTTGATGTAGCCCTCCACGGTCTTGTCCGTGATGGTGGCCAGGGCCGCGTTCACCGCACGCTGCACGGCGGGGCTCTTTGTCAAATCGATTGCCGCGCCAGTCCCCTTGATTACGTCAATAACCTGCTGCTTCAGGGCCGGGGTGGCGGTGTAGCCGGGCGCGTTGACAATGACCTCGATGTCATCCATCTTGGTGTCCCCGATGGGATAATCCTTGCCAGTCTCGCCCTTCACGCTAATCTGCAGGGTGCGCACCACCAGGCCCTTGCCGTCGAAGGTGTAGCGGGAGCCGTTGGACAGCTTGATGGCCTGGAAGCCATTCTCAATCACCACGCCGTGGCCCAGGCTCTGGCTGCCGGGGTTGGCAATGGTCAGGCTCTTGTTGGAGGGATCGAAGATTACGCTCAGCGTGATGGTGACGGGTACTTCTTTCGGGGGGGTATTCTTATCCACCGTAACCGCGTCGGTCTCCAGGGTCAGCTCGAACATAGTGTCGCCGCTCTCCACCGCGCCGCTCAGCACGATGGTGCTGCCCGCCAGGGCGGCCTTGATGCTGCTGGTGTTGGCACCCACCTTCACCTCGGTGAGCTTGGTCACGTCGGTGGAGACCATGCCGCCGCCCGCGTTCAGCGTCGTGCCGCCGGGTTTATTGGGCACGCTGTAGCTCCCGGTCAGGTTGCTGAACTCTCCATCAGACCAGTAGGGGGTCTTGATGTTGTTCATCTGGGTGGGCAGCTTGGGGATAACCATATTGGGGCTGATTGTCAGCACACCCCAGGTCATACTGCCGTTCATGAAGGTCACTGCATTGGTGGCACTGCTGTCCCCAATCTTGGTCAGCTTGCTACCCGTATTGGTGCCCTGCTCCAGAATGGCCTCGCCCAGCTGCTCGGAGGTGTAGTAGGTGTAGGTTTTCGCGCCACCCACCGTCTTTTCCAGCTGGTACGCCAGGGAGGCGTCCAGGTTGGCGGCGGGCACCTCATACTTCCAAGTGCCGCCCTTGACGGTTTTCTTGGTGTAGTTGCTGCTAATTGAGGCAGTTGTGCTGCCCAGGGTATTGCTGGGGTCGTTGGGCACATTGAAGGTGACGGTGGCGGGGGTGCCATCGGTGCTGTCCACCGCCAGCGCGCCCACGGTGCAGTTGGTGCCGGTGAGGTTGAAGGTGGCATCGTGAGCCAGCTCCACATCGCCCACGCTGGCCCGGTTGCCGCTGACGGACACGGCGCCGGTCGTGAGGGTAATGTCCCCGGTGTGCCCGCCGTTGACGTTCACGGTGGAGTTCTTCGCGGTAATTGCGCCGGAGGTGCCGCCGATGGTGATGGTGTTCCGACCCGTGGCCTGATCACTGTCCTGCGCGGATTTGATGCTGTCTACGGTGGAGCCGGTCTCCACGGTGATGCTGCTGGGGGCGGCGGTGGTCTCCTTGTCCGCGCCGCTCTTGACGGTCACCGCGCCCAGCACGCTGCCGCCCCGGACGTTCAGGCTGCCGCCGGTGCCTTCGATGGTCACGGTGGAGCTGCTGCTCTTTACCTCGTTCAGGGTCACGGTGTTGTTGACGCCCTTCACGGTGATATTGCCCACGGTGCTGTTGGTGATGGTCAGGCTCTGGGCGGCGCGGGTATTGTTGGGAGCACTGCCTACGCCGTCCAACTCAATGGCGGCCGCAGTGGTCACGTTAGTCAGCGAGACGGTATGGCCCGTCCCCGCATTGGTGGTCGCCACCTTGGAGTTGAGCGTAAGGCTGGAGCCAGACAGGGTCACGTTCTTCAGATCCAGGCGGGTCAGCGTGCCCATTACGGCACTCACGTCGATTTCGCCCTTGCCGCACTTGAGGTACTGGCTGTTGTTTACGGTCACGCTGGTGAGCTTGGTCGTTTTTCCAGGAGTGTTTGTCTGCTTGATGGTGGCCTTACCGCCCTTGTACACATCCAGGCTCAGGCTGGTGCCATCGATGACATCGATCTCCCAGTTTGTGCCGCCGATCACCACGAGAGCACCGGGTTTCAGGCCGGTTTTCACATAGGTACTGGTGGTGCTGTCCTTGCTCTGGTTGTAGATGCTCTTGTTGGTAACCTTCTTAGTGGCTGCATCTTCTGTCGCGGTACTGTCGTAGTTCGTGCTGTCGTAGTATTTCCCGCTCAAGGAAATACCATCCGTCACCTTATAGTAAACGGTCTTGGCGGGCTTAGTCGGGTCCGGCTTTCCGGTGCCTAAATCGATCTCCGCCGGAACGTTGAGCGTAACGTACCAGCCCGCGCCCTTAAAACTATCGCCGGTTCCGCTCTTTTCAGCATACAGATGATTCGCGTTCCCGTACTCCAGGTATGCAACCGTTTCGGTGCCGTCGCCTTTGGGCTCTGGGCTGTCGTAAGTATACGCGAATGCCGTCAAAGGCAGCATTGTCAGCACCATGGCCAGGGCCAGGGCCGCCGACAACAAACGTTTTTTCATATCCTGTTCCTCCTGTTCTGGTTGGAAATTTGGGTTTTTACAGGCCTCCAGGGCCTCCATCTGTGTCCCCCGGACGGGGGGCGGTGGCCGGGCATTCGGCCCTCCTTCCATCGGAATGATTTGGCTGACGCCTCCGTCGCCACACTGATACAGCATCTATTATACAATATCGGCAAAAATTTGCAAGCCTTAATGGGGAAAAAAGCAAAAAAAACTGCCAGCCCGCCCAAGCCCTGGCAGGCGGGGCCTTGCGCCGGAGCGGCTGGAGTGGTATAATAAAGGCATCCCAACAGAAAGGGGGCCAGGCAATGCCCACCGAAAACGAGCGGAAGGACATTCAAAAGGCGATGGCGTATGATCTGCTGCGGATCTTTGAGCAAACCCCGGATAAGGTGTACACACCCAAGGAGATAAAGGATCTGATCGACGCCTACATCACGGGCTTGAATCAGTGAGCACGGAACAGGGGGCCGGGAAACCGGCCCCTTTGCCTTGCAAACCCGCCGGAGCTGTGGTATGATGATGATATACATATCCCAAAAAGCGTATTGACCGCTCGGCAGGCACCCGAGCGGTCAATATAGGACTCTTTTAAATTGACTCGCAAGGGCTGACCGCCAGGCGGCAACGCCCTCTTGTGCTCATTATAGCCCCCCAGCCCCGGGCTGTCAAGGCTTTCCTTGCAAACCCGCCGGGGGCATGGTATAATCGCCCCAAGGCACTGTTACATAACGGCGGTCGGCCGCCCCCCGGAAGGGGGTGACGCGGATGGGAGACGGACGCGGGAGGAAGCTCCTGCGTTTCGTGGTCTGCTTCATCATCGCTCTGTTGTTGATGATTTTAACCGCGCAAAAGGCGTGTTGACCGCTTGGCCGGTACCCAAGCGGTCAACATAGAGTTGTAAGTTGATCCAATAAAGGGCGGCTGACCGTTGTGGCAGTGCCTTTTATACGCCTATTATAACCCCCCGCCGGGGGTTTTGTCAAGGAGGAAGCCATATGGACTACGACACGCCTGACGCGGTCCCGCCCCCTGCCGGAGGCGAGGGGAGAAACCGCCCCCCCATGGACTACGACACGCTTCTGGACGGCTGCTGCCAGGTGGGGGTGCAGATCGTCCGCTGCGGCGGCGAGATCCAGCGGGCGGAGGACACGGTGCGCCGCCTGCTGGCGGCCTACCGCCTGGAGGGGGAGGTGTTCGCGGTGCCCAACTGCGTGTGGGTCAGCGTCCGCGCCCCGGACGGCCGGGTGCATACGGTGATGCGCCGGGTGCCGTCCATCGTCACCGACATCGACGGCATCGAGCGGTTCAACGACCTGTCCCGCCGCCTGTGCGCCGATCCCCCGGCGGACCCGGCGGAGCTGTCCGCCCGGTGCGGGGCCGCGCTGGCGGAGCTGCGGGCCTATCCGGTGGTCCTGCGGCTGGCGGGGTACTTTCTGGGGGCGTTTTTCTTCGCGCTGTTCTTCTCCGGCGGCTGGGCGGAGGCCGCCGCCGCGGGGCTGGCGGGGCTGGCGGGGGGGACGGTGCTGGTCTTGCTGGAGCGGGCCAGGGCCAACGGCTTTTTGACCACGCTGATCTCCGCCTTTGTGCTGGGGGCGGCGGCGTGCG